>MKWU01000951.1_pt1 | contig 53156 bp, 40 predicted proteins | sample 809101 | NCBI WGS metagenome assembly MKWU01 (sample SAMN05860141, study PRJNA318959) | sponge metagenome | host: Aplysina aerophoba | place: Slovenia: Piran, Adriatic Sea, Gulf of Piran | collected 2013-05-07 | reverse complement strand
CCGCTGGACCGGCAGCAGGGACTCGATGTGCTCGCGAAACTGGGCTTCCGTGATTTCCATGGGGATCCTCTCCGGCTCCGAGTGCGATCGACCCCCTAGTCTACCCCATAGTGTGAACACGCCCTAGAACATGCCCGAATACGGGTTGGGGCGATCCCGCGGCAGTTTGGCTTCCGGTGTGTCGGCATCCCGGCGGTCGTCGTCCAACTGCGCCCAAAGGGTGAGTATGCGGTCGCCCATCGGGGGACCTTCGCGTCGGATACGCGCCAGATCCCAGGGCTGTCGGTCCGGATCCATTGCTTCAAAATAAGTAAAATCCCGCTTGTGTGCGTCCTTGGGTTCGGCTTTTCTCAAGGCCGTGCCCAGGTCGTACAACAACCCTTTGCCGGAACGCCACGCAACGGCAAGTTGCCCGTACAGGTTGTCCAGCGTTGACAATGCGGCCTCAATGTCTTCCTGCTCCAGGGGCGCGGCCAGGGCCAGGAAGTCCACATAGTCGCGCGTGTAGTTGCGATCCAGCACCAGGAACGCCTTGATCCGCATCAGTTCGTAGTAGGTGGGCACGCACAGCGGCTGCCCCGCGTAGAAGATCGTCTGCGTCTCCAGCGGCACCGTGCGCCTTAGCTGGCGCACCCCCGCGGCTTGGCCGTCTAGGGAACCGAGAATGACCACCGGCGGCGCGAAACGGGCTGCAACCCAACCGTCGACACTTTCCAGATGCCGACACACATGAGGATAGCGACTCATCAGATCGGTCACCACATGGTCGGCGTCGGTCGAATACCGATGGCCGGCCTGCAGCGCAACGGCCGCGCCGCCCACCAGGACCGATCCCCGCACTTCGTGCTGCAGGCGAGCAGCGGACAACAGCAAGGCGTGCCAGTCAGCTTGGGCCTTCGTGTTGGCGGGCAAAGTCCAGCCACCTCCGGTACAGACCAGGCTCGTAGGGATTGTCGTTCACCGTTGAGCAGATCTCGATCACCTCCCGGCGCACGTCGGGGTCGTCGACAATCGCCTGGCGCAGCGTATCCTCGGTCGCGTCGGGGCCGCGCTCGATGGCGCGCAGGATCGAACGGGCGTTCCAGCCAGTGAACGTGCCGAACACAAAATTTGCCATGTCGGGCAACACCTCCGGCCGGATGTCGTGTGCGTCGAGGTAGGCCCGCAGGGTGGCGGGCGTCCAAGGGTTGCCCTGGGGATCGACGATGCGACGCGCATTCAGGTGGGGCGCGGCTTCGTCGACGCAGACCGGACGCAGGCCCATCACCTTCAAGGTGGCGGCCACTCGTTCCTCAAGGGTTGGTTCGGGGTACGTTGCCTGAGAGCACACAATTCATCCCCTGCGACATGGACGGACCGCGGGATCAGGTTAGCATACCAAAACCACGCATGGGCGGACAGCCCAGGGCAATCGGGCACTGTTTCATTCTCGTTGCTATGGGTGGCGGCGCGTCATAGGCAGGCGGCTCCGTCCCAGCGGGTTGCGGCCTGGGTTCTGGTTCACGGTCTGGTGGCCGTCGTGGTCGCAGCCCTCGAAACCCTCGGCCTGTTCGACGGCGAAGGTTTCGACCACGGCCTCGTGCCACTGGGGTTGGTTGCCCTTGCGCGCCAGCACATAGTCGGCTCCCCGGTCGCGGATCGTCTGCGCAATCCGCTTCTGGCAGCCCCACCCAGGGGGTACCCGATCAATGGTCACGATGCAGCCCTCCAGCGCCAGCGTCTCGAGCAGGGCCGGGATGGCCGTGCTCGCGTTGGACCGGCTGTCCACTCGCCGCGGGCCACGACCCCGTCCTGCAGCGTCGCGGCCCGCGACGGTACCCACGCCGCCCAGCAGGCTTCCCGCTGGGCCGGATCCAGCAGGCCGAAGACGCGCCCGCAGGTGTTGTGCGAGGGCATGCCGTGCGGCAACGCCAGAAAGGTCTCCAGCCAGGCCTGCTTCTGGTGGCCAAAGAACTCGACCTCGGTCCCGTTGTCGGCACCGCAGATGACGGCCAGGGTGGCGATCAGGAGGATGGCCTCCAGGGAATGGTGCTGTCCCTGAGGCCGACGGGGATCGTCGACCGCGGTGAGCAGGGACACCAGGGGGACGGGGGCGGTCATGGCAGGCGTTCCAGGCAAGGCAAAGACCGCCCATCCTACCCGCAGACGTCACTGGCCCAATTAGCATGCGATTGCCCTGGCGGACAGCCCTTCTCGTTAGTACTACAGTTGTAGAGTAGTCGGGAACGACGGGTACCTGCTCAGGATCCTGTCAAATTAGAATGCGATTGCCCTCCTGCAGGTGCCGGTGTCCGATTCAGATCGGTGGTACACTGTAGCTTCTCCAGGGGTGTCCGATGCGACGGACTGAGAATTCGGCTGGCAGCCGAATGACCCTTTTGAACCTGATCTGGGTAATGCCAGCGTAGGGAGGGAATTCCAGCCAAACGCAGACCTGCCCGGAACGGAGCAGGTTTTTTGTTTGCAACGGGGAATTCCCACCATGAACACCCACAACCCTTTCACCACCGGCCTGCGTTGGCTCGGGGTGTTGTGTGCAATGGCTGCGGTCGTTGCCTGCAGCCCGTCCGGAAGTTCGCTGATCGTACCGCCTCCCGCCGAGCCGGTCTCGCTGGTGCTGGCCAGTCACGATTCCTTCAACATTTCGGAGGATGTGCTGACCGAGTTCGAGGAGGCCAACAATGCGGATGTTGTCTACCTGGCCCTCGGGGACGCCGGCGAGACGCTCAACAAGCTGATTCTGAGCAAGGATGCTCCGTTGGCCGATGTGGTCTTCGGCGTGGACAACACGTTCCTGAGTCGGGCCCTGGCAAACGACCTCTTCATCCCGCACGCGTCATCCCTGCTGGACGGCATCGCGGATGAACTGAAACTGGATCCGGAATTCGGGTTGCTGCCGGTCGACTTCGGCTATATCAACCTGAATGCCGACAAGGCTTGGTTTGCCGACCGGGGGCTTCCGCTGCCGGAACGCCTCGAAGATTTGACCAAGCCCGCATACGCAGGCCTGCTGGTGGTGCAGAACCCGGCCACCTCCTCCCCAGGTCTGGCGTTTCTGCTGGCCACGGTCAGCTATTTCGGCGAACCGGCGTGGCTGGATTTCTGGTCCGGCCTGCTCGCGAACGATGTTTTGGTCACTGGGGGCTGGAGCGAAGCCTACTTTGATCACTTCACCGTGGGTTCGGGCGGAGCCGGGTCTCGACCCCTGGTGGTCAGTTACTCGACCAGTCCCCCGGCGGACGTGTTGTACGCCTCCGACGGCCGCACCGAACCCGCAAGCATCAACCTCAACCTACCGTTGGCCACGTTCCGCCAGATTGAATTTGTCGGAGTCCTCCAAGGCACCCGGCACCCTGACTTGGCCAAGGCGTTTGTGGACTTCATGCTGGATGTTCGGTTTCAGGAGGACATCCCCCTGAACATGTTTGTCTACCCCGTCAATCAGGCTGCCGGTTTGCCCGATCTGTTTGAGCAGTTTGCCGAAGTGCCGGCCGATCCGGCTCCCATGGCTCCGGAGGACATCGACACCAACCGTCGCCGATGGATCGAGGAGTGGACCTCCGTGATGTTGAATTGACATAAATCAGCTGATCCAATTACGCAGCGAAGTTCGATGAACGGGCGGCTTCGGGTCCTCGTGTGGGCCCTGCCGCCGTTCATCTTTTTGGGAGCATTCTATTTCCTGCCGTTGGTCCGCATTCTGGTCACGGCCCTGGGGCCGGACAGGCTGGTTGGCGGAGGTCAGGCGGTCCTGCCGGATTGGCGGAGCCTTGCAGCAGTGCTCGGCTTCACCACCTGGCAGGCACTCGTATCGACCGCCGCGTCGCTGGTGGCGGGTTTGCCGCTGGCCTGGTGGCTGCGCGATCACGGTTCGCGCCTGCGGTCCGTTGCCCGGCTCCTGCTGACGGTTCCCTTTGTGATGCCGGTGGTGGTCACGGCCAGCGCCTTCGTGGCCCTGATGGGGCCTTCCGGGTTGCTGAATCGTTGGTTGATGGGCTGGTTCGACCTGTCGGCGCCTCCCATCCAGTTGATGCACACCTTCGGCATTATCATCCTGGCCCACGTGTTCTACAACACGAGTGTTGTGGTCCGGGTTGTCTCCGGTTTTTGGAGTCAGCAGGACCGCAGGCTGGCCGCTGCAGCCGGTACCCTTGGCGCCACGGCCTGGCGCACGCTGGTCACGGTGGAGGCCCCGTTGGTCCTGCCCGCGGTGGTTTCGTCGGGCCTGCTGGTGTTTCTCTTCTGCTTCAGCAGCTTTGGTGTGGTCCTCATCCTGGGCGGTCTGCGCTTCAGTACGCTTGAAGTCGCGATATACAGACAGGCCGTCAGTTACTTCAACTTGCCGGCTGCGGCTGTTCTGGCCCTGGTTCAGCTGGCCGTTACGTTCACGGCCATGTCGTTGTACACGCGGCTGCAGCGGCGGCACGCGGTGCCCCAGCAGGTCGAGTCGACGGAGCGGCTTGCCGACGGCGGGCCCCGTACCCGGGGCCATTGGATCAGAGACGGCCTGGGTACGGCGGCCGCCTTGATCCTGGTGTCCCCGTTGGCCGCCCTCACCGTCCAGAGCTTCTCGGTCGGAACCTCCGAATGGAGCCTGGTGAACTATGCCGGCCTGTTGCAGGGACGCGCCGACAGCGCTTTTCTCGCGTCGCCCGTGGAGGCGGTTGGCAACTCCGTCCGCAACGCCTTGGCGACCATGGTTGTCAGCCTGGTGCTGGGAACCGGCATGGCCTACACCCTGTTCCTGATGCCGGGCCGGGCCGGCCGATGGCTGGATCCCGTGTTCCTGTTGCCGCTGGGCACGTCGGCCGTGACCCTGGGCCTGGGTTACATCATTTCCATGGGACCCTTGCGGACATCGTCACTGCTGGTTCCGGCGGCCCATGCCCTTATTGCATCTCCGTTCGTGTTGCGCGTGATCCTGCCGGCCCTCCGCCGGCTTCAGCCGGGCCTGCGACAAGCCAGTGCTGTGCTTGGGGCTACATCCAGACAGACATGGTGGCGGGTGGAACTGCCCCTGCTCCTGCCTGCCTGCGCCGTTGCATCGGTGTTTGCCTTCGCAGTGTCGATGGGTGAATTTGGCGCCGCCTTGTTGATTGCCAGGCCGGAGCATCCGACGATGCCGTTGATGATTTTCGGCTTGTTGGGCCGCCCGGGCCTGGCCAATCTGGGCCAGGCTCAGGCCTTGAGCGTCGTACTCATGGCTGTGACCGGCGCTTCCATGTTCGCGCTTGACCGACTGCCGGTTGCCATCCGGGAGTTCTGACGGTGGCCTATTTGGAGGTGCAAGACCTTTGGAAATCATTTGGCGGCACGGGAGCCGTGCTGCGGGGCCTGGGTTTTACGCAGGAGCGCGGCGAGATCCTGTGCCTATTGGGTGCCAGCGGCTGCGGCAAGACCACGGTCCTGCACATCCTGGCGGGTTTGATGCAGGCCGAATCCGGCCGCGTGCGACTGGGAGGCAGGGATCAGGATGGCATTCCGGTTCATGCCCGCCGCATCGGGTACGTTTTTCAGGACCATGTGCTGTTTCCGCACCTGTCCGTAAGGCGCAATGTGGAGTACGGCCTGCGCATGCTGAAATGGCCGGCCCGTCAACGGGGCCGTCGCGTACACGAGATGTTGGAACTGGTGGACTTGGCCGGGTACGAGGAACGGCCGGTTCGTGGATTGAGCGGTGGGGAAAGCCAGCGGGTTGCCCTGGCGCGCAGCTTGGCACCGGCACCCGATCTCCTGTTGCTGGATGAACCGCTGTCGTCCGTGGATCAGCGGCTGCGCGGGGATCTTGTGGCCGAGCTTCGAAGTGTTCTGGAGGCACAGTCCATAACGGCCGTCTACGTAACCCATGACCTGGAGGAAGCCTATTTCATGGGCGACCGCGTCGCTTTCTTGCATGATGGGCGTGTGAACCGGATCGATGCTCCATCCGCACTCGTGGCGAACCCGGTCACGGTGGCATGTGCACGCTATCTGGGCATGGGCAACATCTTTGCCCTGGACACATCCGTGGGACGGCGGCTCAGGGAGTGGGCGATATCCTCGGCAGACTCGGGTCTGGATCGGTTCGGCATCGGGACCACGCATCTGCTCATTCGGCCACAAACGGAGTTGCGGACCGGTCACCGTGATGGCGGGCAGGGATTGCGGTGCAGGGGCAAGGTCGCCGCGCTACGGCCGAAAGTCAACGAGGTTCAGGTGGAACTGGCCCTGAGCCAGCCCGATTTGGAAGGCACAACCATTCGGCTCGATCTGGCACGGACGGGGATCAGCCGCGAACTGCAGACGGACCTGGAGGCATCCGTCGCCGGTTCGGCAGCGGGTCCGTGGACCCTGGACGCGAACTGTGTCGCCTGGCTGACCGAATGATGTTGGCGGACCGGCGTCACCGGTCCGCCGGACGGTTCATTCGACCGGGTCGAGATACCGTTGCGTGCTGCCGTTGGAGGCCATCCAACCCTCGGTGCCGTCGTCCGCGGCTACAAACCACCATTCGATGGTTCCGGAGTCACCTTCCAGTCGCACGGGGCCGCCCACGATGGTGACTTGCGTGCCCGCTTCCTTCCAGGCGAACGAAAACGCCGTATCGGGATTGGGTTCCGTCTGGAATGCCAGGTGCCCAGCCACAACCTCGGCCCGGTCCAGCAACGTGAACGGGTAGGCTACGGTGCTGGGTGGCAGATCGTTGGTCTGAGCCGGGTAGGGATTGACATAATCTTTCAGCGAAGGCCATTCCACGGCCGCTGCCGAGACGGCTGCCGGCGGCATGGATTCGGTGGCTTCCTGGCTTGTTGCCGCAACACCGGGCGCCGGCGACGCGCCAACGGTGTCGGCAGCCATGGAGGTTTCGTCAACAGGTACGGGCGGTGCTCCGGCCGGGAGCAGATCGGACATGGCATCGGATTGGGCGGGCACGGCGGTGTCCGCATCGGCCGGTGCGGATGAGACCGGGGAGCGTTGCCTCAGGGCGAAAGCCCCGACTACCGCGCCAATGAGCAGCAGCGCCACCAACAAGGCCAGCAGCGTCCTCGCGTTGTTCCATCCCCCAATCCCCGCCGCGCCGAAACGCGAATCCTGCAGCGGTTCGCCGATGTCCAGCCGCACGCCCACCGTGTCCAACTGCTGGCGCGTGCGCATGATGCGCACCGGGAGACGCGCGGATTCTTCCGAGGGTGCCCGATATTGCTCCTCCAGAACGCGATAGGCGATCTGGAGGGCGGCATCCTGACGCCGGCCCATGGTGTTGTCGTACAGGTGGACCTCGGCCCTAACGGGCGTGTGCTGGCGATCCAGCAATACCAGAAGGCCGGCCACAGGCCACCCGTCGGCCTCGGTCAGGTTGTAGTAGTCGGAGGAAATGACCGCCGGCAGGGGGCGCGCGGCTATGGGCGCGGCGGCAGTTCCTGTCAGTTCTCGTGCTTTGACGTTTGCGTCGAGGGCAGTGTTGATGGTGGTCATGGGAGCAGCCTCGGTCGAAGAAGAGAGCAGGTTGTGTGTATGTCTAGGGAAGGTGGGTTAGTTGGACAGTGCCCCCCAGGTAGATATCTGTATCGGTATAGAACAGGATGCGCATATTGTAACTGACCGCCAGGTCTTCCCTAAGGAGGCCCGACCATCGAATGCTGTCCATGGCGGAAAACTGCCCCCAACTGTCGCCATCCAGTCCATCGACCCGGGCATCGCCGTTGTCGGTACGGCCGCGGTAGTGGAGGGTGGTGCCTCGGATGGGCGCATCCGTGCGGGCCCGCAGCACCAGCGTGTACGGCGTGCCGGGCGTCATGGCAAGGGGGGCGCGTGCAGGTGCGGTGTCGGAGATGGTGATCGAGTACACCGACACCACGTGCACGTCGCCGGGGTTGACGCGGATGATCCGGCCGGACACGTTGTAGTCCGTGCCGGAGACGTTGGCCCAAGGTCCGTCGAACTTCACGGAGTCTCCGAATCGACGGACGGCCGTTTCGCCTCCGGGTTTGGCGAACACGGCATCGGATTCCCGGATTTCCACCAGGATCAGGTCGGTGCCGGGCAGGTTCCTGCCCGGCTGGACGGTGTCGCGGTTGACACCGCGCAAGCGCAACTGGTCCACCTGCGGTTCGGGGAACATCGAGGCAACGGGATCGGAAGGGAGCAACCCCTGGCTGCGAGCCGCCAGGGCCGCATAGCCGCGTCCGGCAAAGGACACGACGATGAACAGAATGAGGAGTTGGAATCCCCACTTCAACAATCTGAACACGTGGCCGCGAGGTACTGAACTGTCGATGGGCTCGAGCCTGTCCGCCAGCCCGATAGCAGGTAGGAGTATAGGCAACGGATTCCCCGCGCCGCGAGACGTGCGACGTTTCCAGGCAGAACCGGTCGACGGACTGCAGGCTTGCGCATGGGTACCGGTAGTGGGGTGAGAGCCGGTTGGCTACGGCGGCCAACCTCTACAATATTCGGTACGCCAAACACACGTCGCATCCAGCACTCCTTCCGGAGGGTCCTTCGCCTTGGCTCATTCCCCTGCGTCCCCAGTTCCCGTCTGTTCAGCGCGCTTGGTGTGCTCCCCGTTCGCTGAAGTCAAGGCCTTGCCGACAGGTCTCAAATGGAGCGCAATGGTGGTGGCGGCCGTGGTGGCCTTGGCCACACTGTTTCCCACGGCTGCCTGGGCGGCGGCCCCTGTGGTGGGCTCGGTTGCCTTCACCTCCCAACCCGGGCCGGGCCGGACGTACGGAGAGCAAGGCGATTCCATCCTGATCACGATTGCGTTCGACCAAGTGGTGTATGTCACAGGCTTGCCCAACATCTACCTGAAGTTGGGCGCAACCGTTGGGCAGGCGAATTATCAGTCGGGTTCGGGCAGTGCCCATCTTGTATTCGGGTACACGATTGCTCCGGGTGAATTCACATCGGCCGGCGCTGCAGTGGAAGCGGGTTCGATAGTCCTCAACGGCGGTACCATCCAAAATCAGGCCGGGGAGGCGGCTGTGCTTGCCCATCCCGCGCTGGCACCGGATGCGGACCACATGGTGGATCGCAGGTGTGTTCTGGACGCGGGCCTGGTGTCCCTGTCCGGCACGTTCGACATCGCCACCTCGGACAATTGTCTGATTCCCGTGCAGGGCAGACCGGACCTGCCCGGCCTTGAGTTGCACTGGCAGTCTCCGGCCGGTGCGGAGCATGCGGTGGTCTTTCTGAGCGGAGACAGTGCGCATCCGGGGCTCGACACCACCACCGTGGGGGTGGTGAACGGTACCCGCCACGGAGTCGACGACGGAATTGTCTGCAATGCCTTCGGGGAATGCGGCGGCAACGACGACTACCATGCTCCCTTCCGGTTCGAGGCCGGGGATGTGGACAGCACCGGCAGCCACGTGTACGCGGCCTACCAATACGGAAGGTACCCGGGGGCGTTCGGGACCGCAACGCTGCATGTCACGTTGGTGCCGCGGGTCACCGGCGTGACGGTTGGCGACGGCGCGTGCCGGGCATCCCCCTCACTGACTTGGGACGCGCCACCAGCTCTCGGACGATCGGTGTCCTGGGTAGTGCTGTTGACCCAGGACGCCGAGGCCTTCCCGAAGCGCCGGGGACGCCCTGGCGTATTTGAGGTGGCCCAGCCGAATTTGAGCTTTCCCGGCCTGGCAGTGGACCAAACGTATTACGCCAAGGTCCTGCCCCAGGTGGAGGCATTGGGGTCGGGTGGTTACCTTGAGACGGGCCAAGCGGACAATGCACAACAGGTGTCCTTCACTGTGCAATCGCCGCCGGTGTTTCTGTCCCCGGTGGAAAATCTGGTGTTGAAGGCGGGCACCCCTGTGGCCGACGATGGCTTGTCGATGCCGCGGATGTCCGGCGACTGCGGTTCCCATACCTATGAACTGTGCCTCAAAACGGATGTCGCGGACGGAACCTGCGCAAGTGTCGTGTTGCCGTCCGGGCTGACCTTCAACTCGGCCAACGGATCGCTCGCGGGAACCCCTGCCGGTGCCGAACCCGAGGCGGAGTATGTCTATACCGTGCGCAACAGCCACGGTTATGCGGTGTCCGGGGAGTTTGCGCTGGCCGTTGCCGGACCGGGCGGGGAAGGCGACTCCGTGCCCGCCATCGCGTCCTTGGGGTTTGATTCGGAACCTGCGACGGGCTCCCAGGGATATGCGGATGCCGAGGTGATTTCCCTGGTGGCCGAGTTCGATCAACCGGTGTACGTCTCGCGCCGGCCGGCGATCACGATGACCGTGGGCAGTGACGAGCGCCAGCTCGTCTACGTTGGCGGATCGGGTACGGCAAGGCTGAGGTTCGCCTACACGGTAGCCGCCTGCGATGTCGACGCGGACGGGGTCGCGGTTGCCGCCAATGCCTTTGATCCAACCAGCGGGATTGTGGTGTCGGCCGCCGATTGGACGGTTATGGCTGAATTGTCCCATGAAGCAGTGGATGGTGGCACCGGCCATCAGGTCACTACCGCATGTCCCGGTCAATAGGGGCGGACGGAAAGGACATCGATTGGATGAGTTGATTTGGGTCCCAACCAGGTACGGACGAACGGCCCCCTTCGGATCGGGGTCAACCAGCCCACCTACAGAGGCTCGGCCTGAGCGACAACCAGTTGTCCGGTCCACTGCCCGTTGCTTGGCGCCAATTTGCCAAGCCCGGGAAGGTAGCCAGCTGGCCGCTGGCCAGATTGCAAACGTCCGGAGGGACCGGGCCGTTGCGGTTGATTTATTGCAGGGACGCCAGGCCCCGGACCACAAACATCAGGACCAGCAGCACCACCGCCGAGGACACGTCGATCATGCCCAGGGGAGGAATATAACGCCGCGCCAGGTCGAGCACCGGATCAGTGAGTCGACACAGCAGGGCAACGGGTGCCAGGGAGTAGTCCAGGTTGGGAATCCAGGTCAGCATGATCCTGATGAAGATCAGGAAGGAATAGACTTGGAGGACGGTGATCAGGAGATTCATGCGGAGAGTGTCGGGTTTGCCGAAGATGAATGGCGGCGGCGGTCAACCGCCCAGTTCCACGCTCCGCTTCCAAGCCGACTCGATCGCGGACGCAAAAGCCCCTCGCAAGCCGGCCAGTTCAAGTTCCTGGACCCCTGCGGCCGTGGTGCCGCCCGGGGAGGTGACGCGGTTGCGTAGTTCCGCAGGGTGGATATCAGCCAGTTGCTTGGCCAGTTCGCCCGAGCCCAGAAACGTCTGCGTGGCCAGCTTGGCGGCTGCGTCCCGACTCAGGCCAATGTGGACGCCGGCGTCAATCATGGCTTCCAGCACCAGAAACAGGTAGCCCGGGCCCGAACCGTTGATGGCCGTCGCCCGGTCCAAGTCTGCTTCATGGTCGGTGTACAGTTCCTCCCCAACCGCCGCAAATATGGCCTGGGCAGATTCGCGCTGGGCTTGCGAAACCTCGCTTGTGGCCGTCCACATCGTCATGCCGGCCAGAACCTGGGCCGGTGTATTGGGCATGGCCCTAATCACGTTGCCGATCCCTGTGGCGAGTTGTAGGGCATGCATTGAAACCCCGGCCATGATGGACACGTACAGGCCGATGTCCAGGGATCGGTCCTCGCGAAACCGTTGCATCGCGGTCCCGAACACCTGCGGCTTCAGGCACACAAGGGCCAGTTCGTGCGACCAGCGACCGGTGCGTTCCAGGGCGTCGACGGCCACGCCGAACTCCGACGCCAGCGCGGCTTGCAAGGCCGGCACCGGTTCGGCCACTTCGATCTCGTCGGGCCGGTACAGGCCCTTCTGCAGCACGCCGCGCAGCAGGGCACTGCCCATTGCCCCTCCTCCAATGATGAGGATTTGCCGTTCTGGTGCCATCGGGGAGCAGTCCGCAGGAACTGTTCAGTCAGCTCTGGGACCGAACAGGGAAGTACCAATGCGGACGATTGTAGCACCCTCCCGCACCGCCGGTTCGAAGTCCTGACTCATGCCCATGGAGAGTTCGGTCCATCCCGGAACGGCAAGGCTGGTTTGGATCCGCCGGAGTTCCGCCCGGACCGCGGCAAACAGGGCTTGCAGTTCGGTTTCGTTGGCCCCTAGGGGGGTCATGGCCATCAGGCCGCGCGGGGCCAGGCCTGCCATCTGCGAGATGGCTTCGGCCATGGGTAGCGCCGCGTCGAGCGCGACCCCCTGTTTGGACGCTTCGCCGGCCGGATTGACTTGGAGCAGGATAGGTACGGGAGTCTCGGCGCGCAGGCCTGTGTTGGCCAACAGGCGTGCCGTCTTGAGCCGGTCCACGCTTTGAATCAGGGTCAGATTTGGCGGCAGCAGTTTGAGCTTGCGGCTTTGTAGCGGGCCAATCAGATGCCAGTGGATCGGTCGCTCGGCCAGATCCGGGACTCGGTGCCGACGGGCCAGTTCCTCCGGGCGGTTCTCTCCGAAGTGGCGCACGCCGCAGTCGAACGCGGCCGCGATCATGGCATCGGGTTGGGTTTTGCTTGCCGCCACCAGTGTTACGTCCTCGGGGTGCCTGCCGGAAGCCTCGGCCGCGCGGGCCAATCGCTCCCGGACTGCATCGACTCTGGATTGCAGCCGCTCCCGGAGTTGGCCGCTGTTCATCACAAGGAAATCCTGCGGTCCCTATGGAGCTGATGGGGAGCGGGGCTCGAGCCAGCAAAGCATGCCGAACAATCCGCAACGGCCGCGGGCAGCCCGGTGGGAAAAGAAAGTGTCCGGCAGGGCGGCCGTGTCCAAGCCGCCGATTTCAATGCGGTTGCCGGGCACCCCTCCTGTCGCCAGCTGCCGACGGTTGGCTTCCCACAAGTCGAAATATGCCTTGCCCTCGCGTGCGGAGGGTCTGAGCAGGGAGTCGGCATCCTCCTGGGTGGTTCGGACCAGCTGGATTACGTCGCCGCCAATTTCGTAGCTATCCGGGCCGATGCTGGGGCCCAGACCGGCCACGCAGTCGGCCGGGACGGTCCCGTACCGACGGCCGAGCTGTCGGAGCAACTGCTCGGCAATGCGCTTGACCGTGCCTTGCCAGCCGGCATGGGCCACACCAAGTCGGTGGTGCATGGTGTCGTAGATCACGATTGGCACACAGTCCGCATACAGGGTCATCAAGGGCAGGCGAACTTCGGAAGTCACCAATCCGTCCGTCCCCGCGAGGCGCGTGCCGCGGTGGTCATCCGTGGCCTCGCGGACGGCATCGGATCGGATTTGCCCAGCCCACACCAGGTCTTCCCGGCGGAATCCGCATGCCCGGCTGAAACGCTCAATGTTGGTGCCGACCGCAGCCTCGGAATCACCCCGGCGCGTGCTGAAGTTCAGTGAGTCGAAAGGAGATGCGCTGACACCGCCTGTGCGCGTGCTGACGCATGCCTCCACAGGCCAGTTCGCCAGCAGTTCGAATTGATAGGCCGGCAGGCCGTTGTGCAACTTGGTCAACAGCATGCGGAGCACCGGTGGGGTGGCATTCGGGCCGCACTCGCCAACGACGGGACGGAAGCCGGACCAGCGCACCCGCCACTGTGGAATGCAACCGCCCGGTATGCCAAGATATAGGTTCGAACACGGCGAGGACCGGGTTTCGACGGGCAGGGCGCGGCCAGTGTCCGGACCCGGCAAGGCCAGGCTGCCGTCTCGGATTCCCAAGTAGGCGAATACATGTCTTTGTATGACGTAACCGGACTGGGCGAAGTAATGCTGCGTCTCAGTGTACCTGCCGGCAGTCACTTGGAAACCGCGCGGCAGCTTGATGTGCATCCCGGAGGGGCGGAGGCCAACACCCTGGTGGCCCTGGCCCGAATTGGGTACCGCACAGCCTGGTGCAGCGGCCTGCCGATCGGAGCCACCGGTCGCCTGGTGGCCAATCACCTGCGGCAAGCCGGAGTTGATCTTTCGTGTGTGGTGTGGAGCGACGAAGGGCGGACCGGGCTCTATTTCCTGGAGAATGCCGAGCCGCCGCGCAATGTGGATGTGATTTACGACCGGGCCGATTCGTGTGCCAGCCGTCTGCGGCCGGACCAGGTGGACTGGGATCGGCTGATGGATACGTCGATTTTCCACATCAGCGGCATCACCCCGGCCGTGTCCCCGAGTTGCCTCGAAGTGACCCGGACGGCACTGGCGGAGGCCCGCGCCCGGGGGGTGATGATCAGTTTCGATCTCAACTTCCGCTCCAAGCTGTGGACCGCGGCCGAGGCCCGCGCCGTCCTCCAGCCCATGCTGGGCACGGCGGACATCCTGTTCTGCGGACAGGCGGATGCCGAGACGGTACTGGGGCTTCAAGGCGCGCCGGAAGCGCAACTTGAAGCCCTGGCGGACCTGGCGGCCGGGGATACGGTCGTCATGTCCTGCGGCACGGAGGCCACCTACGTTCGGCATGCCGGCGTCGTGTTCAGACAGGAGGTGGTGCCCGTGCCGGTGGTGGATCGGCTGGGCGCGGGCGATGCCCTGGCGGCCGGCGTGCTGCATGGCCTGTTGAACCAGGATGTGAAAATGGGCTTGCGCTTCGGTTCGGTCATGGCTTCCATGACCCTGACCCAGCACGGCGACATGCTGGTCACCCACAGGGCCGAGGTCGAGCACCTGGTGGCTTCCGGCGGCGGTGCCTTGCAGCGCTGAGCGGAAAACGTTCCGATACAGATTCCAATTGAACCAACGGGAGGACGATTATGGCTCAAAGGAAGGCGTTGATGAACTGGGGCGGCTGGGAAGGCCACGAGCCCGAACAGACCACGCACATCTTTGCCCCTTTGCTTGAGGAGGCGGGGTTCAAGGTGGACATCGTGCATGACCTGGACCGCTACTGCGACACCGAGTACATGCAGAGCCTCGACTTGGTCGTGTCCACGTGGACCATGTCCGAACTCGGGCGCGAGCAGGAGGCCGGGTTGCTCGAAGCCGTCCGTGGCGGGGTCAACTTCGGCGGGTGGCACGGCGGCATGTGCGACGCCTTCCGCCAGAACACCGAATACCAGTGGATGACCGGCGGCCAGTGGGTGGCCCATCCCGGCAACATCATCGACTACCGGGTGAACATCACCAACCACATGGATCCCATCACCAGGGATCTGCCGGACTTCGACATGCATTCGGAGCAGTACTATATGCATGTGGATCCGGGCAACCAGGTGCTTGCCACCACCCAGTTCCAGACCGAGATCGCGCCCTGGGTCAACGGGACGGTGATGCCGGTGGCGTGGAAGCGGATGTACGGACGGGGGCGCGTCTTCTACTGTTCGCTGGGACATGTCGCCAGCGACTTTGAAGTGCCGGAAGCCCGTGAAATTGTGCGGCGCGGCCTTTGCTGGGCCGGCGGCGCGAGTCATTGACGCCAAGGAAAACGGGATCATGGACAAGGTGCGGTGGGGATTCCTGGGCGCGGGCAGCATCGCCAATCGCTTGGCCGAGGGGCTGATGCAGGTGGACGATGCGGAGCTGCTGGCGGTGGGTTCGCTCACTGTCGACCGGAGGCAGGCCCTGGCGGAGCGGTTCGGCGTCCCGCGCGAGTACGCGACCTACGAGGAGTTGGTACAGGACCCGGACATCGACATCGTCTACGTTACGACCCCGCACAGCCTGCACCGGGAACACAGCATCCTGGCCCTGGAGGCCGGCAAGCCGGTCCTGTGCGAGAAACCGTTTGCCATCAATGTGGCGGAGGCTGCGGAAGTCATCGCCGTGGCCCGGCGACGCAACCTGTTCCTGATGGAGGCCATGTGGACCCGGTACCTGCCGGCGCCGCGCGCGATCAAGCGCATGGTCGACGACGGTGTGATCGGTCAACTGACGATGATGGTGGGAGACTTTGGGGTCAGGATTTCCCGCAGCGCCCAATCGCGCATGACCGATCCGGCCCTGGGCGGCGGCGCCCTGATCGAGATCGGTGTCTACCCGGTGTCGTTCGCGGCCTACCTGTTCGGCGGATCGCCCGTCAGGATTGAATCCCTGGGCCACTTGGCGGACGGGATCGACGAACGCAGCGGGGTTCTGCTGGGCTATCCGGACGGCGGCCTGGCGATTGGTTACTCGTCGGTCCGCGACAATACCCCGCAGGAGTGCCTGTTGTTCGGGTCGGGCGGCGAGATCCGGATGCCAACGCCCTGGTGGTTGACCGACCACTTCCACCTCAAGGTGGACGGCGAGGACTGGCGCCGGGTGGAGGCGGGCCTCATCGGCAAGGGGTTCGCCCACGAAGTCATGGAGGTGAACCGCTGCCTCAAGGCCGGGTTGCTGGAGAGTGCGGATATGACCTGGTCCCACACCATGGGTGTCATGACCACCTTGGACACCATCCGTGCCCAGTTGGGCCTGCGCTACCCGATGGAATAGGCACAGCCGCTTCAACAGGTCCTGTCCGTCCAGCACCGACAGGAAGCAGCATGGCATGCATGTGTGGGGATCCGGGCCGCCAGGTGTTCGCTGCCACCCGGTTCCCGACCAGGGCGGGACGGTGATGCCGGTGGCGGGGGCGAGGATGCCATGGTCGGGGGGACGCGTGTTCCACGGTTGGCCGGGGCCTTTCGCCAGCGACTTTGAAGTGCCGAAAGCCTGTGAAATTGTGCGGCGCGGCCTATGCTGGGGTAGCGGCGCAAACCATTGACGAATTGGGAGATCTGGGCATGGACAAGGTGAGGTGGGGATTCCTGGGTGCGGGCAGCATTGCCAACCGCCTGGGCGAGGGCCTGATGCAGGTGGACGATGCGGAGTTGCTGGCGGTCGGTTCGCGCACGGCCGACCGGAGGCAGGCCCTGGCGGAACGGTTCGGCGTTCCGCGCCAATACGAGACCTACGAGGAATTGGTGCAGGACCCGGACATCGACGTTGTCTACATTGCGACTCCGCACAACCTGCACCGGGAACACAGCATCCTGGCCCTGGAGGCCGGCAAGCCGGTCCTGTGCGAAAAGCCGTTCGCCATCAATGTTGCGGAAGCGGCCGACATCATCGCTGTGGCGCGGCAACGCAACCTATTTCTGATGGAGGCCATGTGGACCCGGTACCTACCGGTGCCGCGCGCGATCAAGGGCATAATCGACGACGGCGTGATTGGCCAACTGACGATGATGGTGGGGGACTTCGGGTTCAGGGGTGCCCGCAGTGCCCGATCGCGCCTGACCGAACCAGCTCTGGGTGGCGGCGCCCTCCTTGACATTGGCATCTACCCGGTGTCGTTCGCGGCCTACCTGTTCGGCGGATTGCCGACAAGGATTGAGACCCTGGGGCACTTGGAAGGCGGCATTGACGAACGGAGCGGGATTCTGCTGGGCTATCCGGACGGTGGTCTGGCAATCTGTTACTCCTCAATCCGCGACAACACCCCGCAGGAGTGCCTGTTGTTCGGGTCGGGCGGCGAGATCCGGATGCCAACACCGTGGTGGCTGACCGACCATTTCCACCTCAAGGTGGACGGCGAGGACTGGCGCCGGGTGGAGTCGGGCCTCATCGGCAAGGGGTTTGCCCACGAAGTCATGGAAGTGAACCGCTGTCTCAAGGTCGGACTGCTGGAGAGCCCGGACATGACCTGGTCCCACACCATGGGTGTCATGACCACGCTGGACACCATCCGTGCCCAGTGGGGCCTGCGCTATCCGATGGAGTAGCCAGGGCCACAGGCCTTCTTCCAAGGGTCCGGCCCGTTCAGCACCAACAGGAGCGTTTCGTGAAGTACGGACAGATACCAGGTTGCGACAAGCGGATTGGCCGCATTGTGCAGGGCACCATCATGTTGCACGACGGCAACCGGGAGGCCACCCACAGCCTGCTGGACGGCTTGTACGAATTGGGTTGCAACGCCGTCGATGCCGCCCACAACTATGGCGGCGGAGGTTCGGAACGGTCTCTGGGGATCTGGATGGAGTCCAGGGGCGTGAGGGACGAGATGTTCGTCCTCACCAAGGGGTGCCATTTCAACCAGGACCGCGATCGGGTTACCCCGTACGACCTGAGCAGCGATCTGCACGACTCGCTGGTCCGCCTGCGCACCGATTACATCGACCTGTACCTTCTGCACCGGGACAACCCCGCGCTGCCGGTGGGACCCCTGGTCGACCGGCTCGACCAACACCGCAGGGAAGGCAAGATCCTGGCCTACGGGGGATCGAACTGGAGTCCCGAACGCATCAGGGAAGCCAACGCCTATGCCGACGCCAACGGCTGCGCGCCATTCGTGGCCAGCAGCCCCAACTTCAGCATGGCGGAGCAGGTGGAGGAACCCTGGCGCGATTGCCTGACCATTTCGGGGCGCAAGGGCGCGGAAGCGCGGGCCTGGTACCTTGAAACACAGATGCCGGTCTTCACCTGGTCAAGCCTGGCCATGGGCTTCTTCACCGGGATCTACACGCGGGACAATCTGGACGGTTTCGAAGGCTACCACCACGCAACCTGCATCCGGTCCTATGTCTCGGAGGAGAACTTCCGACGCCTGGACCGGGCCGCGGCGATGGGATCCCGCCATGGCTTGACATCGGCGCAGGTGGCCGTTGCCTACGTGTTGTCCCAGCCCCTCAATCTCTTCGCCCTGATCGGCTGCAACTCCCCCGCCGAATGGCAGGACAACCTGCGGTCGCTGGACTTCGAGCTGACGCCCGCGGATCTGGCTTGGCTGGAGACCGGTGCGGGGGAACCCACGCACTGAGAATTCTGTCCACCGCAGCCAAGGAGCACTGACTAGACGGCACTGTTTCAATCTCGTTGATACAGGATCTTAACCACTGTAGAGGGACCGGCTCCCAGAATTCCGCCGTGTTCGGCACCGCCTGTTGTGACGGCACTCAGCGCAGCATGTCCGCCACCGCCTGTGGCCTCGAGCCAAAATCAACGAAAGTGAAACAGGGCCGACTAGACCGTAGTTTCGGTACTGGTCGAATTTTTGTAGTAAGATTAGGCCATGAACACATACAGGGTTGGGACCTTCGCTGCCTTGGTGGGGGGCCACGACCGGATCTCAAGCCGCGCCCAACGCCCGGAACGGGAAGCCCGGCGGCAGGCCCTGGCGACGTTCCGCCCGGCGGCCGGCACTGCCAACGTCCGGTGTTCCGCGCTTGGAGGGAGCGCATTGAGCGTAGGGAACGGTCCCTGCTGGTTGTGGCCCACAAGGACCGTCCGTGCCGCAGCGGCTTGGACGGGTGCGAGGATTGTGCCGACACCCACGACTGCGCCATCCGCGTGGTCCACCGGGAGAGCCTGTCGCCACAGGCCGAGCGGGTCGAGGACCCGATGGCCGTAGTGCACATGTTCTCCGGCCGGCCGTCCGGCCTGCGCCGCCACGGGCAAAAGCTCCGGGAAGCCGCCACCGATGGTTGAGAAGGTCACGCGCATCCTGCACAGCCAGGGGCTGAACCGCGCCAAGCACGACCGCCTGGCCGACATGGCCGCGCGGGTCGGACGGGTGCGTGCGGACGCGTGGCACCGGTGCAGCGGGGTGTCCACGGCGGCACGATCTCCCTACGACATCCGGGACGCCTGGATGGCGGAGGGCTGCGACTGGCACGGACTGCCGGCGCGGTTGGGCAAGGCGACGCTGGCCGATGCGCTGGGCGACATCGCGGCGGCGCGGGAGGCGGCCAAGGTGTCGGTCAGGAAGGCCGTGCGACACCGCACCCGGAACGACGCCGCCGAACGCCAACGTCTGTATTCCCTGTTGAAGCAAAACCGCTGGACAGAGGATCCGTTTCTGCACCGGCAGATGCGGAACCAGTGGCGGGGCGGTCGGTCGCATGTGACCAACCAGATCGTGGCCGACAGCGGCTCCTACACGACCAAACTGTGGCACGGCCGGGCCTGGGTCCACCTGCAGAGCCTGGAGCAGGGCCAACGCATCGCCATTCCCCTCAAGGGCGACCGCCTGCCCTCCGGCACCCTCCGCATCATCCTGCAGGACAACGGCGAAGTGGCCGTTCACCATGCCATCGACGAGACGCAGGCGTGCAGCACCAAGCCCGGCGGTTCGGGCACGGTCGGGGTGGACAAGGGCTACACGGAAGCCTATACCGACAGCGACGGGGAACGCCACGGCGAGGGCTTGGGCGACCTGCTGTCCCAAGAGAGCGACGCCCGCAAGGTCAAGGGGCAACGCCGCCACCAACTCCGCGACCTGGAAGACAAGCACAGGGCCAAGGGCCACACCCGCAAGGCCGACCACATCCGGCGGCACAACCTGGGCCACCAAAAGTGGAACCGGCGGCGGACCCGGCACCACCAACAGGTGCGCGACCATCTCTGCCAGGCGGCCCACGCCGTTGTGGACAAGGCCGGCACCATCGCCTGCGAGGACCTGTCCGCATCCATGAAGTCCACCAAGGTGCGCCATCGGGACACCAACCGCCGCCTGAACGGTTGGGTCAAGGGCGTGATGGCGGACACCCTCACTTCGATATCTCGACGCAGAGGTTCTGCGTTGGCCTTGGTCAATCCGGCCTACACATCGCAAATCGACTCCCGCACGGGCCTGTTGCAGGGCACGCGTCGCTGGGACCGGTTTTACTGCCTTGACGGGGTTGTGCTGGACGCGGACGCCCATGCCGCCTGCAATATTCTGGCGAGGCTGTACGACGAGGAGATTACGTTGTACATGCCCTACAGGGAGGTTAAGGCCCTGCTCGCGGAACGAACCAGGACAACGGTGGGGACTGCTCCACCCGGACTCGAGTTGCGGGGGCTTGCAACAGGGCCCCCATCAACCGAGAGCGAAGTACCCGCAACCGTACCGAACAGGGCGGTTTAAAGGAACAGTTTCGGATGACGAAGGTATGGCAGGTTGGGATTGTCGGTTGCGGCGTTATCAGCCGCGCCTATGTGAAGGGCCTGGCGCCCTTTGACCACGTCGCCATCGCGGCCGTGGCGGACCTGAATCCGGAGGCGGCCGCGGCCCTGGCGGCGGAAATCGGCTGTCCGGCCCTGACGGTGGACGCACTCCTGGATCGACCCGACATCGACATCGTCCTCAACCTGACCATTCCCAAGGCGCATGCCGAGGTGGACATCAAGGCGCTGGAGGCCGGCAAGCATCCCTACAGCGAAAAACCCCTGGCCGTTGATCGCGATCAGGGCGGGACGGTGGTGGAGTTGGCTGTGGCCCGCGGTCTGCGGCTGGGTTGTGCCCCCGACACGTTTCTGGGCGGCGGGCAGCAAACCGCACGGCATGCCATCGATCAGGGGATGATCGGGGAACCGGTGGCGGCCACGGCCTTCATGCTGAGCCGCGGGCACGAGGCCTGGCATCCGGCACCGGAGTTCTACTACGAGGCCGGAGGCGGTCCCATGCTGGACATGGGACCCTACTACCTGACGGCCCTGGTCAACCTGATGGGGCCGATTCGCAGGGTCAGCGGCATGACCCGCACGACCTTCCCGGAACGCACGATTACCAGCCAGCCGCTGGCCGGCAAGGTAATCCGTCCCCAAGTGCCCACCCACTACGCCGGCACCGTGGAATTCCATTCCGGCGCCATCGGAACCATCATTCAAACCTTCGATGTCTGGGGCGGCGCGTTGCCGCGGATTGAGGTGTATGGAACCGAGGGTTCCCTGGGGGTTCCCGATCCCAACACCTTTCAGGGGCCGGTGACGCATCTGGCCGGGATCTTCCGGAACCGCGAATGGACGGATGTGGCCCTGACCCACAGCGACCAGGTCCGGAGGGGCATCGGCCTGGCCGACATGGCGCACGCCCTGACCCACGATCGTCCCCACCGGGCCGGCGGGGACCTTGCCCATCACGTGCTGGAGGTCATGGAACTGTTCAGGGAATCCAGTGTCCGCGGCAGACACCTGGACACGACCACCACCTGCAGCCGGCCGGACCCGCTTCCGACCGCGGGCGGGTTTTGAGAAGGGGCTTCCCGGTCCGGCTCAGTAGAGCGAGCGCTGGCTGGCCTGCATCATCAGCGTGAGCTGGGCGCCCCGCACGGCGCTGACCTCCGACTCCGGGGCCTCCGCCGGCAAGGCGGTCGGCACGCGCTGCACGTAGTTCCCGTCCGACCGCATCTCCCACGCATTGCGCTGATCGTTGAGGCACAGCATCAGCATGTCCCGCAACTCGTCGCGCAGCCTGGGATCCAGCAGGGGCACAATCACCTCCACCCGGTTGTCCAGGTTGCGCTGCATCCAGTCCGCACTGCCGATGTAGCACTCCGGCGCTCCGGCATTGGCGAAATGGAAGATGCGGCTGTGCTCCAGGAAACGGCCGACCAGGCTGAGCACGGTGATGTTGTCGCTGACCCCCGGGATGCCCGGCCGGATGCGGCAGATGCCCCGCACAATCAGATCAACCCGCACACCGGCCTGGCTGGCGGCATAGAGCGCGGCGCAAATCCGCGGGTCGTCCAGGCCATTGACCTTGGCGATGACGTGGCCCTCGCCCGTCCGTTGGCAGTGCTCGATTTCCCGTTCAATCATCTCGACGAACCGGTCGCGCATGTTGATCGGCGCCACCAGCAGGTGCTTGTACTCCAGGCTCTGGCCGTAGCCGGTTAGGTAGTTGAACAGATGCATCACATCGCTGATGATGTCCTTGTCCGTGGTCAGCAGGCTGTAGTCGGTATACACGTTGGCGGTTTTGGCGTTGTAGTTGCCCGTGCCGATATGCGCATAGCTGCGCAGGCCGTTGCGTTCCTGGCGCACGATCAATGTGACCTTGGAGTGGGTTTTGAGGCCCACCAGGCCATAGGCCACATGACATCCCGCCTCCTCCAGGCGCTTGGAATGGTGGATGTTCAGTTCCTCGTCGAACCTGGCCTTGACTTCCACCAGCACCGCCACCTGCTTGCCGGCGTCGGCGGCGGCGGCAAGCGCCGCCACGATCGGCGAATCGTCCGACGTGCGATACATCGTATGCTTGATGGCCAGCACCTTGGGATCGCGGGTCGCGGCCAGAATCACCTCCTGCGTTGTGCGGGCGAACGACTGGTAGGGGTGGTGCAACAGCCGATCGCCCTTGTTCAGCAGCCGGAACATGTCATCCGGAGGAGTCTGCGGGGTGAGCGCCACGAAATCCGGGGGAATCTGGGGCCGGAACGACGAAAACTTCAGATCCTGGCGTTCGATCAGGTCGGCGAGGTTGAATAGCTCGGCCAGATCCAGGACGCCCTTGACGCGGTAGGCATCCTGGTCGCGCAGCCCGAATTCGCGCAACAGCACTCCCAGCACGCGGCGCGGCATGCGGTCCGACACCTCCAGCTGCACCACCGGCGCGAACCGCCGCTGCTGCAGCTCCTCGCTGATCATCTCGACCAGGTCGTCCGCCTCGTCCTCGTTGCGCACCAGGGTCGCGTTGCGGGTGATGCGGAACGGATAGGCGTCGACCACCTCCATGCCGCGGAAAAGGACGTCCAGGTTGTTGGTCAGGACATTGACCAGCGACACGAAGTGGTTGGGAACCCCCACCGAGATCCAGCGGTGCCGGTCGGTGGGGGCCTTGAGTCGGGCCAGTCGCACATCGCCGGTGGACGGATCGCGCACCTCGACCGCCAGGTTGAGGCTCAGGTTGCTGATGAACGGGAACGGATGGCCCGGATCGTAGGCCAAGGGCGTAAGCAGGGGAAACAGGTCCTGCAGGAACAGGTTGCGCAGGTCGGCTACCTGACTCTCGGACAGTTCGTCGTAGGACAGCAGGCGGATGCCCTCGTCGGCCAGCTTGGGCAGGAGGTCCTGCAGGAGGCACGCGTCCTGCTGGTTGCGAAAAATGTCAATGACCTTGCCGATTAGGTTCAATTGGTGTTCCGGCGTCCATCCCTGCAGCCGCAGGTTGGCCACGCCCGCGGCCCGCTGCCGCTGCAGGCCGCCGACCCGCTTGCGGATGAACTCGTCGAGGTTCGAACCGGTGATGCCAAGGAACTTGAGGCGTTCCACCAGCGGGTTGCGCGGGTCCTGCGCCTCGTGCAGGACCCGCCAGTTGAAGTCGAGCCAACTCAGTTCCCGGTTGTAGATTTCGGGCGCCGTGCACAAATCGTCGACCGTGCGGCCGGACACGTCCCGCTCCAGGAACATCGTGTCCGCCGGCGGCATGACGGCCGCACCGGCATGCCCGTTCAGGGCCGTCGTATCGTCCGCCGGGCGGGAATCCGGAGGAAGCTGGACCAAGGGTTCGTTGGCGAGCTCGGCAGGGGCGGAAGGGGATGGAAGGACGGCCATGGCAGGAAGGAATCAGGGGTGGGACACTTGGATAAGGTGGATGGGCGGTTCTTGGGTTCTTGGGGCAACGGGCTGGCCGCCTGCACCCCGTGCGGACGGATTGCCGGTGCAGGGGTTTCTCCGAATTGACTCCCCGCTCCGGGCTGACCTACAATGGGGCTATGAATGCACTGCCGTATTCGTCGTTCTTGTTGTTGCCTGGCGCGCAGGTCGACCTTGTCGTCCTGCGACCGCACCTGTGTGGTGAGGGATAGAGGCGAGCCGACCAAGGCGAGCTAGGCAGGCAAAGCCGTCAATCCTTCCCACCGGGAAGGATTTTTTTTGCCTTGGCTCAGCATCATTTTAGCCGAAACCAAACCTCGCAGTGTCCACATACCGAGATCGGAGTATCACCATGCACTTTTCCCCCGATCGTTTCAGGACCACGGCGCCGCCGCGCCGCATTACCGGATCGGAGATGATCTGGGATGCCTGCGTGACGGAGGGGGTCTCCATCCTGTTCGGCCATCCCGGCGGCGCCATCCTGCCCGCCTACGACGCGCTGGCGATGTACGAGGCCGACGGATTGCTGCATCACGTGCTGGTGCGGCACGAGCAGTGTGCGGCCCACATGGCGGACGGCTATGCCAGATCCACGGGCGAGGTGGGGGTGTGCGTGGCCACCAGCGGCCCCGGCGCGACCAATCTCGTCACCGGCATCGCGACCGCCCAGATGGACAGCGTGCCCATCGTGTGCATCACGGGCCAGGTGCCTTCGCCGCTGCTGGGCACCGACGCCTTCCAGGAGGCGGACATCGTGGGCGTGACCCAGCCCGTCTGCAAGCACAACTATCTTGTCACCGACGTGGCCGACCTGCCGATGGTCATGAAGGAGGCGTTTTATATCGCCCGGGAGGGTCGTCCCGGGCCGGTGCTCGTGGACGTGTGCAAGGACGTGCAGATCGCGGAGGGCGAGTTTCGCTACGACATGGAGGTGAAGCTGCCCGGCTTCGATCCCTACCCCGCTTCCTGGCAGGACGCGCTGGCCCAGGCGGCCGATTTGATCAACACCGCCGAGGCACCGCTGATCATGGCCGGGCACGGCATTCACCTGGCCGGGGTATCGGACGTGCTGCTGCGGATTGTGGAGAAGGCCGAAATCCCGGTCGTGACCACCCTGCTGGGCACCGGCAACATCACGGAGACCCATCCCCTCAGCCTGGGCATGGGCGGCATGCACGGCGAAGCCTATGCCAACGAGGCGGTCCAGGCCTGCGATGTCCTGATCGCGCTGGGCATGCGCTTCGACGACCGCATCACGGGCCGCCTGGACCGCTTTGCCAAGCAGGCGTCCGTGGTGCACTTCGAGCTCGACAAGGCCGAAGTGGGCAAGAACGTGCAGCCGGACGTTGCCGTGGTCGGGGACCTGGCCAAGACACTGCCGGCCCTGGAGCCGCTCATCCATCCCAACACGCACGCGGAATGGCTGGCCTCGCTCACCGACCGCAAGCTCAGCAGCGCCGGCAAGGACATCCTCACCTTCGAACTGGACGAACTGGTGCCGCCGTTCGTCATGCGGCAGATCTGGTCGGAGACCACCAACCTGCGGGATCCCGGCGACGTGCTGGTGGCGACCGATGTCGGCCAGCATCAGATGTGGGAGTCCCAGTACTTCGTGCACGAACGGGCCGGACAGCTCCTGACCAGCGGCGGCCTTGGGACCATGGGGTATGGCGTGCCGGCCGCCATGGGGGCCCAGATGGCCTGTCCCGACAAGCTGGTGTGGGCCATCGTGGGCGATGGCGGCTTCCAGATGACGATGCAGGAACTGGCCACGATTCAGCAGGAGAAGCTGCCGGTCAAGATTGCCATCATCAACAACGGCTTTCTCGGCATGGTGCGTCAGTGGCAGCAGATCTTTTACGACAAGCGCTACGTGGGCACGCCGGTCCTGTCCCCCGACTACGTAATGCTGGCGGCCGCCTACGGGATACCGGCCTGCAAGGTGGAAGAGCCGGGACAGGTGGCCGAAGCCGTGCGGGCGGCCAACACCACGGACGGCCCGTATCTGATCGACTTCCAGGTCAAGGAGGAGGTCAACGTGTATCCGATGGTGGCGCCCGGTGCCGCCGTGGATGAACTGATTCGCCGGCCGCACATCATGCAGGACCACGGCGGCGTGGTGCCGGCCTTCTGATCCGATTTGCTCCCCTACCCACCGCGGAACGGCATTGATGAAACACATTCTGGCGGCTTGGATGCGGGACCGTCCCGGTGTCCTGAACCGGGTGACCGGCCTGCTGAGCCGGCGCAACTTCAACATCGACAGCCTGCAGGTCAGTGCCAGCGAGGAACCGGGCATCTCGCGCATGACCTTTGAAGTCAGCGGTGACGACCGGACCCTGGAGCAGGTGCGCAGCCAACTGATCAAGCTGGTGGACGTCACTCGCGTCGAGAGCTTTGTGCAGGAGGCGATCGTCAAGCGGGAGCTGGCCCTTGTGCGCGTGGCAGTGGGTCCCGAGGAGCGACGTCAGGTTCTTGACCTGATTCAGGTGTTCGAGGCCACGGTGGAGGACATTTCGCGTACCAACATGCTGATCCAGATTGTGGGTCGCGAGGAGAAGATCGACTCGCTCATTGGCCTTCTGCGCGACTACCACTTGCTGGAGATGGTCCGCACCGGACCGGTGGCCATCGTGCGCAGTGCCGTGGCCAACGTCGAACCGGAACCGGCCCTCGAACCGGCCCGCGACACCTGGCAGGGCGGAGGTGTTTGACCGCGCCCCGCTTGCACCGGGACTGCCCGAGGCATTTCCGGCCACTTGACCCATACGTGATTCCCAACCCATCCCGACCGGCAAGGAGACCCTTTACCCCATGGCCACGATCTACTATGAAAACCAGGCGGATCCGGACCTGATCAAGGACAAGCGCATCGCCATCCTTGGTTATGGCAGCCAGGGGCATGCCCATGCCCTGAACCTGCGCGATTCCGGGATGTCCGTGGTTGTGGGCCTGTACGAGGGCAGCCGCAGCCGGGCCAAGGCCGAGGCGGACGGGTTGGAGGTCACGACCACGGCGGATGCCGTGGCGTCGGCCGATATCACGATGGTCCTGCTGCCGGACCAGGTTCAGGGTCAGATCTACAAGGAGGAAATCCAGCAGGGGCTCAATCCCGGCGACACGCTGATGTTCGCCCACGGATTCAACATTCGGTTTGGCCAGATCGTGCCTCCCGCACATGTCGATGTGTCGATGGTGGCGCCCAAGGCGCCGGGGCATCGCGTGCGCGAAGTCTTCACGGAGGGTTCGGGTGTGCCCGGCCTGGTGGCCATCCACCAGGATGCCTCCGGCCAGGCCTTGGCCCACGCCCTGTCCTACGGCCGCGGCCTGGGCTGCACGCGCGCCGGCGTGCTGGAGACCACTTTCGCCGAGGAGACGGAAACCGACCTCTTCGGAGAGCAGGCCGTGCTCTGCGGCGGCGTCAGCGAACTGGTCAAAGCCGCGTTCGAGACCCTGGTCGAGGCGGGGTACCAGCCGGAAATTGCCTACTTCGAGTGCCTGCACGAACTCAAGTTGATTGTCGACCTGTTCTACGAAGGCGGTCTGGCCTACATGCGCTACAGCGTCTCGGACACGGCCGAGTGGGGCGACTATGTCAGCGGCCAGCGCATCGTCACCGACGAGACGCGCAAGGCCATGAAGCAAATCCTCGAGGAGGTCACAAGCGGCCGCTTCGCCGAGGAGTGGATGGACGAGTACTACTCCGGACTTTCGAACTTCAAGTCCCGCCGCCGCCGCGAACAGTACCAGCAGATTGAGGAGGTGGGCCTGGAACTGCGCCGCATGATGACCTTCCTCAACGCACAGGAAATCGAGCGCGAAGCCTGATTGACCCTGGGCCGTCCGACGGCCCGTTCACGGGAGTGGGACCATGGATACAGCATCCGGCACGCAACAGCCTGCAGTCGACCCTCCGGTTGACGGCGGCCAGTTCGCCATTGAGGACATGGCGGCGTACGCCCGCCAGGTGGCCCGCGGGGACACCGTCTTGATTTTCGACACCACCTTGCGGGATGGCGAACAGAGTCCGGGTGCGACGTTGGACGACCATGAGAAGCTTGAACTGGCCCGCCAGCTGTCCCGCCTGGGAGTCGATATTCTCGAAACCGGCTTTCCCATTGCCAGCCCCGGTGACTGGAAGGCGGTTCACAGGGTAGCGGAGACCGTCGGGCGCGAAACCCGTGTCGGCCAGGACGGCAGCCCATTGCCGCCGCCGGTGATCGCCGGGCTGGCGCGCGCCAACCGCAAGGACATCGAACGAGCCTTCACGGCCACCGAACCGGCCGTCCGGCCCCGCATCCACACCTTCATCGCGACCAGCGACATTCACTTGGAGCACAAGCTGCGCATGTCGCGCAACGAGGTGCTGGAAACCGTGGGCGAGATGGTGGAGTACGCGGTCAGCCTGTGCGGCGACGTCGAGTTCAGTCCGGAAGATGCCGGGCGCAGCGATATCGAGTACCTCAAGCAGGTTCTGGAGGTCGCGATTCAGGCCGGTGCGACCACGCTCAACATCCCGGATACCGTCGGCTACACGCAGCCGAAGGAATACGAGGCTTTGTTCCGGGCGCTGATCGAAGGCACGCCGGGCGGTCGCGACGTGATTTTCAGCACCCACACGCACAACGATTTGGGGCTTGCCACGGCCAACACGCTGGCGGCCGTGTCGGCTGGGGCCAGGCAGGTGGAGGTGACCATCAACGGCATCGGTGAACGGGCGGGAAACTCGTCGCTGGAGGAGTTCGTCATGGGGCTCTACACCCGGCCGCAGTTCTACAACCTGCGTACCAATGTGCAGACGCAGGAGATCCATCGCACGAGCGACATGGTCAGCCGCTACACGGGCATGGTCATTCAGCCCAACAAGGCGATCGTCGGCGCCAACGCCTTTGCCCATGAAGCCGGCATCCACCAGGACGGCGTGCTCAAGCACAAGCGCACCTACGAAATCATGGATGCCGAGACGGTGGGCCTAAACCAGCACCGCCAGGGCCTGGTCCTGGGCAAGCACAGCGGCCGTCATGCGCTGCGCACCCGCCTGGACGAGCTGGGCTACCACATGGAACCCGCGGAACTGAACGAGATCTTCAGCAGCTTCAAGGAGCTGGCGGACAAAAAGAAGACCGTGACGGATGCGGACCTCGAGGCCCTGGTGGCGGACGAGGTGTACCAGCCGAAGGAGACGTGGGAACTGGTCAACGTCCAGGTGCAGTGCGGCTCGAACCTGACCCCCACCGCCGTGGTTATCCTGCGCCGGCTGGACAGCGGCGAGGAGGTCACCGACGCCGGCTTCGGCACCGGTCCGGTGGACGCGGTCTACCAGGGCATCAACCGCATCGTGGGCGTGGAGAACACCCTGGTCGAATTCGTGGTGCAGGCTGTGACCGCGGGCATGGACGCCAACGGCGACGTGACCATCCGCATCGAGGTGCCCGACCGCGGTCGGGACATGGTGGAGACGGCCCAGGGACGGGTCCGGCGCAGGCTTTTTTCGGGTCGGGGCGTGGACACGGACATCATCGTGGCCAGTGCCAAGGCGTACCTGCAGGCGCTGAACAAGCAGATTGCCAGCGAAGCCGAGGCAGCCCCACTGGGCTCGATGATTTGAGCGGCGGACCGGACGGGGAATTCCGCGCTGTGCTACGATCGCGGGGCGCGGAATGCGGCGGTTTCCGCCACGGGAACGTGTGTCCCGGCGGCCGTCGCGCCTGTGCAAGTCACCATAGTTGGCACAAAGGAGAAACGCCATGAAGCATGGCTTGAAGTACACAGTTGACCGCAGGCAGTTCCTGCGGTTGTCGGCCTTGGCCGCCAGCGGCAGCATCATTCTTGCGTGCGCGCCGGGCCAGGCCCCGGCCGGCGGCGACGACATGGGCATGGCCGAGGACGGCATTGTCGATGTCTATGTCTGGCCGTCGATTGCCCTGGTCCGGCCGGAAGGAAGCGATCCCGGAAAGTACAAGGAAGTACAGGACTACATTACGGAGCAGCTGGGCATCCGCCCCAACGGCTTTGTGCCGCCTCCGGGCGCCGCCGGCCGCGAACGCCTGAACCTGATGCTGAGTTCCCAGACGGAACAGCTGGACATGTTCACCGGCGACTGGACCCAGTACAAGGCCGCCATCATGCCGATTACGGACCTGCTGGAGGAATACGGCCAGAACATTCTGACCGCCTTCCCCGAGGCCACTTGGAGCGGGATGAAGGACGCCAACGGCGACATCTGGGGTATTCCGCGCCTTGGCCTGATGGGGCACACCTGGAACTTCACGTGGTTCCGCGAGGACTGGATCAACGATCTGGGCCTGCCCTTCGACTCGGAACAGATGACAATCGACCAGCTCGAAGGCAACATGGCTGCCTTCCAGGAGGCCAACCCCGACGCCGTCCTGGTAACCAACAATCTGGGCAGCCTCGAAGGCTGCCTGCTGGGTGCCTGGAGCGAATACGGCCGCTCGCGCTGGTACGACGAAAGCGACGGCCAGATCAAGCCCTACCAGCTGCAGCCCGGCTACGAGGCGTTCGTGACCAAGATGAACGAGTGGTGGAACAACGGCTGGTTCCACAAGGAAGTCTTTGCCAACATGGACTTCGAGGAGGTCCTGCGTTCCGGCAACATGGGCATCCACTGCGGCTGGTACTCGCGCATGACCATCCTGGGCCAGCGCATTTTCCTCGAGGATGTGGTCCCGGGCATGGACTTCGTCTTCCCGCTCAAGATGGTGGGCCCGATGGGTCTGGCGGGGACCAACAACGCCAACATGACCCAGGGCTACATGATTCCGGCCAACTCGCCGGTGGCCAAGGAAGTCATCCAGTTCGTGAACTGGCAGTACGATCCGGTCCGCGACAACGCCGTGACCGCCCACTACGGGATTCAGGGCACGGATTGGGACTGGGTCGACGAGTCCAAGGAACAGGTGCGCCGCTACGATGCCGAGGCTGGTGCCGCGATCTACGCCGGCGAGCTCTACCAGGGCGCGGGCCTGGCGATCGAAACCTGGTCGGCTCCCGAGGATCCGCTGTGGGGTCGCCACTACGACCACATCAAGAAGTACGTGTTCGACTACAGCAACGGCAAGATGCCGGTCGACTTCGACGTGCCCTACGACGGCGCGGCGATTGCCGAGCAGGTGCCGAGCATGGAGGACATCAACCGCCTGAACTCCGAAGAGGTGATCAAGTTCATCACCGGAGTGCGGCCGTTGACCGAGTTCAGCGACTTCGTCGACAGCCTCTACCGGGCCGGCCTTCAGGACTGGATTGACGCCTACACGTCCCAGTACGTGGCAGCCAAGGGCCTCTAGGCGAGGTCCCGGACCGTCACACTGCCATCCGAACCCCCGGCCTGCAGGCCGGGGGTTCGGGGGCACCCGGTCGGGGACGGAATCGCCCTTCGCCGATCGCATGTAGTTCCAGGTCGACGGTGCCTGCGGCCATCGGCGGATTGCTTGCCGGTTGCCGAACATCACGGACAACACGCCCATGACCGAAGTATTGCGCATCCTGCGCAAACATGGTTTCTACTATCTGTTGTTCCTGCCGGTGGCGGTGTACTTGATCATCTTCAAGTACGTGCCGATGATCGGCATCATGATTGCGTTCAAGGACGTGACGCCGTTCATGTCCATGGGCGAGATTGTCACGTCCAGCTTCATTGGCTTCAAGCACTTCGTCAATTTCTTCAACTCGTTTTTCTTCTGGGACCTGATGGAGAACACGCTGATGATCTCCATCTACAAGACCCTGTGGTCCTTCCCCGCACCGATTCTGCTGGCGCTGCTCATCAACGAGGTGCACAACACCTACTTCAAGCGCATCTCGCAGACCATCTCCTATCTGCCGCATTTCTTCTCGATGGTGATTGTGGCCGGCTTGGTCTACGTGGTGTTCGGGGTGCAGGGCGGCCTGGTCAACCACCTCGTGGTCCTGACCGGCGGCGAACCGCAGCACTATCTGGGCGACCCCCGCTGGTTCCGGACCATTCTGGTGGGCACCACGGTCTGGCAGACCGTGGGCTGGGGCAGCATCCTGTATCTGGCCGCCATGGCCGGCCTCAACCCTGAAACCTACGAGGCCGCCAACATCGACGGGGCCAGCAAGATACAGCAGGTGCGCCACATCACCCTGCCGGGCATCAGCCACGTCATCGTGATTCTGTTCATCTTCCGGATCGGCGACCTGCTGGACGCCGGGTTCGAGCAGATTCTGCTGCTGTATTCCCCGTCCGTGTACGAGGTGGCCGACATCATCGACACCTACGTCTACCGGGCCGGCCTGCTCAACCTCAAGTATTCGTTCGCGTCCGCGGTCGGCCTCTACAAGTCGATCCTGGCACTCCTGCTCCTGCTGGCTGCCAACAAGTTCGCCCACTTCCTGGGCCATCAGGGCATCTGGTAGGGGGAGGCGGGGCCATGCGCATTAAGGCGACGCCGATGGAACGGCTGTTCTACCTCGGCAACTACGTGTTCCTGATTGTTGTCAGCCTCCTGTTCCTGATTCCGTTCATCAGCGTGCTCAGCACCTCGTTCATTTCCACGGCGGAGTGGGCGCGCCGCGGCAACTTCGTCCTGATTCCGGAAGCCCCCACGCTGGAGGCCTACCAGTTTCTCTTCGGCGGCAGCAAGGGCACGGTGTTCAACGCCTACAAGATCACGTTTTTCCGCACCATTGTCGGAACCGTTCTGTGTCTCACGTTCACCGGCCTCGGCGCGTACGTCCTGGCCCGGCGCAACCTCCCGGGACGCACCTTCATGACGCTGCTGGTGTTCATCCCCATGGTCTTCAGCGGCGGCCTGATCCCGTTCTACCTGGTCGTGGACCGGCTGCGTCTGACGAACACCGTCTGGATCATGATCACGCCCTTCCTGGTCAATCCCTGGTGGCTGCTGATCATGCGCAACTTCCTGATGACCATTCCCGTGGAATTGGAGGAGGCGGCCCTGATGGACGGGGCCAATCCCTTGACGGTGCTGCTGCGGGTCTACCTGCCCCTGTCCATGCCGGCGCTTACCACGATCGGACTTTTCTATGCGGTCTGGCACTGGAACGGCTGGTTCTATGCCGCGGTGTTCAATTCCAACCGGGATTTGTATCCCATCCAGGTCATCCTGCGTTCCATCCTCTACCTGGGGGATGCCTCGTACCGGGGCGACCTGGGGATCATGTTCGAGCCGGAAATGATGCCGCCGGCGCAGACCCTCAAGGCGGCCATGATCATTGTCACTACGGTCCCGATTCTGCTCGTCTATCCGTTCATTCAGCGCTACTTTGTCAAGGGCCTGCTGATCGGCGGCGTCAAGGGCTGAGGCCGTCCGGTCAACCAGGCCCGGCTGACGCCGCGTCGGCCCCCGGCGCCGGAGGCTCGAAAATCCCGGCGGCATTACAGGTATAATCGGGCCAACGGTGCCGTTGGGCATTGGGTCCGGCTACGGGGCGGGTCCGTGTGCCCGACCCCGGGGTCGCCGCGCGTGGCGGGCGGCTTTGTCATTTTGTGTGCAGGTGCACCATGGCTACATGGGCCAAGACCGGCCGGAAATCCTTCTACAAGAACCCGCCTGCGGCCGAGCGCGATGCGTGCGGTATCGGGTTTGTGGCCCATGTGGAAGGCGGCAGGTCGCACGAAGTCCTGCGCATGGCGTTGGACGCGCTGTGCAACCATGCGCACCGAGGAGCCATCGCCGACGACGGCAAGTCCGGCGACGGCGCCGGCATCCTTTCGCAGATTCCCTATCGCTTCTTTGTCCGGGAACTGAAGCAGATTGGCGTCGAGGCGCCGCCGGTCTCCGACCTGGCCGTGGGCCAGCTGTTTCTCAACCGCCGCGATACAGACGACCGGGAACGGGCCCGCGAGGTGGTGCGCAAGGTGGCGTCCGACCTGGAGCTCGAAGTTCTGGCCTTCCGTTCCGTGCCCGTTATCACGTCGGTGCTGGGCGACCGGGCGCTCCGGTTGCGTCCCTGGATGGAGCAGGTGATTTTGCGGCGCACGGCGCGCGCCGCACACGCCGGCGAAGCATTTGAACGACTGCTCTACCGCGCCCGCAAGCTGATCCTGAAACAGGCGCAGGCACGGGGCGTGGGACGCCTCTACGTGCCGAGCCTGAGCAGCCGCACCATCGTGTACAAGGGACTGGTCCTGGCCGACATGCTGGGCCGGTTCTACCCGGACCTCCACGACCCGTTGTTCGAAACGTCCCTGGCCGTGTTCCACCAGCGCTACAGCACGAACACGCTCCCTTCCTGGGAGAAGGCGCAGCCCTTCAACCTGATTTGCCACAACGGCGAAATCAACACGCTCCAGGGCAACGAACTGTGGATGCGCGCCCGCGAGCCGGATTTGGCGGCGGCCGTATGGCCGCAGGGCCTGGACGACCTGCTGCCGATCATGGACACCGACACCAGCGACAGCGGCAAGTTCGACCAACAGCTGGAACTGCTGGTGCGCAGCGGGCGCGACATTCGGCACGCCCTGCTGATGATGGTGCCGGAAGCCTGGGAGCGGATTCCGGAAGGCGATATGACCCCGGAGCGCCGGGCCTTCTACAAGTACCACAGTTCCCTGCTCGAACCCTGGGACGGCCCGGCCAGCATTACCTATACCGACGGCCGGGTCGTGGGCACGATTATGGACCGCAACGGCCTGCGGCCGGCACGGTACGTGTTGTTGGAGAACGGCATTGTCATCAGTGCCAGCGAGATGGGCGCAGTCCGCTACGACGAGGCGGCGGTGCGGGCCAAGGGCCGACTGGGTCCCGGCCAAATCTTCAGTGTCGACACCAAGGCCAGCACGGTCCAGGCCAACGCCGCGATTACGGCGCAGGCGGCCAACCGGCGGCCTTACGGCAAGTGGCTCGAGGACAACCTGGTGTCGCTGGAGGGCATTCTGCTCAAGGGCCGCCGGATTCAGGAAGCGCGCCTGGCCAGTGCGTTGCGGGGCACCGACAATCCGGAGACGCGTCCGGAGCGGACGGTCCACACCCCGTCCCGGCTGCCCTTGCTCGAACGGCAAATCGCGTTCGGCTTCACCTCCGAGGAACTCGTGGTGGTGCTGCGCCCCTATCTGACCAATGCCGCCGAACCGGTGGGGGCGATGGGCGACGACACGCCCATCGCCGCTCTGAGCCACCTGCCCCGTCCCCTGTTCCACTACTTCAAGCAGCGTTTTGCGGAAGTGACCAATCCCCCGATCGACGCCCTGCGGGAATCGACGGTCATGAGCCTGCGCATGCTCCTGGGCCAACGGGCCAATCTGCTGTCGGAGACGGCCGAGGCAGCCCGGCTGATTGAGCTCAAGTCGCCCATCCTGCACCAGGATCACTTTTACCTCCTGGAGAGTCTGGGCATGGGTTCGCCCGAGTTCTGGATGGCCACGCTGGACATGACCTGGCAGCCGGACAGCGCGGCCGACCAGCCCCGTTCCCGCGGCGAGATGATGCGGCAGGCCTTGCAGCAACTGTGCGCCCGCGCCTCGGAGGTCCTGGCCGAGGGCGCGCGCGTCCTGGTGCTGTCGGACGAAGGCGTGGACCCCGGGCGTTTGCCCATCCCGTCGCTCATGGCAACTTCGGCCCTGCACCACCACCTGGTGCGGACCGGCCAGCGCATGCGCGCCAGCATCGTGGTCAAGAGCGGCGAACCGCGCGAAGTGCACCACTTCGCGGCCCTGATCGGATACGGGGCGAATGCCGTCTATCCCTACCTGATCTACGAGTCCATAAGCTCCATGGTCGAAGAGGGGCGCCACTTCGGGTCGATGACGGCGGAGCAGGCCGCCGAGAACTTCCTGACCGGCACTGAGAAGGGCCTGCTCAAGATCATGAGCAAGATGGGCATCAGCACGCTGGACAGCTATTGCGGTGGCCAGGTGTTCGAGGCCATCGGCATCAGCGAGCAGTTGATTGACGAGGTGTTCGCGGGTACCCCCAGCCTGCTGGGCGGCGTCAGCTACGAAACACTGGCCGAGGACGTGTCGGCCTGGCACGCCAACGCTTTCCCGAAGGGCCGGACGGGCGGTCGCCGCCGCATGCCGTCCTGGGGCCTCTACAAGTCCCGGCGCGGCGGCGAGGTGCACGAGTGGTCGCCGAAGGTGGTCCACCTGCTCCAGACCGCGGTCACCGCGGAAGACGATGCGGAAGCCCAGGCCGCCTTCGACGAGTTGATCGAACTGCAAAACAGCCAGCGCATTGCGCCGCGCCATCTGTTGGACTTCAGGCCGGTACGGAAGCCGGTACCCTTGGCGGAAGTCGAGCCGGCCGCCGCCATCGCCAAACGCTTCAGCACCGCGGCCATGTCGCACGGGGCGCTGAGCGCGGAGGCGCACGAGACGCTGGCGATTGCCATGAACCGGATCGGCGGCAAGAGCAATTCGGGCGAAGGGGGCGAGGATCCCGACCGCTACCACACGGAACGGGTCAGCAAGATCAAGCAGGTGGCCTCGGGACGGTTCGGGGTGACCCCCGCCTACCTGATGAGTGCCGAGGAACTGCAAATCAAGATGGCGCAGGGCTCCAAGCCCGGCGAGGGCGGGCAGCTGCCCGGCCACAAGGTGTCCGACAAGATTGCCGAACTGCGGTATGCGACGCCCGGCGTGGCCCTGATCAGTCCGCCGCCCCACCACGACATCTACAGCATCGAGGATCTGGCACAGCTGATTTTCGACCTGAAGACGGCCAATCCCAACGCCCATGTGAGTGTGAAGCTCGTGGCGGAGATTGGCGTGGGTACCATTGCCACCGGGGTGGCCAAGGGCTATGCCGACGTGATTCACATTGCCGGCGCCAGCGGCGGCACCGGTGCCAGTCCCCTCAGCAGCTTGAAGCATGTGGGGTTGCCGTGGGAGCTGGGGCTGGCCGAGACCCACAACGCGCTGATGGACAACGGCCTCAGGGACCGCGTGATTCTGCGGACCGACGGCGGCATTTCCACCGGCCGCGACATCGTCATGGCAGCCATGCTGGGCGCCGATCAGGTCAGTTTCGGCACCAGTGCCATGATCGCCGAGGGCTGCATCATGGCCCGGGTCTGCCACAAGGACACCTGCCCGGTGGGCGTGGCCACCCAAAATCCCGCATTGCGGGCCAAGTTTCCGGGCACCCCGGAGATGGTGATTCGGTTCATGATGTTCCTGGCGGAGGATGCACGCCGCATCCTGGCCGGACTCGGCTATCGCTCGCTCAACGAAGTGATTGGCCATCCCGAACTCCTGACCCAGGTGGTCCGCGGCCGCGAGGCCGGCTTCATGGATTTGTCGCCCCTGCTTGAGGAAATTCCCGGCGACCTGCCGCGCCGCTGTGTGCGGGACTGCAACCCCCTGCTGGCCAGCACGGCCCTGGGCGACATGCTGGTGGAGCAGGTGATTGCGCGCCTGGAGGCCGATCCCGACGCCAACGTCTTCCTGACCCACCCGATCAACAACACGGATCGCACCGTGGGCGCGCGCCTGGCCTGCGGCCTGGCCTTGCGGTACGGGATGGACGGTTTGCGGCCCGGCCAAATCAACATCACGTTTGTCGGCAGTTCGGGGCAGAGCTTCGGAGCCTTCGGCATTCAGGGGCTCAACTTCCAGTTGATTGGCGAGGTCAACGACTATGTCGGCAAGGGCCTGGCCGGCGGTGAAATCGTCATCCGGCCGCATGAGCGGGCCAAGATCATTCCGCAGCAGAACGTCATCATCGGCAACACGGCCCTCTACGGTGCGACCGGCGGCCATCTGTATGCATCGGGTCTGGCCGGCGAACGCTTTGCGGTGCGCAACAGCGGCGCGACCGCGGTCGTGGAGGGCACCGGCGAACATACCTGCGAGTACATGACCGGCGGCACGGTTGTGGTGCTGGGCGAAACCGGCCGCAACTTCGGGGCCGGCATGACGGGCGGCGAGGCCTTCGTCTACGATGTCGCCACCAACTTCGAACGGCGCTACAACCCGGAGCTGATCAAGATCCGCAGGTTGGCGGGCGGCGCCGTGGAGCGGCGGCTGCTCTCCCTGATCCAAACCCATGTCGAGCGGACCGGCTCCGTGCGCGGCACCCAAATCCTGGAGGACTGGGAGGTACAGCGGCAGGCCATGTGGCATGTGACCCCGCAGGACGAGGTGCACACGATTGAAGCCCGCAACGAGGGCATGCGCCTGCTGGACCAGGAGGAGCAATTGGCCGTCGAGACGCCGGCCGAAAGCGGCAGTGCCGGGGATCTGACCAGGATTCTCAGTCGTTGACGCAAGGGCGAACCGAAACGGCGGCCGCTCCGGCCGCCGATGCACAACCAGGGAGTGGCAACAGGCCATGGGCAAGACACTGTTTGAAAAAGTCTGGGACCGACATGTGGTGTCGTCCGAGGCAGGGGAACCGACGGTCATCTACGTCGATGCCCACCTAATTCACGAAGTGACATCGCCGCAGGCCTTCGCGGAACTGCGCAGCCGGGGCCTGGGGGTCCGCCGGCCCGAACAGACCTTCGCCACGATGGACCACGCGATTCCGACGCGGGAAATCCCACTGTGGCCCGACGACGCCCAGGCGCAGGTCGGCGCCCTGCGCGACAACTGCGATCAGTTCGGCATCACCCTGTGGGACATCAAGGGCGATGTCCAGGGCATCGTGCACGTTGTGGCCCCCGAGATGGGCGTGACCCAGCCGGGCATGACGATCGTCTGCGGGGACAGCCATACCAGTACCCACGGCGCCTTCGGAGCCCTGGCCTTTGGCATCGGCACCAGCGAGGTCGCCCACGTCCTGGCGGCGCAGTGCCTGATGCAGGAAAAGCCCAAGACCTTCGCCATCAACGTGGAGGGGCGTCTGGCCCCCGGTGTCACGGCCAAGGACATCATCCTGGCCATCATTGCCAAGAACGGCGCCAGCGGCGGCGTGGGACATGTCTTCGAGTATCGGGGCAGCACCATTCGCAGTCTCGGCATGGCCAACCGCATGACCATCTGCAACATGAGCATTGAAGGCGGTGCGCGGGCCGGGATGATCGCGCCCGACATCACAACCTACGAGTACATGTACGGGCGTCCGCACGCCCCCACCGGGAAGGCCTGGAACGACGCGGTCGTCGAATGGAGTGCCCTGGCGACGGATGACGATGCGGTGTTCGACCGGTCCCTGGACATCGATGCCGGAGCCCTGGAACCGATGGTTACCTACGGTACGAACCCGGGCATGGGCGTCCCCGTGACCGGCGCCGTCCCACAGGGGGCGGACTTGGAAGACGATCAGCAGCGCCGCGATCTGGAGGCGGCCCTCGACTACATGGGGCTGGTACAGGGACAGCCCATGCAGGGCCAGCACGTGGACATCGTCTTCATTGGTTCGTGCACGAACAGCCGCATCGAGGATCTGCGCGAGGCGGCGGCGATTGTCGAGGGACGGCGCGTGGCCGATCATGTCGAGGCGCTGGTGGTCCCCGGCTCCAAGGCCGTCAAGGCCGCTGCCGAAGAGGAAGGCCTCGACCGCGTGTTTGCGGAAGCCGGGTTCCAGTGGCGCGGTGCCGGCTGCTCCATGTGCCTGGCGATGAACGACGACAAGGCCGGGGCCGGCAAGTACGTGGCCAGCACCAGCAATCGCAATTTCCGGGGCCGGCAGGGACCCGGTTCCCGCAGTCTGCTCATGAGCCCCATCATGGCCGCGGCCGCGGCGGTTGAGGGACAGGTGGTCGATGTGCGCGGCATGCTGCGCTGAGCTTCGAACCGGTTGAATCCAGGCCAAGGAAGGCAAATCACCCCATGGAAAAGGTTGACCTCATTCGGGCCCGCGCCGTGCCGCTGCGGGCGGACAACGTGGACACCGATCAGATCATTCCCGCGCGCTACCTCACTGCGATTACCACCGACGGCATGGGCGACGGCCTGTTCGCGTCCTGGCGCTACCTGGACACCGGCGAACCCAATCCGGAGTTCGTGCTCAACAACCCGGAGTACAAGGGCGCGGAAATCCTGGTGGCCGGCGCCAATTTCGGCAGCGGCTCCAGCCGGGAGCATGCGGTCTGGGCTCTGTCCCAGTACGGCTTCAAGTGCGTGCTGGCCCCTTCCTTCGGCGATATTTTCTACAACAATTCCTTGAAGAACGGCTTCCTGCCCGTCGTGCTGCCCAAGGAGGCGATTGATGCCCTCTGGGATGTTCTGGAGGGTGATCCGGAGACCCAGCTCTGGGTCGATCTGAGAACCCAGAACGTGAGGATGCCGGATCAGCAGTCCCTCCACTTCGAGATTGATCCGTTCCGCCGCGACTGCCTGCTGCAGGGTTTGGACGATCTCGGCTTCCTGCTGGCCAAGGAAGATCAAATCGCGGCCTTTGAGGCGGGTCGGGACCAACCCGCCGCGGCCTGAATCGGCGGCCTACATTCCCCAGGAGCATCAATCCATGGTTTCGGAACGCGATCGGCAAAGTTGGAGGGAGCAGGGCTGGCACATGTGCCGGGGCCAGTTCTCCGCCACGGAGGTGTCCTTCTACCTGGAGCACTTCATGCACATGCACGCCGTCCGCCGGCGCGGCACGCGCAGCTGGGGGGAGTACGACCCGGCTTCCAGCGATCCCCTGAAGCGCTTCCCGCGCATGGGCATGATGCATCGCCGGGATCGGATTTCCGAGGAGTGGCTGCTGGACCCCCGCATCAATGAAACGCTGGGTGTGCTGCTGGATGCGGAACCCTATGCGGTCCAAACCATGATCTACTTCAAGCCGCCGGGCGCGCGGGGACAGGCCCTGCATCAGGACCAGTACTACCTGCAGGTCGATCCGGGCACCTGCGTGGCGGCGTGGTTGGCGCTGGACGACTGCGACGAGGCCAACGGGTGTCTCCAGATCGTGCCCGGCACCCATGCCACGCCGGTGCTGTGCCCGGTCGAGGCGGATGCCGGCGCCAGCTTCACGGACGTGACGGTGCCCTTGCCCTCGTCGCTGAATCCCGAGGCCGTGTTGATGCAGGCCGGCGATGTCCTGTACTTCAACGGCCAGCTTGTGCACGGGAGTTTCCCGAACACAAGCGCCAACCGGTTCCGTCGGTCTCTGATCGGCCACTACATTGCGGGCGACGCCCGCCAGGTCAGCCGGTACTACCACCCCGTGCTGCGGATGAACGGGGAGCAGGTCGACCTGGGGGTGTCCCCCGAGGGCGGTCCCTGTGGTACCTGGATCGATTCGGAACCGCCGGAAGTCGTCCTGGACGGCGTACTGGCACCCGCCTTTGGAAGCACGGTTTCATGAACGCCACCATCGCCTGCCTGCCCGGGGACGGGATTGGCCCCGAGGTCACCAGGGAAGCCGTCAAGATCCTGTCCGTGATTGCGGAGGTCCACGGGCATGCCTTCGGATTCCCGGAACATCCGATGGGAGGCATTGCCATCGATACGGTGGGCTCCAGCCTGCCCGACTCGTCCCTGGCGGCCTGCCGGGAGGCGGATGCCGTCTTCATGGGAGCCGTGGGCGGCCCCAAGTGGGACGATCCCAACGCCGCCGATCGTCCGGAGAACGGCATTCTGGCCCTGCGCAAGGGCTTGGAACTCTTTGCCAACCTGCGTCCGGTTAGGGTCCAGCCCCAGTTGGTGGACGCCTCGACCATCAAGGCCGACGTGGTGCGGCAGGTGGATCTGGTGGTGATTCGGGAACTCACGGGCGGAATCTACTTTGGACCCCGACAGGAGTCGGATGCGGCGGAGTCCAGTGCCTACGACACGATGCTGTACAGCGCCCCGGAGATTGAAAGGGTCGTGCGGTTCGCGGCCGATCTGGCCCGTGGCCGCAGCGGCCGCCTGGCCAGCGTGGACAAGGCCAATGTCCTGGCATCCAGTCGCCTGTGGCGCCGGGTCGCCACCAGGGTCCTGGAGGGATATGCCGATCTGCACGTCGACCACGTCCTGGTGGATGCGATGGCCATGCACCTGATTCGTTCGCCCGGACAGTACGACGTGATTGTGTGCTCCAACCTGTTCGGCGACATCCTGACGGACGAGGCCTCCATGCTGGCGGGCTCCATGGGCATGCTGCCGTCGGCCAGCCTGGGCGCACGCCTCAACAGCCTGGGACGGCCCCTGGGCCTGTACGAACCCATTCACGGCAGCGCGCCGGACATCGCGGGACAAGACCGGGCCAACCCGCTGGCCGGAATTCTGAGCTGTGCGCTGCTGTGCCGGCTCAGCCTGGGCCTGGACCGGGAGGCGGCCGCCATCGAGGCGGCCGTGGACCGGGTGCTGGCCGAGGGGGTCCGCACCCCGGACATCGCCGAGACCGGCACCGAGGTCGTGACCACGGCCGTCATGGGCGATCTGGTGGCCGCCGCCCTGCGTGCATGAGGCCATCCGGCAGGCGCCGGTGCGCCAGTAGTCACAAGCGGAATTGAACGTTGCGATCCGTACAGGTACAGGAAGCATGAGCGACGTCAATGCGGCGGCCGTCCACCCCAGCGAGACGCGCCGCCTGCGCCGCAAGCGCAAGGTGCCGCAGTGGAGGGCCGAGCGGCTGCAGGAACAGCTCCGACGAAAGGAGGCCGAGCTTGGGATCAAGCTGAACGGCGGCACGCCGTCCGAGCGGGACACCACATTCTCGCAGCGCGACTTCGACCAGGCGCGCCAAGTGGCGCTGCGGGACAACATCCGCATGCTGGTGCAGCTGTTGTCGGAGACCCTGAAGAACCACGCCGGCGAGGACCTCCTGGACTTTGTGGAGCGGATCCGGCTACTGTCCAAGGCGCGGCGGACCGACGACCCGCTGGCCATGTTCGAACTCAATGCCATCATCGAGGACCTGATTCACGATCTGCCGCGGACACAGATCATTCTCAAGGCCTTCGCGCTCTACTTCCAGCTGGTCAACATCGCGGAGGAACAGCAGCGGGTAAGGGTCCTGCGCCATCGCGCCCGGGTGTCCCAGGAACAGGGGGTGTCGGACCGGGAAAACATTGCCTTTGCGATCCACTGGCTGTTTCAGGAAGGCGTTTCCACCGAGGAAATGCGGCAACTGCTGGATTCGCTCTCGATCAAGCCGGTGTTTACGGCTCACCCCACCGAGGCCAACCGGCGCACCGTGCTGTTCAAGCACAAGGTCATTTCGGATGTCCTGACCGAACTCGATCTGATTGACCTGACTCCGGAGGAGGAGGAGGGCCGCCTCCGGCTGATCTCGGAAAACATCCTGTCGCTGTGGCAGACCGACGAGAATCGGGAACTGAAGCCCACCGTGATTGACGAGGTGCAGCACGGCCTGTACTACCTCAGCAACTCGGTGTTCGAGTTGATTCCCCGTGTGTACCGGGAGTTGGAGAAGCAGGTTCGCAAGTATTTCCCCCGGATCGACACCCCCGTCCCGATTTTCCTGCGGTACGGCTCATGGATCGGAGGCGACCGGGACGGCAACCCGTATGTCACCTACCGGGAGACCCAACGCACCCTGGAGGAGCAGCAGCGCAGGCTGATTGACCTCTACATCGCCGAAGTCAACATCCTGTATGCCCACCTGAGCATGTCGGTGAACCACTCCGAGTTCACCAACGAGTTCCTGGACCACCTGCGTACGGCCACCGAGCGCCTGCCGCGCCGGGAATTGGCCTCGGTGCGGAAAGTCCGCCGGGAACCCTATCGGCAGATGTTCACCATCATCCGCCGGCGGCTGGAGGCCACCCGGCGCCGCGCCGACGAACTATGGACCGACCAGCCGGATGATCCGATGGCCTATGCCGGCCCCGGAGAACTTGTGAACGACCTGGAGGCGGTCGCCGACAGCCTGCGGCGCAGCAAGGGCGAACTGCTGGCCAGTGGTCGCGTGGCCCGTCTGATCACCAGTGTGCAGGTGTGCGGCCTGCACTTTGTGACACTGGACATCCGGCAGCATTCCGAGCGCCATTCCCTGGCCTTGGACGAGATCTTCAGCTACTACGCCGAGGCGGAGCCGCACAGCTGGATGCGGCTGTCGGAAGCGGCCAAGACGCGGAAACTCGAAGAGGAGCTCACCTCCCGCCGGCCGCTGACCGCCGACCTCAGGTTTTCGGACGACACCAACGAGACGGTCCAGGTGTTCCGCACCATTCGCCGAGCCCGGGACCGGATGGGCGACCGGGTCATCGACTCCTACATCATCAGCATGACCGAGAGTGCCAGCCAGGTCCTGGAAGTGCTGCTCCTGGCCAAGGATGCGTCCCTGTTCGGGGCCATCGACATCGTGCCCCTGTTCGAGTCCATTGAGGACCTGGTCAACGCCCCGTCCATCCTGCGCGCCCTGTTCCGCTCATCGGCGTACCGCGCGCACCTGCATGCGCGCGGCGACCATCAGCCGATCATGATTGGCTACAGCGATTCGAACAAGGACGGCGGCTACCTGAGCGCCAACTGGTCCCTGTACAAGGCCCAGAAGGAGGTGGTGGCGGCCTGCGACGAGTTCGGCATCCGCACAACCCTGTTCCACGGCCGGGGCGGCAGCGTCAGTCGCGGCGGCGGCAACGTGGTGCGCGCCATTGCCACCCAGCCTCCGGACACGATCCGCGGCAGCATCAAGCTGACGGAACAGGGCGAGGTGATCTCCACGCACTACGCCAAGTCCACGATCGCCCGCCGGCACATGGAGCAGCTGATCGGCACGGTCCTGCTCAACAGCGGCCGACCGCGCGTAAGCCTGCGCGAAGACGAATGGGCGAAGGTCATGGAGGAGTTGCACCGGCTGGCCAACCGGCAGTACGTGGCCTTTGTCAGCCGCCCGGAACTGATCAAGTACTTCATGGAGGCGACGCCCGTCGAGGCGATTGCCAAACTGAACATCGGTTCGCGCCCGGCCAAGCGGCGCGATACCGAGGGCGTTCACGACCTGCGCGCCATTCCGTGGGTTTTTGCCTGGACCCAATGCCGCGTCAATCTCACGAACTGGTACGGGGTGGGCTCGGCCATCAACGGGTTTACCGACAACGGCCGCGACCGGGAGCGGGTGGAAGTCCTGCGGCGGATGTACGTTGAATGGGAGTTCTTCCGCATCCTGATCCAGAACGTGCAAATGGCGATCTGGAAGTCCGATCTGTTCATCGCGCACCAGTATGCGTCGCTCACCGATCCCGATACGGAGGTCCTGTTCAACGAAATCGTTTCCGAGTTCTCCCGCACGCGCGAGGGGGTGCTGCAGGTCATGGGCCGGGACGACATTGCCGACGAACGGAACTGGCTCTACATCTCGATCCAGCGTCGGAACCCCTACCTGGACCCGCTCAGCTTCATTCAGATTGCCCTGTTGCAGTCCCTGCGCAACGACCAGCATTCCCCGGAAGACCTTGCCATGCTGGAAAATGCACTGAACCTGTCGGTCAAGGGCTTGGCCGCCGGTCTGGCCGGCACCGGCTAACGGCCGCCGTTCGACCGGTGCCGGCGCTTGAACTTGCACCGGGGATGTCCTCGGAACCCTTTGATGCCCCATGCAGATTTACGACACGACGCTGCGAGATGGAACCCAGGGCGAGGGCGTGTCCCTGAGTGCGGAAGACAAGCTGCGCCTGGCGCGGCACTTCGATTCCATCGGCATCCATTTCATTGAGGGCGGCTGGCCCGGCTCCAATCCCAAGGATATGGCCTTCTTCGGCCGGGCCAAGGACGAGTTGTCACTGACCCGTGCGCAGGTGGCCGCCTTCGGATCGACGCGCCGCAAGAACATGGCTCCCGACGAGGATCCCCAGGTGCGGATGCTGGTGGATGCCCACACCCCGATCGTCACCCTGTTCGGCAAGTCGTCGGCCTTTCAGGTGCACGAGGTGCTGCGCACCGACATGGAGGAAAACCTCCGCATGATCGGGGAGACGGTCGGCTGGCTGGTGGAGAGTGGCCGGGAAGTGATCTACGATGCGGAGCACTTCTTCGACGGGTATGCGGACGATCCCGAATACGCCTTGGCGACCCTGGCCGAGGCGTTGGACAACGGCAGCCGTACGCTGGTGCTGTGCGATACCAACGGGGGACGCATGCCCTGGGAAGTCGCGGAAGCCGTCGCGCACGTTCGCAGTCATTTTGGATTCCCGGCCGGTTTCACGGTGGGCAAGCCCGGTGCCGGCGATCCCTTCATCCTGGGCATTCACGCCCACGACGACAGCGGTTGCGGCGTGGCCAACACGCTGGAGGCCGTGCGGGCCGGGGCCATGCACGTCCAGGGAACCGTCAACGGCTACGGCGAACGTTGCGGGAATGCCAACCTGATCAGCATCCTGGCCAACCTGCAGTTGAAGATGGGTTTGGCCGTGCTCGAACCCGAGAACTTGGCCCGGCTCTCGGAGACCAGCCATGTGGTGTCGGAGCTGGCCAACATGAGCCCGGTTCCCCATCAGCCCTATGTGGGCAGCAGTGCCTTTGCCCACAAGGGGGGCACCCACGTCAATGCGGTGGTCAAGACGGTCGACTCCTACCAGCATGTGGACCCGGAGGTGGTCGGCAACAGCACGCGGGTCCTCATCAGCGAGCTGTCCGGCAAGGACAACATTGCCGTCAAGCGCCGCCAGTTCGGACTGGACAGCCTGGGCCGGACCGAGGAACGAGCGGTGCTGGGGCGGATCAAGGAACTGGAGAATCTGGGGTTTGCCTTCGAGGCGGCCGAAGCCAGCGTCGAACTGATGCTGCGGCGGGAGATGGACGGCTACGCGGCGCCGTTCGAGCTGGTCGACTTCATGACCATCGTCGAAAACCGGCAGGGCCGCGGCATCCTGGCCGAGGCCATGGTCAAGTTGCGGATTGCCGGACAGGAGTTCCACGAGGCCGGCGAGGGCAACGGGCCGGTCAACGCCATGGACGTCGCGTTGCGCAAGGCCCTGCTGAAGTTCTATCCGGAACTGGAACGGGTCAGCCTCCTGGACTACAAGGTGCGGATTTTGGACAGCCACTCGGCCACGGCGGCCACCACCAGGGTGCTGATTGCCAGCACCGACGGCGACCGCATCTGGAATACGGTGGGGGCCAGCCCCAACATCATGGAAGCCAGTTGGACGGCACTGACCGATTCCCTGGAGTATTTCCTGTTGAGCAACAGGGACCGGACGTAGTTCCGGCATCCCGTTGGCTGCAACCTGTCGGGCCCGGCGGGCATGCGGACGAACACATTACCTTGCGGAGGCATTTCATGAGTCAAAGCACATCCAACGGGACCGTAGCCAAGGCGGGCCTCAACCGCTTCAGTCGCCAGCTGACCCAGGTTCGCTCGCAGGTCGGCTCGCAGGCCATGCTGTACGGTGCCGGCCTGACCGACGCGGATATGGACAAGGCCCAGGTGGGCATCACCAGCCTCGGCTGGGACGGCAACCCGTGCAACATGCACCTCAACGCCCTGGCCGGCCGCATCCGCAAAAGCGTGAACGAGGCCGGCTTGGTCGGTCTGGTCTTCCACACGATTGGTGTCAGCGACGGCATCTCCATGGGTACGGAGGGCATGAAGTGCTCGCTGATCTCACGCGACATCATTGCCGACTCCATCGAGGCCGTGATGCGGGCGCAGTACTACGACGCCAACATCACCATTCCGGGCTGCGACAAGAACATGCCCGGCTGCCTGATGGCGATGGCACGCATCAACCGTCCCGGCCTGATGGTCTACGGAGGCACGATCCAACCGGGGTTGCTGAACGGGCGCAAGCTGGACATCGTCTCGGCCTTCGAAGCCTACGGCCAATGGCTCGCGGACGACATTACCGAAGAGGAATTGCGCGATGTCCTGCGCCATGCCTGTCCCGGCGAAGGTGCCTGCGGCGGCATGTACACGGCCAACACCATGGCATCCGCGATTGAATCCCTTGGCATGACGCTGCCCGGCAGTTCATCCTGGCCGGCCACGCACGAGGAGAAGCAGGCCGAGACCGGACGGGTCGGTGCGGCGATCCGGAACCTGCTGGAAGAGGATCTGAAGCCGCGCGACATCATGACCAGGGCAGCCTTCGAGAACGCCATCACGGTGGTGGTGGCGCTGGGTGGGTCCACCAATGCGGTCCTGCATCTGATTGCCATGGCGCGGGCCGCCGAGGTCGCACTGACCATCGACGACTTCCAGGCCGTTTCGGATCGCACCCCCCTGCTGGCGGACCTGAAACCCAGCGGGCAGTACGTCATGGAGGATTTGAACGACGTGGGCGGGGTGCCCGCGGTGCAGAAGATGCTGCTGGCGGAGGGCATGCTGGACGGCAACTGCATGACCGTGACCGGCCGCACGTTGGGCGAAAACGTGGAGCAGGCGGAGGCCCTGGCCGAAGGCCAAACCATCGTCAGCCTGCCCGACGCCCCCATCAGCCCGAGTGGTCACCTTCAAATCCTGTACGGCAACCTTGCGTCCGAAGGCGCCGTAGCCAAGGTCACCGGCAAGGAGGGGATGGCTTTCAGCGGGCCGGCCCGCGTTTACGACTCCCAGGAGGCGGGCCTGGCCGGGGTTGGGGGAGGGGAGGGCCGGGGCGGCGGGGGAGGCGTGCCTGGCCGGGATTGGGGGAGGCAAGGTCCGGGCCGGCGAGGTGGTGGTCATCCGCTACGAAGGTCCGCAGGGCGGTCCCGGCATGCGGGAAATGCTGTCGATCACGGCCGCGATCATGGGTGTCGGCCTGGGCGACAAGGTGGCCCTGATCACCGACGGACGGTTCTCGGGCGGCACGCACGGGTTTGTGGTGGGCCACATCACCCCGGAGGCCGCCCTGGGCGGGGGCCTGGCCTTCGTGCGCGACGGCGAGACGATCTCGATCGACGCAGTCAACAACCGGTTGGACCTCCAGGTCGACGAGGAGGAACTGGCCCGGCGCCGGGCCGCATGGAGGCGCCCCGAGCCGAACTACACCAGCGGTGTGCTCTACAAATACATGAAGACGGTGTCCACCGCTTCCGAGGGCTGCGTCACCGACGCCTGACCCGGGGTGCCTGTGGGCCGCAGGTGCGGGTCAGTTCCAGGCGTCCCGCACCTGGCCGGTCAAGGCCTGTCCGGCGTTCTGGAGCAGGCCGATGTCGGAGCCGGCGCTCAGCATGGTGAAGCCGGCGCGCGCCCAGCGGCAGGCCGATTCGGGGGTGTTCATCTGGATGCCGGCCACCTTGTTGAACCGGCGGCAGGTGTCCAGGACGTTCTCGATGGCGGAACTGACGTCCGGGTGGTCCATGTTGCCCGGGTGCCCCAGGGAGATCGAGAAGTCGTTGGGGCCCACGAACAGGCAGTCCACTTCCGGCAGCGCCGCGATTTCGTCCCGGACGGCGTAGCTTTCCTTCGTTTCGATCTGGATGCAGAGCATGCTCTGTTCGTTGGCTTCCGCCATCACCTCCATGGCGTTGGCATTCTTGTAGCCGACATAGGCGCGGCTCAGGGCGCTCCCCCGGATGCCCGCCGGCGGATACTTCGCCATGCTGATGATGGAGCGCACCTGTTCAACGGTGTAGACCCTGGGCATCAACAGGCCCTGGGCACCGGTATCCAGCACTTTGGCGGTCCAGGTGTAGGTGTGGTCGGCCGGACGCACGATGGGGGTTATCCCGTGGCTGACAGCCACCCGGCACAGGGTCTCCATCGTCTCGTAGTCGAACATGCCGTGTTCGTTGTCGAGCAGGAAAAAATCGAACCCCGCGTTGGCCAGCAGCACCGGCATCGAGGACTGGGCGAACGTGCCGACCATGGTGCCGACGGCGGTGCCGCCCGACTTCAGGCGTTCAAGGATCTGGTTGGCTGGGAGAATCCCGGTGGTCATGTGCGAATCCTGCAGGGGATGGAGGGAACAATCGTCGTCGGTACTGCAACCCATGGTCTTGGCCGCCCGTGCGCGCCACCGAGGGGGTCCGACGGGATGTCCGAGCGGCCAGGGTTCGGCTGGCGGACACCCGAATAGGGTATCCATAATACACACGAATAGGGTCTTTGGCTTCCATATGCGCTCTGCCAAAATCGGCAGCAGCCCTTGCCAACGTGCAAGCCGGTGGCAGTGGAAGCGGAGTGCAGGCAGGGCAGCTTGGCCGGTAGTTGGAAACGGCCGCCGCTGAAGCCCGGTCCCCGTCCGTGGGGTGACCGCGGTGTGGCTCCGTTGTCCAGGCCAGCAACGGCTGAGGTCTGCCGGAGACCGGCAGGATGAGGGTTGCTCCGGTTTTTGGACGTGTGCCATGTACCGGAGCCGACCAAATTGGACGATGCCATCCACACGTTGACCTGTTGGAAGGCGATGTCCACGGAGGCCAGCAATTCGCTCCCAAGTGGTGGTTGCCTCCCCGAAAGGTCGGCGGCGTTTCCGCCGTGGTGTCGGTGTAGGCGAGGCCAGCCACGGAACCATGCCCTACCGGTGCTCCGATTGCCGGAGCTACTTCAGCATCAAGACCGGCACTTGGCTCACGAGCTCCAAAATTCCGCTGCGCAAGTGGGCCATCGCCATCCATCTCTGCCTGACCAGTCTGAAGTCGTTCTCCAGCATGAAGCTGCGCCGGGACCTGGAGGTCACACAGACCACCGCCAAGTTCATGCTGCACAGCATCCGCGAGGCCTGGATGCCGCAGGCGGACGACGACATGCCCGACTGGCCCGTCGTAGGGCCGGTCGAAGTGGACGAGACCTATAGGGCGGGGTACGGCCTTGGTTTCCCCCAAGGGCCGGGACACTGTACCGCCCCACCCTAGCTACAACACGCCAGGTGGCAGACTGTCCCCAGTCTCCCCAGTATCCGGTTTCAGGCCCAAGAGCTCGCGCCAGCGGTTGGGCTCGGCGGCGGCGGTAGTAATGTGTTGGAGCATGTCGTCGGACACGCCGTCTCTTGTCCAGGTATCGACAAGAAATTCCCGATCCGACTGCGGCAGGCGCGGGAAGTGGATGTCGAGCAGGCGCGTGTGGATGTCCACGCTCTTCTTGTGGGCAATGTCTCCCTCATAGTCGCGCCACTGCCCGTTTGCGTCCTGGCATTGGAACACTGGAACGTTGCCGTCCACCGGAGCGTCCAGCACTCGCAGGCGTGTGTCACAGGCGGGGATGACGTCCCCCCTCTCCGCCATGTGGTAGGAATTCCCCGTGTCGTCCAAGCGGAACAGCCACATATTGGAGGTGCCGCTGAACTCTCCCGTGTCAACAATGACATATTCAGGGATGCCCAGGCACATGTACAGGTCCAGATTTTCATGGAAGTCTTTGACATCGTTTGAGCGAGACACCACTTCCAACACCATTTCAGGTGTTGGGTCTCCCTCGTCCAGGCGGATGATGCGTTCTTCCACAGTTCGTTCCCGCTCTTCGGAAAGAGTCCAAGACTCCGGCATTACCGCAATGTCTGGCGATCTGAGCTTGCGCGGTTCCCCGCTTTCGGTGAACTGTTTCAGTTCTTCGCTTACCCAGGCAGGGTAGTGCAGGTCCGGCTCCCGGCACACACGGCGTCCCAGAACCAAACACAGAGTTTGCAGAACCAAGTCGATGAACCGACTGTGGAAACTGCCGTGCGGCATGATGAGGCGTCCCTCGCTATTGTATTGGTACAGGCGCACACCGTCCTGCTTGTAGTCGGCATCCGTGGTCCAATCCGGTTCGTATTCGTGTCCCGGATCGTAGGTGTAGTCGGGATCGTGGTGTGAAAGGCGTTGCAGATGCTCTTGCCATGCCGGTAGCACCTGCAGGCGCGCCCGCGTGCGCCAAGCGCGAGCCGGGTAGGGGACTGCCGCGCTCGCCCCTGGGAGGGATGCCGGGGCCAAACTCCAGTGCTTCAAGGGGGGACTCTGGTCCTCCCTGCCATCCAGTTTGAGTGCTTCTTCGAGCAGGACCTGAATCTCTGCCATGACCTAGGCTCCTTAGATTCCATGTCCGCATTGATGCCGCCAGCATAGCAAAACTTCAAGGCCCTCGTCATACCGCCAGCCCATGGCACCAAACAGGATTGGGGGGATGTGGCGTATTGGGACTGAACGAACAGAATTCGGACATTCAACTCTGCGACATCCCAGCCGGCACGCCGCGGGCGTCGCTGTGCCACCAAGGCGCGAAAAGACTACATCCAGCTACCTGGATTCGTGATGTTTGCCGCCAATGGCCACACGCTCTAACGTGAACCAGAGCGCGGCATCATCAACAGGGCACCGATTCGCCGTACGGTGTCAGCGAAGTACTGAACTTCCTCCGGTAGAAGATTCCGCCCGAGGAGCGCCTGCTCCCGGTAGGACAGCCACTTCTTGAGCACTTGGTAGCCGCCGAGCCGGTAGTCCCAGACGTCGGCGGGGATGTTGCGCCAGAAGGCCTCCCCGTTGAGGTGGATATCGAAGGTGGTTTCACCGAGAACGGGCAACGCGTCCGACAAGGCGGCGCGTTCCGTCGATGTGTAGGGGCGTTCCACGGCGCGGCCCTTACCGGGCATGACGACATCGCCCGCCCCGCGACGCCCCCATCCGGCAGTGACTGTATGCTGGGTTTTACCTGACCAAAACCAAAACGCCCCTGCGTAGTCGATTGTCCCAACACCTGCCTGTCTCGCTGACCCAGGGCAAACGCAAAGTCGGATTTAGTACTACAGTTGTAATGTAGTGTGGTAACCTAAGGGGCCTGTTGCCGCCGTCATCCGGGAGTCCCCATGTCCGTGTCCGTGTCCGCACCGCCGCCCCCGCCGGAACCCCTGGCGCCCGCGGCGCTGGCGACCTGGCCCGAGCACCTGGCGGAGGTGGCGGAACGCCTGCGGGCGGTCTTTCGGTTCCGCCGCACGCACCGCCGGGCCGTGGCCTACATCAAGGGCCTGATGAGCACGGCGCCGCGCAAGAACAGCTGGCAGCTGGCCGAGGTGCAGGGCGAGGCCAACCCCTATGGCTTCCAGCACCTGCTGGGCCGCGCGGCCTGGTCGCCGGACGCGGGCCGGGACGCCCTGCAGGCCTATGTCGTGGACCACCTGGCGGACCCGGGCGGGGTGGGCATCATCGACGAGACCGGGTTCCTGAAGAAGGGCACGCACTCGGCCGGGGTGGCGCGGCAGTACAGCGGGACGGCGGGGCGCATCGAGAACTGCCAGGTGGGGGTCTACCTGACCTACGCCGGGGCGCGGGGGACGGTGCTGGTGGACCGGGCCCTGTACCTGCCCAAGGCCTGGACCACCGACCCGGCGCGGCTGCAGGCGGTGGGGCTGGCGCCCGACACGCCCCTGGCCACCAAGCC
>MKWU01000950.1_pt1 | contig 53165 bp, 49 predicted proteins | sample 809101 | NCBI WGS metagenome assembly MKWU01 (sample SAMN05860141, study PRJNA318959) | sponge metagenome | host: Aplysina aerophoba | place: Slovenia: Piran, Adriatic Sea, Gulf of Piran | collected 2013-05-07 | reverse complement strand
CGGTTTCGCACAAGCGCCCACAGCCTCATTGTTGTTGTTGGTACTCAAGTACCCGGACGAAACCCACACGACGAACCGGAACACGTCCGGTGTCGAGATTCCTTCACTTCTACGTGACCGCTGACACGTGAGGCGCGGATTCGGGCGCCAGGAGTCCTGGGCGTAGACCCCGAGAATGTGCTGGGCGACCCGGAAGTTCGGCTTCGCCACGCTCCCGAAGTAGATGCGGGCGCGGGCGGGCCGGCCGGCGGCGAAATCGGCCACGGTGTCGAAGTCGTAGCTGCCGTCGGCGTTGCCCGCGAAGAACTCGCTCAGCGTGTCGCGGCTGAACGTGAGCCCCATCCGCAGCTCGTGGTTCCCGGAGAGGAGGGAGAACCGCTCCCGGAGCTCGAAGTTCCGCTCGTGATTGAAGACCGGCAACCACCACGGCTTGCCGAAGGAGCCGAAGGAGGGGGAGAAGATCTGGAAGCCGGCCTGGACCGTGCTCGCCGGCAGGTGCGAGCTGCGGTCCAGGTGGTCGTAGGCGTGCTGGAAACGAAGCTCGTTCACCCCCCGGCGCCCGACGACCGACACCAGCGAGCCCACCACGGAGTGGCTCTCGACGAAGCGGCGGGATTCCTCCCCGACGAAGTCGGACACGCGGCCGTAGTCGGCGAAGTTGTAGCTGAGGATGAGCGAGTGCCGGTCGTTCACCCGGTGGTTCAGCTTGCCGAACAGGATGAGGTTGTCGGTGTCGCGCACGAATTGCCCGCTCGCGGTGCGCCCGCCGTCGGCATCCGCGGCGGCGATCCCGTCGTCGTTCGGCCGGAAGCCGGCGAGCAGCTCGGGAAACCGGGCGAGCACCGCGTCGTACTGCCCGCGCCCCCGGATGTCGCGCAGGAACGGCTGGTCCTGGGCGGTCTGGTCGTACGACAGGAAGAAGTGGGTCCGGTCGCGCCGGATCGGACCGCCGAGCGATGCCCCCCAGTTGTAGCGGCGGAACTCGTCCACCGCGTAGCGGTCGTCGTCGACCGCCACGCCCCGCGCGGCGTCGAGGGGCGAGCGCGGAAGCCGGGCCACCATGCGGTGATCGCGCAGGAACAGGAAGCTCGAACCGGAGATCTCGTTGGTGCCGGACTTGGTGACCACGTTCACGCCGCCTCCGCCGGAGCGCCCGGCCTCGGCGGCGTAGCCGCTGGTGACCACCTGGAACTCCCGGACGGATTCCTGCGCCACGAGGTTGCCGCCCCCTTCCCGGGCGAGTCCGCCCCGTCCGAAGCCGAAGAACGCGCTCTTGGCGCTCGCGCCGTCGATCGTGAACCCGGTGTTGACGCCGCGCTGTCCGCTCAGCGAGACGCTGCCCCGCGCATCCACCTGGACCGTCGGCTGGAGCAGCGCGAAGCGGACGAAGTCGCGGCCGGAGAGCGGGAGCGCCTCCATCTCTTCCTCGGACACGTAGCCGGCCGCGCCGCCACGGCCGACCTCCAGCAACGGGGCATCGGCCGTGACCACCACCGTCTCCTCGATCGACGCGAGACCGAGGCGCAGGTCCACGTCGAGGCTCTGGCCGACCTGCAGGCGGAGGCTCTCCCGGCGAACGCTGCGGAAGCCGGACAGGGCGGCGTCGAGGCGGTACTCCCCGCTCGACAGCGCCCGGAACGCGAAGAAGCCCACGGGGTTGGTGACGACGGTCCGGCGCTGCCCGCGCTCGAGGTCCAGCAGCTCGACCGCCACCCCGGGCAGGCCGGCGCCCGTGTCGTCGCTGACGAACCCCTGCACCGAGGAGAGGGACTGCGCCGCCGCGCCCGACGCGCCGAGGACGAAGAGCAGTAGCCAGATGATCGCCGCCGATGGGCAAGAAACGGAGCGCACGAGTTCTCCTTCTCCTCACTGCCTGGACGGCCGGCGGCGGTCCCGCAAGCCGCCGGCCGGCAGCTTGCGCGCGATCCTGCCGGCAGCAGCAGGCAATTCTGTACGATGAAGGCCCTCGGTATGCTGCGGGCGAGGATCTTGACTGCCGCGGCGGACGGCAAGTACGCTGCCCGCGGAATGTCGCGCACTAGGCTCCTGCTCGCCGATGACAGCGTCAGCGTTCAGCGCATCATCGAGTTGACGTTCGTGGACGAGGACGTCGACGTCGTGGCCGTCGGCGGCGGCCACGCGGCCATCGAGGACATCCGGCGCCAACCGCCGGACATCGTTCTCGCGGACACCCGGATGCCGGAGGGGGACGGCTACGAGGTGGCCGACTTCGTCCGCAAGGACCCGGACCTGTCCCGCATTCCCGTCGTCCTCCTGACGGGCGCCTTCGACCCGATCGACACGGTGCGGGCCCAGGAGGTCGGATCCCGCGGCGTGCTGGTCAAGCCGTTCGAGGCGCAGCAGGTGATCGGCACGGTGCGCGACCTGCTGGCCGCCGGCGACGGCGCGGCCGCGTCGGTGCCCGTCCCGGCCGCGGCGCCCGCGACGCCACCCGCCGCGGCGGCGGGCGTGTTCGCGGCCTCCGCCAGCCCCGCAGCTCCGATCGAGCAGTGGCCGCAGCCGTCCGCCGGCGTACCCCCGGCGCCCGTGCCGCCGCCGGTCGAGCCCGCGGCCGAGAGCGACGCCGGGGCGTCCGCGGCAGGACCGGTGCTGGTCGCCGAGGGTTCGGTGCTCGCCGACGCCTTCGCCGCACTCCTGGCCGCCGAGCGCCGCGCTGCGGAGGGCGATTCCGCCCCGCTCGCCGCCGGAGCGTCGCACTACCAGCTTCCGGAAGCGATCGTGTCCGACCTCGTCGACCGCGTCGTCTCCCGCCTCTCCGACACCTACCTCCGGGAGCAGGCCGCAGCCGTCGTGTCCGAGGTCGCCGAGCGGGTCGTGCGCGAGGAGATCGCGCGCGCCGGGGGCAACGCCGGCTGACCGCGCGCGTCTCCGGGGCGGTGCCCCTCGTCGACACAGCGGGCACACGCGGCGCTGTTTCGGTCGTTCGCACGCGGCGCGCTCCCACGGCGACGCTCCGGCGTCCAGCGTCGGGCTCCTGATACGATCAATCGAACATGCGCGAGTTGGCGAAGGTATTCGACCATGCGGCGGTCGATCCCAAGTGGTATGCGTACTGGGAGCGGATCGGGGCGTTTCGGGCCGACCCCTCTTCCGGAAGGCCGGCCTTCAGCATGGTGCTGCCGCCGCCCAACGTCACCGGCACGCTGCACATCGGCCACGCCCTGAACCAGACGCTGCCGGACATCGTCGCCCGCTGGAAGCGGATGCGCGGGTTCGACGTGCTCTGGCTGCCGGGGACGGACCACGCCGGGATCGCCACGCAGAACGTGGTCGAGAAGCAGCTCGCGGCCGAGGGCCGGACGCGCCACGACCTGGGCCGCGCGGCGTTCGAGGCACGGGTCTGGGAGTGGGTCCGAGAGAGCCACGGCACGATCACGAGCCAGATGCGCAAGCTCGGCTCGGCCGGCGCCCGGTCGCGCGGGGGGGCGTGGGGGGCGGGGGTGTGGGGGGGGGCCGGAGAGGGCCCCGGCACGACCACGAGCCAGATGCGCAAGCTCGGCTCGTCCGTCGACTGGTCGCGCGAGCGGTTCACGCTCGACGAGACGCTCTCGCAGGCGGTCCGCCGCGTCTTCGTGACCTTGTACCGCGAGGGGCTCATCTACCGCGGCCGATACCTGGTGAGCTGGTGTCCGCGCTGCCGGACGGCGCTCTCCGACCTCGAGGTGATCCACAGGCCGACGCAGGGGCGGCTCTGGTACATCCATTATCCGTACGTCGAAGGGTCGGGGGCGGTGACCGTCGCCACGACGCGGCCGGAGACGATGCTAGGCGACACCGCGGTGGCCGTGCACCCCGACGACGCACGCTACGCCGGGCGGGTCGGCCGTCGACTGCGCCTGCCGGTCCTGGGGCGGGAGCTTCCTGTCGTCGCGGACGACTTCGTCGATCCCGAGTTCGGCACGGGGGCCGTGAAGGTGACGCCGGCCCACGATCCGAACGACTTCGCCATCGGCGAGCGGCACGGGCTCGAGCGCGTCGCGGTGATCGACGAGGACGGGCGCATGACGGCGGCGGCCGGACCGTTCGCGGGCCAGGATCGGGTCGCCGCGCGCGCGGCGCCCGTCGCGCGGCTCCACCCGGGCCGCCTGCCCCAGCCGCGGCGCGCGCGGCGCTCGTCGCGCGGCTCGACGCGGACGGCCTGCTCGAGCGGGTCGAGGACCACGAGCACGCCGTCGGCCACTGCGAGCGCTGCGCCACGGTGGTGGAGCCGCTGCTCTCGACGCAGTGGTTCGTGCGCATCAAGCCGCTGGCGGAGCCGGCGCTCGCCGCGGCGGCGGACGGCCGCACCCGCTTCGTCCCCGAGGGCTGGACGAAGATCTACAACGACTGGATGACCAACATCCACGACTGGTGCATCTCGCGCCAGCTCTGGTGGGGGCACCGCATCCCGGCCTGGTACTGCGCCGACTGCGACGAGGTGCAGGTGGCGGAGACCGTGCCCGAGCGGTGTCCGTGCGGCGGCGCGCTGCGCCAGGAGACCGACGTCCTCGACACGTGGTTCAGCTCCGGCCTCTGGCCGTTCAGCACCCTCGGCTGGCCGGAGGAGACCGACGACCTGCGCCGCTACTACCCGACGACCCTGATGATCACGGCGCACGACATCATTTTCTTCTGGGTCGCACGCATGATGATGCTCGGGCTTCGCTTCCGCGGGGACGTGCCCTTTCGCTCGGTCTACATCACCTCGCTCGTGCGCGACGCGCACGGGCAGAAGATGAGCAAGTCGAAGGGCAACGTCGTCGACCCGCTGGAGCTGATGGGGGAGATCGGGGCCGACGCGTTCCGCTTCACGCTCGCCTCGCTCGCCTCGCCGGGGATGGACATCTCCCTGGCGGAGGGTCGCCTCCGGAACTCGCGGCAGTTCATCAACAAGGTGTGGAACGTCTCGCGCTTCGTCCGGATGCACGTGCCGGCGGAGCTGTCGGAGCGCCCGGCGGTGCCGGATCCCGCATCGCTGGACGTGGTGCACCGCTGGGTGCTGCACCGCACGAGCGCCCTCGCCGCGGAGATCGACGAGGCGTTCGAGCGCTATCGCTTCGACGTCGCGGCCGACCGCATCTACCACTTCGTGTGGCACGAGTACGCCGACTGGTACATCGAGCTCGTCAAGGCGGAGCTGCAGTCGGAGCCGCCGGTGCGGGACCGGGCCCTGGCCGTGCTGCTCGAGGTGCACGACCGGGTGCTGCGCATGCTCCACCCCTTCGTCCCGTTCGTGACGGAGGAGATCTGGCAGGCGCTGCCGCCTTCGGCCGACGAGGAACCGCAGGCGGCGGCGGAGCGGACGATCTCCCGCGCCGCGTTCCCGGAGCCGGTGCCGGAGTGGCGGGACGACGACGCGGTCTCGGCGATGAGCCTGATCCAGGAGGTCACTACCGGGGTGCGGACCGTCCGGTCGGAGTGGGGGGTGCCCCCGTCCCGGAAGATCGGCGCCCTCGTGCAGGGCGCGGACGCGGCGACCGCGGCGGCGCTCGAGCGGCACGGATCGCACATCGCCCGCCTGGCCGGCCTCGCCGCGCTCGACTGCGTCGCCGAGGTGGAGCGCAGCCCCGACACGGTCCGCCGCGTCGTCCGCGACTTCCAGATCCACGTGCCGCTGGCCGGCATCGTCGACCGGGCCAAGGAGGCCGAGCGGGTGCAGCGCGACGTCGAGAAGCTCACGCGCCGGCGGACCGCGCTCCAGGCGCGCCTCGCCAATCCCTCCTTCGTGGAGCGCGCGGATCCCGCCGTGGTCGAGGAGGCGCGCGTCCAGGAACTCGACGTGGCACGGCATCTGGCGAAGCTGGAGCAGATTCTCGTCGCGCTCGATGCCTGAGGTGAGAGCTTGCAGGGCGTCCCCATGAACGTGGCGCCGCCGACGGATGTCGAGGTCGCGCTGACCGGGCGTCGCGACCTGGATTGGGTGCATCTGGTCTACGTTCCGGAGGTCGGGTCGACCAACGACGTCGCGACCGCGCTGGCGGCGTCCGGCGCGCCGGACGGCACGACGGTGCTGGCCGCGCACCAGACCGGTGGCCGCGGCCGGCGGGGGCGCGTGTGGCACTCGCCCCGGGATGCCGGCCTCTATGTGTCGCTGCTCCTGCGCGGGCCGCAGTCGCCGCTCGTCACGCTGTTGGCGGGGGTGGCGGTGGCCGAGGCGATTCGCGGCGGCGTCGGAGTCGAGGCGCAGCTCAAGTGGCCGAACGACGTCGTGCTGCCGAGTCCGGCCGGCACGGCGGCCGGACGCCCGCGCAAGGTGGCCGGCATCCTGACGGAGCGACTTCCGGCCGTGGCGGGGGAGGGCGCGGTGGTCGGCATCGGCATCAACGTGGGGCGGGCCGCCCATCCTCCCGAGCTGGCGCCGCTCGCCGTCTCGCTCGAGGAGGCAGCGGGCGGGCCCGTCGAGCGCGGGGGGGTCCTGGCCGAGCTTCTCGCCGGGGTGCGGCGCGACGGGCGCACGGCCGGGATTGGCGACGACGGCGCGCTGCTGGTCGACTGCGGCGGCCGCACCGAGCGAATCGTCGGCGGCGAGGTGCGGTGGGCCTGATGCTGCTTGCCATCGACGTCGGCAACACGAACATCGTCTGCGGCGTGTTCGAGGACGAGCGGCTGGCGGTCAGTTGGCGCCTGGCGACGCTGCACGAGCGCACCGCGGACGAGCTGTGGGTGCTGGTCAGCCGCCTGTTCGCGGAGCGCGGCATCGATCCGCGGCGCATCGACGGGGTGGTGATGGCGTCGGTGGTTCCGGCGTTGACGCACGCGGTATCCGAAATGGTGACCCGCGAGTTCGAACGCGAGGTGCTCAACGTCGATGCCGGCAACGCGGGGATGCCGATCCGCTACGAGCGGCCGGCGGAGGTCGGCGCGGATCGTCTGGTGAACGGCGTCGCCGCCTGGCGCCTCTACGGGCGGCCCCCGCGGCCCATCATCGTCGTCGACTTCGGCACCGCGACCACGTTCGACGCCCTCTCGGCCGACGGCACATACGAGGGCGGCGTCATCTGTCCGGGCGTCGAGATATCCGCCGACGCGCTGTTCCAGCGCGCGGCCCGGCTTCCGCGCGTCGAGGTGCGCAGGCCGGAGGCACTCATCGGCCGGACCACGGTCGGATCGATTCAGTCCGGCATCTTCTTCGGCTACGTGGCGATGGTCGAGGGCATCGTCGCCCGCCTCCGGAGCGAGCTTGCCGCCGCGGACGGCAGCGCCTGCCTCTGCGTCGCCACGGGAGGTCTGGCTCCGGCGATCGCGTCCGAGACCGACGTCATCGACGAGGTGCGCAGCGATCTGACGCTGGCCGGGCTGCGGTTCGTCTGGGAGAGCAACCGCCCGTCGGGACGAACGGCCTGACGGCGCGCGGCGGGCCTGCGAACCCATGGAGCCTGGCGCCTACTGCCGCCACGTCGAGGCTTATCTCTGCGCCAGGAACGAAGGCCACCTCATCCGCATCGTCGGACCGGCGTTCGAGCTCGTGAGCGGCTGGTCGGCGGGCGGTGTGCCCCTGAGCGTCGTCCGCCGCGCTGTCGATCGGGCGTGCGCCCGCCGTCAGGCGCGGCAGAGTCGCCGGCGACCGATCCGCATCGAGTTCTGCGAAGCCGACGTGCTCGACCTGTTCGACGACTGGAAGCGCGCCGTCGGCGTCGGCTTCACCGCCCCGGTATCCGCCGCCGACCCGGAGGCGGGCGGGGAGGGCGGCGGGCGCCCGACCCGGCGCCGGTCGTCGCTCGGCGCGCATCTCGATCGGGTCGTCGCACGGCTGTCGGCATGGACCGGCAACGAGCACCCGGCGCTCGGCGGCCGCGTGACGGAGATCGCCGCCGAGCTCGATGCCGCGCGGGCCTCGGCGGCACCGCGCGGCAAGGCTCGGCAGCGTCTCGTCGACCGCCTTGCGGAGCTCGACGGCGCACTGCTCGCGGCCGCGCGCGACGCCGCCGGCGAGTCCCTTCGCCGCCGTCTCCGGGACGACACGGAGCGCGAGCTGGCGCCGTTTCGCGAGCGGATGGAGCGCGAGGCGTTCGGGCGCGCGCTCGATGCCGCCTACGACCGCCTGCTGTTGGAGCGCGTCGGCCTGCCGCGCCTCACCTTCGACTGACGGCGCACCGGCACCGCGCCCCTACATCCGCGGCGGGACCTCGCAGCCCATCAGATCGAGGGCGCGGGTCAGTTGGCGCAGGAAGTAGTGGACCCCGGCCGCGCGCCACAGGCGCACCTCGCGGCGCTCCTCGGCTAGGACCGGGCAGCGGTGGTAGAAGGTGTGGAAGGCGCGCGCGAGCCCGAACGCGTACTTCGCGAGCACGGAGAGCTCGAGGGCGCGGACGGCCTGGTCGGCGACTTCGTCGAGGCGCGACGCCTCGAGCACCAGTCCCCACAACTCGCCGCCGTCGGGGGCGTCGAGCGGGGTGCCCGGCAGGGTGTCGAGTGCGGCGGCGAGGGCCGCCTCGTCGATCCCGTCGCGCGCGTGGAGCTTGCGCAGGATGTTGGTCGCCCGCACCGCGGCGTACTGCAGGTAGGGCCCGCTCTCGCCTTCGAAGCTCAACGCCTCTTCGATGTCGAACACGATGAGCTTGCCGCGCGAGAACTTGATCATGAAGTAGCGGACCGCCGCCACGGCGATGATCGCGGCGATGCGGTCGGCTTCGGCGTCGTCGAGGGCGTCGTGGCGGGGGGGCGCCCCCCTCCGCCGCGCCCGCGCGGGCGCCGCCCTCCTGCCGCGCGGCCGCGGTCACCCGGTCCATGAGATCGTCCGCCTTCACCCCCAAGCCCTTGCGGCCGGACACCTCCACGAACGGGCGCTGGTCCCCGGGGTCGGTCTCGTAGCCGAGCATCCGCGCCGTCGCGTGCGACAGGGCCACCATCTCGTACGACACGTGCACGGAGCGTTCGGCCGCGCCGGGACGGTCGATGGCCGTGAGGGCGTCCTTGAGGAGCTGCTGCAGGTACGACTGGCGCGTGTCGATGACGTTGTAGACGGTGGCCGCGCGGCCGAACGGCGGGGGAGACGCCCGGCGGCCGGATTTCGCTGCGCGGGCGGGGGGCGGGGGGCCCGCGGGTGCCCGTTCGGCCGGGCCGCGCGGGGGCGCCGGCGGGCGGGCGGATTCCGCGGGGGGGGGGGAGGCCGGTGCGCCGGCGGATGCCGTTGCGCCGGCCGCGGGCGGCGTGCTCGTCGTCGACCAGAGCGGTCGGCCCGAGGGTTGGGCGTCGCGGGGCCGATAGTGGAAGTCGCGGTCGAGGACGCCGAACTTCCAGAACTGGTACGCGATGTCCTTGCCGACGTAGGTCACGGTGCCGTTGGAGCGCACGATGATCTTGGCGCGCGCCTCGGGCTCTCCGTCGCCGCCGTCCGCCTCCGGATCCGCGCCGCCGGCGTCGGTGAGCGGCATCACCCAGCAGCCGGCCTGCGGGCCGCTCGCCTGCAGGTGGACCGCACCGGCCTGCTTGAGCACCTCGAAAGCGCGCGTCCAGAACTCGAGGCGCAGGATGTCGCCCTCCCAGCAGAGCAGGTCGTAGTCGACGTTGAGCCGGCTCATCGTCGCGAGGTGGCAGCGTACGATTCGCTCGGCGACGATCGCGCCGATCTCGGCTGTCGCGTTGCCGGCGCCCTCGATCTCGTGCAGCGCGCGGGTGCGCAACGTCAGGCGGTCGGCGTCGGCGGCGTACCACTCGGCGACGCGGGCGTACAGGTCCCAGCAGTAGTAGTCGAACGCGGGCTCGGCGGCACGCGCCCCGACGTCGGCGACCGAGGCGTGCTCGAGCTGCTGGAAGCCGACGACGACGTCCGCCACCTGCACGCCGGTGTCGTCGATGTAGTTCTGCACCTCGACGGGGGCGCCCAGGAAGCGCAGCGTGCGCGCCAGCGTGTCGCCGAGGGCCGAGTTGCGCAGATGGCCGATGTGCGCCGCCTTGTTGGGATTGATCGCGGTGTGCTCGACGATCACCTTGGCGTCCGGTGCGGCCGCCGCCGCGGGCTCCAGGGCCGCCGCACCGGAGGCGTGGACGACCCGGCGCGCGAATGCCTCGCGGTCGAGAAACAGGTTGACGTAACCGTTGGGAGCCGCCTCGGCGCGCGCGATCCCGTCGACGGGGCCGAGCGCGGCGACCGTCTCGGCGGCGATGCTGCGCGGCGCCTTGCGCAGCCGTCGCGCGAGCTCGAAGGCGAGCGGCGTGCCCAGGTCGCCCAGGGCGCGGTTCGGCGGCGACTGGACGGCGATCTCGGGCAGCGCGGCCGGCTCGAGTTCGTAGAGCTCGACCAGCACGGCGCGCAGCCGGTTTCGGATCGCGGCATGGAGCGGGAGGATCATCGGCGTGGGTCCTCGACCGCGGTCACTCCGGCCGTGCGGCGGCCAGGGCGAGAGCGCGGGCGTAGTCGGCGGGCGTGTTGACGTTGAAGCAGAGCGTGCCGGTCGGATCGAGCCGGGCCATCTCGTCCGGACCGATCTCGCGCACCCGGGCGTCGGCCAGCACGCCGTGGACGGCGAGCCGATGCTCGTCGAGCCGGCGCCGGATGAGGGCCGCGCAGGTGGCCGCGTACGAGGCGCAGAGCGGTTGGTATCCGTCCGCCGTGCGCGGGACCGCGATGTCGACGCCGCGTCCGGCGTCGAGCAGGCGTTCGAGGAAGAGGGCGTTCAGGAACGGCATGTCCGCGGCGACGACCAGGGTGCGCGGAGCCGTCGTGGCAACCAGCGCGGTGTAGATGCCGCCGAGCGGGCCGGTACCCGGAAGCACGTCGTGACGGATCGGCAACCCGAGCGACCGGTAGGGCTCGTCCTCCCGAGCGATGAGGATCACCTCGCCGACGACCGGCCGCAACGCGGCGAGGAGGCGGTCGATGATGCGCAGTCCCCCGATCGGGAGCAACGCCTTGGGGCGCCCACCGAAGCGGCGCGCACGACCGCCGGCGAGTATGGCCGCCGTCGGCATCCGTCTGCCGCCTACCTTAGCAGACGGCGCGCGGCTCCTGCAGCGCGCCGTCCGCGGTGCCGGCTCCCGGCCCCCGGTGGGCCGCCGGACGCCGCGCGCACACCGCCGGGCGCTCCGGTACGTTACGATGCGTTCGAGGGTGATGTCTGCGAGCCGCGCACGCCGACGCGTCGGTCTCGGCCTCGTAGGGGGCTGGCTGGTTGCGCCGTTGCTCGCATCGGCGTTGTTGGCGGCCGGCTGGGCCGACGATTCCCCGGACCTCCGCCCGGTCGTCTACGCCGCGGATGTCGATTCCCTGATCCATCCGGTATCGGCCGAATTCATAGCGCAGAGCATCGAGCGCGCCGACGCGGATCGCGCGCGGCTGGTCGTGCTCACGCTGCGCACCCCGGGCGGGCTCGTCGACTCGACGCGGAGCATCAACACCAGCATCATCGAGGCCCGGACCCCGGTGGTCGTCTTCGTCGGCCCCAGCGGGGCGCGCGCCGCGTCGGCCGGGTTCCTCATCACGATCGCGGCCGACGTGGCGGCGATGGCCCCGGGGACGCACATCGGCGCCGCGCATCCCGTGTCCGGCACGGGCGCCGCGATGGACGAGACCCAGGCGGAGAAGGCCGCCTCCGACGTGGCGGCCTACGCCCGCTCGCTCGCGGCCCAGCGGGAGCGCAACGTCGAGCTCGCCGAGAAGGCGGTCACCGAAAGCCAGTCGTTCACCGAGGCGGAGGCGCTGGCCGCGGAGCCCCCGCTAATCGATCTGATCGCCAGCGACGTCCGGGACCTCGTGGAGCAGTTGCACGGCCGCGAGATCACCCGCTGGGACGGCAGCACCGAGACGCTCGATCTGGAGGACGTCCGGATCGAGGACCTGTCGATGAACTGGCGGCAGCGACTGCTGAGCGCGGTGGCGCATCCGCAGGTGGCGGTCCTGCTCTTCAGCCTCGGCACGCTCGGCCTGACGATCGAGCTGTGGAATCCCGGCACCCTCGTGCCGGGGATCGTCGGCGGCCTCTGTCTGCTGCTGGCGTTCTTCGCCTTCCAGATCCTGCCGGTCAACTATGTCGGGCTGCTCCTGATCCTGTTCGGGCTGGCGCTGCTGGTGGTCGAGCTGTTGACGCCGACGTACGGCCTCCTCGCGACGGGCGGCATCGTCAGCATGGTGCTCGGCGCATTGCTGCTCATCGACTCGCCCGCGCCCGAGCTCCAGTTGGGTTGGCCGTTCATCGTGTCGAGCATGGGCGCGCTCGGCCTGATCGTGGCGCTGCTCGGGCGCCTCGGGGTCCGCGCGCAACGCCGGCGGCCGGTCACCGGCCCGTCCGGAATGATCGACGCCGGCGGGTTCGCCCTCAGCGCCATCCCGGCCGGCGGCGCTGGGCGGGTGTCGACGCACGGAGAGATCTGGTCGGCGACGGCCGCCGAGCCGGTGGCCGAGGGCGAGCCGGTGCAGGTGGTGGCGGTCGAGGGCATGACGTTGCGGGTGCGGCGCGGCGCGCAGCACCCCGGAGGACCGGAGGCATGATCGTGAGACCGGAGTTCATCTTCGCCGGAATCGTGCTGCTGTATCTCGTCAGCTCCATCAAGATCCTCAACGAGTACGAGCGGGGCGTGATCTTCCGGCTCGGCAAGCTGTACCCGCGTCCCAAGGGGCCGGGGGTGATCCTGGTCTTCGCACCGATCGACCGGATCGTGCGCGTGAGCCTGCGGACCATCGTGATGGACGTACCGCCGCAGGACGTCATCACCAAGGACAACGTGTCCGTCAAGGTGAACGCGGTCGTCTACTTCCGCGTCATGGATCCGCAACGGGCGATCGTCGAGGTGGAGAACTTCCACTACGCGACGTCGCAGCTCGCGCAGACCACATTGCGGAGCGTGCTTGGCCAGGTGGAGCTGGACGGGTTGCTGGCGGAGCGGGAGCAGCTCAATCAGCAGCTGCAGCAGATCCTCGACACGCAAACCGATCCGTGGGGCGTCAAGGTCTCGGCGGTGGAGGTCAAGCACGTCGATCTGCCGGTCGACATGCAGCGCGCGATGGCCCGGCAGGCCGAGGCCGAGCGCGAGAAGCGTGCTAAGATCATCCACGCTGAGGGGGAGTTCATGGCTTCCGAGAAGCTCGCGCAGGCTGCCGAGGTCATCGGGCACCAGCCGCTCGCGGCCACCCTCCGCTACCTGCAGACGGCGACCGAGATTGCCGGCGAGAAGAACTCGACCCTCGTGTTCCCCATTCCCATCGACATCTTCAGCGGCCTGGGCGGCAAGAAGGATGGTTAGTTGCCATCGGACCCGTCCGGGGCGGCGGCCGGCGTGGTGAGGCATGGCTCCCGGCGCAGGACAACCTTCGGGGGTGACGCCGACTCCGAAGCAGGTCGTGTTCCTGTTCATGGCCGGCACGGTGACCGCCGTGGTGGCGTTCCTCTTCGGAGTGGTCGTAGGCCGGGCGGTTCCCGCGTCGCCACCCGCGGACGGCGGCGCGCAGAGCCCGGCGCGTGACGATCGGCCCGGACTGGTCGGCGAGGAGCCCGTCGACGAATCGGCGGGCGCGTTCGACGGCGACGGACTCAGCTACTACTTCCGGCTCGAGGGGGAGGCGGCCGTCGAGGAAGTGCTCCGCGAGCCTCACGTCCCGGGGGCGGACGCTGCCGCCCTGCCGCGTCATGCCGCCGAGGCGACCGAGGGAGCGGAGGACGGCTTCACGGTGCAGGTCGGGGCGCTGGCGGATCGCGGCCTGGCCCAGCGAATCGCGGACCGCCTCGTCGCCAAGGGCTTCCCCGCCTTCGTCGCCGACCCGGCGCGCGATGCGCCGGTCGCGATGTACCGCGTCCACGTCGGCCGCTACGCGGAGCATCGCATCGCGGAGCGGATGAAGCGGCGACTCGAAGCCGAGGAACGCTTCCAGCCCTGGATCACGCGCTAGCCATGGCAGGGCTGCACGTGCCTGTCGGGCGCGGGAGGGCGGCGCCGCTCGCTGCCGTGCTTTCCGGCGTCCTGCTCGCGTTCAGCTTCCCGCACTACGGGCACCCCGCGGTCGCGTGGGCTGCGCTACTGCCGCTTCTGGTCGTTCTGTGTCAGGAGCGGGGCGTTGCCCGCGGCTTCGTTTTGGGGCTCGTGACGGGCTTGGTGCACTTCGCGGGCACCATCTACTGGATCGGGGCCGTGATGAACGGCTACGGCGGCCTGCCGTTGCCCGTGGCCTACCTCGTGCTGGGCCTGCTCGTCGGCTACCTCGCGCTCTTTCCGGCCTGCTTCGCGGCCGGCATGGTCGCCGTGGTCCGACAGCTCGGCCCCCGAGGTCTGTTCGCGGCGCCGGCCCTGTGGGTCACGACGGAGCTGGGGCGCATCCACCTGTTCACCGGGTTCCCGTGGGAACTCCTCGGCTACAGCCAAGCGGGCGTGGCGCCGGTGGCCCAGACCGCGAGCCTGGCCGGCGTGCTCGGCGTCTCGGCGCTCGTGGTGCTCGTCAACGCCGCCGCGGCCTACGCGGCGCTGACGCCGCCCCGCCGCTGGCTGCCCGTGGCGGCGACGGCGGCCATCGTCGCGGCCAGCGTGGCGTTCGGCGCCTGGCGGCTGCGCGACGCCGCGCTGCTCACCGCGGGCACGCCGTTGCGCGTGGCGGCGCTGCAGGGCAACGTGGCGCAGGACGAGAAGTGGGAACCGCGGAGGAGCGAGACCATCCTGGCTGGCTATCTGGAGCAGACGCGGCGCGCGGCGGCCGATGGAGCCTCGCTGATCGTCTGGCCGGAAGCCTCGACGCCCTTCGCCTTCGAGCTCGACCCGCGCGGCGAGCGGGTTCGGGAAGCGGCGCGGGAGACGGGTGCCCACGTCCTGGTCGGCAGCACGCTGATCGAGCCGGCGCCGGACTACCGCTACTACAACACGGCGTTCCTGGTCGACCCGTCGGGTGCGACCGCGGGCGTGTATCGCAAGCAGCGCCTCGTGCCGTTCGGGGAGTACGTGCCGCTGCAGCAGGTGCTGTTCTTCGTCTCCCCCCTCGTCGAGGGCGTGGCCGGATTCTCGGCCGGCTCCGGCCCGAGCACGCTTCCGGTCGCCGGCAGTGCGGTCGGGACCGCGATCTGCTACGAGATCATCTATCCTGCCCTGGTGCGCGACCTGGTCCGCGCCGGAAGCGAGCTGCTGGTCACGATCACGAACGACGCCTGGTACGGGCGCTCCGCGGCGCCGTACCAGCACTTTCAGCAGGCGGGCATGCGGGCGGTCGAGCAGGGGCGTTACCTGGTGCGGGCGGCGAACACCGGCATCAGCGGCGTCTTCGATCCCTACGGGCGGGCCCTGTCGCGGACGGCGTTGTTCGAGTCGGCGGTGGTGGTCGGCGAGGTACGGTTGCACGACGGGCTGACGGTGTACGGCCGCATCGGCGACGCGCCGGCGTACGCAGGCGTCGCGGTGACCGCGCTGTTGCTGTGGGCCTGCCGGCGGCGCCGGTGAAGGGACGCTGTCGGAGGCGGCGCCGCTGCTCGACCGAGCGGCGGCGCAGGACCTGATCGAACGGGCCCGATGGAAACGGAGGACGGCGTGGCGATGGCGTTCGAGGAGCAGGCTCGGCGGTACCAGGAGTTGATCAAGCGGGCGTCCGATCTGCGGAGCTATCTTTGACGCGGCGGGCGCGGCGTCCGAGATCGCCCGTCTGGAGGAGCAGGCCGCGGCGTCCGGGTTCTGGGAGGATCAGGCGGCAGCGCAACGCGTCCTCCAGCGTCGGCGCCGTCTCCAGGAGGACGTCGACCTGGCGGAGTCGCTGCGGACGCGGAGCGACGACCTCGACGTGCTGTTCGAGTGGGCGAGCGAAGGGGAGAGCGTAGCCGACGATCTGGCGGCCGGTCTCGACGCCCTGCAGCAGCAGGTGGACGCGGGCGAGATCAAGAAGATGCTCGGCGGGGAGCACGACGCGCTCAACGCCATCGTGTCGATCCACCCGGGGGCCGGGGGCACGGAGTCGCAGGACTGGGCTGAGATGCTGCTCCGCATGTACCTCCGCTGGGCCGAGCGCCGCGGGTTCGCGCGCGAGGTGATCGAGGTGCAGCCGGGCGACGAGGCGGGGGTGAAGAGCGCGACCCTACTGCTCTCGGGGACGCACGCCTACGGCCTGCTGCTCCCGGAGGCCGGCGTGCACCGGCTGGTACGCATCTCGCCGTTCGATCAGGCCGCGCGGCGGCACACGTCGTTCGCCTCGGTCTTCGTCTGGCCGGAGCTTCCGGACGACGTCGAGGTGGAGATCGACGAGAAGGACCTGCGCATCGACACCTACCGCTCGAGCGGCGCGGGCGGGCAGCACGTCAACGTCACCGACTCGGCGGTGCGCATCACGCATCTTCCGACCGGCATTGTCGTCTCGTGCCAGAACGAGCGATCCCAGCACCGCAATCGCGACGCGGCCATGAAGGTGCTGCGGGCGCGCCTCTACGACGTGAAGCGGCAGCAGCAGCAGGAAAGGCTGGCGGAGATCGGGGGCGAGAAGAAGGAGATCGCCTTCGGCAGCCAGATCCGCAGCTACGTGCTCCACCCGTACCGCATGGTGAAGGACCACCGGACGCGCGTCGAGGTGGGCAACGTCGACCGCGTGCTCGACGGCGACCTCGACGGGTTCATCAAGAGCTATCTGATGCGGAAGGCGGCGCCGGGGGCGTCCGCCCGGTGAGGATGCCGGCGCTCAACGGCGGAACGTGGCCCCCGGCTCGGTCCCGGCGATGAACACTTCCTGAATGGTGCCGCGGCCACCGCGCGCCACCTGCTCGCCCGTCATCTCGTCGACGGTGCGGATGACGATGTTGCCGGGCGCCTGGAAGTCGGGCGGCGACTCGCGGTCGGCCCCGTAGGCCTTGAGAAACTCGATCCAGATGGGCAGGGCGACACGGGCGCCCTCCTCGTTGTGGCCTAGGGAGCGCTTCTCGTCGTAGCCGACCCAGACCCCGACGGTGACGTCCGGATCGAAGCCGACGAACCAGGCGTCGGTGTAGTCGTCCATCGTTCCCGTCTTGCCGCCGACCGGCCAGTCCAGCTCCCGGCGGGCCCGCTGCGCCGTGCCGCGCTGCACGACGCCCCGCATCAGGCTCACCATTACGTAGGCCGTGTCGGCGCGCAGCGCGTCGCGGGACTGGGGGCGGTTCTCCTCGAGGAGGCGCCCTTCCCGATCGCGCACGCGCTCGATCTGGAAGGGGATCATCCGCTGGCCTCCGTTGGGGAAGACCGAGTAGGCGCTGGTCACCTCCATCAGCGTCGCCTCGGCGGATCCGAGCGCGACGGACAGGTAGGGAGGAATCGGCGCGGTGAAGCCGACGCGCCGCGCGAAGTCGACCACCGTCTCCGGCCCGACGGCGTCCATCATCCAGACCGCCGGCACGTTGCGCGACTTCTCGAGCGCGCGCCGCAGCGTGATCGGACCCTCGTACTTGTGGTCGTAGTTCGTGGGCCGGTAGCGCGGCTGTCCGGGGCCGACCTCATAGGCGACCGGCTGGTCCATGACCATGGAGGTCGGCGTGTAGCCCTGATCGATGGCCGCGGCGTAGAGCACGCCCTTGAAGAGAGAGCCGAGCTGGCGGTAGGCCTGCGTCGCGCGGTTGAACTTGCTGCGGTCGAAGTCGTAGCCGCCGACCATCGCCAGCACGCGGCCGGTGCGGTTGTCGAGGGCCACCAGGGCGGCCTCCACCGCGGGTTCCTGGTCGAGCGTTGCCCGCGCCACGCCGCGCGGGGCGTGGGGGAGCGTGGTGATCCGGACATCGACGAGGTCGCCGCGTTCGACCAGCTCGGCCGCGTTCCGGCGCGTCCAGGAGAATCCCTCCGGCTCGATCGTCGCGCGGTACGGTCCGGCGCGGACCCCGATGCGATTGCGGCGGACGTCGGTCACGACCGCCGGGACGACGTCGCCGGCCTCCATGGGGTAGATCCACTGCGGGTGCTCGAAGTCCTCCACGGTCGGGCTGGCGTCGTCTCCGGAGAGAACGTTGCGCCGGGGGCCGCGGTATCCCTGTCGCTTGTCGAGCGCCCGTAGCCCGTCGGCGACCGCGCGGTTGGCGGCCCGCTGCAGGTCGATGTCGAGCGTGGAGCGGACGACGAGGCCATCGTGGTAGAGCCGGCGGGCGCCGTACTCGTTCTCGAGATGCTGGCGGATCTCCTCCAGAAAGTAGGGCGCGATGGTGTTGGACCGTTGCTGCCGCGGGGCGAGCACGATCGGCTTGGCCATCTCCTCCGCGGCTACCTCCTCCGTGATGAAGTCCTCCTCCGCCATGCGTCGCAGCGCGTAGTTGCGCCGGTCGGTGGCCGCGTCCATGTTCACGAGCGGGCTGACGCGCGACGGACCCTGAATGATGCCGGCGATGACCGCGGCCTCGCCCAGCTCGACGTCGCGGGCGGACTTGCCGAAGAGAAGCTGCGCGGCCGCCTCGACGCCGTCCGCCGCGTGCATGGCGGTGCCGAGCCAGACCTGGTTCGCGTAGAGGGCGAGGATCTCGGGTTTGGTGTAGCGCTTCTCGAGATGGATCGCGTAGTACATCTCGAGAAACTTCCGCTTCCACACCTTCTCGCGGCCGAGGACCCGGCCGCCCACCTCGACGTTGCGCGCGAGCTGCATGGTCAGGGTGCTCGCGCCGCTGAAGAGCTCGCCCCGCAGCACGTCCTGGATGGCGGCGCGGATGATGCCGGGCACGCTGATGCCGTTGTGCGCGAAGAACGCGTCGTCCTCGGCGGCGATGATCGCCTGCCGCAGCACCTCCGGGATGTCGTCGTAGCCGATGATGACGCGCCGTTGCACGGCGAACTCGCCGATGAGCTCGCCCCCGCGGGCCTCGACGCGCGTGATGGTGTTGGGCGCGTAGTCGTCGAGCGCGACGATCTGCGGCAGGTCGGGCGCGTACGCGAACAGGGCGCCGCTCACGACGCCGAGGGCGGCGGCGACAGCGAACAGCCCGATGAGGGCGGCCGATCCGGAAGAGCGTCTGGAAGATCGCGGCACGCAGTACCTGCCTTTGGAAGTAGGTATCGGCGCCTGCCGCCCGACTGTCGAGCGTTCGGCAAGCCTTCCGTTCAACCCGACCCCGCAGAATAGCATGCCGCGGCAGAGCCGGGCGACCCGCCGGCGCGGCGCGCACAAGTTTGACAGTTAAAGGCTCAACTTTCTATACTTTCTAACAGGCAAGTTGCGGGAGGCGGCTGATTCCTCCCTTTTCGGCGTGCACCCGGGCCATCAGGCTCGGACACGCGTTTGAGGATGAAGATCAGATGAGCAAGATCATTGGCATCGACCTCGGGACCACGAACTCGGTCGTCGCGGTGATGGAAGGCGGCGAGCCGACCGTCGTGACGAATCCGGAGGGCAGCCGCTTGACGCCGTCGGTCGTGGCGTTCACGAAGGCGGACGAACGGCTGGTGGGTCAGGTCGCCAAGCGGCAGGCCGTAACCAATCCGGAGAACACCATCTTCTCGATCAAGCGTTTCATGGGGCGCCGCTACGACGAGGTCGACGAGGAGATGAAGATGGTCCCCTACGCAGTCGTGCGGGCGGCGAACGGCGACGCCCGCGTCACCGCGAACGGCAAGGAGCTATCGCCCCCCGAGCTCTCCGCAATGGTGCTCCAGAAGCTCCGCCAGGCGGCCGAGGAGTATCTGGGTCAGAAGGTCGAAAAGGCGGTCCTCACCGTGCCGGCCTACTTCAACGACGCCCAGCGCCAGGCGACGAAGGACGCCGGGCAGATCGCGGGGCTCGAGATCCTGCGCATCGTCAACGAGCCGACCGCGGCGGCCCTCGCCTACGGACTCGACAAGAAGAAGGACGAGACTATCGCCGTCTACGACTTCGGCGGCGGCACGTTCGACATCTCCATCCTCGAGGTCGGCGAGGGCGTCGTCGAGGTGAAGTCGACCAACGGCGACACCCACCTCGGCGGCGACAACCTCGATCAGCGCATCATCGACTGGATCGTGTCGGAGTTCCGCAGCGACGAGGGGATCGACCTCGCCAAGGACCGCATGGCGCTGCAGCGGCTGAAGGAAGCCGCGGAGAAGGCCAAGATGGAGCTCTCGACCGTCATGGAGACGGAGATCAATCTTCCGTTCATCACGGCCGACCAGTCCGGCCCCAAGCACCTGCAGAAGAAGCTCACCCGCGCGAAGTTCGAGCAGCTCGTGGACGACCTGCTGCAGCGCACGATCGGGCCGGTCAAGCGGGCGCTCGCGGACGCCGGCGTCGACCCGTCGAAGATCGACGAGGTGGTCCTCGTGGGCGGCTCCACCCGGGTTCCGCGGGTCCAGGCGATGGTCAAGGAGCTGTTCGGCAAGGACCCCCACCGCGGCGTGAACCCGGACGAGGTGGTCGCCATCGGCGCCTCCGTGCAGGCGGGCGTCCTGGCGGGCGAGGTGAAGGACCTGCTGTTGCTCGACGTCACGCCGCTCTCGCTCGGGATCGAGACCCTCGGCGGCGTGTTGACCACGCTGATTCAACGCAACACGACCATTCCCACCAAGAAGAGCGAGGTCTTCTCGACCGCCGCGGACAGCCAGACCAGCGTCGAGGTGCACGTCCTCCAGGGCGAGCGCCCGATGGCGAAGGACAACCGCACGCTGGGGAAGTTCCACCTGGTCGGCATCCCACCGGCTCCACGCGGCGTGCCCCAGATCGAGGTGACGTTCGACATCGACGCCAACGGGATCGTCAACGTGTCGGCGAAGGACCTCGGCACCGGCAAGGAGCAGAAGATCACCATCACCGCGTCGAGCGGCCTCAGCAAGGACCAGGTCGACTCGATGATGAAGGAGGCCGAGGTCCACGCCGACGAGGACAAGCGGCACAAGGAAGCGGTCGAGACCCGGAACAGCGCCGATCAGGCCGCCTACGCGGCGGAGCGGATGATCAAGGACGCCGGCGACAAGCTGACCGAGGCCGACCGGCAGCCGATCGAGGCCGCGATCGCGGCGCTGAGGAAGGCGAACGAGGGGACCGACCTCGACGCGATCGGCAAGGCGATGGAGGAGTTGAACGCCGCCCAGCACAAGGCGGCGGAGGCGCTCTACAAGCAGCAGGGCGCACCGGGAGCGGCGCCGGGGGGGCCGGAGCCGGGTGAGCCGGCCGCGGCGCCCGGGGGGGACGGCGGCGAGGACGTGATCGACGCCGAGGTCGTGGACGACGACAAGCAGAAGTAGGGAGGCGGCGCCGGAGCGGCGATGGACTTCTACGTCATCCTCGGGTTGAAGCGGGGCGCGAGCCCGGGCGAGGTCAAGCGCGCCTACAAGCGCGTCGCGCGCCGCTATCACCCGGATATCAATCCGGGCGACGGCGAGGCGGCGGCGTTCTACCGCCGCGCCACCGAGGCCTACGAGACGCTCGTCGACCCCGATCGGCGCCAGGAATACGACATCCACGGCGTTGCGTCGCCCATGGACGAGCCGGCGACGGTGGAGTTCCAGGGCTTCGACTTCTCCGCGTCGGGGACCGGCGGGGGCGTCTCGGCCACGTTCCGCGAGCTGTTCTCGGAAGCGCTCGAGCAGGCGGCGCCGGGCGGGGCGCCGGCGGAGGCCGAGCGCGGGAGCGACGTTCACGGAGAGATCGCGCTGGGGTTCGATGAGTCGCTGGCGGGGACGGAACGCCGGCTCGCCATCACCCGGCTGGAGGCCTGCGAGGGGTGCGGAGGGACCGGCCGCCGCCGGGCGATGGCCGGCCGCTGCGCCACCTGCCAGGGCACCGGGACCACGCGCTGGCGCCGCGGGCACATGATCTTCGGCAAATCGTGCGCCGACTGCGGCGGGTCGGGGCGGATGCGCTATCACCCGTGCGGCGCGTGCGGCGCGGAGGGGGCCGTGGCGCGCGACACGGCCATCACCATCCAGGTGCCGGCCGGCGTCAGCGACGGCGCGTGCCTCCGCATCGAGGCGCAGGGCAACGCGGGCCGGCGGGGCGGGGCGCGAGGCGACCTCTACATCACGGCCCGCGTGGAGGGGCACCGCTTTCTCCGCCGGGAGGGCGACGACCTGTACGTGGACCTGCCCGTCGCCGTGCACGAGGCCGCGCTCGGCGCCGTCGTCGACGTGCCTACGGCCGAGGGACCGGCCTCGCTCCGGATCCCGCCGGCCACGCAGTCGGGGGACCGCTTCCGGCTGGCGGGGCGTGGTGCGCCGTCGCCCCGCACGGGACGGCGCGGCGACATGGTCGTGACGGTGACCATCGTGCTGCCGCCGGCCCGCGACGAGCGTTCGCGGCGGCTGCTCCGGGAGCTCGGCCGCATGCAGGGCAACGACGTGCGGAAGAACCTGTTCGAGGGTTAGGGGCATGACGCCACGAGCCGCCGCCAAGGCCCACTACATGATCAGCGCGGTCGCGCAGCGCTACGACATCCATCCGCAGACGCTCCGCCTCTACGAGCGCGAAGGGCTGCTCAAGCCGTCGCGTACGGAGGGCAACACCCGGATGTACAGCGAGGAGGATCTGGAGCGGCTGGAGACGATCCTGTCGCTCACCCGCGACCTTGGCGTCAACCTCGCCGGCGTGGAGATCATCCTCAACATGCGGGAGAAGATGGACCGCATGCAGCGCGAGGTCAACGAGTTCGTGGTCTACGTGCGCCAGGAACTCGCTCGCGGCCTCGGCGACTGGGAGCAACGCCTGGGAACGGCGCTCGTCCGCTCGCATCCGAGCGACCTCGTGCGGTCGTCCGAAGGGGCGCCCCGGGCGGAGCAGGACCCGCCGTCGGCGTCCTCCGACCCGGGAGCCGGAGACCCGTCGCCCTGAGCGGTCCTGGGCGCGTCGTGGCGCGCGGCCGAAACCCTGGACCGGCCACGGTATGCTGATAGGGTCCTATGAGCTGCCCCCTGTGCCACGACACCGGCTGGCGCGCGCACCTCGTCGAGGGTGTCGAACGGTTCTCCCGATGCGACTGCTGGCGGCAGGAGCTGGTGCAGGATCTGCTCGGCGAGGCGCGGATTCCGGCCCGCTACCGCAAGTGCGACTTCACCACGCTCGTCACCTATCCGAACGAGCCGATGGCGCGCGCGGTGCGCAAGGCGCGTGCGCTCAGCGACGCCTTCCCGGTGGTCGACAAGGGGATTCTGCTGATCGGGCCTCCCGGCATCGGCAAGACCCACCTCGCCGTATCCGTGCTGCGGGAGGTCGTGCGCAAGGGGATGCGGGGCCTCTACTACGACACGCGCACGCTGCTGAGCGAGCTGCGCAGCAGCTACGACCCGGTCACCCGCTCGTCGGGAGCCGAGATTCTGCAGGCGGTGATGGAGGCGGAGCTCCTCGTCCTCGACGATCTCGGCGCCGAACGGCTCACGGACTGGGTCGAGGAGACGATGCACCTCATCGTCAACACCCGCTACAACGAGAAGCGCCCCACCGTCTTCACCTCCAACTACAACGACGGGCCGGACGACGACCTGGATTCGCTGAAGGCGCGGGTGGGGTTCCGGATGCACTCCCGGCTGCGCGAGATGTGCGAGTTCCTGGAGTACGACGGGCCGGACTGCCGCGAGTTCGGGCCTCCGCCGGACGCTGAAATCCTGCGCCAGGCGTGGAAGGAGAGGCGCCGGAAGCGACTGCCGCGGCGCACGTCGACGCGCGCCGCCGTCCGCGCCACGGAGGGGCAACTGGAGCTCGGATGGACCGGGGGCAAGGCCGTCGGCGGCCGGGGCGGCCGGTGAGGCCCGGAGCGTCCGCCCGCCGCACCGCAGGCCGATTCGACGCCGGCACGAACGGCGACCTGGGGCTCTACCTCCACGTCCCGTTCTGCGCGTCGATCTGCAACTACTGCAACTTCAACCGCGGGTTGCTCGACCGCGAGCTGAAGCGCCGCTACGTCGCCGCGCTGGCGGCGGAGATCGCGCGGGCCGGCGACGGTTCCGCCGCCGACACGATCTACTTCGGCGGCGGCACGCCCTCGCTGCTGGCGCCGCCGGAGGTGGCTCGCATAGTGGATGCCTGCCGCGAAGCGTTCGCGGTGCGGCCGGGCGCCGAGGTGACGCTCGAGATGAACCCGGAGACGGTCACCGTCGACTACGTGTCGGCGGTGCGCGATGCCGGGGTGACGCGCCTGAGCATCGGCGTGCAATCGTTCGACGACCGCGAGCTGGCGCGCCTCGGCCGGGGGCACTCGGCGGACGGCGCGGCGTCGGCGCTGGCCGCGGCGCGGGACGCCGGCTGCGACGACGTCAGCCTGGACCTGATGCTCTGGCTGCCGGCGCAGAGGCGCGGGGAGTGCGCCGCATCGGTCGACCGGCTCTGCGCTCTCGCACCGGACCATGCCTCGCTGTACCTCCTCGAGGTGTATCCGAACGCCCCGCTGCGGGACGAGATGGCACGCAGCGGCTGGTCGCAGGCGCCGGACGACGATGCGGCGGCGATGTACCTCGACGCGCTCGCGCGGACTGATGCGGCCGGTCTGGGCCAATACGAGATTTCCAACGTGGCGCGCCCCGGCCGGCGCTCGCGGCACAACCTCAAGTACTGGCAGGACGGCGAGTGGCTCGGCTTCGGCTGCGGCGCGCACTCGAGGCGGGGCGGGCGGCGGTGGCGCAACGTGTCCGAGACGGCGCGCTACGTCGACGCCGTCGCGCGCGGCGAGACCACGGCGCAGGAGCGGCGGACGCTGCCGGCCGCGGAGCGGCTCGGCGATGCACTGTTCATGGGTTTGCGGCTGACGGAGGGGATCGACATGGGCGCGATTCGGGGTCGTTACGGGGTCGACGTCATGGACCGCTACGGCGTCCGTCTGCAGCCCTTCCTCGACGCGGGATTGCTGGCCGCCGACGCGGAACGGCTGCGGCTCTCGCGGCGCGGGATGCTGCTTGCCAACGAGGTGATGCAGGCTTTCGTCTAGGCGCCGTGTACGCTAAAGTATGCCGCTCTGTGGGGCAGGTTGCGATCCAGGGGGAGGAACGAGACATGCGTGATATCCGCAAGCAGCAGTCGGTTCGGCGCATCGTGATGGGCGGCGCATTCGCGGTGACTCTGGCAGCAGGCGTGCTCCTGGGTGGTTTCCTCACGTCGCAGCCGGCGGAGGCCCAGCCCCAGGTGACGTTCAGCGGCAACGCCGCCATCATGTTCCACTTCGTGAAGCCGGCCTCCCAGTCGGACTACGAGGGCGTCATGGGGAGGCTGAGCGACGCGCTCCAGCGGAGCGAGGTGCCGGGCCGCCAGGATCAGGCGAGCGGTTGGAAGGTCTTCAAGGCGTCGCAGGACTTCACGGGACAGGGCGCCGTGCCGTACGTCTGGGTCATCGATCCGGTGGAGGCCGGCGCCAACTACGCCGCGGCGACCATCATGAACGAGGTCTTCCCGGGCGAGATCGAGCAGCTCTTCAACACCTACAACGGCTCGTTCACCGACGGCCAGGTCAAGCAGCTCCCGGTCAATCTCCAGTTGGTGCGCGAGTTCTAGGATTCTGCGCCGTAGAACGGTGCAGAATCCTGGAAGGGTTGGTTGGGCGGCCCTGCGTCGGCGATGCAGGGCCGCCACTCTCGTGTGCCCCACACGGCAGCGCAGCGGCAGCGCATTGGGGGGGTGGGCATGACGCGTTCCATGCTGACGCGCGAGATCCGCTGCCGGCCGGTCTGGGCGGTGGCCGCGCTCGGCGCCGCAACCGGGCTGGGCGCGTTGCTCGCGCTGGCGATCCCTTCCGTGACGGCGGCCTGGCAACCGGACGCGGACCCTCCGTCGCCGGAGCGGGTGTTCGACGCCCCGGCCGGCATGATCCTCAACTACGTGCAGTCGGGGAGCACCTCGGACTACGAGCGCGTGATACGCCGTCTCGGGGCCGCCCTGGCCGAGACCGAGGAGGACGACCGGCGGGAGCAGGCGGTCGGCTGGCGCGTCTACCGCGCCGAGGAGCCCGGCCTGAACGGGTCCACCCTGTACGTCTCGATGATCGATCCGACGGTCGAAGATGCCGACTACTCCGTGTCGCGGATTCTCAACGAGGCGTTCCCGGCGGAGGTCCAGGAGCTCTACGAGGCGTACATCGGGGCCTTCGTGCCGGGGAGCGGCCAGATCCTGGTGAATCTCGAGCTCGTCGAGTCGTTCGCTCCCCAGTAGCGTTCCCGCCGCCACCCGGGATCCCGCCCGTCCCGTCCCGCTCCGGCCGGGGACAGTCTCGGAATGCCGCGTCGGGCTGGCGCAGATCCGCCGCGGCGGGCCGTCCCCGCGCGGACCCCGAGCCGGCCGCCGCCGAGCCGTGGGGAACCGGCCCCGCAGCCACCGGGAACGCAAAATCGGTGTGATAGAGTCCGACGCCATGGACTTCCGGCCGAGCGAGGCGGAGCGCGTCACCCGGCGCGCGGTGCGGGAGTTCGCCGAGGGCGAGCTTGCGCCGGATGTCATGGTCCGGGACGAGGCGCAGCGGTTTCCGATGGAGCTCCTCCCGAAGCTCGGCGCCCTCGGACTGCTCGGCATCCAGTTCCCGGAGCGCTACGGCGGGGCCGGCATGTCCGCCCTCGACTACTGCATCTGCATCGAGGAGCTGGCCCGGGTGGATCCCACCATCGCCCTCGCGGTGGCGGCGCACAACGGCCTGTGTGCGGCCCACGTCCACCGCTTCGGCTCGGAAGCGCAGCGGGAGCACGTCCTGGGGCCGTTGGCGCGGGGCGAGTGTCTCGGCGCGTGGGCGCTGACCGAGCCGGACGCCGGGAGCGACGCGGGGGCGATCCGCACGACGGCGGTGCGCGTGGCGGGGGGCTGGCGGCTCGACGGCGCGAAGGTCTTCGTCACGCACGGCGGCGTCGCCGGGTTCACGGTCGTGATGGCGGTCACCGATCCGACGCGCGGCCGCCACGGGATCTCGGCCTTCATCGTCGAGCGGGACGCGGCTGGCATGACGGTCGGCCGGAAGGAGAACAAGCTCGGCATGCGCGCTACGGAGACCGCGGAGCTGCGCTTCGACGATTGCCGCCTGGCCGACGACGCCCTGCTCGGAACGGAGGGGCAGGGGTTCGTGAACGCGATGCAGGTGCTCGACGCGGGCCGCATCGGCATCGCGGCGGTCGCCGTGGGACTCGCCCAGGGGGCGTTCGACGCGGCTCGCCGGCACGCGGTGGAGCGCCGGCAGTTCGGTCGGCCGATCGGCGCGTTCCAGGCCATCCAGTGGAAGCTCGCGAACATGGCGACGGAGATCGAGGCGGCCCGGCTGCTCACCTACCGGGCCGCCTATCTGAAGGACCGCGGAGAGCGGACGACGCGCGAGTCGTCGATGGCCAAGCTGCGGGCGAGCGAGACGGCGGTGCGCGTGGCCGAGGAGTGCGTGCAGATTCACGGCGGCTACGGATTCGTCAAGGACTATCCGGCGGAGAAGCTCTACCGCGACGTGAAGCTGCTGACCATCGGGGAAGGCACGAGCGAGATTCAGCGCCTCGTGATCGCCCGTCAGTACCTCGATGCGCCTGCCCCCGAGTCTGTTGCCGGAGAACGGCGCGGACTCGTGTCGGAGGGGTCGGGCGCCGAGCGGAGCCGCCAGGCGACGATTGGTGGGCCAGCCTCGAGGTGACGTACGAAGACCTCGCGCAGCGGGTGGTCGCCGGAGACCAGCGCGCCATCGCCCGCGCCATCTCGGTCGTCGAGGACGAGACGGCGGAGACCGCTCCTTTGCTCGGCCCGCTGTTCGGCCGCGCGGGCCGGGCGCGGGTCTTCGGCTTGACGGGGGCGCCGGGAGTCGGCAAGAGCACGCTCGTCGACCGGTTGACGGCCGAGTGGCGCCGCGCGGGCGAGCGTGTCGGCGTCGTCGCGGTCGATCCGACCAGCCCTTTCACCGGCGGAGCGGTCCTCGGGGACCGCGTGCGCATGCAGGCGCACGCCGGCGATTCGGGTGTCTACGTGCGCAGCATGGCCACGCGCGGCCACCTCGGCGGTCTCGCGCAGGCGACCGGCGACGCGGTGCTGGTGCTCGACGCCGCCGGCCACGACGTGGTCGTGATCGAGACGGTCGGGGTGGGGCAGGGGGAGGTCGACATCGCCCGCACGGCCGACGTGTCCATCGTCGTGACGGTGCCGGGCACGGGGGACGACGTGCAGGCGCTCAAGGCCGGGATCATGGAGATCGCCGACATCTTCGTCGTCAACAAGGCGGACCGCGACGGCGCGGACCGCGCGGTGGCCGAGATCGAGGCCATGCTGGCGCTCCAGGAGAGTCCGGGCGCGGACCGGCCGGCGGTGTGCAAGACGCAGGCGTCGACCGGAGCCGGCGTCGCCCCGCTCGTCCGGAGGATCGATGCGCTGGCGCACGGGGCGCGCGATCGCCGGAGGCGCCGGGGGGGGCGCGGTCGCGCCAGCCGCCGGGCGGATCGGCCCCGCCTGCGGCTGCGCGCCGCGTTGACGGACCGGTTCCTGGACGCCGTCGGCGCGGCGCCGATCGACGCCGCGGTGGAGCGCATCGTCGGCGGGAAGAGCGATCCGTACCGTGAGGCCGACGCCATTCTCCATCGGGCGCTTGCGAGCGCGCGGGTCGCGGCGCCCGGCGCGGCCGGCGGCGGATCGCGCGCCGCGGCAGAGAGGACGGGAGTGACGCGGTGAAGGCGGTTCTCGACCACGTCGGCATTGCCGTGGGCGATCTGGGCGAGGCGCTCGCGTTCTATCGCGAGGCCCTCGGGATCGAGGTGGAGGCGACGGAAGAGGTTCCCAGCCAGGGGGTGCGCGCGCATTTCCTGCGCGTCGGGTCGGCCTCGCTCGAGTTGCTCGAGTCGACCTCCGAGAGCGGCCCGATCGGGCGCTACCTGACGCGCCGCGGGCCCGGGCTGCACCACCTGACGCTCCGCGTCGACGACATTCGAGCGGCGCTCCGGGCGGTGGCGGCGCGCGGCGCGAAGCTCATCGACGCGGAGCCCCGGGAGGGGGCGGAGGGGGCGCTGGTCGCCTTCATCCATCCGGCGAGCGCCCACGGCGTGCTCGTCGAGCTGAAGCAGGTACGCCGCCAGGAGTCTGCGCCGTAGAACGGTGCGGACTCCTGCAGGCACGGCTGGGCGGGAATCGGAGCCGCGGGCGACGATTTCCCGGGCCAGCCTGTGCGGGAGCAGGTGATGGACCCCGTGCGCATCGGCGTGATCGGCGGCAGCGGCATCTACGAGATGGCCGATCTGTCCGACCGGGAGGAGCGCGTGGTCGAGACGCCGTTCGGCTCGCCGTCGGCCCCCTACGTGCTCGGACGGCTCGGCGGCCGGCCGGTCGCGTTCCTGGCGCGGCACGGCGCGGGCCACCGGCTGCTGCCCTCCGAGCTCAACTTCCGCGCGAACATCTACGGGTTCAAGACGCTCGGCGTCGAGTGGGTCGTGTCGGCGAGCGCGGTGGGCAGCCTGCAGGAGCGGTACCGGCCCGAGGACATCGTCGTGCCGGACCAGTTTCTCGACCGGACCCGGGGCCGCGTCGGCACCTTCTTCGGCAACGGGCTCGTCGCGCACGTGTCGTTCGCGCATCCGGTCTGTCCCGCGTTGAGCACGCTGGCGGCGGAGGCCGCAGAAGGGGCGGGGGCGAGCGTGCACCGCGGCGGCACCTACGTCTGCATGGAGGGCCCGCAGTTCTCGACCCTGGCCGAGTCGCGGCTCTACCGCTCGTGGGCCATGGATGTCATCGGAATGACGAACCTGCAGGAGGCGAAGCTGGCGCGGGAGGCGGAGATCTGCTTTTCCACGCTGGCCCTCGTCACCGACTACGACTGCTGGCATCCGGATCACGACAACGTGTCGGTGGAGATGGTGATCGAGACTCTTCAGCACAACGCCGAGACCGCGCGGCGCGTGATTCGCGGCATCGTCGGGCGCCTCCCGATCGAGCGGGGCTGCGAGTGCGCCACGGCCCTGGCCACCGCGATCATCACCCGTCCCGAAGCGGTCTCCGAGGAGGCCCGCCGGGCGCTGGCGCCGATCGTCGGGAAGTACCTCGCATGAACATCGGGGGCGCGGCGGCGCATCCGATCCTGACCGTCGGCTCGGTGGCGCTCGACTCGGTGCGCACGCCGGCCGGCGAGGCGTCGCGCATGGTCGGCGGGGCGGCCACGTTCTTCAGCGTCGCCGCTTCCTTCTTCACGGACGTCCGCCTCGTCGGCGTCGTGGGCGAGGACTTCGACGCCGAGCGCACGGTGGTCTTCGAGGGGCGCCGGATCGATCTCGAGGGCCTGCAGCGCGTGCCCGGCGACACGTTCCGCTGGCGCGGGGAGTACGGCGCCGACCTCAACACGCGCGAGACGATATACACCCACCTCAACGTGTTCGAGGCGTTCGAGCCCCGGATCCCCGACCGCTTCCGGTCGAGCCCCGTCGTGTTCCTCGCCAACATCCACCCGGCTCTGCAGCTCCAGGTGCTGGAGCAGGTCCGCAACCCGGCATTCGTCGCCCTTGATACGATGAACTACTGGATCGAGGGGACGCCAGCCGAGCTGAAGGCCGTCCTCCGGCGTGTCGACGCGGTGATCATCAACGACGAGGAGGCGCGGCAGTTGAGCGGGGAGCCCAACCTCGTCAGCGCGGCGCGCGCGATCCGGGCGCTGGGGCCGTCGCACGTGGTAATCAAGCGGGGCGAGCACGGCGTGCTGGCCGCCCGCCGCGAAGAGTTCTTCGCGGCGCCGGCCCTGCCTCTCGCCGACGTGCGAGACCCGACAGGGGCCGGCGATACGTTCGCCGGGGGGCTGGTCGGCTACCTGGCCTCCTCGGAGGCGCGGACCCACGACGTCTGGGCGCGCGCCATCATCGCCGGTTCGACGATGGCGTCGTTCGCGGTGGAGGACTTCGGTCTCGGCCGGCTGCTGCGGCTGACGGCCGAGGACATCCGGGACCGCTTCCAGGCGTTCAAGAGGTTGACGCACTTCGATGCCCTCTGAACTCCGGCGCGGCCCGGCCGTCGTGGCCGGGGTGGCGGTCGCCGCCTCGATCTGGGTGGCGGCCCTCGTAACCGCGCCCTACGTGGTGACGCACGACCGGCCGGGATCCGCGGCCTTCCTCGCCGCGACCGGGGTGTACGCGGTGGGCGCCGTCGTCTGCCATCAGCAGCCGTCCCGGTCGTTCCACTTCTGGGACGCGCAGTTGCCGGTGTGTGCGCGGTGCGCGGGCCTCTACGCGGGGGCGCCGGGCGGGTTGCTCCTGGCGCTGCTGCTGCTGCCGGCACCGGGCCGCGCGCGGCGGCACTTCGCACCCGAGCAGCTTCGCGACATGCGCCGACTGCTGATCGCCGCCGCCGTGCCAACGGTGTTCACCGTCGTCGTCGAGGTCCCGAACGCGGTCCGGGCGATGTCGGCGCTGCCTCTCGGACTCGCGGTGGCGTGGATCGCGGCGCGAACGGCGCGCGAGGTGCTGGACGCATGACGCGGCAGGGGGGCAGGGACTCGGGTGCGGTCGCTGTTGCCTGCGCGCTGGCCTGGGCGTTGCCGGGAGCCGGCCACCTGTGGCTGGGCCGGGTGCGGAAGGGCGCCACCTTCCTCGTCGTCCTGCCCTTGATGTTCTGCGTAGGAGTGTGGCTCGAGGGCAGCGTGTACCCGCTCGACCCCACGCAGCCGGTCGTGACGCTGCTCGCGCTCGCCGACCTCGGCGCGGGGGGGCTCTACGTCCTGGCGCGTCTGGCCGGGTTCGGAGAGGGAGCGGTAGCGGCGGTCACCCACGAGTACGGCAACACGTTCATCCTCACCGCCGGCCTGCTGAACGTGCTCGTGACGCTTGACGCCTTCGACACCGCGCGCGGGGAGAAGCCCTGAGCATGACCAGCCACTTCCTGCTCATGGTGCTCTTCGCGGGTTGCGTGTCTGCGGTCTTCGCGGCGCTGATGCGGGACGACCCGGCGGAGCAGTTCCGCCTCGGGGCCCGGATGTTCGCCGGCTTCGTGGGCGCGGCCGTCCTGTTGAGCTGGCTGATGTACCCGTTCCCGCTGTGACCCCGCCTCCCCGCACCGGTCTTCACCGCGCTGCCTGGGCCTGGTGGCCGGCGCTGCTCTGGATGGCGATGATCTACGCCGCATCCTCGGTGGAACGCCCGCCGAGCCTGCCCGGCGGGCTGCCGGACGTGGTCGCCCACGCGGGCGTCTATGCCGTGCTCTCGATGCTCGTGCTGCGCGGGGTCGTGTTGGCCCGCGGCACGGGCATCACCGTGGCAGCCGCAGCGGCGGCCGTGATCCTCGCCATCGGGTACGGAGTGACGGACGAGTGGCACCAATCGTTCGTGGCGGGGCGCACGGCCGAGGTCCGGGACGTGGCGGCCGACGCCGTCGGGGCGGTCGCCGGAACGGGTCTGGCATGGGCGTGCGCTATAGTTCTCGGCAGGCGGGCCGCATCGAAATGACCACTGAAGCAGTCGTCGTGGAACGCACGGGAGCCGTGGCCGTGGTCACCGTCAACCGCCCCAGGGTTCTCAACGCGCTCGACGCGGCCACCGTGGGGGCGCTGCGCCGGGTGGTCGACGAGCTGGCCGCCGACGGTGCGATCCGCGCCGTCGTGCTGACCGGTGCCGGCGATCGGGCCTTCATCGCGGGAGCCGACATCGCGGAGCTGGCCAGGTTGTCGCCGGTTTCCGCGCAGGCCCTCGCACGCCGCGGCCACGCCCCGTGCGACGCCCTGGGGCGGGTGGGGCAGCCGGGCCTCGCCCTGTGCGGCGCCGGGGAGGGGAGGGCAAAGCCGGTCATCGCCGCCATCAACGGATTCGCGCTGGGCGGAGGTTGCGAGATCGCGATGGCCTGCACGTTGCGGCTCGCGGCCGAGACGGCGCGCATCGGCCAGCCCGAGATCGGACTCGGCCTGCTGCCCGGCTACGGCGGGACGCAGCGCCTGCCGCGGCGGGGGGGCAGCGGCCGCGCGCTCGAGCTGACGCTCATCGGCGATCCGATCCCGGCCGCGGAGGCGTGGCGCATCGGGCTCGTCAACCGGGTCGTGGCGCCGGGCGATCTCGCCGCGGAAGCGCGAGCGCTGGCCGAGCGGCTGGCGGCGCAGGCGCCGGTCGCGGTACGGGCGATCCTCGATGCCGTGCGGGAAGGCATGCAGATGTCGCTGGCGGGCGGGTGCGAGCACGAGGCGGCGCTGTTCGGAGTCGTGGCGGCGACCGAGGACTGGCGGGAGGGGACCCGCGCGTTCCTGGAGAAGCGGCGACCGACGTTCAAGGGCGCATGAGAGACCGCCCGCGCATCGACGGCTGCGAGGACGCGTCGGGGCTGCGTCTGGCCATCGTGATGTCGGCCTACCACGCGCCGGTCACCGAGGGATTGCGGGACGGGGCGCTCGCGGCCCTGGCCCGGGCGAGCGCGGAGCCCGGCCGCGAGGTTCCCGTCATCACCGTTCCGGGCGCGTTCGAGCTGCCGCTGGCGGCGCGCCGGGCCGCGGAGTCGGGCGCCTTCGACGCCCTCGTCTGTCTCGGCTGCGTCGTCCGCGGCGAGACGCCGCACTTCGACTACATCGCCTCGGCGGTTGCCCACGGCATCATGTCCGCCTCGCAGGAGACCGGCGTGCCGATCACGTTCGGCGTGCTGACCACCAATACGTTGGAGGAGGCGCTGGCTCGGGCCCGCGACGGCTCGTCGAACAAGGGGTGGGAGGCCGCGATGGCCGCCGTTCAGTTCGCCAACACCCTCCGTGCCCTTCCTGGCGCGGGAGGGGTTGCGGGGTGACGGTGCAGCGCACCGGCCGGGAGGGCGCCCGCGTCGCTGGCGCTCGCCCGGCGCCTGCCGCGGCGGGCGCGGAGGCGGCGTTCAATCCGGCGGAGCTGCACCGGGGACGCGAGGCGGCGCTCCAGCTCCTGTACCAATGGGAGATCGGGCGCATCGGCGACCCGGGTCCCGACGCCGACGCACTGTACTGGACGGCGCATCCGGCCCCGGAGCCCCGCCAAGCCTTCGCCGCGGCGCTCGCCCGGGGAACCGTGTCCCGTGCGCCGGAGATCGACGCCCTGATCGCCGGTCACGCGCGGAACTGGCGCCTCTCGCGCATGGCGGTGCTGGACCGCCTGATTCTGCGGATGGCCATCTACGAGCTACAGTGTGGCCGCACGCCTCCGCTGGTCGTGATCGACGAGGCCATCGAGCTGGCGAAGGCGTTCAGCGGCGACCAGTCGGCCGGCTTCGTCAACGGGGTGCTCGACAGCGTGCGGCGCGAGATTTCCGAAGGCCACGAGGCGGACGAAGAGTGAGCGCATCTCCCAGCGGCCCCTCGGCACCGGAGGAGGGCGTGCGCGGGGAGTCGGCGCCGGCGCGGGCCCCGGCCCGGGCGGCGTCCGACGCCCGTACCCACGAGCAGCAGCGAGAACGGCGGGCGAGCCTCGCGCGGCTGGTCGAGCTGGGCGTCGATCCCTATCCCCCGCGATTCGAGCGGACCGACACGATCGGGGCGCTCGTCGCCGCCTACGGAACCCGGTCCGGCGCCGAGCTCGAGGAGCTTGCGCCGCAGGCCGCGACCGCCGGCCGGGTCGTCTCGATCCGCAGCTTCGGCAAGGCCAGCTTCCTGGTGCTGGCGGCCGACGGGAAGAGGATTCAGACCTACGTTCGCCGGGACTCGGTTTCGGATGACGACTTCAAGGTCTTTCGGCAGATCGACGTAGGGGATCACGTCGGCGTGGCGGGGCGCGTGTTCCGGACGCGGACGGACGAACTGACCGTCTGGGCGTCCGACGTCGCGATGCTCGCCAAGGGCCCCGAGCCGCCGCCCGGGGAGCGGGGCGGGGAGGAACGACCGGCCGTTCGGGGCGTCCGGCGTCGCGATGCCCGCCAAGTGCCTGGAGCCGCTGCCGGAGAAGTGGCACGGGCTGACCGACGTCGAGACGCGCTACCGGCAGCGCTACCTCGATCTCATCGTCAACGACGACTCGCGCCGCGTGTTCGAGACCCGCGCCCGCGTGCTGGCCCGGCTCCGGGCCTTTCTCGACGCCCGGGGCTACCTGGAGGTCGAGACGCCGATGATGCACCCGGTAGCCGGGGGGGCGTTGGCGCGGCCCTTCGTCACGCACCACAACACGCTCGACCTGCCGCTGTTCCTCCGCGTGGCGCCCGAGCTGTACCTCAAGCGACTGGTCGTGGGCGGCCTGGAGCGCGTCTACGAGATCAACCGCAACTTCCGGAACGAGGGGATCTCGACGCGGCACAACCCCGAGTTCACGATGCTGGAGTTCTACGAGGCCTACAGTCACGCCGAGGCCCTGATGACGCTGACGGAAGAGATGCTCTCGTCCGTCGCACGGGAGGTCCTGCAGGGTGACGAGACCGGTCCGTTCGGCGACGAGACCATCTCCTACGCGCGTCCGTTCCGGCGGCTGCGGCTGCGGGACGCCGTGCGCGAGGCGGCCTCCGAGCGTCTGGGAAAGGAAGTGACGGAAGCCGAGCTGCGGCAGCGCGACGAGGCCGCGGGGCTGGCCGCGCGCCTCGAAGTCGCCGTCCCGGCCGGCGCCGGCGCGGGCCGCATCGCGGCCGCCATGTTCGAGGAGCTGTGCGAGGACGCGCTCGTGCAGCCCACGTTCGTCTACGACTTCCCGACGGAGGTTTCGCCGCTCTCCAAGCAGCGGCCGGACGATCCCGACACCGTGGAGCGGTTCGAGCTCTACATCGCGCGCATGGAGATCGCCAACGCCTTCACCGAGCTGAACGATCCGGCCGAGCAGCGGCGCCGCTTCGAGGCGCAGCTCGCGGAACGCGCGGAGGGCGATACGGAGGCGCACGCGATGGACGACGACTACCTGCGCGCTCTCGACTACGGCCTGCCGCCGACGGGCGGGGAGGGCATCGGCATCGACCGCCTGGTGATGCTGCTCGCGAACCGCGCGTCGATTCGGGACGTGATCCTGTTCCCGCTGCTGCGGCCGGCACGGAGCGGTTCGCGCCGGGGCGAGTGACGATGCGCCAGCCTCCCTTCGAGCTGTACGTGGCGTTGCGCTACCTGACCGCGCGCCGCAAGCAGGCCTCGATCGCGAGCACGTCGATAATCTCGATGCTCGGGGTGGCGGTCGGAGTCATGGCGCTCGTCATCGCGCTCGCGCTGATGACCGGCCTGGCGGAGGAGATCCGGGACCGGATCATCGGCGGCTCCGCGCACGTCTATGTCTACAAGGCGGGCGGCTTCGGCGACTACCGGGCGGAGGCGGAGTCCCTCCGGGATGTGCCCGGCGTGGTGGCGGCCGCCCCCGCCGTGCAGGGCGAGGGGCTGGCGATCACCCGGCAGGCGCAGGCGTTCGTCAAGATCAAGGGCATCGATCCGGAGCTGGAGGCGGAGGCCACCGAGCTCGGCACCTCGCTCACCCACGGTCTCCTGTCGGACCTGTCCGACCCGAAGCCCGGAGAGCGGCCGGCGGTCGGCGGCGTCCTCATCGGCGAGCGGCTGGCGCAGGAGCTCGGCGCCTTCGTCGGCGACGAGATCCGCGTACTGACGACCGCGGGCACCCTCTCCCCGATGGGGATTCTGCCGCGGCAGCGGCCGCTGGAGGTGGTCGGGATCTTCCGCCTGGGACTGCTCGAGTACGACAGCGTGTTCGCGTTCGTCACGCTGGATGTCGCCAGGCGGCTCTTCAACGCGGAGAGCGTGCAGATGATGGAGCTGCGGGTCGACGATCCGATGGCGTCGCGCGCCGTGGCGGATGCGCTGCCCGGCCTGCTGGGGCCGGGCTACGTCGCGGACGACTGGTCGCGGCTGAACGCGCCCCTCTTCGGGGCCATGTGGCTGGAGAAGATGGGGATCTCGATCGCCGTCGGCCTCATCGTCGTCGTCGCCGCGCTGCACATCATCGCCTCGCTCGTCATGCTGGTGATGGAGCGGAGCCGGGACATCGCGATCCTCAAGACCATGGGCGCCTCGTCGCGCGTCATTCGGCGCGTCTTCATGTTGCAGGGCCTGATCATCGGCACCATCGGCACCCTCGGAGGTGCAACGGCCGGGTATCTCGTGTCGACGGTGATGGACCGCTACCGCCTCCTGCAGCTTCCGATGGAGATCTACCAGGTGTCGTACGTCCCGTTCACGGTGCGGGCACTCGACATCGCGGTGGTGGTCGGCGCGGCGCTGCTCGTCTGCTTCGTCGCGACCGTGTACCCGTCGCGACAGGCGTCGAGACTGGATCCGGCGGAAGCGCTGCGCTACCAGTAGGTCCGGCCGCACGGGACGCGCGGCGGCACGAGTCGCATGGCCTTCCTCCAGATCACCGACCTCTCGAAGGCGTATCGCGGCCAGGGCCGGGCGCTGCAGGTGCTGCGCGAGCTCGAGCTGACGGTGGAGGCGGGCGAGATGGTCGCCGTCGTCGGCGTTTCGGGGGTCGGCAAGAGCACGCTCCTGCACGTCGTCGGCGGCCTGGACCGTGCGGACGGCGGGACGGTTCGCGTCGGGGAGAGCGAGGTGACCGGACTGAGCGACGCGGAGCTCGTGGCATTCCGCAGTCGCCACATCGGGTTCGTCTTCCAGTTCCACCACCTGCTCCCGGAGTTCAGCGCCGTGGAGAACGTGGAGATGCCGCTGCGCATCACCCGCTGTCCGGCCCCCGAGGCCCGGGAGCGGGCCGCGTCGCTGCTCGCGCAGGTCGGCCTGGGAGACCGGCTCGACCATCGTCCCGGCATGCTCTCCGGCGGCGAGCAGCAGCGGGTCGCCGTCGCCCGCGCGCTCGTGATGCGCCCCGGTCTGCTGCTGGCTGACGAGCCGACCGGCAATCTCGACGAGGCGACCGGCGATACGCTCCACGGCCTGCTGCGAGAGATGCATGCCCGGCACGGCTTGACCTCGGTGATCGCGACCCACAACTCGCGCCTCGCCGGGGCCTGCGACCGTGTGCTGCACCTCGAGAACGGGCGCCTGCGGTCCACGTGACCTGTGCCTGCGCGCGCCTGGCGGGCGCGGCTGTCCGGCACCCCCGGGGCCGCTGGCGCCGGCTTCCCGATGCCTTATAATCCTGGAGGGCCGTCGCGTTCTGGCGCGTGGGGATGGACGGGTAGGGGCGCATGTTCGAGCGATACACGGAACGGGCGAGGCGTGTATTGTTCTTCGCGCGCTACGAGGCGAGCCAACTCGGCAGCATCTCGATTGAGACCGAGCACCTCCTGCTCGGCCTGATCCGCGAGGGCAAGGGGCTCACCAGCCGCATCTTCGCCCGTTCCCATCTCTCGCTCGAGAGCATCCGCAAGGAGATCGAGGGCCGCACCGTCTTTCGCGAGAAGGTGTCGACCTCGGTGGAGATCCCCTTCAGCACCGAGACCAACCGCGTGCTGCAGTTCGCCGCCGAGGAGGCAGACCGGCTGCTGCACAACTACATCGGCACGGAGCACCTGCTGCTGGGAATCCTGCGGGAGGAGCGCTCGGTCGCTTCGACGATCCTCTCCGAGAAGGGGATGCGCCTGACCGCGGTGCGCGAGGACATCGTGCACCTGCTGAACGAGAAGACGGCCGTCACGCGGGTCAAGGAGACGCCGCTCCTGGTCGAGTTCAGCCGCGACCTGTCGGCGGCGGCGATGAAGAACCGTCTCGACCCGCTCGTCGGCCGCTCCGTCGAGATCGAGCGCGTCCAGCAGGTGCTCTCCAGGCGCACCAAGAACAACGCCGTGCTCATCGGCGAGCCCGGGGTCGGCACGACGGCCATCCTGGAGGGTTTGCCCCAGCCCATCGTCCGCGGCGACGTGCCGCACTTTCTGGCCGACAAGCGACTGCTCGCGCTCGACATCTCCCTCATCGTCGCCGGCACCAAGTACCGCGGTCAGTTCGAGGAGCGCCTCAAGGCGATCATGAAGGAGCTGACCGAGAACCCGGGCATCATCGTCTTCATCGACGAGCTGCACACCCTGGTCGGCGCCGGCTCCGCCGAGGGATCGCTCGACGCGGCGAACATCCTGAAGCCGGCGCTCTCGCGCGGCGAGATCCGCTGCATCGGCGCGACGACGCCGGCCGAGTACCGCAAGTACATCGAGAAGGACCGCTCGCTTGAGCGCCGCTTCCTCGCGATTCGGGTAGAGCCGCCGACCGAGTCGGAGACGATCCAGATTCTGGCGGGCCTGAAGGACCGCTACGAGCGGTTCCACCACGTGACCTACACGGCCGACGCGCTCGAGGCGGCGGTGTACCAGTCGAGCCGCTACATCACCGACCGCTTCCTGCCCGACAAGGCGCTCGATCTCGTCGACGAGGCGGGCGCTCGCGCCAAGCTGCGCGAGGCGGGGAGCAGCGCGGAGTTCAGCGAGATCAACAAGAGCATCCGCACCGCCGTCGAGCAGATGGAGCATGCGACCGCCCAGAAGGACTACGAGCGGGCGCAGTTCTTCCGCGAGCAGGAGGTCCTGGCGCGCGAGAACCTGGAGTTCGTCCGGGAGACGTTCGACGTCCGGACCGGCGGGCGCTCCGTGACGGTCGGCAAGCCGGACATCGACGAGGTCGTTTCGAAGTGGACCGGCGTTCCACTGACCTCGATCAACCAGGACGAGAGCGCCCGGCTGCTCGACATGGAGACGGAGCTGCACGGGAGGGTGATCAGCCAGGAGCTGGCGATCTCCGCCCTCGCGCGCGCGATTCGACGCTCCCGCGCCGGCCTGAAGTCGCCGCAGCGCCCCGTCGGCAGCTTCATCTTCCTGGGGCCGACCGGGGTCGGGAAGACCGAGCTGGCGCGCGCCCTGGCGAACGTCCTGTTCGGCAGCGACGCGGCGCTGGTCCGCTTCGACATGTCCGAGTACATGGAGAAGCACTCGGTGTCGAAGCTGATCGGCTCGCCGCCGGGCTACGTAGGACACGAGGAGGGCGGCCAGCTCACCGAGAAGGTCAAGCGCCATCCCTATTCCGTGGTCCTGCTCGACGAGATCGAGAAGGCGCACCCGGACCTGTTCAACATCCTGCTGCAGGTGTTCGAGGACGGTCACCTGACGGACGGACTGGGCAACCGGGTCGACTTCAAGAACACGATCGTGATCATGACGTCGAACATCGGCGCCCGCCACATCCAGAAGAAGGCGTCGGTCGGTTTCCAGGCCCCGGATCCGGGGGAGGTCCAGCGCAGCGTCTCCGAGCTGGTGCTCGCCGAGGTCAAGCGGACGTTCAACCCGGAGTTCGTGAACCGGGTCGACGAGATCATCGTGTTCGAGGCGCTGTCGGACGACGACCTGCGGCAGATCATGACGATGCTGGTCGAGCAGTTGAACGCCAACCTGGTCGACCGGGATCTGCGCATCTCGCTGACGGCGGAGGTCATCGACTGGATTATCGAAACCACGTGCGAGGACCGGTCCTATGGGGCGCGCCCGCTGCGGCGGGCCATTCAGCGCTATGTCGAGGACCCGCTCTCGGAGGAGCTCATCCGCGGGCGCCTCGAGACCGGCGACGTCGAGGTCTACATGGACGGGGGCGCGCTGGCCTACCGGGCGTCCGGGCAGGAGCTGGAGGGCCGGCGTCTTGCACGAGCGTAGTCCGGAATGCCGGGACCGACCGAAGCGTAGATCGGCGCGTCTTAGATCTCGTACACTCGCGTACAAGAGGTTCCTCGCGATTTCGGGTGACTGACGATGCAAGCAGCCAGAAACACGGTTGGTCGCGTGATCGTGGCGGCGCTCGCCGCGGTGCTCCTGCCGGCAGGGGCAGCGGCCGAGCCGGGGCAGCAGCGCTCGCAGCCGCCCTCCATCTTCGGCAGGCCCCCGCCGCCGCCCGCTGCCCCGCCGCCGCTACTGCCGCCGCCCGGCTCGCAGCCCCCGCGCCCCCCCCCCATCTCCGGCCCCCCGCGCCCGCCGCCGCCTGCCCGCCAGCCGATACTGCCGCCGCAGGGCTCGCCGCCGCTGCTGCGGAACCTGGAGCTGCGGTTTCCGGCCCAGGGCAATGTGGCCAGCGTGGAGTACGACACCTACCTGTACTACATGGAGCTGCCGGGCCACGTGAGCCTCCCCTCGCAGGGCCGCTGGGTGCCGTACACGGAAGAGCTCGAGCGCGTCGTCCTCGACGACTTCAACCGGCTGTGGGACACCGGTTTCCTCGACGATCTCTGGATCGAGGTGGTCGACGAGCCGTGGCCGAACGGGGTGATCGGCAAGCGGGTCATCTTCAACATGGAGGAGCGGCAGCGGGTCAAGATCGTCACCTTCGATGGCTCCGACGAGCTCAAGCGCGAGGACATCGACCTCAACCTCGAGGACAACGGCGTCGTCCTGCGGATGGACTCCTTCCTCGACCCCGCAGTCATCCAACGGGTCAAGGGGGTCCTGCAGGTGCTGTTCCGGGCCAAGGGGTTCCTCTTCTCCGAGGTGAACCACACGATCGAGGAGCTCCCGGGCGGGCCGAAGCTGGTGCGGCTCACGTTCCACATGGACGAGGGTCCGAAGGTCATGATTCGGAACATCGACTTCGTCGGCAACCGGGAGCTGAGTGACGGCGACCTCAAGGGCCGGATGAAGAAGGTGCGCGAGTCGTGGTGGCTCTCGTGGATGACGGGGCGTGGAACGTACAAGGAAGGCGAGTTCGAGGAGGACGCCGAGGCGATCGTCGCGCACTACCGGGACCAGGGCTACATCCGGGCGACGGTGGGGCAGCCGAACATCGAGTACCTGGAGCTGTCGGAAGATGGCGGCACGCGGGCCATCAACCTGCGGATCCCGGTGGATGAGGGGGAGCGCTACCGCCTGGGCGAGCTCGACTTCGCGGGGAACGAGATCCTCCTCGAAGAGGGGTTGCAGCGCATCTTCCGGGACCTCGAGGCCGGCGACTACTACAGCGAAGGCGAGATCCGGGAGGGCTTCGAGGACGCACGCGAGCTGTACGGGTCGCTCGGCTACTACGAGATGACGCTGGTGCCGGAGCTGGCGCCGCGGGACGAGCCGCTACCCGGCGCCGACGCCGCGAACGGCAACGGCAACGGCAACGGCAACGGCAACGGCAACGGCGAGCACGAGGGCGAGGCGGAGGAGCGGCCGACGCACATCGACGGCGCCCCCGTGGTCGACGTGACGATTCGCGTGCAGGAGGGCGAGCAGTACTTCGTCAACCGCATCGAATTCGCCGGCAACAAGACGACGCACGACGAGGTCATTCGCCGGGAGCTGCAGCTCGCGGAGAACGCGGTATTCAACACCGAGGCCCTCAAGTACAGCGTGCGGCGCCTGAACCAGCTCGGCTTCTTCGAGCCGCTCGAGGAGGAGGGCGTCGGCATCGAGAAGACCGACTCCGAGGAGAACGAGGTCGACATCACGTTCAACCTCTCCGAGACGAACCTCAACCAGCTCACGTTCGGCGCCGGCGTCTCGGAGTTCGACGGCTTCTTCGGCCAGGTGTCGTTCCAGACCACCAACTTCATGGGCCGCGGCGAATCGCTCCAGGTGTCGATGCTGAGCGGCTCGCGCGCCCGGAACTACCAGCTCTCCTTCACGGAGCCGTTCATCTTCGGGCGACCCATCTCGCTCGGCAGCACCGTCTACTCGCGGCGCATAGAGTGGATCGGGAGCTTCACCGAGGACAGCCGCGGCGCCACGGTGACGTTCGGGGTGCCGCTGGCCCTGTTCACGCGCATGTTCGTCGGCTACAGCCTCGAGTCGTCCGAAGTCACCGACATCAGCCCGTACCTGACGGATCGGCCGGAGCTGCTGGCGTTCAATCCATTCTTCGCGGACGCGCTGCTCCAGAGCCACGGCGGGCGGCGCATCATCAGCAAGGTGACGCCGTCCCTGGCGATGAACACCGTCGACCATCCCATCTTCCCGACGAACGGACACAGCCTGACCGCATCGCTCGAGCTGGCCGGGCTCGGCGGGAACACGCAGTTCTGGAAGCCGACGCTGGAAGGCACGTGGTACGTCCGGCACACGTCGAAGACGATCATCGGCCTTCGGGGCCAGTACAGCTACATGGGGGCCGGCGACCCGAACCAGATCCCGATCTTCGAGCGCCTGTGGCTCGGCGGCGAGTACTCGGTACGCGGGTTCGACATCCGGCGCATCGGCCCGACCTTCTCCGACACCAATGGCAACGTCGACGCCAACACGTACGCCGGCCGCATGATCGTCGGCGGCAACAAGAGCCTGCTGTTGAACGCGGAGTACCAGTTTCTGGTCGGCGGCCCGGTGCGCCTCGTCTGGTTCTACGACGCGGGCCAGGTGCAGGACTTCGGCTCGCGCTTCGCGATGCAGGACTTCAAGACGTCCACCGGCATCGAGTTGCGCTTCTTCATGCCGATGCTCAACGTGCCGTTCCGCTTGATCTACTACTGGAACCCGCAGGCGGACGGGGTCTACAACGATCGGCTTGCCGAGCAGGAGAGGAGCGGGTTCCGCTTCTCGATCGGAACGACGTTCTAGAGCGACCAAGGCCGGGTCCGACCGCACCGGACGACGCACGACAACCGATCAGCCCGAGGTGATGCATCGATGAGATTCGTGATCCGTGTCGCACTGGCGGTGAGCCTCTTCGTCGCGGCCGCCGGCGCCGCCGCAGCGCAGCAGTTCCCTCCCGGTACCAAGTACGGCTACATCAATCTGCAGCGCGTCCTGGCGGAGTCCGACGTGGGCAGGACGGCCAGCACCAGTGTGCAGGAGCTGACCGATACGAAGCTCGCCGAGATCCAGTCCCGCCAGACGGCGCTCCAGAGTCAGATCGACAGCAGCAACCAGCAGCTCCTGGACCTGCAGCAGCGGCTCGAGCAGGGGCAGAACGTCATGAGCGCCCAGGCGCGGCTCAGCCTGCAGCGGGAGATCTCCCGGCTGCAGCTCGAGCTCCAGCGGCAGACCCAGGACGCCCAGGCGGAGATGGAGCGCGTCACGCAGGACGCCGACGCCGAGGTGGCGGAGCTGCGGCAGGAGCTCCAGCTCCAGTTCGAGCAGCAGCTCGCGCCGGCCCTCGATGAGGTCGCGGAGGAGCGCCAGGTCGATCTGATCTTCAACATCGAGGGCCTCATCTGGGGGCTGCCGGCCCTCGACCTGACCCAGTCGGTCGTCCAGAAGCTCAACGGCCGCTAAGGTTCTGTGCCGTAGAACGGTGCAGACTCCCGGGCGTACGTGAGGGCGACGCGGTGGACGGTGCAGGTGGGAGTGTGTACACTCAGCCTGCCTCGCGCGTTGCTCGGGTCAGCCGTCCAGTGCCCCTCGATATTCCGGTCCTCCTCGACCGTCTCTGCTACCGATACCCGTCGCTCCTGGTCGACAGCGTCGTCGAGCATGTGCCCGGGCGGCGCATCGTCGCCGTCAAGAATGTGACGGTCAACGAGGACTACTTTCAAGGGCATTTCCCCGGCACGCCGCTGATGCCGGGCGTGATGATGATCGAGACGCTGGCCCAGGTGGCCACGTTGCTGCTGCTCGACGAGGGAGGGGAGGCGCCGACCCGTCGGGCCGTCCTTCGCGGCGTGAACGACGCCAAGTTCCGCCGGCAGGTGGTACCCGGCGACCGGCTGCGGCTGGCGGTGACGCGCGAGCGCGAGCGTCGGGGACTGGCCGTGGCGCGCGGGGTGGCAACGGTCGCGGACCGCGCCGTGGCCGAGGCGGAGCTGCTGCTGGGGATCGAGTACGCAGAGCCTGAGGTCCATCCGACGGCAGTCGTCCACCCCGGCGCGGTCATCGGAGCGGGGACCGTGGTCGGGCCGTACGCCGTGATCGGCCCGGAGGTGCGGCTGGGTCGCGGTACCCGGGTGGGGGCCTCCGCCGTGATCGACGGCGACACCGAGCTGGGGGACGACTGCCACGTCCTGTCGTTCGCATCGGTCGGTCAGATCCCCCAGGACCTGAAGTTCCGGGGGGAGGCGACCGGGCTGCGAATCGGGCACCGGAACGTCTTCCGCGAGTTCGTCACCATCCATCGGGGCACGCGCGGCGGCGGGGGACTGACCCGCATCGGCGACGACAACGTCTTCATGGCCTATGCACACGTCGCCCACGACTGCGCCATCGGTAACAAGACCCTGTTCGGCAACGGCGCCACCCTGGGAGGGCACGTCGTCGTCGAGGACGGCGCCACGATCAGCGCGGGATCGGGCGTGCATCAGTTCTGTCACGTAGGACGCCAGGCCTTCATCGGCGGCTACACCGTGGTCACGAGGGATGCGCTGCCGTACGCGAAGACCGTCGGCAACCGCGCGCGCGTCTATGGGCTGAACCGCATCGGTCTGGAACGGCGCGGCGTGTCGCAGCAGACCATCGCGAAGCTGAAGCGGGCGTTTCGCTACCTCCTCCAGTCGAAGCTCAACACCAGCCAGGCACTCCAGCGGATCGACAGCGACCCCGACCTCGATTGTTCGGAGGTGGCCCATCTCGTCGAGTTCATCCGGGAGTCGAGGCGAGGTTCCCGGCGGGGCGTCACGCTGCGGGGGGGGCCCCGGCGGCGCGGGGCCTTCGGGGCGCGCGGGAGCCGGTGGAGAGCGAGAACCGGGACTGATCCGGTGTCCCTGTCGCGAACGTCGGTCCGCCGGCCTCCGGCGCCGCCACTGAGCAAGGCATGCGCTTCGGCTTGATCGCCGGCAACGGTCGGTTTCCCTTTCTCGCCCTCGAGGCGATGAAGCGCCTCGGCCATGCGGTGACGGTGGTCGCGATTCGGGAGGAGACGAGTCCTGCGCTCGCCGCAACCGCGGCCGCGGACCCGCCGGCGGCGTTCCACTGGGTCTCGCTCGGAGAGCTGGGGCGATGCATCGCCACGCTGAAGGAGGCGGGCGTCACCCGGGCCCTCATGGCCGGGCAGGTCCAGCATCGACGTCTGTTCTCGGGCGTGATGCCCGACCGGGTCCTGCTTGGAGTTCTGCGGCGCCTGGCGACGCGCAACACCGACGCGCTCATCTCCGGCGTCGCCGATGTGCTTCGCGAGCACGGCATCGAGCTGGTCGACTCGACCGCCTTTCTCGAGCCGCTGCTTGCGCGGGCCGGCTGCCTGACGGCGCGCGCGCCGACCGTGGACGAGCGGGCCGACCTCGATTTCGGCTATCGCATGGCGGACGCGGTGGCCGCGCTCGACATCGGGCAGACCATTGCGGTCAAGGAGCGGGCGGTCGTCGCGATCGAGGCGATGGAGGGGACCGATGCCGTGATCGCCCGCGCGGGCCGGCTCGCCGGGGCCGGCGTCTCGGTGATCAAGGTGGCGAAGCCGAACCAGGACATGCGCTTCGACGTTCCCGTCGTCGGTCTGCCGACCGTGGAGGCGCTTCGGAAGGCAGCGGCCGCGGTCCTGTCGATCGACGCAGGCCGCACGCTCGTGCTGGATGGGGAGCGCGTGATCGAGGCCGCCGACGAGGCCGGGATTGCCGTGGTCGGCCGTCCGGTGGAGGACTCCGCGCCGTGACGAAGCCGTTCCGTGCGGCGGTCGTCGGGGTCGGACACCTGGGGCGGCACCACGCGCGGCTGCTCGCCCGGCCGTCGAGCGGGCCGGCGTCGTCGCCAGGGCCGCCCCCCGGGCGGCGGCGGTGGCGGCGGAGCTGGGCCCGCGCGCCGCCGCCGCGATCGAGGAGCTGGCGGCCGACCTCGACGGGGTGACCGTCGCCGTGCCGACGGCGGCGCACGCCGACGTCGCCCTGCCGCTGCTGCGGGCCGGCGTCGCGGTCCTGGTGGAGAAGCCGATTACGGCGTCCGTCGCGCAGGCGGATGCGCTGGTCGAGGCCGCCGCGGCGTCCGGCGCGACCCTGGCGGTCGGACACACCGAGCGCTACAACCCGGCCGTGACGACGGCCCGTGACCTGGTTTCGGCCCCCCGCTTCATCGAGGGACATCGTCTGGCGGGGTTCGCCCGCCGCAGCCTGGACATCGACGTGGTGTTCGACCTGATGATCCACGATCTCGACATCGTGCTGTCCCTGGTCGGGTCCGAGCCGGCATCCATCGAGGCGGTCGGCGTGCCGGTGCTCACCGAGCGGGTCGACATCGCGAACGCCCGCATCCGGTTCCGGAACGGATGCCTGGTCAACCTGACCGCCAGCCGTATCAGCCGGGACCGCGTGCGCAAGCTCCGCGTCTTCGAGCCGCACGCCTACGTGTCGCTCGACTACGGCGCGCAGGAGGTCGAGGCATGGCGCGTGTCGCGGGACGGCGCCGGAGAGCCCGCCATCGAGGGGGGCGCGGTCCCCGTGGCGCGGGCGGAGCCGCTGGCGCAGGAGCTGGCCGACTTCGTGCGGGCGTGCCGGACGGGCTCGCGGCCGCGTGTGACGGGCGAGGACGGGCGGCGGGCGCTGGTGCTCGCCCAGCGGGTCGCAGCGGCGATCGCGGAGGAGCCGGAGGTCGGCCCGTCGTGAGAGCGATACCCGCGCCGGGCGCGTCGGGTTCGGATCCGTGCTGTGACGAACCGGTCGCGCCGGGCGCCGGACGGAGCAGGTGATGGCAGGAGATCGCGAGTCCGGACCGAACCGGGCGTCGCTCGAGGCTGTCGGGGAGAGACTGCGCGCCGGTGGCCGGTTGGCGGCCGGCGACGCCGCGGTGCTGGCCGCCACGCCCGACCTGGTCGCGCTGGGCGCACTCGCGGATGAGCGGCGACGGGCGCTGCGCGGAGATCGGGTGACGTTCGTCCGCGTCTGCGCGATTGACGCCGTTGCGGGCGGGGCGGGGCAGGACCGGCTGGCGCCCCGCGCCGGGGGGGCGGAGCCCCGCCGGCGGCGCGAGGTCGCGGCCCCCGCCCCGATCACCGGATTTGCGCTCGACGATCTGGTCGACCTGTGCCGCGCGGACGCGGCCGCCGTGCGGGAGGCGCTGGGTGCGCTCCGGGAGGCGGGCCTGGCCCGGGTCGCGGAAGCGCGGGCGGACGCCGGCGACGACCCGCGCTGGATCGAGCTGGCGGTCGCGGAAGACTTGCCGGTTGCGCGGCTGACGGTGGCGTCCGCCGACTCGGATGGTCTGGCGAACGCCCGGCGCGTCGCGGCCTGGGGGGCGGCTGCGGCGAGCGTGCGGGCGTTCGCGCCGTTGCCGGCCGTCGCTGGTCCCCGGCCGTCGACGGGCTACGACGACCTCCGGCGGGTTGCGCTCACGCGGCTGGTGGTTGACAATATCGACTCCATACAGGTCGACTGGCGCCTGTACGGGCCGAAGCTGGCGCAGGTCGCGCTCACGTTCGGGGCCGATGACGTGGACGCCGTCTCACCGATCGACGCGCTCGAGCACGGGTGGCGCCGTGCGCCGCTCGAGGAGATCACGCGGAACGTGAGCGCCGCGGCGCGGGTCCCGATCGAACGCAACGGCCGGTTCGAGATTGGCACGGCACGACCATGAGCGTGGTGCGCGTCGGCTGCGTCGAGTATCTCAACGCCCGCCCGCTCGTGCACGGGCTGGATCGGCGATCCGATCTCTTCTCGCTGCGCTTCGACGTCCCGGCCCGGTGCGCGTCCTGGCTGCACGAGCGCGAGGTCGATCTGGCGCTCATCCCCACGATCGAGTACCTGCGCAGGCCCGACTATCGGATCGTGCCGGATCTCGCGGTGAAGTCCGAAGGGGCGGCGGCCGCGGCCGGTTTGCCGGATGGTGCCGGTTCTCGGGGGCCCGCCCGCCGGGCCGGTGGCGTCGGTCGCGATCTTCACCAAGCGGCCGACGACCGCGATCCGTTCCATCGCCATCGATTCGAGCTCCCGCACCGCGGTCGCCCTGCTGCGCATCCTCTGCGCGCAGTGGTTCGACATCGAGCCGACGTTCGTGACGATGCGCCCCGACCTTCCGGCGATGCTCAAGCGCTGCGACGCCGCCCTGCTCATCGGCGACGTCGCGTTGTTCACGGAGCACGAGACGACGGACCTCGAGAAGGTGGACCTCGGCGAGGAGTGGACGGCCATGACGAGCCTGCCGTTCGTCTGGGCGTTCTGGGCGGGCCGGCCGGGGGCGTTGGAGCCCGCCCACGTGGAGGCGCTTCGCGCCGCACGCGTTGCCGGGGAGGCAGCGCTCGACGAGATCGCCGTTGCGCACGGGCCCGATGACGAGGACGAGGCGGCCCTCGCCCGCACTTACCTCGACACCAACGTGCAGTTCGCATTGAACGGCGAGTGCCTGGCGGGCTTGAAGAAGTTCTTCGGCGCCGCCCTCGACCTCGGGATCGTCCAGCAGGCGGTGAGCGTCCGCTTCTTCGAGTCGTGATGCGCGGCGAGCTCGAAGAGATCGCGGTGCGCCTGCGGGGCGGAGAGCGTCTGCGCGCGGGCGAGGCGCTCGACCTCTATCGGCACGCCCCGACCCACGAGCTCGGGCGCCTCGCGGACGGGGCGCGCGCGGCGAAGCACCCCGAGCGCATCGTCACCTACATCATCGATCGCAATGTCAACTACACGAACGTGTGCGTAGCGCGGTGCAACTTCTGCGCCTTCTACCGGCCGGTCGGCTCCGGGGACGGCTACGTGCTCGGGTTCGACGAGATCTTCGCGAAGATCGACGAGACGATCGAGGTCGGCGGGGTGCAGCTCCTGCTCCAGGGAGGACACAACCCGGACCTGCCGCTGGCCTGGTACGAGGACCTCTTCCGGGCCGTCAAGCACCGCTACCCGACGTTCAGGCTGCATGCCCTGTCGCCGCCGGAGGTCATTCACCTGTCGCGGCTCTCGCAGCTTCCCGTGCGCACGGTCGTGGATCGGCTCATCGCAGCGGGCCTCGACAGCATTCCCGGCGGCGGGGCCGAGATCCTCGTGGATCGTGTGCGCCGCCTCCTGAACTGCTACGGGAAGGCGACGGCGGGGGAATGGCTGGACGTGATGCGCGCCGCGCACGAGGCCGGCCTGCGCACCACCGCCACGATGATGTACGGCACCGTCGAGCGGCCGGAGGAACGCATCGAGCACCTGTTCCGACTGCGGGATCTGCAGGACGAGACCGGCGGGTTCACGGCGTTCATCGCCTGGAGCTACCAGCCCCCCCACACCGAGCTGGGCGGCATCGAGGCCACCGGCGTCGAGTACCTCCGGACGCTGGCCGTGGCGCGGCTGGTGCTGGACAACTTCGACAACCTCCAGGCGTCCTGGGTGACGCAGGGCGGCAAGGTGGGGCAGCTCAGCCTGGCGTTCGGCGCCAACGACATGGGCAGCGTGATGATCGAGGAGAACGTCGTCCGCGCCGCCGGCGCCGCCTACTGCATGGACGAGGTCGAGATCGTCCGCAACATCGAGAATGCCGGCTTCGTCCCCAAGCGGCGCAACATGCACTACGAGCTGCTCGGCGATCCGATCTTCCGCGAGCGCCCGGTGCCGCGGATGCTCGAGCTCGCCGTCGCCCGGACCGGCGAGCTCGATGCTCCGCCTCCGGAGATTGCCCGCTACCCGGCCCGCAGCCGCGCCGAGAAGGTCCGTCGCACGGCGCGATGAGCCCCTCGCGCCCGACGCGCTATCACGCCGCCTGGGTCCTGCCCGTCGCCGCCCCGCCCTTCCGCGACGGCTGGGTCGAGGTCGCGGGCGGCGTGGTGACCGGGATCGGGCGATCCACTTCCGCGCCGCGCGACACCGCCGTCCGACGGGTGCGCCTGCCGTCGCACGTCGTGCTGCCCGGCCTCGTCAATGCGCACACGCATCTGGAGCTCTCGGGGCTGCGGGGCGCGGTGCCGCGGGCGGGCTCGATGCCGGACTGGGCGCGCGCCGTCATGGCGGGGGGGGCGGGGGCTTGCTTGGGCCCGCGGGGGCCGCGGGGGGCTGCGCCGCGGGCGGGCTCGATGCCGGACTGGGCGCGCGCCGTCATGGCGGGGCAGTCGAGGCTTGCGGCGGCCGACGGCGCGGCGGCCGTCTCCGCGGCGGTGGCCGAGATGCGGAGGGCGGGAACGGCCCTGGTCGGCGACATCGCCAACACGCGCGTCTCCGTCGAGGTTCTCCGCCGCGGCCCGGTGGCTGCCGTCGTGTTTCGGGAGGCGCTGGGGTTCGACGCCGACGCCTCGGAGGCGCGGACTATCGCGGCGGCGCTCGGCGCGGAACGGGCGGCGAACCCCGGTCCCCACGTGCGCGTGGCCGTTGCCGCCCACGCGCCCTACTCCGTGGCGCCGGGGCTGTTCCGGGCTCTCGCCGAAGCGGCCCGCGGGGGTCCGCGGTCGGTCCACGTCGCCGAGTCGGCGGCGGAGCTCGAGCTGCTCCGGACGGGAACCGGCGCGTGGCGCGCGATCCTGGAGGAGCGGAACCGCTGGCACTCGGGCTGGACCCCGCCCGGAACGGGGCCCGTTGCCTACCTCGACGCGCTCGGCTGGGTCGGCCCGGATACTCTGCTCGTGCACGGCGTGCACCTTACGCGAGCCGAGATCGAGCGGATCGCCGCGGCGGGCGCGACCCTCGTGGCGTGCCCGCGCAGCAACGCATGGACGGGCGCCGGCACGCCTCCGCTCAGCCGCTTCTATGCGTCCGGAGGGCGGGTGGCGGTGGGTACTGACAGCCTGGCGAGCGTCCCCGATCTGAACCTGTTCGCCGAGCTGGCCGCGATGCGGCGCCTCGCGCCTTCGGTGCCGGCCTCCGTGCTCATCGCCAGCGCCACCGCGGTGGGAGCGGCGGCGCTCGGCGCCGGCGACCGCTTCGGAGCCATCGCGCCCTCGAGGCCGGCCGCCCTGATTGCCGTCGAGCTGCCGGCTCGCACCGACGATGTGGAAGAATACCTGCTCAGTGGCATCGAGCCCGATCGCATCACGTGGCTGGCCGACCTCGACTCCGGGCCGGATGCCCCGGGAGGATAGGCGCGCTTGACCGACCGCCCCGCCTTCCTCGTGCGGCCGCTGGACGCGCTCGCCCGTCTTCGCGCTTACGCCTCTCTGGTGCGGTTCAGCCACACCGTTTTCGCGCTTCCGTTCGCGCTGACCGGCGCGATGCTGGCCGCCGTCGAGACCCCGCTGACCGCGGCGCGCCTCGGTTGGATCGTGGCCGCGATGGCGACCGCGCGCACCGCCGCGATGGGCTTCAATCGCCTGGCGGACGCGCGCTCCGATGCCCTGAATCCGCGGACCCGGAACCGGGAGCTGCCGCGGGGCCGGGTCTCCCGGCGAGAGGCGGCCGCGCTGGTCGCGGTGTCGTCGGTGGCCTTCGTGGCGGTGGCCTCGCGGATCAGCGCGCTCTGCCTGGCGCTCTCGCCGGTCGCCCTCGGCATCGTCTTCTGGTACTCGCTCGCCAAGCGCTATACGACGTGGACGCAGGTCTTTCTCGGCCTCGCGCTCGCCGTTGCGCCGGTCGGAGGGTGGATCGCGGCCGGCGGCGGGGCCGGCTGGGAGCCGTGGCTGCTGGGCATCGGCACCGGAACCTGGGTGGCCGGGTTCGACATCCTGTACGCGTGCCAGGACGTCGACTTCGACCGGAACCAGGGACTGCGGTCGATCCCGGCCCGCTTCGGCGTGGCGCGGGCGCTCTCCATCTCGCGGGCATTCCACGTGCTCACGGTCGGGTCCCTGGCCGCGCTGGCGTGGGTGGCGCCGCTCGGGCCGGTCTACCTCGCCGGTGTGGCAGGCGTGGCCGCGTTGCTCGCCTACGAGCAGTCGCTGGTGCGGCCCGGCGACCTGTCGCGGGTGAAGCAGGCGTTCGATCTGAACGGATGCGTCGGCGTGCTCTACTGCATCGCGACGGCGATGGCGATCCATGGCTGAGCGGCGGCTCACGGTAGGCGTCACGGGAGCCAGCGGCGCCGTCTACGCGGTGCGGACGGTCGCCGCGCTGTTGGCGCAGGGCGTCGCCGTGGAGCTGGTGGCGTCGGACCTGGGGCGCCGCCTCCTGCGCGACGAGCTCGGACCGGAGGCCGCCGTCGAGCGCCTGGCGAGCTACCTCGCCACCCGCTACGGCGTGACGCCGCCGCCGGGGGGGCTGATGGTCCACCGCAACCGCGACGTCGGCGCGTCGATCGCCAGCGGAAGCCACTCGAGCGACGCCATGGTGATCGTGCCGTGCTCGATGAAGACCCTGGCCGGCGTCGCGCACGGGCTGTCCCGCAACCTCATCGAGCGGGCCGCCGACGTCGTGCTCAAGGAACGGCGCCGCCTCGTCGTCGTGCCGCGGGAGACGCCGATGAGCCTGCCGCAGCTCCGCAATCTCGTTCTCTGCGCGGAGGCCGGCGCGCACGTGCTGCCGGCGATGCCCGCCTTCTACCAGCGCCCGCGCACGCTCGACGACCTGGCCGACTTCATGGCCGGCAAGATTCTCGCCGCGCTCGGCTTCGAGCAGCGACTCTTCCCGCCGTGGACCGGCGCGCCGCCGGGCGGGCGGGCGGGGCCGGTCTGGGGGCCCGCCAGGTTCCGCGCCGCGCCCGCCTTCGAGCAGCGCCTCTCCCCGCCGTGGACCGGCGCGCCGCCGGACGGCGGATCGGAGCCGGGCGGATGAGCGCCGGCCGCGGCGCGTCCGGGTCGCCGCCCGTGGCGGGGGGGGGGGAGCGCCGCGCCCCCCCGGGGGCGGGGATGCGTGCGGGGGGCGTGGGCCCCGGCGCGGGCGCGTCCGGGTCGCCGCCCGTGGCGGGGGAGGGCGCGCGCACCGCCGCGGGTGTGGACAAGAGGCCGGATCGCATCGCCCCGATGTTCGACGCGATC
>MKWU01000949.1_pt1 | contig 53230 bp, 53 predicted proteins | sample 809101 | NCBI WGS metagenome assembly MKWU01 (sample SAMN05860141, study PRJNA318959) | sponge metagenome | host: Aplysina aerophoba | place: Slovenia: Piran, Adriatic Sea, Gulf of Piran | collected 2013-05-07 | reverse complement strand
GCACAAGAATGTTCCAGCCGCATAGCGGGCGGGTTCAGGCCTGGTCGACGACCATGTCGGGCGCTGTCGTTAGGTCGGTCACGCGAACGCCTTGAGGAAGTGGATGAGAACTAGCTCTTGGCCTCACCCTAGCCCTGCCTAAGGGCCCTGTCAAGCTGCGGGCTTGGTGCCCACTTCCAGCCACGCTGCGTTGCGCCGGCCGTGACGAACGAAATCTGCGACCCGTCTGAAGAGCGAATGCAGGCCCCTCCAAACGAAGCGAAAGACCAGCATCCCGATCACCGCCGCGACGCCGAGAACTACGAGGAAGATTGCGGGGTCATTCACAGCAAAGAGAATTGCGATAACCACGATGCTGTCCTCGGCAAGTGAAGCAAACCAGTTTGTGATGGGCTCCGGTGACGTATTGATCAATGCTCGAGTACCCGCCTTCAGTGAATGAGTCTCACCGGCGAGAGCGAGGCCGGCGAGCGATGCTCCACCCTGCACGAGCGGTCCACTTTCGGTATAAGCGCTGGCCGCTAGCACAGCCCCAGCAGGAATCCGAACGAACGTGTGTATGGCATCCCAGATCGAATCGAACCCCGGAATCTTATCCGCGATGAACTCTGCGAGATAGATCGCGAGTGCAGGTCCGATGATCCACCAGCTCTCGAGAACCGTTAGGTTTCCGGCAAGTTCAACGCCTCCATAGCGGCCCAAGAGGCCGAGCATGGCACAGGTGGCGTATACGTTCACACCGCTGACCCAAGCAGCTCCCATTGATTGGGCCAGCGTTGCGACCGGGTCCATGGCACCGCCGATTATATAGCGCAGCGTCTCGGGCCAGCCGCGAAGGCGGCCTCAGCCTGTCATCCGTAAGACGCGGGCCGAAGCCGGTAGCGCCACCTTGGCGACCTCCACCAAGTGCTCTCAGTAGTTGCAACAGCGGATACTCCTAAGAATCTTATTAGGGAGGCGAGCAATTTAGGTAGTCGGCCCACTCCTGCATCAGCCTCCGGCGGCGTTCGTACAGGTCCGAACGCATGTGGGCGGCTTCGACCTTATCAGGGTTCACATGCCCAAGTGCGAGCTCCGCAACCTCACGCGGCGCGTCGGACAGCTCTGCGGCCCAGCTGCGGAAACTCGAGCGGAAACCGTGTGGCACAGCCTTGATTCCGTTCTCGCGAACGAGCTTGCTGATCGTCGCATCGGCTAGCGGTCGGCCTGTCATGGACGGAAATACCAGTCCCGTTCCGTCCTGAAGCTGCAGGGTCTCGCTCAACACGGCCAGCGCCCTTGACGACAGAGGAACGCGATGCTCGCGTTTCATATTCGTTCGATCCGCCGGAATCTTCCACGTGGCGGCGTCCAAGTCGATCTCATCCCATCGCGCTTCACGGACCTCTCCAGAGCGAGCCGCCGTAAGAACCAGAAACTCGAAGCCAGCACGGTGGCACGGTAGGCGTCAGTGCCTCGAATCAGTGTGATCGCGGCAGCAACCTCGCTATGCGGCAAAGCACGCTGGTGCTTGCGACCCGCGCCGTTGTTGGGGAGCGCCGCGCTAATCGCATCGCCGGCCGGATTGTCCTGCCGGTAGCCTTGCCCGACGGCCCACTTCATCACCGCTCCAATGCGCTGACGTAGCCGCTTGGCAGTCTCGGCTTTGGTCGTCCAGATCGGAAGCAGCACGGACATAACGTCCGCCGCAGTGATGACGGAAACTCGCTTGCTGCCTAGCCGGGGCAAGGCGTAGTCTCGAAGGGTTGCGCCAACGCTTTGCGGTCTTGCCGCTGTCCTTCCACCCCGGCTCATGGATGCCGATGACTGTTTCGACTGCCTCCGCGAACGTCGGAACCCCTCGACCGGGGCGCAGCGCCCTCGGATCGCCTCCAGCCCTGGACAGCTTCCGGTACTCGAATGCCGCTTGTCGGGCCTCGGCCAAGGTGACATACGGCCATGATCCAAGGCCAAGATCAACGCGCTTCCCCTGGACGGTACCGCGCCATATCCACTGCTTGCTACCAGTGGGCAGGACGCGCAGGATGAGTCCGTGCCTGTCGCAGTGCTTGTCCGGGCCAGAGGGCTTGCCGCTGTGGCGGACGTTCTTAACGAAGGCGGCGGAAATCGAACGCTTGGAGTCTACCATTTCGTCCCACAGAAAATTCGGGATACCAAGAATCTGAGCGGGGCCGGTTGGAACACTATGATGTTATAAACCGCTTTTGTATCAGTAACTTATAGGGGCATCATGGAACCCTAAGAGAATCTGCGGAAACCCGAAATGGAGCCCGTCGTCGGCTCCAGAATCAGCCCCCCTGCGCCTCGCAGAGCTTGGCAAGCTCCTCCTGGGCAAAACCCAACACGATCGTGTCGCCTTGGACCGTCAAGGGGCGCTTGATCAGATTCGGGTTCTCCGACATCAACCGGAGGGCGTCCTCCCGGGAAGGTGGGTTGGCCTTCATTCCCATCTCGCGGTAGAGCGCATTGCGGGTGTTGAGGAACGGCAGATGGTCGCGGAGCCCTATCAGGACATCCAGGGCAGCGGCGCTCAAGCCCTTGTTGAGATCGACGAATTCGATCTCGGCGCCACTCTCCGCCAGGTAACTCCTGGCTTTGCGGCAACTCGTTCAACTGGGCTTGTGATAGAAGCGGACTGCGGGCATGATTGGATTCTATCGCGGTAAGCTACTCTGCGTGAGGTGGATTCTCAAGAAGGGCGTCCCGCCGATTCGGCGGATGCTCCTGGTCGAGAGCGGACCGCGCAAGGATACCGAGCAATTGATCCGGAATCTGCGCTCGACCATTTGCGGCGATGCACCGATTGACTTGTTCACCTGCCTGCCCGACGATCCCATCGGCTTGGGCACCGGGTACCGCGCGTGGCGTACCTTCGAAGCCGACAACCATTCCGCACGCTGGAAGATGCTGCTCGGCGTGCGGCAGGAAAGGCATACGGCTGCTGCCATCGTTTGTAGCAACAGCCCCTTGCTGGCGGGCTGGAAAATCGTTCTTGCGGCATTGCTTCCGGCCAAGATTCTCTTGATCGACGGTCGCGACGGCTTTTTCTGGCTGGATCGCGCTCATTGGCGGGAGACGCTCCGCCTGGGTATCTCTCGCAGTGGCATTCGAAGTCCTGAATTCCTGCGGCGGGCGCTACATGTGGCCATCCTCCCGTTCCAGCTCTGCTTGCTACTCGGATTTGCGGCGAAGGTGCACCTAGCCCGCATGATTCGGTCTACGGGTCCGCACGACCGATCCGGCTCCTCTGGCTGAGTTGGCAGCATCCCCGGTTACGATGAGTCTCATGGCCGCTCGGCGCTGGATGCTGCTGGCCGCCGCCTTCTTGGTGACGGCGCCGCTTACCGCGTATGTCGGACCCGGAGCGGGCTTCGCCTTCGTCGGCTCGCTCTTCAGCTTGCTCGCGGCATTCGTCGCGGGAGCCGCTGCTCTGCTGGTCTTTCCATTCCGCATGGCTTGGCGCGCTCTCCGTGGCGCGCAAGGCTACCGGCGAGCGAAGGTGCGCAAGCTGATCTTTCTCGGGCTGGACGGGCTCGAACCCGAACTGGTAGAGCGGTACCTCGCCGAAGGCAAACTGCCGAACATGGCGGCACTTCGCGAGCGAGGCCGCTACAGCCGACTGCGCACGACCTACCCAGCGCTCTCGCCGGTTGCGTGGGCTACCTTTGCCACCGGCTCCAATCCCGGAAAGCACAATCTCTTCGATTTCCTCAACCGCAACCTCCACTCCTATCTTCCCGAGCTATCGTCGTCCCGCGTCCACCAGCCGTCAAGGGTATTGAGACTTGGCCGCTGGCGTCTTCCACTCAGCAAGCCAACCGTCGAAATGCGCCGCAAGAGCCGCCCTTTCTGGAAGTTGCTGGGAGATAACCTCGTCAGTTCCACGATCCTGCGAGTGCCGATCACGTTCCCGCCCGAACCATTCGAGGGTCGCCTGCTGTCGGCCATGTGCACCCCGGACCTGTTAGGCACGCAGGGAACCTTCCAGTTGTTCACGACGGCGCCAACGGAGACGGAATTTGAAGAGGCCGGCGCCTGCTACCCGCTCAAAGAACGGGACGGCTTCTACCACGGACAGGTGCGGGGCCCGGACAACGCGATCCGGGAAGGAGCCGGGGAATTGCGCATCCCGTTTCGCATGCGACTCGAACAGGGGTCGGACATTGGGACGCTCGAGGTCGGCGGGAAGCGCTACGAACTCGCTCCCAACGCGTACACGCCATGGATCCGGCTCAAGTTCCGCGCGGGCCTGGGCATCGCGGTATCCGGAATCGCCCAGTTCCGCCTGGCAGCTGTCGCGCCGCACGTGCGCCTGTATCTTTCTCCAATCTCGATCGATCCTGAGAAGCCCGCGCTGCCGATTTCCTACCCGTCCTTCTACGCGCCTTACTTGGCGAAGCTACTGGGCGACTATTCCACGCTCGGGCTCGCGGAGGACACCTGGGCGCTCAACGAACGCGTGATCGACGAGGATTCGTTTCTGCAACAAGCCACTCAAATCTGCGAGGAACGGGAGGCGATGTTCGATGCCGCTCTTGACCGAACGCGGAAGGGAGTGGTCGCCTGCGTCTTCGATACGCCCGACCGCGTCCAGCACATGTTCTACCGATACCTGGAACCGAACCACCCGGCTCACGCTGCCAACGGCAATTCCATCGGCCGCTATGCCAGCACTATCGAAGACCTGTATACGCGAATGGACCGCATCGTGGGCAAGGCAATGAAACACGTCGACGAACGGACCGTGCTGTTCGTGCTTTCCGACCACGGCTTCAAGTCGTTTCAGCGCGGCGTCAACCTCAATGCCTGGCTCGCCAGCGAAGGATATCTCGCGGTCAACGAGGATGTCCCGGACGAGGGCTACCTCAGGGGCATTGACTGGACCCGGACGCGGGCATACAGCTTCGGTCTGACCGGCATCTATCTGAACGTCGAGGGACGCGAGAGTCACGGAATTGTTGCGCGGTCCGAAGCCGACCGGCTAGCGGACGAAATCGCGGAGAAAATCACCGGACTCAGAGATGCGGAACGCGATGCGGTCGCAATCCGCCGCGGCTATCCAAGGAAAGCCGTGTACCACGGTCCCTATGTCGAAGCCGCTCCCGACATCATCGTGGGCTACAACCCCGGCTACCGCAGCTCATGGGGCCTCGCGCTCGGCAAGGTTTCCGGGCCTGTCTTCGAGGACAACACCAAGGCTTGGAGCGGAGACCATTGCATTGATCCCCCGCAGATCCCTGGCGTTGTGTTCTGTAATCGGGAGTTCGGGGCCGAGAGCCCGGGGATCGAGGACATGGCGCCCACGGCCCTGCGCCTGTTCGGTTACGAACCGCCCGGCCATATGGACGGCTCGGATCTCGAAGTGCAGGTTGGCGGGGACTAGCACGCCGCCGTACTCTGGAACTGCGGGCAACGACCCCGGACCACCGTTGCTATGATCCCCGATATGGAGTCCGCAGGGCCTCCCCAGCTTGTCATCGTGGGCCGCCAAAACGTTGGCAAGTCCACGCTCTTCAACCGGATCACAGCCTCCCGGCGGGCGATCGTCGGGGATCTTCCCGGCCTGACCAGAGACCGCATCCGCATGCCTGCCCGCTGGAAGGGAAAGGCCTTTGAAGTTACTGACACAGGTGGCATGACCTTCTTCGAAAAGGAGGAAGTGCCCGAACTGGTAGGCGAGCAAGTGCGGGCCGCGATCGAATCGGCAGACCACGTGATCTTCGTTGTCGACGGGCGGACCGAATTGACCCAAGCGGACCATGAAATGGCCGAACTGCTGCACCGTCGCGGAAACGCGGTCAGCCTCGCGGTGAACAAGTGCGACACCGCGACCCTGGATGCATTGGTCCACGAGTTTGGCGAACTCGGGTTCGGTTCGGGACACGCCATCTCGGCCGAACACGGCCGCGGCATCGAAGCTTTGCTGGCAGCAGCCACGGAAGGCTTCAGCAGAGATGAATCCGCCGAGCACGACCCGGAACTCAAGCCAATCCGGATCGCCATCCTGGGACGTCCAAACGTGGGAAAGTCCACGCTGCTGAACCGCATCACCGGAGCCGGGCACGCGATCGTATCTGCGATGCCTGGAACGACCCGCGATGCTGTGGACGCGATCGCCGAGCACAAGGGACAGTCCTTCGTTTTCGTTGACACGGCCGGGATCCGTCGCAAAGGCAAGACTCGCGAAATGGCGGAGAAGCTCAGTGTAGTGATGGCGCAGCGACACTTGCGGATGGCTGACGTCGCACTCCTGCTGGTCGAACCCCAAGAAGGAGTGACCGCTCAGGACGCCCATATCGCGGGTTACGCCCACGAAGCAGGCAAAGCCTGCATCTTGGTCGTGAACAAGTGGGACCTCGCGACCCAGGGGGTCGGTGAGTTTCGCAAGCACGTCCGCGAAGAGCTAAAAATGCTCCCGTACGCGCCCGTTGCGTTTGTCTCCGCGCAGACCGGATTGCACATCAGCAGCCTGTTCCCACTGATCAAGAAATCCGCTCGCGCGGCTCAGCGCCGGATACCGACAGCGGAACTCAACCGGTTCCTCAGCGAACTCGATCTGGACCGTGTCACTGTGCCCGGTCCACGCAAGCCGAAATTCAGCTATGTCACTCAGGTGGGGATCAAACCCCCGACTTTCCTGTTCTTCAGCAATCTCCGAGGTCCATTCCACTTCGGCTTGGAGCGTTACCTAACTAACCAACTACGGGCGCGCTTCGGTTTCGATGGTACGCCCATAGTCATCCGCTCCAAGCCGCGCCGGGAGCGCTGACACGCGCTGCGGCTCGGACCTACTTGAGGCTCCGCGCCCCCGCCATCGATCGGCTGTCGCTCCTGGCAGCGGGCTTTCCGCCTTTGTGAGCTGCGCTCCGCACCGATTTCCGCGATGCGCGGTCCTGGTCCAAGCTACAGTGCAAGTCCGAGATGCACATCGTAGTCAGCGGGAGTTCCGAATCCCCAATGCGCCTGATGACCCTCTCTGGAGTTCCCTCCAGATACACTCTCTCTCCATCTGTCAAGAGGTAAACGTCTTTGCCGCGTCCATTGAGACTCAGGGCATCCGCGACCTGCCGAGGGCTCAACTGCTCGAGCCAGGGCCGTATCTTGCGCAGCGACATGCCCTTGTTGCGGAGGCTCTTGATGAGCACGACTTGCTGGACTTCAAATCCCGTGTAGAGGCGGCAATGCCCGGATTGCATCGGAGAGACCAGACCCTGCTCGTCCCACCACTGCAATTGCCTCAGCGTGACACCGGTTACCTCCGCGACTTCTCGGCTCCTATACGTAGCTGACTCTAGACTGTCCAATCGGTCGACCATTCCTAATTTCATACCTTTCCCTGTGCTAGTCGCCCTTCCAATCCGGGGCTATAGCGTGTCAGTCCGATGCAAGATCCCGGAACCGAGCCGAGAACCACGAGGACGCAAGAACGCTCATCCGCCCCCCACGAAATGCACCACTTCGATCGTGTCGCCTGCGAGCAGTACGGTCTCCGACCACGCCAACCGCGAAACGATGTCGCGATTTCGCTCGACCGCGACGGCATCCTCGTCCAAACCCAGCCTTCGAATCAGGTCGCCGACTGAGATAGGAGACGCGAGCGAGCAAGGCTCGCCATTCAGTGTGACCACGACCACTTCCGCACCGCCGCCAACTGCACTCGCGCCGCTGGGCATTCGGGCATTATACGCCGCGGCCAACGGCGTTCCCGGAGACGCAAGACAGGCGCGCTTGGGGCCGGACCGACCCACCGTCAAGGCCGCAGGAATCTCTTGGCAGCATTCGGTGGGGAAGCGGTACAATAGAGTTTCGCGCTGGAGGCCGTTCGGGCCGCTGAGCCGGGGTAGCGCAGGTTCCTTAACGGTCAGAACTCCACTCGCCCCCGTTCAACCTGTCAGACGAGGCTTGCCGGTACACATCGACGAACCGAGAGCTCGCTCCGCGAGCGGAGGGGAAGGCGCCAGCACCAATGAGCCAAGACACGGGCGGACGGGATAACGGCAGGCCAAGACCGTGGGGGCGGACCTAGCAACCGCAGGGCACACAACCACATGGGGCTTCATAGGGTACGCAAGGGACTGGACCTGCCGATCCAGGGGCAGCCGAAGCAGATAATCGACGAAGGTCAAGCTCCGGGTCGCGTCGCCCTTCTGGCCGAGGACTACATCGGCATGAAGCCGACGATGTTCGTTTCCGTTGGAGACACCGTCAGGCGGGGACAGTCACTGTTCGAAGACAAGAAAGCTCCCGGGGTGCGTTTCACGTCTCCGGCAGGCGGGACAGTAACCGGGATCAACCGTGGTGACCGCAGGGCTTTGCAGTCAGTCGTGCTCCAATTGGACGCGACCGAACTGGCGGGGGGGGACGACTGCGTAGCATTTGACGCCTATTCCCGGAGGCACCCGTCCGAACTCAGCGGTCAGCAAGTTCGCGATCTTCTTATCGAGTCCGGTCTTTGGACGGGACTGCGCGCGCGCCCTTACGGCAAAGTTCCGATGGCCGAGGCCGTGCCTTCCTCAATCTTCGTCACGGCCGCAGACAGCAACCCGCTCTCTCCGTCTGTCGACGTCGTCATGCGTGGAAACGAGGAGCACTTCGCTCGGGGAGTTGCCGCTCTGGCCAAGATCGCAGACAGCGTCCCGATCTACGTGTGCAAGGCCCAGGGAGGCGAGATTCCCGAAGTGCGTGGCACGAACATCCGGGTCGAGGAGTTCTCCGGCCCGCACCCGAGCGGAACGCCGGGATTGCATATCCACTTGCTGGATCCGGTGGATCGAAACAAGCAGGCCTGGCATGTGGACTACCAGGACACAATCGCCATTGGCAAGATCTTCAGCAATGGCAGGCTTCCGGTCGACCGGGTGATTTCGCTAGCGGGCCCCGCAGTGCGACAGCCGAGACTCCTGCGCACACGGATCGGTGCTTCGACCGCTACATTGACCAGTCGGGAGACCCAGGACGGCGAGAATCGGGTGATTTCCGGCTCCGTGCTGTCGGGTCGCCGGGCGGAGGGGGAAGTGTTCGGCTATCTCGGCCGCTACCATTCGCAAGTCAGCGTGCTCCGCGAGGATAGCCAACGACATTTCTTGGGCTGGATGGCCCCTGGAGTGAATGTGTTCTCAGTGCTACGAGTCTTCCTGGGGAAGTGGCTGCCCGGACGGAAATACTCGTTCAGCACCACGACAAACGGATCGGTGAGGGCGATGGTGCCGGTCGGTGCCTACGAAAGGGTCATGCCGATGGATATCCTGCCCGCGCCGCTGCTCCGCTCATTGCTGATCGCCAATCCGGAACGCGCCGAGGAACTCGGGGCGCTGGAGTTGATTGAGGAGGACCTGGCCCTTTGCTCCTTCGTCTCCCCGGAAAAGGCCGAGTTTGGCAGGTTGCTGCGCGACGTGCTCACAACGCTTGAAAAGGAAGGCTAGCCGCTCCGTTCGTTCGTCCGGAAAGCTCTGACCATCATGCGCGCAATCCTCGACTCCTTGGAGACACACTTCAAGCCGGGCGGTCGACTCGAGCGTCTCTACCCGCTCTATGAGGCAGCCGACACCTTTCTTTACACGCCAGGCTCGACGACGCGCGGCGCGTCACACGTTCGCGACGGCATCGACGTGAAGCGGATGATGGTCACCGTGGTGCTCGCGCTGCTGCCCTGCGTGGCGATGGCGATCTACAACACCGGGTATCAAGCCAATCTGGCGATTTCGCAAGGAGCCCAGCCCCTGGCGACCTGGCAGACCGCCGCTCTCGGCTACCTGGGCTTTGACTCGTTCGATCCGTCCGACATTCTGGGATGCTTGATCCACGGGGCCCTGTACTACTTCCCGGTCTTGATTGTCACGTTCGCGATCGGCGGCAACTGCGAAGCGCTGTTCTCGGTGGTGCGCAGGCACGAGATCAACGAAGGCTTCCTGGTGACGGGCATGCTCTTCCCCCTGGTCCTGCCACCTACGATCCCGCTTTGGCAGGTCGCCCTCGGAATCGCATTCGGCGTCATCGTGGGAAAAGAGATCTTCGGCGGCACTGGGATGAACGTGTTCAATCCGGCGCTGATGTCGCGGGCATTCCTGTTCTTCGCCTACCCCGCGCAGATATCCGGTAACCAAGTCTGGATCGCCGCCGACACAACTATTGACGGCAGCAGCGGCGCGACTTGGCTCGCTGAAGCAGCGGTGACCGGACGCGAGGCGCTGGCCGGCGGCAGCGTAAGCTGGATGCAGGCATTCCTTGGCTTGATCCCGGGCTCAATGGGCGAGACGTCCACTCTTGCTTGCCTCATCGGCGCCTTGGTCTTGATCGGGACGGGAATCGGCTCGTGGAGGATCATGGCGGCAGGGATCGTGGGTTCGTTCGCAATGGTGCAGCTCCTGAATGCGGTCGGCTCGACCAGCAACCCCCTGATGAACGTCGGCTTCGAGTGGCACGTGGTGCTCGGGGGCTGGGCATTCGGGCTGGTGTTCATGGCAACCGACCCTGTGTCGGCAGCTCACACCAACAAGGGCCGTTACATCTACGGCTTTCTGATCGGTGTGCTGGCGATCCTGATCCGCGTGATCAACCCTGCATTTCCAGAGGGCATGATGCTGGCGATCCTGTTCATGAACATGTTCGCCTCGTTGATCGACCACTTCGTGATCCAGGCCAATGTCAAGCGGAGAAAGGCCCGCTATGCGGCATAACGCCCTGTACACGATCCTATTCTCGGGAGCGGTCTGCGTTGTCTGCGCGGTGCTCGTTTCGTCGGCCGCCGTGTCACTCAAGCAGGACCAGCTCCGCAACGCGGCCTTGGACAAGCAGCGTAACGTGCTGTTCGCCGCAGGCCTCGCCGATCCGACCGAGAGGCTGGATTCCGAGCAGGTCGAGGGCATGTTCGAGAACATCAGGCCTGTGGTGATCGATCTCGAAACGGGCCGCGAGACAGACATCGATCCAACGTCATTTGACCAGGCCAAGGCTGCAAGGAATCCGGACACGAGCCGGGCAGCGCCCGAAAACCGCGCCTCGGTCCAACGCGTCCCGAACCAAGCCCTGGTTTACGAGGTACTGGAGGACGGCAAGCCTTCCATGGTGGTCGTGCCCATCGAGGGCTATGGCCTGTGGTCGACGCTCTACGGATTTCTGGCAATCGGTAATGACGGCAACACCGTCCGCGGCATCACGTACTACCAGCACCTCGAGACACCCGGGCTGGGGGGAGAGGTTGACAATCCCAACTGGAAGGCAGCCTGGTCCGGACGGAGAATCTACGACGAGTCCGGCGCTCCGGCAGTCCGCGTGATCAAGGGCACGGCGCCTCCGGCCGACCAAGCCCCCTACGAAGTCGACGGCCTGACGGGAGCGACGATCACGAGCAACGGCGTGACGGCGATGCTCGACTTCTGGCTCGGAGAGAACGGATTCCGGAACTACCTGCAAGGGTTCAAGGAGGGGCAGGACCGATGACCGAGAGCTACAAGAAGACGCTGCTCGACCCGCTGTTCGAAAGCAATCCGATCGCGCTGCAGGTCCTGGGCATCTGCTCGGCCTTGGCGGTGACGTCGAAGATGGAGACGGCTCTGGTCATGTGCGTCGCCGTGATCTGCGTGCTGGCGCTGTCGAACGTTTCGATCAGCCTGCTCCGCAACTTCATTCCGGGCAACGTCCGGATCATCGTCCAGCTGACGATCATCGCTTCGCTGGTGATCATGACGGACCAGGTGCTCAAAGCGTATGTCTACGAGATCAGCAAGCAGCTCTCCGTCTTTGTCGGGCTCATCATCACGAACTGCATCATCATGGGCCGCGCCGAGGCATACGCCATGCAGAACGGTCCGTTCGACAGCCTGCTCGACGGACTGGGAAACGGACTCGGATACAGCACGATACTGATGGCCACAGCATTCTTTCGGGAACTGCTCGCCCAGGGCACGGTTTTCGGAGTGGTCCTGCTGCCAAAGGTCAGCGACGGCGGATGGTACAACCCCAACGGCATCTTGGGCATCCCCGCGGGGGCCTTCTTCCTGATCGGCTTCTTCATCTGGGCACTGAGGGTCTGGAAGACGGATCAAATCGAGGCGGAGGGCTAGGACCGTGGAACACTACCTGAACCTCGCGATCAAGGCGATCTTCGTCGAGAATCTGGCGCTGGCGTTCTTTCTGGGCATGTGCTCGTTCCTGGCGTGCTCGAAGAAAGTCAATACCGCACTGGGGCTGGGCGCGGCCGTGATCTTCGTCCAGTCGGTCACGGTCCCGATCAACAACCTGATCTACAACTACCTGCTAACCGAGGGCGCGCTGGCATGGATTTCCCCTGAGCTGGCAGGGTATGACCTTTCGTTTCTGGGATTCCTATGCTATATCGGGACGATCGCCGCGATGGTCCAGATCGTAGAGATGACGCTGGACCGGTTCTTCCCTGCCCTGTACGCCGCACTGGGCGTGTTCCTCCCGCTGATCGCGGTGAACTGCGCGATCCTCGGCGGCTCGCTGTTCATGGTGGAACGGACTTACACTCTCGGCGAGAGCGCGGTCTTCGGCCTGGGCTCGGGCATTGGATGGGCGATGGCCATCGTCGCCCTGGCCTCGATTCGCGAGCGCCTGCAGTACAGCAACATCCCGATGAGCCTGCGGGGTCTCGGAATGACCTTCGTCCTGTCCGGCCTGATGGCGATCGGATTCATGGCTTTCGGCGGGATTCAGCTATAGGCATCCACGACAGGAATCGAACCAGGATGATCACTGTTCTGCTAGGCGTAGGGATGTTCACCGGCGTCATCGTGTCGCTGGTCGCCATCCTGATGGTGGCCAAGAACAAGCTTGTTGCCAGCGGCAGCGTCAAGATCGGCATCAACGGTGATCCCGAGAACACGCTGACGGTGAACTCGGGCGGGACGTTGCTTAGCACGCTGGCGGAAGAGAAGATCTTCATCGCCTCCGCCTGTGGCGGCAAGGGCAGTTGCGGCGTGTGCACGGTAACGGTGTGCGACGGAGGTGGCGCCATGCTGCCCACCGAGGCCAGCCATATCACGCGCGGCGAGGCTCGCGAAGGCGTCCGCCTGTCGTGCCAGGTCAAGGTCAAGCAGGACATGGAGATCCGGGTTCCGGCCGAGGTCTTTTCCGTGCGCCGATGGAACTGCAAGGTGCGCTCCAACGACAACGTGGCGACGTTCATCAAGGAACTGGTACTGGAACTCCCCATGGGCGAGTCCGTCCCCTTCCGAGCGGGCGGCTACATCCAGATCAGCTGCCCTCCGCACACCGTCCACTACAAGGACTTTGACGTCCCTGAGGAGTATCGCCCAGACTGGGACAGGTTCAATTTGTGGCGCTATGTGTCGACGGTCGAGGCCCCGGTGGAGCGTGCGTATTCGATGGCGAACTACCCGGAGGAACTCGGCGTCATCATGCTCAACGTGCGCGTCGCGTCCCCGCCTCCGCGCGCCCCGGAAGGGACGCCTCCGGGAATCATGTCGTCTTACATCTTCAACCTCAAGCCGGGCGACGATGTCGAAATCGCGGGGCCGTTCGGGGAGTTCTTCGCCAGAGAGACGGACACGGAAATGGTGTTCATCGGGGGCGGCGCCGGCATGGCGCCGATGCGGTCGCACATCTTTGACCAGTTCCGCAGGATCAGCACCAAGCGCAAGGTAACGTTCTGGTACGGCGCTCGCAGCCTGCGGGAAGCGTTCTACCTCGATGACTTCGAGATGATCCAGCGCGAGAACCCGAATTTCACGTGGCACCTCGCACTGTCGGACCCACTCGAGGAAGACAACTGGACTGGCTATACGGGATTCATCCATCAGGTGCTCTACGACAACTTCCTGAAGGACCATCCCGCGCCCGAGGACTGCGAATACTACATCTGCGGTCCGCCGCCGATGATGACGGCCTGCTTCGGCATGCTGGACAGTCTCGGGGTGGAGCCAGAGAACATCATGTTCGACGACTTCGGTGGCTAGCGCTACGCTGCGATCTCGCCCCTTCGCGCTCACCGGGAGCGCCCTCGCCTTCGTGCTCGCGTGCGGCGATCCCGAGCAGCCGCAGCCCACTGCGTTGAAGCTGGAAGGCCCCACGATGGGAACCTTCTACGCCGTGACAGTTCCCGGTGCCGGCAAGCGCGACGAGCCCGCCGTCAATGCCGCCGTGCGCGACGAACTCGAGCGAGTGGACGCGCTGATGTCCACATACCGCGAGGATTCCGAACTCGCGCGCTTCAACCGCCACGAATCACCCGATCCGTTCTCGCTCTCGGAAGAGACGTTCAGGGTGATCTCGGTCGCGCAGGCCGTTAGCGAGTCGACAGCGGGAGCATTCGACATCACGGTGGGCCCCCTGGTCGACGCATGGGGCTTCGGGCCGAGCGGTGCGACTGACCCGCCCTCGGACGCCATCCTGGACCGGCTCCGCCGCAACACGGGCTGGCGCAAGTTAACCCTCAACGAGAGCGAGCGGAGCGCGAGCAAACAGGATCCAAAGTTGCGGTGTGATCTTTCGGCAATCGCCAAGGGATTCGCCGTCGACCTCGTCGCCACCGCATTGGAGTCGCTGGGGTTTGCCGACTTCCTTGTCGAGGTCGGCGGAGAGATTCGAGCCGGCGGAACCAACCCCGAGTCCGCGCCCTGGAGGATCGGAATCGAGCGACCTGACGAGTTCGGGAGGCTGGCGCAACGCATCCTGCACGTAAGCCGCACCGGCGTCGCAACATCCGGGGACTACCGCAATTTCCGTGAAGTGGAGGGCAGGCGATTCGCTCACGTGGTCGACCCACGCAACGGACGGCCGGCGACAAGTCGCGTCGCGTCCGCGACGGTGCTGGACCCCAGCGCGATGCGGGCAGACGCATTTGCGACAGCGATGCTTGTCTTGGGAGAAGTTGATGGCCTCGCCCTGGCGGAACGCGAGGAGTTGGCCGTTTACGTGATCGTCCGAGACAGGGACGGCCGGTTTAGAGAAGTGTCTTCCAGCAGCTTCCGTGCAAGAATGAATCACGGATCACAATGATGATCGTCTTGCTTGCAGTTGCATTCTTCGCAATCGCGATGGCAATCATGGCCATCGGGCTGGTTTCCAAGAACCGCTGCTTGCGCGGTTCCTGCGGAGGGCCGGAAGTCAGGGACGCCCAGGGCGAGTCGCTTCGCTGCGGCGCATGTCCGAAGCGTGAAGACGACGGCGAGGACTACACGACGCTTCCACCCGTGACCAAGACCACAGAACCTGTCACATAGTCGGACAGCGGTGACGCGAGGAACAGCACCGGCCCCGCAGCGTCTTCCGGCGTGCCATACCGCAGCAACGGAATGTGGGCGATCGCTGCGTCCCGCTGGCTCTGCGGGATCCCGAGGGCAATGCCCGTCGAGGTCTTGTCGCCTTTTTCCTTGGCTTGGGTGAGCCGCGACTCGATGAAGCCGTAGGCCACGGCGTTGCAGCAAATGTTGAACCGGCCCCATTCCTTGGCGATCGTCTTGGTCATTCCGACGATCCCCATCTTGCCGGCAGCGTAGTTGATCTGGCCAGCATTGCCGGCAACGCCCGACGTCGAACTGACGTTGATGATCTTGCGGCAAGGAGGCGTCCGTCCCGCCACGATCTCGGCCTTGGCCGATTCCCGCAGGAAAGTCGACGCAGCACGGACCATGCGAAACGGCGCCTTCAGGTGAACATCGAGCATCGCGTCGAACTGCTCGTCGCCCATCTTGTGGATGACGCCGTCCCACGTGTAGCCGGCATTGTTAACGATCACATCAACGGAACCGAACGAGTCCAGCGCGGCCTGCACGATCTTGGGAGGTAGGTCAGCGTCCGTCACGCTTCCGACACACGTGGTGACCTCGCCTCCTTCGGCACGGATTTCGGCAGCGGTTTCTTCGGCGGGATCGACGTCAAGGTCGTTCACGACGACGCGGGCGCCGTGTTGTGCGAAGAGCTTGGCAACCGCCTTGCCGATGCTGCGGCCCGCACCGGTGACGATAGCGGTCCTGCCTTCAAGCAATCTCATACTCTAGCCATCATAGAGCGTTCGGAGGCCGGAAGAAGAGCCCGGGCCGGCGCGTCCCATCGTGCCGTCGGCCATCCCGCAACCACGTGTTCGCGAATCCTGTGAGGCGAAGCCCGGGCCGTGAAATGCCGTTCCGCCGCAAGGAATTCCGCATTGCGGACGTGAAACCGGTGCTCTCACGGCCGGGCTGCAAGCAAGAAGTCGCACGTTGGATTGAACCAAGTTCGCCGCAGCCCCTGAAAGGCGCCGTGGCGTGCCCGGCGCCGCTTCGGGCGCGTCTGGTCGTTGAGGCTCGGGCAACCACCCGGACGGCATGCTGCCTGAAGCAGCCACCCGCCTCCGGGCCTATTGGCCTCGGCGCTCCTTGTCGTATGGGGCGCCCGTGCCGGACGATCCGAGGAAGAACTTCTGCCCGTCCTCAAACGTCACATCGCGGCCGTTGGCCCTGTTCGACCGATCCTTCGCCTGGTAGCCGTCAACGACCACCACTTGGCCGATCTTGATCGTGTCGCGCTTGAGGCCGCGTCGCAGCAAGCTGTTCGGCGTGCCGCCCTCGACCATCCAGACCTCCTTCTCGCCGTCGTCCTTGGTGACCTCGATGTGGATCCAAGTGTGGGGATTGACCCACTCAACTCGAACCACGGGGCCCTTCAGTACCAGTGGCCTGTTGGGGTCGAACTCGGCGCCGAACGCATGGTGCGCATATAGCGGCAGGGCAGCAGCCAATAGCAAGGCAGCCGTCACAAGCATCGCGGCCGCGATCTGGAATCGATTGAAAATCACTTCTCTCAGCATGGGTAATGATCCTCGCATTGTGTTGGGTGCGACTTAGTCGTCGGTCTTGCCAAGCGCCTCGGCCTCCAATAACCGCGCGCCTCGCAGGATGCCTCCGAACGAATAGTTGGCTTCGTGGCAAGCGTATTCATAGACCCGGCTCTCGGTCCTCGGCCAAACGTATTCCCCGCTCCACGGAGCCGTCCAAACGGTCGGATCCTCGACGGTGAAACTGTACACCAGCGTTCCGTCCTCAAGGTACCTGAAGCGCTCTACGACATGCAGGTTGCGTGATGCACCGCCCAGCGCCGGGCGGTCACTGAAATTGGTCGTGTCGATGACCAGTGTGTCGCCTTCCCAGTGCCCGACTGAATCCCCTAGCCAATACCGGACCTCAGGTGGGGCATGCTCGTCATTCATGCGAATGGCCCTCGCATCATGGACCATCTCGACCAGAATCATCACATGGTCCTCAGTCTGCACGATTCGCTTCAGGTTGTTGTAGAGCACGGGAAGCATGGGAGGCCCTCCGGTGGATCCAAAACCCAGCAGGCACCGTTCGGCAAGGGGTCTCAATTCCGGATCGTCGTAGGGGCCCACTTCCAGCCCTTCCTCCACCCACCAGGCGACTCCGGTGTTCTTGCGGAAGAGCTTGGCTCTGGCCGCAGCCCGCTTCGCGACTTCCGGCAGCCTCGGTGGCTGACGTCCGTTCGGAGGATCAGTGATGATCGACGTGCGCCACTGGCCGTTGATCTTGAACGCCCCGCTGCCTTTATCGATCCAGAAGGAGTTATACCCTCCGACGTTTCCAGCCGCGCCAGGCGATCCGTCCCCGCCCTCCGGCGGCGCTTCTCGATCGGGGTTCGACGGCGCGTTTTTCTTAGCCATATTCTCGGCTTCCCTGCGGGCGATGGCGGCAGCCTCCTCGTCGGTCAGCGTCAGCTTGTCGCCGTATCTCGCGGGGCGCTGCAAGGGCGTCAGGGTCGCGATGTCGTAGGTGCCGGAAAAATCCGGCTTTCCATCGGCCGTGCGCGGGATCTCCGCGTTCGCCTGGGGTAGCGCCGCGATCAGGAGAACGGCGAAAACGATCAATACTCGGTTCAACATGACAGGTGCTCCTCCGTACTTCAGATACTGTGTCCGCAAACACGTTCCCAACATTCCACGCCTTCGCGCTCCACGAGTGCGGACATCCTTGAAGCGGACTTGACTGGCACGGTCTGCGGTTGGAATCTCAAGGCGTTTCGATTACCTCTCCAGTGGACGGCGACGATATTCACCGTAGATCAATTCCTCTACGAATTCCACACACTTGAAGTCCATCAGGCGCGCGTCCTCTTCCATGCGCCGATAGAGGGGCATGGAAATCTTCCACGGGCGCGTGAAGACCACGGGATCCTCGATCTCGGCTTCGTACTGGATGTGGTTCGGCGAACTGAGTGTGTACCGTTCCACGACCTTCAGCTGGTTGCTGTGATGGGTCCCGGAACGGTCAAACCAGGTCTGGTCATTGAAACCCGTGACTTCGATGACCAGCGTGTCGCCTTCCCAGCGCCCGACTGACTGGCCCATCCACGAATCGGTTTCGGCAGGCCCCACGTCTTTGAAGTAGACGTCGCGCACCGCTCCCGCGAATTCGTAGGCAAAAAACGTCGAGTTCTCGTTCTGGAAGATCTGGAACGGAAACGGCATATACACCGCGCGTGGAATGCCAGGCAGGTAACACTTGATTTCCGGATCCCGTTCAATCCAGTGAGCGCGGTTCTCTTCCCTCAGTTTCAGCGCATCAGGCTTGTAAGGGATCTTGCCTCCCTCAACCACGCCCATCCCGCCAGGCACTGCGCCAACGGCCCCCAAAGCCAGCACTGGCACGGCCGGCAGGGACCCGTGCGGGCCCTGCCGAAGCATCATCGAGGACTTGGCCATGTGGCGTTCAATGTCGTAGTGGGCAGAGCCCAGGGCCTGCCAGATGCCGTTGAGGTCGGGCTTACCGTCTGCAAGCCGGGGCAGGGCAACTCCGGCGGACTGCGCGAAGGATGGCAGAACCGCCAAGACGAGAGCCAATACGAGTGCAACGAGCCGAATCACGACAGAAAACACAATACCACGACAACTGCTCCAGACCCATTCGAAGCTTCGAGGCTGCTTGTCCAAATGCTGGCTGCTCGCTTCCGACTGTGGCTTGCATGAGACGGACAGAGACCGCTCGGATCAGTCGACGGTGAAGTCCGCTTTGTTCGTACTCACCAGCGATTTCCCGCTCCTCGGTTGACCTGGGGGTCAGGGGCAGAGGCCGCAAGGCGGTTCCAAGAGCGGAGCAGCGGGGGCATGCATCGTGCATCCGCGCGGACAATTGCAGACCCGGCTCGACTCGGTGCTTGCCTAACCCGAGTACCGCTGCCCTCCACGGTTGAGTCTCTACCCCAGAGCTACCTGCTCGCCTGCCAGTGCTGGCAAGCGCCGTGCGACCGCCACCTGGACCGATTGGGCCGTTCTCGCCACGCCCGCCGCTTGAGGGCGGTCAACCCGATTCGATACGCTTAGGGTTCCGTATGGTCAAGACCGAGCGCGAGTACGCTGCCGACATCGTCCAGGTCGGCAAGCTGGTTTTTGACAAAGGCTGGGTCGCTGCCAATGACGGAAACATTTCGATCCGCCTGGACGACGAACGGATCATGTGCACGCCGACAGGCGTGTCCAAGGGCATGATGCGACCCGACGATATCATCATCGTCGACTACGCCGGCGACAAGATTTCCGGGCGTCTGGAGCGCACTTCAGAGATCCTGATGCACCTCAAGATCTACGAATTGCGCGAGGATGTCAATTCTGTCGTACACGCCCATCCACCCGTCGCCACGGGCTTCGCGGCCGCCGGCCTCGCACTCGACACGGCACTCCTGCCAGAGGTCGTCATTGGCCTCGGATGCGTCCCCCTCGCAGACTATGGTCTGCCTGGCACAGATGCCCTGACCGAGCCGATGCTGCCCCTCATCCCGCGCTACGACGCACTGCTGCTGGGCAACCATGGCGCCGTCAGCTACGGCAACGACGTGATGCAGGCATACTTTCGCATGGAGACTGTCGAACACTTCGCCCGCATCAATTTCGTCGCCGAGATGCTGGGGGGGGCTCGCGCGCTACCGCGGGTCGAGGTCGATAAACTATTCGAGTCGCGTGGCCGCTACGGCGTGGCGTCCCGAGCGACCCAGCAGCCCGGCTGCCCCGTGTCTGCAGAAGATGCTCCTGCCGCGACACAGGCCGACCGGATGGGCGACAATGGTTTTTACGTAACCCGCGACGAGCTGATCCAGCTACTGGAAGAGGCGATCCGGGTTCGGAGAGGATGAGTGATTCATGGGTGAGGCCCTCGGATTAATCGAAACGCGCGGGTTCGTCTCGCTGGTGGAGTCCGCCGACGCCGCCGTCAAGGCTGCCAACGTCACGCTGGTCGGCTGGGAAAAGATCGGTTCTGGCTACGTGACCGTCTTGATGCGGGGCGATGTTGCGGCCGTCAAAGCGGCAACTGACGCCGGCGCTGCCGCGGCCCGGCGGGTCGGCGAGCTGATTTCGGTCCACGTGATTCCGCGGCCGCACTCCAATTTGGATCAGATCTTCTCCATCTCGCCTTCCGAGTAGGGCGGGACGGGCGAAGAATCCCTCGCGGGTGGCCGGCGCACTATGACTCTGGCGAGAGTAGTAGGCAATGTAGTCGCAACCCGCAAGGACCCCCGTCTGGAAGGCAAGAAGCTGCTCGTGTTGCAGCAGGTCGCCCCCGACGGCCAACTCCGAGATCACTATTTTGTGGCTCTCGACACGGTCGGCGCGGGTGCGCGCGAACGCGTGATCTGCGTTGCGGGCAGTTCAGCGCGCATGGCGTCTGGCATGAAGGACACCCCGGTGGACACGGCCATCGTGGGTATCGTGGACGACATCAACCTGCTTCCGGAAGACCGCTGATGAGACTGGCTCGAGTCCTGGGAAGCGTTTGCGCAACCGTCAAGGATCCGCAGTTGGACGGGCTGAAGTTGCTGCTCATCCAGCCCCTGGATGCTGACCTCGCCGACATCGGCACTCCCATCGTTGCGCTCGATTCGGTCGGCGCGGGAGCGGGGGAAACGGTCTACTGGTCGGGCCGGCGCGAGGCGTGCTTCGCCTTCGACCCGCCGGTGGCTTCCGATGCCAGCGTGACGGGCATAGTCGATTCTCTCGCCGGTGAGCAGACATGATTATTGGCAGAGTGGTGGGAGATGTCGTCGCGACTCGGAAGCACCCGTCGCACGAAGACATCAAGCTTCTCTCGGTGCAGCCGCTGGATCGCCGAGGAAAGGGACGCGGAGCGCCGCTTATCGCAGTGGACGTGCTCGACGCCGGCGCAGGCGACATGGTCTTGCTCACACTGGACGGATGGGCGGCCATGACAGCCGTCGGGAGGGTCCCGTCCCCGATCGACTCGGCGGTCATAGCTGTGATCGACTCGGTCGAATGGGACGAGCCGGAAGCCCGCGACTGATTCGCTTCCCTGTCACCAGCCCTTCAATGCCCGTCCGGCGTGCCTGGGAACCAATTAGCCATTTGCGCCGAGAACCTGATCCCAGGCTGGGAAGGCTCAAGTAGGTTCCCTCACGCACCTCGCAGACAGGAAGCATCTCGACCCATCGATTGCGCGGCCGATCACAATCCCGTCAGACCTGGCTGCTGGGCTTCCTCATGCTCCGACCATTCCGAGCAAATAGGCTGCGGCCAGCGCTCCGTAGATTCCCAGGATGTACCCGGCCACACCCATGAGGAGGCCGACTGGCGCCAGGGCCGGATGGTAGATCCCAGCCACGACCGGTGCCGAGGCAGCGCCGCCCACGTTCGCCATGCTGCCCGTCGCCACAAAGAACAGGGGAGCGCGAATCAGACGCGCCACCCCGAGAAGGATTCCGGCGTGGATGACGATCCAGAGGAGCCCAACTGCCATGAACATCGGCGTATCCAGCACCGCCGCGATATCAGCCTTGGATCCTATGGCGCTGACCAGCAGATAAAGAGCTCCGAATCCAACTGTCGAAGCGCCCTGCCTCTCCAGATTCCGAACGGGGGTCAGGGAGAGCGCCAAGCCCACGGTGACTACCAGGAGAACCGCCCACGTGGTGTGGGTGATGATCTTGGGATCGCCCAGCTCAGGGATCATTCCGCCAGCCCATGTGGCTAGCACGGCTCCGCCGAACCCCAGCCCAATGATCATCATCAGGTGAGGCAGATCGACCGGCTGGCGTTGTCCTTCGATCGCTTCCAGATGGTGTCCGGCGGCCCTAAGGGCATCACGGTCGGCGTCGTTCCAGGTGTCGAATCGAGTCTGCCAGGCACTCAGGAACAGCAAGACACCCATCCAGCCGTAGCCCACCACCGTGTCGACGACTATGACGGGCCCCATGAGAGCATCGGGAGTCCCAACGCTCTCGGCCATGGCAACCATGTTGGCCGTCCCGCCGATCCAACTGCCCGCCAGCGCGGCAAATCCCTTCCAGGCATCCGGTGGCAGCCAGGCGCCAAACGCCAACAGCGCCACTGGCCCACCCAGGACAATTCCGGCTGTGCCCGCGAGCATCATGATCAGCGCCATGCGCCCGAGCCTGAGAATTGCCCTCAGGTCGATTGAGATCATGAGCAGGAGCAGCGCTACAGGGAGCAGGTAGGTCCGCATCCACTCGTAGGCGGGAGAATCTATCGGGGTGATCCCCGCAGTGGTTGAAAGCGTCGGAATGAAGTAGGCCAGAATGATGGGGGGCACGACACGAAAGAACCTCCTCAGCCGGCGTCGGCGACTGGCCCAGAAGACCAATCCCAATACCATCGCCAGGTAACCGAACACTCCGACCGGGTCGTTCAGGAAAGCCGCCGTCGAATCGTTCATGAATTCTTCGATGGTCCTCTCCGTCAAGAGTGCGTACGCCGGGAATCCGGCCCCAAGGGCGCCAGGCACGGGCCTCGATCCAGCGGCGCCATACGAGCCGAGTCACAATGTAGCAACGCCACCCCGATCTTACGTGATGGCTGTGGCTAGAGCCAGCCGACTTGCGGCTGGCTCCCGGACACGATACGCACCAGTGATCCTGCAGGGCACGGCAGCTGCGATGGCGATCAGCGCCACCGATCGCCGGCAGCTTTTGGAGTTTCCGCTGGACTCCCGCGAGATGCGCACTTGACCCGCCGATATCAGCCCTGACTGAGCGCGCCCCATGTACCTGAGCCGGCCACGGGGATTCTCTTCAGAGCAATAGCCGCTGGCGCTCTTCCCCGATCAAGAGTCATTTTTCGAGCGAGGCGACCGGGTGTCAGCTCGGCGGTCGACTGATACCATTGCAACTGATGCGGCGCATGAGCCGTCGTTGGTTTTTTGCCGCGACGACATCGGCGGCTGGACTTTCGGCGGCAAGCAGGGGTAGCCGGGCCAACTCGCCTCGGGAAGAGTTTCTCGACGGGCTGACTGAGCGGCAGGTCTACCGCATTACCGACCTTTCTGTACTGCACCACCTGCCCGATTCCCATCACCGGTTCATCGCGCGAAACAACTCGTTCTTGCTGCTCGCGGCCGAGCACGGGGGAATGCGCCAGATCCACCGTTTGGACCTGAAACGGGAACGTCTCACACAACTCACCGAGGGCTCTGGCCTCCACCCGTACGCTGCCCGATTGCGGGGAAACGATCGTGGGTTCTTCTTCATGCAGGAAAACCGGCTGATTCACGCGGACCTCAACGGGAGCAAGCGCGTCACGCTCTACGAATGCCCGGCGGGCTGGGTCCTGACCGGAGAAATGGACATCTCGGGGGGCGAGCGCTACGCCGCAGTTGTTGAGATGCGGGAGGAGCATGTCGAGCCCGACCCCGGACGGCAATTCGAGCGCGAGCCTCTATGCCGCGTGAGCGTCGTCGAGCTGCCGCGCCAAGGTCGTGGACGCCACCATGTCGTCGTCGAAGAGCGCCGGTGGCTCTCGACTCCCCTTTTCAGGCCCTGGCGGTCGCAACTGCTCTACGTTCGGGAGGGCCCCTGGCAACGGGTCCAGCGGCGGTTCCATCTCGTGAACCTGGATGGCACCGGTCGATCGAGCGTGCGACCAGCCAAGGGCAGGGAGAAACTGGGCTACGCCTACTGGGCGCCGGACGGGTCCGTATTGCGGTACGTGTATTTCCCCGATGGCGCCCGCTGGGCCGCCGCCATCAGGAATTTCCAGCCAGAGACTCGTGCCGAGACGATAGAAGCACCGTGCTCCGCGTTTGGGTGGGTGCGGGAGAATGCGGACGGTTCGGCCATGGTCGGTGCAAGCATGCGGCCGTCAGGGCCGAACATCTACGTGCTGTTCCCGAGGATGCAACGAGAGATCACGCTCGCCGAACACCACAGCAGCCTCAAGCCATACCCTCTTGCGGGATCCGAGCGAATGGATCCGTTCGCGGCTGCACCCGCGCTTGGGTTGTCGGCAGACAGCTCGTGGCTCTATTTCGGGACGGACCGGGAGGGCGTACCGGCTGTCTACGCCATGCCCATCGACGACCTCGTCGAAGGTACGGCGAGCTAGGCCGCAATTCGCCAGTCGGCGAGGATTCGTGCCGGGCTCGGAGAATTGCGGGCAATGACCGCGGATTTCCCTGCCCGCCAGCCGTTCAAGGACCGGGCAGGCCCTGGAGGCATCGCCGGCAATCGTCCTTGACATACGGTCCCGCCGCAGATAGGTTGGAATCTCGGGCCTTGGCCGACCTGTCTTCACTATTTCGAGACCGAGAGATCCTGCTAACGGGCGCCAATGGGTTCCTCGGCAAGGTCGTTCTCGCGATGCTCTTGGACCGCTTCCCGCACGTGCGGCGCGTCCATGTTCTCGTCAGGGCGCGGCCCGACTTGCCCAGCAACGAGAGGTTCGTTCGCGACGTCCTGGATTCACCTCCCCTGCGCCCCCTCCTCGAACGCTTCGGTCGGGACGGGATCGCAAGCCGGGTGAACGTCCTTTCCGGAGACGCGTCCTCACCCCTGGCCGGACTCGAGCCCTCACAGCTGCGCGAACTCTCCAGCCGTGTGGGCCTCGTGCTGAATTGCGCCGGGCTAGTCGACTTCTTCGCTCCGGTCGACCTGTCCCTTCGGGCCAACGTCGACTCGGTCGAGCGACTGCTTGAGCTGTGCGCCGAGATCGATGCGAAGCTGCTGCATGTCTCGACCTGCTACGTCGCAGGCGAAGCCGACGGCCTGATCGAGGAAACCGAGCCGATTCGGGGATTCTACCCGCGACGCAAGGGACAGGGTGACACCAGGTTCTCGGCGGCCGGTGAACTTGCCGATTGCCGCGAGTCCGCAACCGAACTCTCCCGGAGCTTGGAGGGAACGGCTCGAACCGAGGCGCTGACCGAGTTGGGCCGTGTGCGTGCAGCCCGCTGGGGATGGGTCAACACCTACACCTACACCAAGAGCATTGGAGAGCAAGTGCTCGATCTGCAGGATGAGGTCGAATTCGCGATCGTCCGCCCCGCAATCGTGGAGAGCGCTCTGCGATACCCCTTCCCGGGCTGGATCGAGGGCGGGCGCACAGCCGCGCCACTGGTGCTGATGGCACTGGGCGGGCTGCTCGACTGGCCGGCCCGCCCCGACATTTCCTTGGAGATCGTGCCGGTCGATCTCGTGGCCGCCGCCACTCTGGTTGTCGCCGGCGAATTGCTAGCCGGCAAGGCGCGACCGGTCTACCACTTGGCGGGAACAGACGTGAACCCTTACCCGCTCGAGGATCTGATCCAACTTCTGTGCACGGAAGCACGCGGCAACGGTTCCGGTCGCGCGAGCGTCCCGATCTGGCTGGACCCCTGGCCCAGGGTGCAGCTCATGAGCAGCGTCCGCGCCGAACAGCGACGCCGCTCCCGGCGTGAGCGGATCCAGCGCGTTCGAGGTCTGATGGAGGGCCTGGGACGGCGCAATCTGGCCGCTAGGCTACGGGTTGTCGAACTGCAGATGAGTTTCCACGAGGAAACCTTCCGCCAGTACCTGCCCTTCATCCAGGACAATCGCTACATCTTCGAGGCCGGGAACATCCGCGAGGCCTTCGCTGGACTGTCAACAGAGGAGAAGCGCGCCCTGCCCTGGGATCCCGAGGCGATCGCCTGGCCAGCGTACTGGCGCGACTGCCAGATCCCCGGTATCCGGAAGTGGGTGCAGCCGGAAGCCGTGCGAGAATGGACGTTTCAACTCTAAGCGCGACAGTAGCTAGTGAGCGATCCCAATGAACAGGCAGGATCGACCCGTTGATCTGCGAAGTGACACGGTAACGCTCCCGACGCCGGCCATGCGCCGCGCCATGAGCGAAGCCGAAGTCGGCGACGACGTCTTCGGTGAAGATCCGACAGTCAATGCCCTCGAGGCGAGAGCCGCTGAGATTTCCGGCAAGGAGGCCGCGCTCTACGTCCCGTCCGGAACGATGGGCAACCAGATCGCGATCGCTGTCCACACCTCGCCCGGCCAAGAGGTCGTGTGCGAGGAGCACTCCCACATCATGCTGTACGAGATGGGGACGATCGCGCGCTTTTCAGGATGCTTGACACGCCCGATTCCGACGGATGACGGGCGTCTCACCTGGGAACGCATCCGCGGAAACATCCGTGGCCCCTCGGACCACTACGGCGGAACCGGATTGATCGAGGTGGAAAACACCCACAACTACGCTGGCGGCCGCGTCTATGCGCTGGACACGCTTTGCGAAATCAAAACGAATGCCAGCGACGCCGGCATTCCGGTACACATGGACGGTGCCCGGGTGTTCCACGCCGCGGCCGCGCTCGACATCCCGCTACGGTCAATCGCTGATACGGCGGACTCGCTGACCTTCTGTCTGTCAAAGGGCTTGGGAGCACCTGTGGGCTCGCTATTAACCGGCAGCCGGTCCTTTATCGCCGAATCCCGCCGGGTGCGCAAAGCACTGGGAGGGGGTATGCGCCAAGCCGGAGTCCTGGCCGCTGCCGGCCTTGTGGCGCTTGACCAATCGCCGGCAAATATCCCCGCGGTACACGCCGACGCGCGATTCCTTGCCGATTCGCTAGCCGCTATCCCCGGTATTGCAATCGAACCCGAAACAGTGGAGACTAACATCGTCTTTTTCGACATCACCGGCACTCGCCTCAGCAACCAGCACTTCGTTGGATCGCTGCGCGAAGAGGGGGTTCTGGCGCTGTCGTTGGGCCCGGGCCGCATTCGGATGGTGACACACCAGGATCTGGAACGCGCCGACTGCGAGAGGGCAATCGCGGCAATCGAACGGGCCTGTGGCGTGCCGGCGCTGGTGGGATAGGAAAGCATGGAGATCCGCCGCCTCTTCCTGATCGCCTGGGTGTTCGCCGGGGGCTTGGCGGCCCAGCAGTTGTTCGATTCCTCGCCCGGCAGCGATCTGCACTTCCACCCCAGTGATCACGCAATTCTCTCCGGGGACACCAACCGCAGTGACCTCGGATGCCGAGTCGAACCCCTCAAGCCTCGTCTGGGCTTCGACCTCAAGTACACCGCAGGGTTTGTCGTCCGCGTACCAGCAGAAGCCGTGGCCCCGAGCGGAGACGCGCTGCGAGCCATATTCCGGGTTAAGGCGCTCGAGAGCGAAAGGGATCCCGTTTACTTTCAGCAAGTCTTCTGGGTGCCTGCAGACAGCGCTGACCCCGGTAGCAGAGCCGTGTTCCCGGCCCGCTACGTCCTGGGGCCGGGGAACTACAAGGTCGACTGGCTCATGCGGAACCGCAGAGGGACCGTATGCTCCGCCCATTGGGTGGCGCGCGCACCGGCTCCGGGCCATACGGGCCGCCTGGCGGCCGCCGCACCCTCGAATCTCATTGCGCCATACCGCCAAGACATTTTCGCCAACGAGCCGCCGGTTCCGCGGGCCAATGCGGCCGGGAACGGATTGCATGTTTCCGTCCTGCTCAACCTCGCGCCCTTGGACCGGACGAAGTTCAAGCTTTCCTCGTATGAAATGGAGAGCGTTGTCGGCATGCTTCGGTCTCTGTATCGCGAGCCGAGTATCGGGTTGTTCAGCTTGAGGGCGTTCAACGCCATCGACCGCAAGCTCGTGCATTCGGCGCAGCGCCAGTCCCGACTTGACTTCGAGGCCCTCGGATCAGCAATCGACTCCATGCAGCCAGGAGTGATCGAAGCGGCGGAGCTGGAAAAGGAGAAAGGCGAGAGCGCATTCCTGGCAAATTTGCTTAACGAGACGCTGGGGGACCAGGATCCTCCAGATGCAGTGATCGCCCTCGGCCCCAAGGTTGACCGGGAAGCCCAGATCCCGCAGGATCTGCTGCAGTTCGGTGCGGACCCTGGACGGCTGTTCCAAATCGCTTTCCAGCCGACCCCGCACAGCCATCCGTGGCCAGGAGCAATCGAGTCGGCACTCCGGCCCCATGGATTGACTGTGTACGGAGTGACGTTGCCGCAAGACTACACGCGAGCACTGGAGGCAATGCTCGGATCGATCGTGGACGGCGAACCGGGCGACAATTCTGACGTGGCCGGCTCTGGGATTTCCGAAACCGGCCCATAATGGGGGTACCATGCGACACCTTCTCTACCTCGTCCCGCTCCTCGTAGCGCTGCCCGCTTGCGCTCAACCGGAACGGGGCCAGCCCAATATCGTGTGGATCTTTTCCGAAGACCAGTCCGACCACTACGGGCCCTTCCGGGAGACATTGGCGAAAACTCCCAACATCGACCGGATGGCTGCCGAAGGCGCCAAGTTCATGCGGGCGTTCGTGACCGCACCTGTCTGCTCGCCTTCGCGCTCGGCGCTGATCACGGGGATGTACCAGACGACCATTGGGGCGCACAACCACCGTAGCGGGCGGGGCGACCACAAGATCCGCCTGCCTGGAGACGTTGAGCCGGTTCCCGCGATATTCCGCCGGGCCGGTTACTACGTCACGAACGGCAGGTTCGGCGACACCGAGAAACTCAGCAAAGGCAAGACTGACTACAACTTCGAGTTTGACGCGAACCTTTACGATGGCGCCGACTGGGCGGGCCGTGCGGAAGGGCAGCCGTTCTTCGCACAGATCCAGCTGCGCGGCGGTAAGCGCCGCAACCAGGGAACTCTCGCGCCGCTTAAGGGTGTCCAGACAAGCGGCATTCCGCAGGACAAGGTGAAGCTTCCGCCGTACTATCCGGACCACCCGGAGCTACGCGAGGACTGGGCGCAGTACCTTGAGTCCATCGAGCATGTCGACTGGGAAGTCGGTCGGATCCTGGCCCGTCTCGAAGAAGAGGGCGTGGCGGACAACACGGTCGTTTTCTTCCTGACCGACCATGGTGTGAGCCACGCGCGGGGGAAGCAGTTCCTCAGCGAGGAGGGCATCAAGGTGCCTTTGATCGTCCGGGCCCCGGGTCGGATTGAGGCCGGTGCAGTCCGGGAGGATCTCGTCGCTCATATCGACGTGACCGCCTCGTCGCTTGATTTTGCAGGGATCGACGTGCCTGCGTGGATGGAGGGGCGCACGCTGTTCGGACCGGAGGCGGAAGCCCGCCAGTTCGTGGTCTCGGCGCGCGACCGTTGCGACGAAACCGTCGACCGCCTGCGGAGCGTGAGAACGGAGCACTTCAAGTACATTCGCAATTTCGTGCCCGAACGACCGCACCTGCAGCCCAATCGATACAAGGACGGCAAGGTAGTCATCAAGGCACTGCACGGATTGCGCGCCGACGGGGCCTTGGCACCACAAATCGAGAAACTGTTCTTCGAACCGCGGCCCGGAGAGGAGTTATACGACCTTCGTGACGACCCTTGGGAGATGAACAATCTCGCGGAGGACGCCGCCCACGAAGACAAGCTGGCCGAGTTGCGGTCAATCCTGAAGGATTGGATCGAAGAGACCGGGGATCGCGGCCAGGAGTTCGAAACGGCCGCCGAGTACGGATCCGACATGGCTGTCTACATGGGCGGGAGGGAAGGCCCCCAGGCGGAGATCCTGAAACGAAACATCGCTGACACCGAGGCTTGGCGGGTGAAGCGCACCGGCAAGTAGCACCACGCCGCGTTGAATCGTCGCGGGCTCGCATCCCCGAGCGTGGCTACAATGGCCACATGGCAGACGTCATTCACACATCGAAGATCCGCATCTACCAAGACCGTCCGCCCGAGCGCCGCGCGTATGTCGAAGGCTTCGACGATCCGCTGGAGTTTGGCGTGCACGGAGGCATCAAGCACTTCTACGGAATGGAGCCTAGACGCGACCTGCCGGCCACGCTCGACCACATGGTTGCGGCGGTCGGGGGTTGACTGACCGGCACTCTGTCAGGGGCCCTGGCAGTCCGTAAGATCCCGAACCACCCCGACCGGGTCTCGAGCGCAGTGGAAGGCGATATCGAGAATGTTGACGGCGTGATTCGAATAACGCGTATCCGGGTTCACTACACGCTGAAGATTCCCGAAGGGACGCGCGACCGCGCGCAGCGAGCTCTCGACACCCATCAAGCGAAATGCCCGGCGGCGGTCAGCGTCATGGGCTCCATCGACATCCAGATCGGCGCTGACATCGAGGAAGTCTAGGCTCGACGCAGGGTCAGCGCTCCTTGTCGATGTCGCGGTGCTGCAAACGTACTTCGGATCCGGCAGTCGCCAAGCGACTTGCGATCGCCTCGGCGATGTAGACGGACCGGTGTCTGCCACCAGTACAGCCGAGGTAGATCGATAGGTAGCTCTTGCCCTCATCGGCATAGCGCGGCACGACGAAGTCCAGCAGACTCATTGCCCTTTCGAGGAACTCGTCCGTTTCGGTATACGCTTCCAGGAACTCTATGACCTTGCGATCCTTGCCGGTGAGCCTGCGGCAGTCCGGCTCGTAGTGCGGGTTGGGCAGGAATCGCACGTCCAGGATCAAATCGGCATCGGTCGGCGGACCGTACTTGAACCCGAAGCTGCCGACCGTCACCCGCAACACGGGTTTTTCGCAAGACGATTGAAATATCTCCAAGACCCTCCGGCGCAAGTCGTGAATGTTGAACCGGCTGGTGTCCAATTCGATGTCGGCCTGCGCGCGGATCGGCGCGAGCAGCGCGCGCTCGGCAGCAATGCTGTCCGACAGGGTGGGCGCGCCCGCAGGATGCGGTCGACGGGTCTCGCTGAACCGCCGCTTGATCGCATCATCGGAAGCCTCGAGGTAAACGAGGACCGTGCGCACGTCCTGCCGGATCGTCTGATAGACCTGCGGGAAATGAGAGAGCGACTCCCCTTCGCGAATATCCACAACCAGCGCGGCCCGGCCGCCATCACCCGCTTCCAGGCGGGAGCGCACGAAGGGCTGCATCAGTTCGACCGGGAGGTTGTCAACCGTGTAGAACCCGGCATCTTCAAGCGCGCGCAGCACGGTTCCCTTGCCGGACCCACTCAGTCCGGTAAAGACCACCAGCTGGGTATTCGCTGCGTACTCGAAGCTGGCGGGGCCGCGAACCATCGCTAAGCGCCTTCGACCAACTCAGCCACGCCGTCGGAACGACGGATAAGGACGTTAACCCGATCGGTGTCGGCGTCGCGATACGCGACGTACTGGCGCTTTCCGCCCTCGAGCTTCAAGAGCGCCTCCTCCGCAGTCATGGGTTTCGCTTCCGGTCCGGCGGACGGGACGATGCTAAGGTGCGTGGGCGCCTGCTCTCTTCCAGTCGGCGCAGCAGTATCAGATCGTTCCATGGAATCTTGGATCACCAGGGACGGACTATCACGCTGCCGGCCCGGACGATGAGTGTCGATGATCTTGCGCTTGTTGCGCAGGGCCTGCCGCTCAAGCTTGTCGAGAGCCGTGTGCAGGGCGGCAAACTCGCTCACGCCGCTTCCGGTCACCACGAGGGTGTGTCGCAGAGCTCGCAGGGTCACCTCCGCCTCGCACAAGTGACGCTGCCTGGAGAGCTTCGCGTGCGCTTGGAGACCGCTCCGTCCCGAAAGGACACGCTCGACCTTGTCCAGCTTACGCTGGAGCCTATTGCGCTCTCGATCGGACAGCCCTGCTGTCGCGACAAACAAGTCAACCTGCATATCAGTATGTGCTCCCCAAACAGTATACCAACGGCCTAACGCTAGTATTCCGTATGAGTTAGCCGGAGATAGGCGGGGCACAGTGCCGCCTTGGACGGCTGGATGCTAGGATGCATTCTTTCTCCATGTGGCGTTCGTACCTGCTTGCGTATCCATTCGCGGCAGCCTGTGTGGTGGTCCTGGTGCCGCTGTTCGTTCCGATGACCTGGATCACCGGATCGGTCCGGCTGCTCTACTGGATGGCGCGGCAAGCATGCCTGCTCACCCTGCGTCTGGCTGGCATTCGGATTCGCGTGCTGAATCCGGAACGCGCCACGATGCACCCCTGTTGCGTCTTCGTCGCCAACCACGTCAGCAACGTCGAGGCCCCGGCGCTCTTTGCGGTGCTGCCGAGGATTGCCGTGATTATGAAGGAGTCCCTCGGCCGCATTCCCCTGCTGGGCTATGCGATGCGCCTCGGAGGGTTCATCTGCGTGGACCGCAAAGGCAAGGATTCGCGCAAGCGAGCTCTCGAAGCGGCTGTGCGAACGCTGCAGGCCGGAATATCGATCCTGATCTTCCCCGAAGGGACTCGGAACCCGTCTGGCCCATTGCTGCCCTTCCGCCCGGGGCCGTTCCAGATGGCAATCGATGCGGGCGTGCCGGTCGTGCCCGTAACCGTCCATGGAGCAGCAGCTCTCATGCCCAAGGGGACGACGTACGTGCGGCCGGGGCTCTTGACAATAGCCTTTCACCTGCCGGTCTCCACGGAGGGCTTGGACCCGGACCACCGCATCAAGCTGATGGGCCGCGTTCGGGAAACGATGCAAGCAGCACTTAACTTCGACGAGCATTGAAACACTGTTGCCGGCAAACGGACCGGAGACCTGGCTGCCCTCGTATCGATTCTGGCAAGTCCAGCGGATCCATCCGAGCCTAGGAGCCACGGCACCTGCCAAGGGGTTCCCGCAGTCTGCAATCAGCAGTTTCGAGGCATCCCCAAAGGCTCAGAACGGGAGTGGACGGACCGCTAGCACCCTGTTTTGCTAAGACCTTTTGCCGGAGGCCTGATATTCTAAGTGCAGGGCAAGCCGGTAATCGACCTAACGAGCGATTTCGCGGATTCCAAGGCTTCGTCATGGCACGGTACTTCACTTTGAGGGAAGCGGAGAGTCTGATTCCGGCGCTTCGCGAATGCTTGGAAGCGGCAATCGATGCCAAGGACAGGATCGGCGTGATCGACGGTGAAATGCAGGAACTCAGCGCACGAATCTGCATGGCCGGGGGAATCGAGGTGAACCCGGACCAAGTGGCGCGCCAGAAATTCGAGCGGATTACCCTGATGCGGTCAGTCGAAGCCGCGGTCGACGAGATCCAACGCAGCGGCTGCCTGGTGAAGGATCTGGACATGGGCCTACTCGACTTCCCCGCCTTACTGGACGGGGTCGAGGTATATCTCTGCTGGAAACTCGGGGAAACCAAGATTGAGTGGTGGCACTCGACACAAGAAGGCTACTCCGGCCGACGCAGGATCATCGACGAATTCAATTCGGGCGAGCCGAACCTCCGCCCCAACTAGACCCTTGAGATGGCGGTTCGCAGCCGCCCGGATCTGAACCCTCCCGCCAAGCGGGAACGACAGACTTTCCGTGACCAACCAGCGGGCACCAGGCCGCGCAGCAGCAAACACAGGCCGCGAGGATTCAGGTCGCGTAGTTCCAGTCCGTGCCCGACGGCGAATCACGCAGTACAACGCCGCGTTTTGCAAGACTCTCGCGAATCTCGTCGGCGCGCGCGAAATCTCGAGCTTTGCGAGCGGCGGCTCGCTCCCGGATCAGCGCCTCAACCTCGCCGGCTGAAACCCGTTCGATCTCGACCGGCTTCAAGACCTCGAAAATCGAATCGAACGCTTCAAGCAAGCCCCTAGCCTCGACAGCATTGCCAAGACCGAACTCCTCCCGATCCATCGCCGAGTGCGCCGATCGGACATACTCGAACACAGCGCCGAGCGCTCCGGCCGTATTCAAGTCGTCGTCCAGTGCGTCTCGGAACTGGGAACGCGCGTGGCCACACTGCTCGCTGGAAGCGAGACTGTCGCTTCCGACGAACGGGCCGCCGAGACGACGCTCGAAATTCCTCAGTCTTTCGATCGCCGCGGCGGCACCGCGGAGCCCATCGTAGGTGAAATTGAGCTGCTTCCGATGCGGCGTCGATACCAGCAAATAACGGATTGTGTCTTCGGAATAGCCGCGCTCGGTCAAGTCCCGCAACGTATGAAAATTCCCTGCCGACTTGGCCATCTTCTGGCCCTCGACCAGCAAGTGCTCGGCATGCACCCAGAAGCGCGCGAACGACTTGCCCGTCGCGCTCTCGGACTGGGCGATTTCGTTCTCGTGATGCGGGAACTGCAGGTCCACACCGCCAGTGTGGATATCGAATGTCTCTCCCAAATAGGCCATCGCCATGGCCGAGCACTCCAGGTGCCACCCTGGACGGCCGGCGCCGTATGGGCTGTCCCAGCTCGGTTCGCCTTCGCGGGACGCCTTCCACAGCACGAAATCCCTAGCATCGTCCTTGCCATACTCGTCGGCATCGACGCGCGCCCCAGACCGAATGCCGCTGGGGTCGAGCCGTGACAGCTTGCCGTAGTCCTTCCACGAGGCGATCCGAAAGTAGGTCGATCCGTCGATTTGATAGGTATGACCGGCCTGCTCGATCCGGTCGACAAGCCGGACCATGTCCGTGATGTGCTCGGTCGCGGCGGGAATCTTTTCGGGCCGCTCTAGCCGAAGCCGCTCGCAATCCTCGAAGAAGGCGTCTACGTACTTCCGTGTGTACTCCCCGATCGGCACTCCCGCAAGCGCGGCGCCGGCGATGATCTTGTCATCCACGTCCGTGACGTTCATCACATGCAGCAGCTTCCATCCTGACTGTCGGAGGTGGCGACGGAGGATGTCCTGGAACGCGAACGTGCGCAGATTGCCGATGTGGACGTGGTTGTAGACCGTCGGACCGCACGAGTACATGCGGACGGTCTCACCGTCGGCAGGCTCGAACGCCTCGATCCGGCGGCTCAGGCTGTTGTAGAGCTTGAATGCCACTTGGCGTTCGCGGTACCCGTCATTGTAGCGAGGCGCCGGGTTCCAGGCCGTACGCCTCTGCCGCGGTCCCGCCAAGGATTCGATCCCGCTCCGCGGACCCGAGCCGAGCCGCATACTCAGCGACCAGTGAGGCCCAGCGTCCGTACCCGGTCGCGACCAGGCACACCGGCCAGTCCGATCCGAACATCAGCCGCTCCGGCCCGAACGCATCCAGGACGGTATCGAGATAGGGCAGCAGGTCGCCTTGGGTCCAGCGTTGCCAATGAGCTTCGGTCACCATGCCCGAGACCTTGCAATAGACATGAGGCCGTCGCGCACACTCGCGGATTCCGTTGCGCCAGACGGCGAACGATCCGTCCCGGATCCGGGGCTTGGCAATGTGGTCGATCACGAAGATCTGATCCGGGTGCGCATCAACGAACTTCAGCGCGTGGGGCAGATGCCGCTCAAAGATCAGAATGTCGTACACGAGGCCCGCAGCGGTCACGGCGCGCACGCCATCATTGAAATCCTGCCGCAGCATGTACTCGTCGTCCGGCTCGTCTTGCAGAACATGGCGACAGGCCCTCAGCTTGGGGTCGGCCGCAAGTTCCGCCAGAACCTCAGCGACACCTGGATCGACCAGAGGGGCCCAACCGACGACACCGAGAACGAAATCGTTGGCGGCCGCCAAGTGCAGCAAGAAACGTGTCTCGTCAACGGTCTGGCGCGCCTGCACAGAGACAACTCCACGGATTCCGGCGGCATCGACTTCGCGATGCAGTTCCGCAGGCAGGAAGTCGCGCCGAAGAACTCCCATCGAATCGGATATCCAGGGATACTCGGCCGGGTCGTAGCGCCAGAAGTGGTGATGCGAATCGATCGTCACGCCTCACTCGCCATCATCGGGGATCCTGGTTCTCGGGCAGCCCGGTTGGCCAGATCTGGTTGCGAACGGGGCCTACCATCGAGAGAATCTCGTCCAGCAGCCCGGTCGGCTCCTCGAAATCGAATGCCCGGAGATTGCGTTCGACATGGCGGCTCTTGGACATGCCTACCAAGACGCTGGCCGTGTGGGGATAGTCGTAGCAGAACTTGAGCGCTACCTGGGACACATCCACTCCGCGGGCACGGCACAGGAGCGCAAGCTGGGCTCCGGCCTGTTGGACTGGAGCGGATGCCAGGTGCCAGTCGGGCGCGCCTCGCTCGGTCAGAATCCGCAAGTGCAGGGGCGAAGCGTTGATCAAACCGATCCCGCGATCCTCGCACACGGGCCGGAGTTGCGTGTCAAGATCGTCGACCAGGAGGTTGTAGCGTGCATACGACAGAATCGTGTCGACCGACGCACGCTCCGCCACGTCGCGCAGGATCCCAAGCGGCAAACCGGTAATCCCCACGTAGCGGCACTTGCCGGCCCGCTGAAGTTCGCGAGCAACCGGGAGCGCGTCGTCCAGAATCTGCTGGCGGTCCACGAACTCGATGTCATGCATCTGGTAGATGTCGACGTAGTCAGTCCGAAGCCTTCGCAGGGACTCGTCAATGCTGGCGCGCACTCGGTCCGCCGAGAAGTCGAACTTGTCGGTGTCGTAACGGCCACACTTCGTGGCGAGCACGATGTCGTGGCGCTTGGGGCCAAGCGCCTTGCCAAGGCGCTCTTCGGACAACGTCCGTCCGTAGTACGGCGAAGTGTCGAAGAAGTTCACACCGTGATCGATCGCCATGTGGACGGCGCGCTCGCCCTCGCGCATGTCGATCTCTTCGAACTCGTTGCCTAGAGGGGAGGCACCGTAGCCCAGAACGGAAACTTCCAGTTCGGTGTTGCCGAGCTTGCGATATTCCATGAGGCGGATTGGTTACCCTGCTTCTTGGGGGAAGGCCAGCTTGAGAATTCTGCCGCAGCCGCAGCGGACGGCCAGCCTTCCCCGAGGTGATGATGCCAGATCCGCTGCCCGCAACCGAGAATGCCAATCCTCTCACGCGTGCGATCGACCGCGCAAGCACGGAGGAAGTCCTGGAGTTGATCAACGCCGAGGACGCGGCTGTCGCAGGCGCGGTTCGCAGGGAGATCCCCAGGATCGCCAAGGCGCTGGAGGCCATTGAGAAGTGCTGGGACGGAGGAGGCCGGCTGTATTATGTCGGTGCCGGCACAAGCGGGCGGCTCGGCGTGCTCGACGCCGCGGAGTGTCCACCGACGTTCGGCACGCCGGCCGAAAGAGTCCAAGCTCTCATCGCAGGCGGCAGAGACGCGCTGCTCAGGGCGGTGGAAGGTGCAGAAGACTCTCCCGAACAAGGGCGGGCCGACCTCGTGGGGCGCGGCTTCAGGCGCGGCGACGCCCTGGTCGGGATCGCGGCCAGCGGCCGCACCCCATACGTCCTCGGCGCGATCGAGTTCGCAGCTTCCCTAGGGGCAGTGACCGTCGGACTGAGTTGCAGCCCGGGCTCCGTCTTGGAGGATTCAGTCCGGTATCCGATCACACCGGACGTAGGACCGGAGGTTGTTGCGGGATCAACGAGAATGAAATGCGGCACGGCGCAAAAGCTTGTGCTCAACATGCTTTCAACGGGGCTCATGATCCGCACGGGATGCGTTCTCGGCAATCTAATGGTGAATGTCCAAGCCAAGAACGCGAAGCTAGCCCGAAGGGCCGAGCGGATCGTGGGCGAAGTGACTGGCTGCAGCCTTGCGGAAGCCCGGTCCTGGCTCGCGAAGGCAGACTATGATGTGCGACTTGCAATCCTAATGCGTACGGGTCGGATGCACCGCGCCGACGCCCAGCAGTTGCTTCGACGCTGCGGCAACAACTTGCGGAAAGCCCTCCAGACTCTGCCTGCCTGAATCGCCCAAGGCCCGGCGAGCCCCCAGTGGACAGGCGCTACCGACTCAAGATCCGCCAACCCGGGAATTCCCCGAATCCCGGTCCAGCCCTTCAAGCAGACCAAGCGCTGCTGGACCGCCATCCGGCGGTCCGAACTCCCCGCGGACGCGCAAGAAGCGCCTGTCAGGGCGAACGACGTAGTCCAGTTCGCGGAACTGCTGCTCCGATGACGAGGCTTTGAGCCACCTTCCTCGCCCACGAGCATAACCTCAACGCGCGAATTCCCGTCATTAAGGGTAACTGGAGTCCATTCCGATCCAGTTCCGAGTCCGGGCCATGCCGATTCAGAATTCCAAGCTTCCTTGGTTGCGTTCAATCTTCATCATTGCAATCGCCGCCAGCCTCACGGCCGGGGCACTGCTTCTCTACGGACCAGCGCCGCCCGATCTGTCAACCGCGCTCGTCGAGCGCCGCGATTTTCTGCGAACGGTCACGAGCCGCGGAGAGTTGAAGAGCGCCGAGTCCATTCAGGTCAAGGCGCCTCAGACCCCTAGCCTGAAGATCGTGCAGATTGCCGAGAGCGGCAAGTTCATCGAAGAGGGAGACATCGTTGTCCGGTTCGACGAAGCCGCCCAAGAGGACCTGCTGATCGCGAGAGAGACCGAAGTACGGCAGGTGGACAGCGAGATCGAGCAAGCCGAAGCCCAGCACGCCATCACCGACGAGCGAAACGAAATGCTCATCATGCAGGCCACCTATAACGTGGAGCGAGCGGGCCTCGAAGCCAGCAAGCAAGAGATTCTTGCCGAGATCGAAGCGGCCAAGGCCAAGATCGATGTCGAGATCGCCGAGGGGGAACTCAAGAAATCGGAAGTCACCGCCGCGGCGAGCGATATGTCTCAGGCGGCAGACATCGATCGGCTGGAAGAGCGCAAGGGCAAAGCCATCCGGGATCTGGAGCTGTCTCGAACCTACCTGGGCAGCATGGTCTTGCGTGCACCGACTTCCGGAATCGTGCACGTTCTTCCGAACAACCGAGCCCAAGGATCGTTTGGAACCGCCAGGCCGCCGTTCCAAGAGGGCGACACAGTTTGGACTGGCGCCTCAATCGCGGAGATTCCCGATCTCGATTCCTTGAGAGTGGAGTTCCGGGTCGACGAGGTCGACCGCGGCCGGGTGGAAGAGGGGCAGGAGACGCTCATTCGGATCGACGCCGTTCCGGACGCAACATTGAGCGGAGCGGTGAGTTGGCTCAGCCCGATTGCCACATTGGTGTTCAACCGCCTCCCTCCCCAGAAGAACTTCCCAGCCCACTCGCAACTGAAAGAGATCGACGACCGGCTGCGGCCCGGCATGAGCGCAACAGTCGAGATCGTCGTGCAGAGGATCAGGAACGTCATCGTAATTCCCAGCAAGGCCTCGACGCAAATCGAGGGCAAACCGACAGTGTTCGTCAAGGACGGCACCGGGTATCGCCCAGTGCAGATCGAAGTCGCCGCAACCAACGGCAGGGAGATCGTCGTTGCCCAAGGTCTTGAGGAGGGCGATTTGATCGCGCTCGAGAATCCGTTGCTCGCATCAGAGCGCGGACGGACGCTATGACCGTAAGGGAGGCCGTGCAGTGACCAAGCAGCTCATTCGGATTGCCATCATCCTAGCTCTAGTGGCGGTCGCCGCCGGAGGCTATTTCGCGTGGCAGAGCATCCCCCAGGAAACACAGAATTTTGCCCTCGCCGAGGTGCTCCGCGGCGATCTCGTAGTAAAGACCTACCTTCGCGGAGAACTGCGGGCGGTGAGGTCACTCACGCTGACAGCGCCCAACATCGGCACGCAGTCGCAAATCACGCAACTTGCCCCGACCGGCGCCCTCGCCAAGCGAGGCAACCTGATCTTCGAACTCGACGACTCAGAGCGAGTGGCCGCCCTGGAAGACAGCCTGCTCTCAGTCGAGCAAATCCAGGAGAACCTGAAGAAGGCGGAAGCCGAGCTGGAGATCCGCAAGAGCCAGGACGAAGTCGAAATCGTCCAAGCCAATTTCCAAGTCAGGCGTGCCGAGTTGGAAGTCCAGCGCAACGAACTACTTGCCACGATCGACGCTCGCAAGAATGAACTCACGCTCGAAGAGGCGCAACGGCGCAAGCAAAAACTTGAGGCAGACATCAAGAATCGCCTCCAGCAACGCGAAGCGGAGCTCGCAGTGCTGCGCGAGCAATTGAACAAGGCGCAATTGGATGTCGAGCGGGACGAGCGAAGAATCGAGCAGTCGCGCGTGCTCGCGCCGCTTACCGGCTTGGTGTCGGTCCTTCAGAACCGGTCGGAAGGGCGCGGCGGCTTTGGACAGTCGCTCCCGGAAATCAGGGAGGGAGACCAAATCCCGGCGGGGATGTCGGTCGCCCAGTTGCTCGACCTGTCAGAAATGGAATTGCTGACCCGCGTCGAAGAATCCGAGCGTGCCAATCTGCGCGAAGGCCAGGAGGTTTTCATCCGCTTGGACGCAATTCCCGACAAGACGGTGTCAGGCACAATCAAGCGCTTGGGCACGACGGCTTCGGCCAACATTTTCTCCGGCGAGGCGATCAAGAAATTCGAGTGCGTGATCGGCATCGACATGCGTCAGTTGCTCGAGGTGATCGGAGCTGAGCCTGAACGAATCGAGCGGATCCTGGCGACGGCCCGCCAAAATGCCGCCGTCGGTTTCGGCAGTCAAGGGAATCGACAGCAGAACCGTGCCCAGCAGCCGCGCCAGCGGGCCGAAGACGGGCAGCAAGCGGAACAGGGCCAAGGTCGCGGCCAACGCGGCGCGGGCCAGCAACAAGGGCAACAGACCGCGGAGGGGCAGCAGCCACGGCAGCGCGGCGGCGGCCAGCAGCAAGGACAGCGAGCTGCGGGCGGCCAGCAGCAAGGACAGCGAGCTGCGGGCGGCCAGCAGCAAGGACAGCGAGCTGCGGGCGGCCAGCAGCAAGGACAGCGAGCTGCGGGCGGCCAGCAGCAAGGACAGCGAGCTGCGGGTGGCCAGCAGCAAGGACAGCGCGGCGCCGGCGGCCAAGGGGGCGGTGGCAATCCCTCGCGAATCCTGAGCCGGTTGCCAGAAGCGGCAAGAACGAAAGCAGAGGCACTGCTGAAGGGACGCTCTCCCCAAGACCTCAGCGATAAAGAGCGGGAGCAATTCCGTCAGATCATGACGTCCGCCACGGGCGGAGCTCAAGGCGGCGGCCGAGGGGCTGGCGGCCAGGGCGGATTCGGTGGCGGCCAAGGCGGATTCGGTGGCGGCCAAGGCGGATTCGGTGGCGGCCAAGGCGGATTCGGTGGTGCCCAAGGCGGATTCGGTGGAGCTCAAGGCGCCGGTCGAGGCGGCGGCGGGTTGCAGCAAGCGAGTGCACCTTCATCATCCGGATCCGAATTTTCCGAGGCCGAGCGCATAGCCGCAATACTGCCTAGTCCCCCGGAGAAGGGCTCCGACGTTGAAGTGCTGCTACGGCCAGGACTGCTTGCCGATGCAGAGGTAATTGTCGAGAACATCCCCAATACGCTGTACATCCCGTACCAAGCTGTATTCGAGGACGGGGCTCAAACCATCGTCTACGTCCTGGAGAACGGGAGGCTGCAGGCGCGACGAATCCAGCTTGGCAGGCGCTCGGAGTCCCAGGTTGCAGTCGTTGAAGGGCTCGCCGAGGGCGACCAGATTTCACTGTATCGCCCGGACGACGGACCGTCAGTGCCCTCCGGGAGTCCCGAGCCTTCATCTGGCCCGTCGTTCCCCGGCGGTGGCTCAGGCAGGGGCCGCTAACCGATGCAAATTCCAAACGTTCTGCCCGAACTCCAAATGGGGATCGGGAGCCTTCTGGCACATAAGCTCCGTACCTTGCTGACAATGCTCGGCATGATCTTCGGTGTAGGGGCAGTCGTCGCGATGCTCTCGATCACCGAAGGGGCACGCCAGGAGATGATCCGCTACATCGACCTCCTCGGTGTCAACAACATTGTGGTCGAGGCCAGCGAAGCGCCGGATCGCGACACGCTGATCGAGCTGCGGCAGGTGTCACCAGGGCTCACCTTCCGCGACGCGCGGGCAATCGACGCCAACACACCGAACATCGCTTACTTGTCGGAACGCAAGACATTCCAGCCGACCAGCTTGTTGCCGACGATGGACGGCGACTTACCGACGCTGATCGGAGTGCGGCCAAACTACACCGATATCTACAGCATGTCGCTGATCGAAGGCCGTTTTTTTACAGCGGAAGAGCAGGCCCGCTCCTCGCCCGTTTGCGTCCTCGGCGAGCGGGCAAAGATCAGCATCCTTGGCTATGGCAGCGCCGTTGGCAAGTACATCAAGGTCAACGAAGTCTGGCTCCACGTGATCGGCGTCGCGGCCCCCCAGTCGCAGGCGGAATCGGAAGTCGAGGGACTCGAGGCGGACGACCGCAGTAACGTAATCCTGGCGCCTTTGAATTCCGTCATGCGTCGCTTCGAGGATAACAACAGCTATCTCAAAGACGAGATTGACGGAGTCTATATCCGTGTCGAAGCCGGGGCCGATCCAATCGAGACCTCGCAGATCGTGCGCGCCATCTTGAACACCACCCACAACGGTGCCAGTGATTTCTCGGTCCTGGTCCCCGCGGACCTGCTCGCCCAGAGGGAACAGCAGCAGTTGGTGTTTCAAATCGTCATGATCTGCATCGCTGGCATTTCGCTGCTGGTGGGCGGCATCGGCATCATGAACATCATGCTCGCGACGGTACTCGAGCGCACGAGAGAAATCGGTATCCGCCGGGCGATCGGGGCGCGCCAGCGCGACATTGTCCGGCAATTCCTTATCGAGGCGGTGATGATCTCGATCCTTGGCGGTTTGATCGGTATCGCAACAGGATTCGGGGGCTCGAAGGTCATCGCCGCGATCGCCGGTTGGGCAACGGTGGTCACGATCATCTCGATCGTGGTTTCCTTCGGGGTTTCCGTGTTCATCGGCCTGCTATTCGGTATCTATCCCGCCATGCAGGCGGCCAAGCTTGATCCCATTGAGGCCATCCGCTATGAATAGTGCTCAAAAGACACTCGCCATCAAGACTGCCGTGACCGCCGCGGCTGGCATGCTCGTGCTTGTCGTGTCGCCGATTGCGGCGCAATTCGCAACGTTCCCGGATGGGGCGTACTTCCGCGAGCAATGGCAGGCGGCGCCTTATGCGGTCGAGATCGAGATCGCGGGAAACCTCGAGGACATGGTTGTCGACGGCAAGCTGGAACTGAGCTTGCGCGACTATCTGGAACTGGTGATGGCCAATCACCCAGATGTCCAGATCCAGAAGCTCAACGTGCTGGAGCAGGAGAACTCGATCCAGAGCGCCCTCAGCCCGTTCGACCCCAACTTGGACCTGAACTTCAACGCCAACCGCTCCGCGAACCCCTCGCAGGATGTCCTGCAGGGCGGAGACGTGGTGAGTTCGCTCCGGCAGAACGGCGGTTTCACATACCGGCAGACACTCGATACCGGAACGAATTACCAGATTGGCTTCACCGGCCAGAAAAGCGCCAGCAGCAGTTCGTTCCGGACGTTCAACCCGTCCATCCAGGACACGCTTTCGTTTCGCATATCGCAGCCATTGCTGCGAAACCGTGGACGCGGGATTCAGCGCATCCCCGTCATGATCGCGCAGTCGCGCTACGAGACCAGCCAAGCCCAAGCCCGCCAGCGCGTTCTCGCGCTCATCGCGCAGTCGGAAAACACTTACTGGCAGGTCGTGTCGAATCGCGAGGCACTCACAGTTCAAGAGAACAATCTGGAGCTCCGGCGCCAATTCCTGGAACGCTCGAGGAGAGAGCTCGAACTAGGGGCGATCTCCGAGCTAGACATCTTTCAGCCCGAGCAGAACTTCGCCAACGCGCAAGTCGGAGTGACCCGCGCACGGTACCGTCTGCAGCAAGCCGAAGACCGCGTGCGGCGCCAGATCGGCGCGGACCTCCATCCCGAGATTCGCAATCTGCCCCTGGTGCTAACGGAGTCTGCGGACCCTCCGCTGTACATGGCAACGTACGAGGCGGAAGAGACCTTGAGGAAAGCGTTGCTCATGCGACCCGAGATCATGCAGCAGAGAAAGAATCTGGAGATTGACGACTACAACATCAAGCGCAATACGAACGCCCAGCGGCCAGACCTTTCCTTGACCGCCAGCTACAGCGCTACGGGACTTGGCGGGAATCTCTATCAGAATTCGCTGGTGGGCGGCGGCTCCAGGCTGTTGCTTTCGGCGGGCGGCTTCCCAGCCGCCATGGAGCAGCTGCTGCAATTCGCTTTCCCCACGTACAGCGTGGGCATCACGCTCAACCTGCCGTTACGCAATCGGCGGGCGGCAGTGAACCTGGCAAACTCGGTCATCCAGAAGAAGCGCAACATGTACCAGCTCCAGTCGCTCGAGCAGCAGATCCGCTTGGATGTGCTCAATGCCATCGCCGGAATCGAACTGAGCAAGGCGGCGATCCAGCAAGCCGCAGTCGCCCTCGACTACTCTCAGAAACGACTTGACGCCGAGCAGTTGAAGTACGACCTCGGCGTGAGCACGGCATTCATCGTGCTGGATGCCCAGGACGACCTCGTCCAGAGCCAGGCGGACTTGTTACAAGAATCGATCGGCTACCGCCTGGCGATCGTCACGTTGCTGCAGGCGACGGGCGAACTCCTCGACGCCCGGGGTGTCAGGCTGAGCTTCAACTAGGGGGTCCGGGGCGGTAGCGGCTCCCTCTACAATGAGACGAGCCGTCGGGGCGTGGCGCAGTCTGGTAGCGCGCCTGCTTTGGGAGCAGGAAGTCGGGGGTTCGAATCCCTCCGCCCCGACCATCTATTCCGGGGGGCCGGCCCGCAGACATAGGTAACAGAACGTACCTTAGACATAGGAGACGACCTCGCGCCAAACGGGTTGTCGGTGGTTTGCGGCGTTTTCTGCTCCAAGTCAATCGAACCCAGGTCGAAGTGCATGAACCTGACAAGCCAGAAGGCGTCGCCGACCTCCTCGATGTCGAGCATTTCGGCGGCCATCTTTGTTGAGATGTCAAGCCTCTTGCATGCCAGCCCAGTTCCATCAGACCACGACAGGTTTTGCGAGACCGCGGCTTGGAACTCCCACGGATTTCTACCCAGTCAGTCGGGGATCGGTGGATTGGGCCCGACCGAACCGACATGGCTTCGAGCCGGGATAGCCGGCACAGCCCGTTCGCTCCAGCGGAAGATCGAGCCTGGCTAGGCGTTTCGCGGGGGTTTCGGATCAAGATTCCGCTCTAGTTCCGCATCCGTTACCGAAGACGACCCGACTCCCAGCGCGGGCACGCTGATCCCCGCGAGCCAGGAGATGGCATTCATCACGACCTTGCGGTACTCGTCGTTTTGCCAGTTTCGATGGAAATGGCCTCCGGTGAAGCCGAAGCCACGCCCGCCATCCGGCCGTTCCAGGGTCCAGAGCATCGTTTCGTCGCGGCCCTTGTTGGCTTGAATGTGCGGATAGGGACCCTTCGGATACACATACGGGCCGTCTCGAGTCTCGTCGCTCGGCTTGGCTACCAGGATTGGCGTGAAGAGAGAGCCTCCAACCACCTTCCGTGACGACGCGTCGAAGCCATCCTGGAAGCGCATGTTGAAGTACCACTCGTCCTCGGCCGAAAAGGGCCGCACTCCATGGCTCACCGGATGGTCCACGAAACTCTGAAACGATGGCGTCCAGATTGGATTGCACGACCACTCGTGCTCGTAGTAGCCGCCTAGCCAGCGCTTGAACTCCGCGCCTGCGTCGTCCCTCAGCACCTCAACGCCGTAGTGCATGCACCCTAACCCGACACCGCGGCGAACCTGCCTCTCCATGATGGCTAGACGTCCCTTGTCGGCTAGAGGATGCTTGCGCCCGCCGTCGGAATAGATCACGATCGCGTCCGCGTCGTCGAGGGTCGCTTCGTCTTCGACCCAGCCTCCGTCGTGGCGCTCCACTGCAAGCATCGGCAATTGTGCCAAACGCTTCTCGAGCAGCAGCGTGCCGGCTCGAAACTCATGCATGCCCGGCGGGTGGCTCGGACTGCCCGCGATCAAGACCAGCTTGCGGGTCTTCGCAGCGCTCGCGGCCGGTGGGCGGAACACGTTGTGGGCAGCACCGCCGGCAACAAGGAGACTCAGGAATTCGCAGCGGGTCATACTTGGCATGGTACAGCCCTTCGCAGGTCCGTGGCCACCGGCACTGGCAGCGGTCGATCAAGTCGCCCGAGACAAGGCGGTGGCCCGTTGTCCCGCTCGCGACCATCACTGGCAGCGGCGTGGCTGCCGCGAGTCCCGGAGTTGGTACCGACTGCAAGTCACGGACGGACAGCAATTCGTCAGCGGCTGCCGAATTCGATAGAAACAACGGACAGAACACGCCAAAACGGTTGACCACCCGGCGCGAGGGGACGAGAACGCGACCGGCTACGACGATGCCGGATGGGGCACGCACAAGTACCTGTCAGTGCCGCTTTGACGCGCTGATTGAAGGTTGGCGGACGGACGGCGTCAGTGCCGCCGCCCGGCTCGATCAGATCCCCCGGCAGAGCCGGAGTCAAGCACCGATGCGATAGGGCGTTTCCGTCCTGGTAACTGCGACGACAGTTGGCCGATTGACGACATCCCCTCCAAACGATGAAATGCGCTCCAGACGGGTTCCGCGTTCGCCGGGATGCTGGATCGAGACCAGCATGAGATCCTGGGCGGTGTTCATGATCACGGAGGCACACTCCGCCCCGACAACTCCACTGAAGAGCTGACGGTTGAAGCCACGCTCGGCACCCTCGGTGGGGACGAAGAAGACACCGTCGTTGATTCCGACCGAACGGGGCTGGCCGTCCGTCGCGATCAGCAGATTGCCGTTCTTGTCAAACGCGAGGTTGTCCGGATTCGCGATCTTGCTGACTCGGCTGGTGTCGAATCCGGCGAAGTAGGTGCCTTGGGCTTCGTCCGCCGGGTCTCCGCACAACATGAAGATCTCCCACTGGAACTGTGTCGCGCCGTTGTCATCGCCTGCCTCCGTGATCTCGATGATGTGCCCCATGGGATTGGGAGCGCGGGGATTCGCGGCGTCCTCCGAACCGGCTCCCCGTCGCGTGTTGTTGGTCAGCGCAACGTACACCTTGTTTGTGACGGGATTGATGTCGACGTCTTCGGGGCGATCCATCTGGGTCGCTCCGAGCAAATCAGCCGCCTGCCTCGGGAACAGCAGGATATCGGCCTGACTTGCAAATCCGTTTGACATGTTGAGCGGTCCTTCTCCATGGACTAGCGGCATCCATTCCCCGGAACCGTCGTCGTTGAACTTGGCCACGTATAACGTGCCGCTATCCAGAAGCGAGTCAGCATGCCTCTTGTTCCCGTCGTAGGTGCCCGTCGAGACGAACTTGTAGACGTATTCGAACCGGGCGTCATCGCCCGAATATACGACGGCATTCCCGACAGCCGACAGAGTCGTCGCAGCAGCTTCGTGCTTGAACCGGCCCAGTGCTGTGCGCTTCTTCGGCACCGTGTAGGGGCCGAAGGGGTCGATCTCGACAACCCAACCGAACTTGTTGATCTCATTCGGCTCGTAGTTGAGATTAAAGCGCCGGTGGAATCTCGACCACGGGCGGCGGCCCCCCTCGTCCCTGACTCCGAAGCGAGTGTTGGCGACCTTCGCCATCTCGTTCGTGACGCCGCTGTTGTTGGCAAAGTACTGGTCAAAGTTCTCTTCTGCGGTCAAATAGGTCCCCCAAGGAGTGACCCCTCCTCCGCAGTTGTTGAATGTCCCGTTGACGGTTGTTCCGTACGGATCCGACGAAGTCCTCAGCAGTGCATGGCCCGCAACCGGTCCGGTCAGGAAAATCCGGGTCTCGCCATGGATCCGTCGGTTGAGGATGGAAAGGGGGTAGTGCCGATAGCCACCGCCCTGGGCAGCGGGCCTGCGTACGACCAAGAGCATCGAAACGCCGTGTGCCGCGATCTCGTAGTCCACCTGCCTCCTGGCGGCGTGATCAGCGGAGTAATTTGAGAACATCAACTCGGGATTGGTGTACTCGTGGTTGATTCCTACCACGCCGGATCCGCCTCCGTTGTCGAACCAAGCGACAAAATCGCAGTTGTAGCCCACTTGTTGTTCTTGGGCCCAAGGGTCCAGGTCGTACGGGTCGAATTCAGGAGCTGACCCGTTGATCGGCTGCCCCCAAGCAGCTAGTGGCTCCCACTTGTAGCCTTCGGGGACGGCGATTTCGTCATCGGGGCGCCCCTGGACTGGCGAGAAGGTCAGCCCCGACGAGGCTTCCTGTCCCTTGAGGTTTGCTACGGAACCGATATAGAGCAACGGTGCCAAAGCGCCGCCCTTCAGGATGGAGCGACGCTGGATTCGCCTCGAGAGCACCTCATCGAACGTGTCACCGGTATCGCGACGCGGCTCGCTGCCTTCGAAACCAACATCACCGCCAGGGAAAATTGCTTGATTGACCATGAGTCTCCTTCTTCCTCCGCTGTTGTCGTGAAGCTGCAAAACTTGACTCTACTCGCGACATGTCGCAATCCGGTGACGGCGCGGTTACCTTGCCGTTACAGCTTGGCGACACCCGCGTTACAGCAACACTGGACCCCGCAGCGAGGCCTCGACAGCGTCTCGCGGACTCGACTTGGGCCGATTGATTCCGATCACATGGGCCGCGACAGCACGTTGCAGATGGCTGGGAATCACCGAACCGAAGCGATTCCACCCTGCAGTACACTTGGGAATTGGAATCCAGTAACGAATTGCGTGTCCTCACGCTAATCGCCAGTGCAACGGAGATTGTCTGCGCGCTAGGGTACCGAGCGTCACTCGTGGGCCGCTCCCACGAATGCGACTACCCTGCGGATGTGAAATCTCTGCCGCAGGTAACAGCCCCGCGCTTCAATCCCGGAGAATCAAGCCGCCGGATCGACGAGCAAGTCAAGGAACTGGTGCGGGAAGCGACTTCGCTTGATGCTCTTGGTGTGTACGAGATTTCGACGGAGCAACTACGCGAACTGCGTCCGACCCACATCATCACCCAGACGCAGTGCGAGGTCTGCGCCGTTAGCTTGCGAGATGTGAAGGCCTCCGTGGCCCGGGTTGCTGGCTACCAGCCCTGCATCGTACCCCTCGAGCCCAATGCGATGGCGGATGTCTGGGAGGGCTTTCACAGCGTCGCGTCATCACTCGGAGACGCGGCCGCTGGCAACAGGCTTGTTAGGGACCTGCAAACCCGGATCAATTCGATCGCGAATCAAGCGAACTCACTGCCGTCCCAGCCTTCGATCGCCGCGATCGAGTGGGTCGATCCACTGATGGCGGTCGGGAACTGGATGCCGGAACTGATCGACCTGGCTGGCGGTCGCTGCCTGTTTGGACGACGAGGCGAGCATTCTCCGCGGATGACCGTGGAAGGTCTCCTTGAGGCCGACCCCGACGTGATCCTGCTGTCCCCTTGCGGACTCGACATCAACAGGACACTGGAGGATCTGCCGATCCTGGAAGATCAACCCGGCTGGACGAATCTTCGCGCCGTGCAGTTCGGGAGAGTCTATGTCGGGGATGGCAACCAGTTCTTCAACCGGCCCGGACCGCGCCTGGCGGAAACAGTGGAGATCCTCGCCGAAATCCTGCATCCCGACACGTTTGATTTCGGTCATCGCGGTACAGGCTGGATTCCAATTCCAACCGCCGCGTAGATCGCCCAGGCATTCGGACCGTCGGTTACGCGATCTTGGCCAGAGCGCGTCGCAGGCTCCGGCATCGGTCACAGCCGCACGCCCGAATCGCGCGGGAGCAGTTTCACTGTCAACTGCAGTTCCTCGCCTTGCCGGATGACTGTCAGCAAGACGGTATCCCCGGCGAGCTTCAGCGCCAGGGCCTCGCTCAGCTTGTTGCTGTCCGAGATCGCCGCTCCATCCACGGCGATGATATAGTCGCCGCCCCAAGGAACACGGTAGTTTCCCACCCTCGCTTCACGATCCGCGCCTCGCAGGCCAGCGGATTCGGCGGCCGACCCGGCGCGGACATTGATCACCAGGTAGCCCGTTGACGGCAGGCGTAGGGCGCGCAACCACCATTGCGAGAGGAAAAGGCCTTCGATCCCAAGGTCCTGTGCTGGCTCTGCTCCGCCCTTGACGAAGCGCAGTAGCGCCGTCGCGCGGCTGATCGGCATGGCGAAACCGATTCCGATATTGCCGCTGGGGCCGTAAATCGCGGTGTTGACGCCGATGACGTTGCCGCTCGAATCGAGTAGCGGCCCGCCGCTGTTGCCGGGATTGATGGCGGCGTCGGTTTGAATCAAGTCTTTCAGGATTCCGCTGCGATCCTGAATGGAACGCCCGGTCGAACTCACCACCCCTGTCGTCAGGGTGCCCTGCAGTCCGAACGGATTTCCGATCGCCAGCACTTTCTGGCCAACCTGAACGGCATCCGAATCGCCCAATGTGAGGAATGGCAGGGGCTCCTCGGGCTTGATCTGGATGAGCGCCAGGTCGTTGGCAGGGTCCGTTGCAAGAACGACAGCCTTGTACCGCGTGGCCCCGCCACCCTCCGTCAACGGGGTCACCTCAAGTTCGGCGCTGCCCTGGATCACATGGTAGTTCGTGAGAATCCGCCCCTCCGCATCCACCAAGAATCCGGACCCGGACGATTCGCTCGGATAGACCTCCAAGAACCAATTGCGCTGCAAGACGGTGCTCGTGATATGCACGGTCGCCGGACTTGCCCGGCGATAGATCTCGATGTTCGAGAATTCCTCGTCAGTCAGAGTCGAGTCCGCTTCCGTCCAAAATGGCTCATCCAAGACCATCGGGGAGACCCGCCCGGAAAAGTCCGGCCGAGGTGTCCAGCAGATAATTGCGACCAGCAACGCGGCAGCCAGAGCAACGGGGCGCCAAGCTGACCAATTCGATTCGCGCATCGCCATCAATTGACCGCCGTCACGGACGGCCGCAACGCTTCCGCCCGGAGCTTCTGGTAGATCTCGCGAACTTGGCAAACGGTCTGCTCTTCAGTGCCGCCAGTGTCAATCACGAAGTGAGCATAGCGCCGTTTCTCTGACAACGGCATCTGCCGGTCAATTCGCGATTCCGCGTCGGCTCGCGTACCGCCATCTCGTTGGACGAAGCGCTCGATCTGCGCATCCCGCGGACACGAGGCCAGGACAATGCGCTGATAGCGCTTGTAGCTGCCCGACTCGATCATGACCGCTGCCTCGACCATCGCCACCAGGCCCGTCGCAAGCTTTTCCACTGCTTCAAAGAAGCCTTCAATGCGGTCAAAGACGCGCGGATGAATGATCGCGTTGAGGCGTTCGAGCCGGCTCGCGTCAGCGAATACGATGGCGGCGAGCGCCTTGCGGTCAATTGCGCCCCCGGGCCCGAGAATCCCTGTGCCGAATTCTGCGACAACTTCCGCCCGCGCTCGCATGTCGTCCGCCAGGACTTGATGGCCCAGCTTGTCCGCCTCTAGGACGGCGCAACCCAAGCGGGAAAACTCAGCTGCAGCGAAGCTCTTGCCGCTCGCCAAACCGCCAGTCAAGCCCACCCTCAGCATCGGCGAAGGCGCTCGGCGCGAAATTGTGGCTGGCCGGGGAGGATTCGAACCTCCACAACGGGCTCCAAAGGCACGTGTCCTACCGTTAGACGACCGGCCATCAGCCGATATCGTTAGGATAACACGCAGTGTCCGGGCTCCGAGGGGCACCCCAAGGCCGGCCGCGCCGCCTTGATTCAGAACGAGAAAGCGATGCAGCTACGTGTTGTCGAGATTCTCAGGCATGGCTGTGAGGAGCACTTCCTCTCCGGAATCCAGGCCAGCAGAAACCAGCGCCTCAGTGTTGTTGAAGTCCTGCACCTGCACCGGACGCTTTAGATACGTTCCGTTCGCAGCAACGTGGACGAACGGGCGTCCATCGTCCCCTGGCTCGGATTGAATCGCTTCCCTTGGCACGATGACGCCTGACTGGGGCCTCGAGTAGAAGACATCAACGCTGGCTGACAGATCAGGCAGGATACGGTCATCCTTCGAATCGATCAGAATCCGGACCGGGATCTGCTTGAGAAACGAACTGCGACCGCCACGGCTGTATTTCGACCCTCCGGATGACGAACTCGCGACGGCACCTAGTTCAACGACACGGCCCTCGAATCGCTCGCCGGGGAACGCATCGAGCTCGATGACTGCTTTGTCGCCGATTCCTATTGTCTGCGCGTCGACTTGATTGACACTGGCATTGACGATCATTTTGGAAACATCAACGATGCGCATGAACAGGGTGCCGGGATAGACTTGGTCGCCAGGCTTGGTCTGGGCGTACTGGCCACCGCCCTTGTACGCCGCCTCAAGCACGACCATGCCTGGAATCGGGGTCTTCACCCGCAGGCGTTCCAAGTCTCGCAAATGGCGCTCGGTGTGCAGCTCTTCCTCCCGGACTCTCAGCCGCTCCACGCGGAGGTCCGCACGGTGCACGGACTCCATGAATTGACCCTCCTGCTCCAGTTGCTGCCATGTGGCGCGAGCCTCGTGAGCGACATTCCGCAGGATCTCGGCTTCAATTCTGGATCGCACCTCGGCGGTCCCGACATCCAGACCCGCCTTGTCGGCCTCGGCCTTGGCTGCGAGGCGCGCCTGCCGTTCGGTCTCCTTCAGGATCATGATTTCCGACTCGCGTTTGCGGAAATTCGACTCAGCCACGGTCTGCACCGACTCGCGGTCCTTGATATGGTCGATGAGCCACTGCAAGTCGAACTCCGCAACAACGGATCCGGCCGGAATCACGGTTCCGGGCTCCGCCAGCGTGGCGAGGGTGAGCCGTGAACTGCCCGAATCTCGCGGGCCGCGCAATCTCGGGGCCCGAATCGCCGCGTATTGCAGAGTCTCAATGGTTCCGCCAATGCGCAAGGACTTCGTGAACTCGCCAAGTGTTGCGGCGGCTGTCCGTAGCTGCGTGGATCCCTGCCCGGACGTCACAGCGGATTCGCGGTTGCTCAGAGCCCAAATCATCAACGCGGTGACAACGCCAGCCACGAGGCATAGGCCGGTCGTAAGCCACCGGCTTGGCTTCGACGACCGGCGCGGTCCAGGAGGTGCGGGGATGGGCCTCGCTATATCCGGCGGGCGCGCCGGTTCGGGAGTTGCAGGGACGGGGAAATGACTGGCCATGGAACTACATCCGCGCACACAAGTAGCGACGCTAGTTAATTATATAGCAACGTCTCAGTGTTAATAGGCCTTTCCGCGCAAAAACCTGTGGCAGCCACACGTTTACTTTGACTGTTTGCCCGAAATCGCCAAGATCCGGTCGGTCAGGCTGTTTCCCGTTCGTCTTGGAACGGTAGGCCCGAATCGATTTCTTCTCTATTCAACAGGACGATATGCTGCTGCTCGGGAGACCGCCCAGAGCCCAATGGCATTGACCGAGTGTGTGGAGTGTAGATCTGGTGGACTCGGAGCGTAAGCGATTTGAGATCAGCAGCTTATGACTCAGGACAGATTTTTTTGCGAATGCGCTTGACTTTCACGGCTAATTCTGGCAGGTTGAATGGGGAGGGCAACCGCTTTGGACCCGTTGAT
>MKWU01000948.1_pt1 | contig 53277 bp, 42 predicted proteins | sample 809101 | NCBI WGS metagenome assembly MKWU01 (sample SAMN05860141, study PRJNA318959) | sponge metagenome | host: Aplysina aerophoba | place: Slovenia: Piran, Adriatic Sea, Gulf of Piran | collected 2013-05-07 | reverse complement strand
AACTCCACGTCCAGCCCGGCTTCCACTTCCCCACGGCGATAGTCGTACGTCGCACCCACGCTGGCCTGCTCCGGCGTATACCGCCCCACGCCCCCGGCGACCCGCACCCACGCGGGCGAGCCCGGCACCGTCAACAGCTCCCCGGCCGGCCCCCGGCCGTGCAGCCGCAGCAGCAGCCCCGGCAACGCCTCGTACACCGCCGCGCGCGGGGCGTAGGTCTCGCTGAAATCTTGGGCCGAGAAGTCCCGGCCGGCTATGGTGTCACCGGCCGGCAGCGTGAGGTCCCAGGCTCCGTTCAGCACGGGACGCCCGGTGGCCCCCGCGGCCCCGTCGTGCACCGGCACCCCGTTGACCCGCAACGTGGTCTCGCCCCCGTCGTTGCGGATGACGCCCTCCTGCAGCACAGGGCCCACGCGACGGCCCGCCAAGTCCAGGTCCACCTGGAGCCGCGGCGCCTCGCCCGCGGCAAGAATCGCGATGCCCGACGCCGCGCCGACCGTGCCCCGGGGGCCGATGGCCACCTTGCCGCCACCCGCCAGATACACCCCCGCCGCTCCCTCGCCCGCCCCGCCCATGACCCGGCCGTTCACCCTGACGCTCTGTGTGCGGTAGCCGTCTTCGCCCAACGCGGCGGCTCCCTCTATCATGCCCTCCGCATCGAGGCGACCTATCTGGATTCCGCTCGCCTCCCTGCCGCCGGCGCCAATCGTGCCCCCATCGACGGTGATGCCGATCTCCCCGATGCCGGATTCATGACCGGCATAGACCCCGTGGGAGCCCTCGCCCCGCGTGCTGATCTCGCTACCCGTCAGGCCTATTGCGATGTTGCCTGTACCTTGGATGACGTTGCCGTCAGAATCGGTGAGAGGATTGCCAGCACCGTCCGTGGGGTTGCCATGCCCGGCATAGACGCCGTAGGCGGAGATGTCATCGGAGTCGGGGTCGGGGTTAAGGCCCGTGCTCTCTGTCGTGATGGTGACGTCCCGGACGTCAATGACGATATCGCCGGCGTCATAATGTGCTCCAGCAATGCCGCTGGCGGTTGTGCCCGTCGTCGAGATGGCGCCGCCCTGCACGTGGAGGTCGAGGCTGCCCTCGCCGGTGTGTTGCCCGAGAATGCCGCTGGCGAATGCGCCCGTCGTCGAGACCGTGAGAGCTTGCGCGTCGATGATGAGAGCGCCGGCGTCAAAATGTAACCCCAAGATGCCCAGGGCGGTTTCGCCCGTCGTCGTGATGGCGCCGCCCTGCACGTGGAGGTCGAGGCTGCCCTCGCCGGTGTGTTGCCCGACGATGCCGTAGGCGAGTGCGCCCGTCGTCGAGACCGTGAGGGCTTGTGCGTCAATGGTGACATCGCCGGCGTCAAAATGTGTCCCAACGATGCCCCGGGCGGTTTCGCCCGTCGTCGTGATGGCGCCGCCCTGCACGTGGAGGTCGAGGCTGCCCTCGCCGCGGTGTTGCCCGACGATCCCGTAGGCGGTTTCGCCCGTCGTCGAGACCGTGAGGGCTTGCGCGTCGATGGTGACATCGCCGGCGTCAAAATGTTCCCCCCAGATGCCCTGGGCGGATTTGCCCGTCGTCGAGATGGCGCCGCCCTGCACGTCAATGTCGAGGATGCCCTGGCCGCTGTGTTCCCCGAAGATGCCGTGGGCGGATTCGCCCATCGTCGAGACCGTGAGGGCTTGTGCGTCGATGGTGAGTGCGCCGGCGTCAGAATGTTCCCCCCAGATGCCCCGGGCGGCTTTGCCCGTCGTCGAGATGGCGCCGCCTCGAACGTCAATGTTCGTGTCTCCCACACCAACATGGGAGGAGACAATGGCGTGGGCGAACGTTCCATTCGTGTCGACGGTGAGGTTCCGGGCGATGAGCCTGCTGGCGCCCGCTCCTTCATGACGGCTGTGGACGGCGTAGGCGAATTCACCCATGGTCGTGAAATCGCCGCCACGCAGGTCCAATCGGAGCGCACCCGACTCTCCGTAGTGCCCGACGAAGATGCCCCGCCCGTTCGAGGTTACGTCCGCGGAGGAGACGACCGAGATCTCCCCCTGGTAGCCATAGCCCGTTTCGGTGGGCGTGATCCAGATGGCGCTATAGAGAGGGAGGCTTTCAGGGTTGTCGGGATCGATGTAGGCATCATCGCCGGGATGCTCGCGGTCATAGTCGAGGGCGAGATCATCGGTGAGCCGGATGGTAAAGTTGCCGTTCGACTCGTCGGGGCCGTAGAAAATGTTGCCGTCTGAGGGATCGTAATTGGACGGCGAGCAGACGATCTCGACCCCCGGCTCCGGCGGGCCGCATTCGTTCTCCGCCCGCGCATCCGGGGCTGTGAGCATGCAGAAGGCGGCCAGCGCAAGGGCGGCGGTCACCCGAGATATCCTGCGGGTTTGTTTGAAATCGCATGTAGAAGCGAAATGCAGTTCCTGACGCGCGGATGTGTTTTCGGCGAAAGTCATAAATTTTCTCCAATAATCACCACTTGCATATTAGGTGAATAATAGAGCATTCGCACAATAGCAAAGCGCTCGCTTCTTCGCACCCCTCCTGGCCGTGACCTGGATGTCGCTGCTCGCGCCCCACTCCTCGTAGCCGGACGTCTCGTGGGCGACCAGCGCCCAGACCTGCTTCTTGATGGACCGTTCTGCTGAAAGAGCCGGCTCGGTGAACTCTTGGAACGCTGCCAATTGCTGGGAACTGCTACCTTGATGAAGGGAAGACACGCGCTGGACGCAGGGCAGAACATCGCCGACGCCGGCCAAGTGTGCTATTCTTCCATCCGATTCGGGCGGAGCAAAGTCGAAGGACCCGGAGGACGAGTAGGATGAAGATCGAGAGTCTTGGCAACTTCGAACGCGTGGACCGGAACGCCGAGGTGATGGACACGCCCTACGACCGCTGGGTGGCATCCCAGGGAATGGACGTGATCCGGGGCTACTTCGTCGAGGACCTCAAGGAAGTGCCGATGAAGTGGTGGGACCGCAAGGGCGGCCACGGCGTCTACATCAACCTGGAAGGCGCCGGCTATCTGGACGACGCCTTCGTGGTGTCGATCCCGCCGGGCAAGAGCCTCAACCCGGAGAAGCACATTTACGACGAGCTCGTGTACGTGCTGTCCGGCCGCGGCGCCACCACTCTGTGGCAGAGCGACGGCAAGGGGCAGAGCTTCGAGTGGCAGGAAGGCAGCCTGTTCGCCATCCCGGTGAACGCCACCTATCAGCACTTCAACGGCTCGGGTGACCGGGAGGCCAAGCTCCTGGGAGTCACCAACGCGCCGCTGGTCTACAACATCTTCCACAACGAAGACTTCGTCATGAACAATCCCTACGCCTTCAGGGACCGCTTCGACGACGACCAGGACTTCCGCGGCCACGCGCGCCTTTACAACGACCGGGTACTGGAGACCAACTTCATCCCCGACGTGGCCAACATCGAGCCCATCGCCTGGGAGGCGCGGGGCAAGGGCAGCCGGACCGTGTTCTTCGAGCTGGTGAACAGCCACATGGGCGCCCACGTCTCCGAGTTCCCGGTGGGACGCTACAAGAAGGCGCACCGCCACGGACCCGGCGCCCACGTGATGATCCTGTCCGGCGAAGGCTATTCCTTGATGTGGCCGGAAGGCGAGGAGAAGCAGCAGTTTATCTGGAAGCCCGGCTCCCTCGTGGTGCCCCCCGAGGGCTGGTTCCACCAGCACTTCAACTCCGGCCCCCAGCCGGCCCGCTACCTGGCCCTCAAGATGCTCAGCCGCATGTTCAAGCTGGTCCCCGGCCCCATCCAGTCCGACGTCCCCCTCAACCAGGGCGGCTGGCAGATCGAGCACGAGGACGAAGACGACGACCTCATCCAGCTCTTCGTCGACTCCTGCGGCGCCTCCGGCGCCAAGGTCGACATGCCCCACATCCTGGAACGGCAGGGGGCGGCCTGACCTACCGCGGCCGCAGCCGCTCGATGGTGGCGATGTAGTCCTTGATCCCGGCTTCGAGGTCGTAGGCCGGGGTGAAGCCCAGGTGCGCCGTGGCCTTGCCGATGTCGAAGATGCAGTAGCTCTTCTTCTCGGTCATGCGGAACTCCAGCCCCGAGCTGATCTCGATCTTGCTGTCGGGATAGAGCCCGCCGAGGACACGCTTGAAGTCGTGGAGCGTGACGCCCACGCCGGTGCCGATGTTGAAGGTGCGCTCGGCGGGGTCCTTGACCTGCAGGCCCAGGATGATGGAGCGGGCCACGTCGCCCACGTAGAGGGCCTCGTTGGACTGGTCACCGCCCTCGGCCGAGAATCCCTCGCCGGACATGACCTTCTCGATCATCTGGCCGTAGAGCGACAGCGCGCCGTGGCGCACCTCCTTGCCGGGACCGTAGATGGAGCCGAAGCGCAGCACCACCGAGCTCACGCCGTACTTCTTCTGGTAGTAGGTGCACAGGGTCTCGCAGCACACCTTGATGGTGCCGTAGAGATCCGCCGGGCTCTGGGGGTGCTCCTCGGCCACGGGCACGTAGTCGGGGTAGGCGTGCTTCCCGCCGATCTCGCCGTACACCGCCTTGGAGCTCGTGAACACCACCCGCTCGAGCCCCCGGTGCCGCGCGATCTCGAGCACGTTGAGGGTTCCGTCCACGCCGACCTTGATGCCCAGGGCCGGGTCCGTCTCCGCCGGAATGGGCATCAGCGCCGCCAGATGGGCCACGTGCGTGATGCCGTTGTCGACGATGATCTTGTCCAGGCCCTCGGGGTCCAGGATGTCCCCGATCACCAGGTCCACGTCCTTCTCGATATCCGAGATCAACGAGGTGTCCATCCGGTTGTCCATCAACACGGGGCGCACACCGTCCCGGACCAAGTGCCGCGCGGTGACCGCGCCGTTGACTCCCATGCCGCCGGTAATCAGAATCTTCATGTGATGCCTCCGTCCCGAGCCACGCATCGGCCCGGACACGGGCGGGTCTGAAACCCGCCCCTACATTTCCACTGCATGCCGTCACGCAACGCGCGTGAGATCCAGGTTTCCTTCCGGGTCGACGCGTAGCGCCCAGCCCGGCTCCACCACCGTGGTGGACGTCTTCTCCTCGACGATGACCGGGCCGGCCAGGGCCGCGCCCGGGGCCAGATCGTCCCGGCGGAACACCGGCACGTCGTGCGCACCGTCGAGCATGACGGCGCGGCGGCGCTCCCTGGCCGCAGGCTCCCGCGCGCCCGTATCCTCGCCCCGCGACAGCTCCGGTTTCCCCAGCGACGCGTAGGCGGAAGCCCGCAGGTTCACTACCTCCACCACCTCGTCGTCGGCCCGGTGCCCGTAACGCTGCTCGTGGGCCTGGCCGAACCGGTCGCAGATCTCCTCGACGTTGAGCTTCGCGGGGTCCTTGGCGATGGGCACCGTCAACTCGTAGGCTTGCTCACGGTAACGCATGTCCAGCAGCCAATCAACACGGATCGAATCCTCGGCCGGCCCCTGGGAGGCAAGCTCGCGCCGGACCTCGTCCTCGAGTTCGCGCAGGGCCGTCACCGCGCCCGTCAGGGTGTCCGGGTCGAGGGCGAAGACCTTCGTCGTGACCGCGTCCGAGCGCAAGTCGGACAGCAGCATGCCGAAGGCGCTGAAGTTGCCCGGGTCGGCGGGGACCAGTATCCGCCCGATGCCCAGGGACGAAGCCACCGCCGTGGCCAGGGTCGGCCCCATGCCGCCGAAGGGAGCGAGCACGAAGTCCGCCGGATTGAAGCCGCGCTCGATGGTGATGGTGCGCATGGAGGCGACGATGTTGGCCACCAGCACGCGCAGGATTCCCAGGGCCGCCTCGTCCTCCGACATGCCCAGGGGTTCGGCCACCTCGCGACGGATGGCCTCCGCCGAGAGCGCCGCGTCGATGGCCATCTCGCCCTGGAGCAGCGCCCGCGGATTCAGGTGGCGGAGCTGCACCAGCGCGTCGGTCAACGTCGGCTGGTCGCCGCCGCGCATGTAGCATGCGGGTCCGGGCACGGCCCCCGCGCTCTGGGGGCCCACCTGGAGCACCTTGCCGTAGCGCACCTGGGCCAGACTGCCGCCGCCCGCTCCCAGGCTCTCCACCTCCACCGAGTCCACGCGCACGGGATGGCGCCCGATGCGCCACTCGGTGCGGAACAGGGGTCTTCCCGGGATCAGCGACATGTCGCTGCTGGTGCCGCCGATGTCCAGCGAGATGAGGTTGGCGACATCGTTGCGCGCCCCCAGCTCGTGGGCCGCCACCACCCCGGCCACCGGTCCGGACATGAGCGTCTGCACCGGGAACCGCGCCATGGCCTTGGGCGCCCCGATGCCGCCGTTGGACTTCATGAGGAAGGGGTGCGCCGCCGGGAAGTGCCGCAGCACGGTCTCCTCCATGCCGGAGAAGTACTGTTCCATGCGCGGGCCGAGATAGGCGTTGAGCACGGTGGTGGCGGTGCGCTCGTACTCGCGCCACACCGGGTTCACCTCCGACGACCGCGACACGAACAGACCCGGATAACGCGAACGGATGTGCTCCGCCGCCAACCGCTCGTGCTCCGGATTCACGTAGGAGAACAGGAACGCGACGGCCAGGGCGTCAATGCCCTGCTCCATGAGCCCGGCCACGGCTTCATCGACCGCGTCCAGGTCCAGCGGCACCATCACCGCGCCGGACTTGTCCAGGCGTTCCGGAACCTCGGCCACGCGCCGCCGCGGCACGAACCGCTTGCCCCCGGGGTAGAAGATGTTGAAGACCTCCTCGCCCTTCCACTGACGCGCGATCTCGTAGACGTCGCGGAATCCCAAGGTGGTCAGCAGGCCGGTGCGGCTGCCCTTCTCCTCCAGCACGGTGTTGAGCGCGTGGGTGGATCCGTGCAGCAGGTAGGACAAGGCATCGTCGCCCCACTTGGCGCGCAGGTCCGCCAGCACCCCGTCGAGCACCTCCAGCGGCGCCGCCGGATTGGACGGCACCTTGCGCACGTCAAGGATGCGCCCGGTCCCCTCCTCCAGGACCGTAACGTCCGTGAATGTGCCGCCGACGTCGATGCCGACCCTGTACCGACCTCGTGAATCACTCATAACTAGTTGGTATATCTGTGATTCCGAGGCGTCATGAACTGTGAATCGCTAAGCGGTTCGATCCATGGCGGAAGCATACTGTAAGCGGATTCACTTCAGTTTGCGCGCATCCCAGCGCGCCTCTGTCGCTCTGTCCGCCGTCCAGGTGCCTCTGGACCCTCCAACAACAAGGTTCCGGAAACTTGATTTCGCCCCAGTAGTGGCTCCGCATTTCGAACATGCGCATCCGAGTCTACCTAGCATACGAGATCAATCTCGTCGACGAATCTGCTGCTCTGCCACCACCGGCTGGGTCGAAGGTGCCGTCATGCCCTTGCTTCAGCTCGACGACCGCCCAGCGTGGTCCGCCGGAAGCCACCGGGGGGTCGTCTCAAAATTACACCGGCAGACCTTGATCGGTAGTGGCCCATGGGAGCCTGAAAGGTGTCGTTTGCAACGAATATGGCATTTATGTTATTTGAGTGAGTATTGCTGTTGCCGAAACCGAGGCGGTGCCAATGGGAAATCGAGCCATGAAGGACGGAGAGGCTGGGTTTGCGAGCGGGCGGGACGCATTTCTTGCAGACCATATCGGCAGGAAACTGGCAGAGTTGTCGGATGGGACTGAGCCGGTTGCGGTTCGATTTGGCGCTGCCAGCGAGGAAACGGTCGAGATTCCCGCCCAAGCGCTGCGGCTTCTACGCGAGATTCTTGACCAGATGGCGCGTGGCAATACAGTTACGTTGACGCCGGTTCAGGCGGAGTTGACCACACGGCAAGCGGCCGATCTCCTGCAGGTTTCGAGGACGTTCCTGGTACGGTTGCTCGACGAGGGACGAATCCCATGCCGTAAGGTCGGCTCACATCGGCGTGTGCGGACCGAAGACATTCTCGCCTATCGTCGGGATACGGAGTCTCGTCGCCGAGATGCCCTGGACGAGTTAACTGCTCAGGATCAAAAACTCGGCTTGCAATAGCCAATGAACCGCTCATCCATAGAACATGTAGCCGCGCTTGAGCGAATGGGGCTCACACGAACGGCCTCAGTTCTCTGGAATCACAAGGATGTCATCTAGCGTTCAAACAGCGGACAGTGATGCACGCGTTTCCTGCGTCCTGGGAACCGCGGCACGTTCTTCAACTCGACTCCTCGTCGCCGTCGGATTCCTTCCCCGCCCCTCCGGCACTCGATCCGGCCTCCAGACGCCCCGTGAGCAAGTAGCGGTAGAGGTCGAGGGCGACGCCCTGCTCGTGCTCCTCCAGCCAGCCCCGCGTGGCCGGAGTCAGCACCATGGTCCTGCACGGCTCGTCCGCGAGCACCACCGGCGCCGCCTCGTCCGGCCATATGGCATCGCCCGGGCTGAATTGATGGAGACGCGCGCCGGCGTCATCGTAGGCGGATGCGCGACCGGAAAGCAGCAATTGCAGACCGTCTTGCGGCGCGTCCGGCCCCGCAAGTGGCTCCTGCGCCCCGTACTCGTGGGGCGTGAGCCAGCGTCCAAGCTCCTCCATCAGGTCCTCGAACTGTATCTGCCGCTCCAGATAACGCTCGACGTCATCGGCGGTTCGCTCCAGCAACGCGGCGCGGCGCGCGTCCGGCGTGGTCTCGTCCGCCTTCCACGCCTCGATCACCATCTCCTCGCAACGCTCGAGACCGCGCTCGACATCCGCCTCGAACAACAACTCGGTGAACACGGCCGGCGGCAGATTGCGCTCCAGGCCGAACCTCAAGGTCTCGGACACACCGCTCAGAACCAACCGCACCCCGGCCGCGTGCGCCGCCTGCAGGAACCTGCTGAGCGTGTTCACGGCCGAGAAGTCGAAGCCGGACACGGCCGTGAAGTCCAATATGAGGGAGGAAGGACGGGAGGGACCGTTAAGGGATTCCTTGAGGCGATCGGTCAGCGGGATGGCGCTGCCGAAGAAGATGTAGCCGCGCAGCCGGTAGGCGTGCACGCCCTCGCCTTCCGCCAGCAGGATGGCGCGCTCGGGTACGGAACGTACCTTGTTGCTCTGGCGCTCGCGGGCGGTGAACTCGGCTTCGATGGGATCCACGCGGCTGAGCCGCACCGCGAAAAACACGAGCGTTGCCAGCATACCGGCGGCCACGCCCTCGAACAGCCCGAGGGTGACGATGACCACGAAGATGAGGAGGATGATGCCGAACTCGGACGGCGGCAGCCGCCGGCGGCTTCTCACAAGCCCTTCGTCCAGCATGCCGAGGCCGGCGAAGGTCAGCATCCCCCCCACGATCGCCGTAGGGACGATTTCCAGCATGCCGTCGCCAAGGAACAACGCGCTGCCGATGACGGCGGCCGTGATCACGCCGGTCAGCCGGGTAGCGGCCCCGAAGAGCTTGCTGCGAAGCGAGGCCGGGACAACCAGGGTCGCCACCGTGCCACCGCCCAGGCCGCTGACCATGCAGGCAACCCCCGTCGCCGTGAACTCCCCGTCCCAGTCCAGCTCCTGGTCGACGGCAAGCTCGAGGCCGGCCACGTTCATCACGATACAGATAAAGGCGATCAACACGAGAATCAGCATTTCGGGCGCCTGACCGGCCATCGCGGCCCAGTCCACATGCGCCACATCGGCCGGCCCCAGGACCGGCCACAGGCGCCCCCCGGCCGTTCCCGTGAGCAACAGCCCCTCCGCTCTCGCCTCCTCGCCGGAAAGCCCCAGGGCGGCGAAGACCAGGTGATGCGCGCCGACGGCCAGCGCGACACTGATCGGCAGGATCAGCGCATGGCGCAAGCGCTTCATCAGGAGATAGAGCCCGATTCCGAAAACCACACCGGGCACCCATATCCAGAACACGGAAGGCTCCACCAGCGCCGGGAGCGTGCGCCAATCCAGCTTGGCCCCCATCAGCGACATGGCGGCGAGGCACACGGCGCCGCCGATCCCGGCCACGAAGCCGCCGGCCACGGGATAGGGGATGAAGCGCACCAGGTTGGCGAGCTTGAACCACCCGATCATGAGGCAACACGCTCCGGTGCCCATGGCGCTGATGATCAGCGCGCCCGCCGCGGTGACGAACAGCGCCTCGCCGCGCGCGTCCACCGTGGTCGCCACCGAGGCCATGACGATCACCAGCGCGGGAGACAGCCCGGCGATCACCCCGCGGTAGCCGCCGGTGAAGGCGATGATGAGGCAGGAGGCGAAGGTCCCGAACAGCACCAGGCCGACGCCCTGGGAGGAATAGGGCGCCAGCGGGCCGGAGTATATGGCGGTGCCGAAGGCAACGTAGGCGACGAGCAGGCTCAGTCCGGAACTGAGTCCGGCGGTGAGTGCCGGAACCAACTTCCCGGACGCGACGTCGGCGCGAAGCTCGGACATCAGGTCCGGGGGCCGGGGCTTCGCGGTCACTGCCTCGTGGTCGTGCATCCGGAGGCGACGTTAACCATATTGCCATGGCCCGCGCAATACCGGTGGCGAGGAACATGGCGGGAGGCCGGTGCCGGCAAGTCGAGCACGAGGGCCGGCCGATCCGCGTCAGCGTTGTTCCACGCGCTGGACATCGATGCCCCACCGGTCCAGCGTCGTGCCGAGCGTCCGGTCGAGCGCGGTCAGGGCGTTGCGGTAACCGACCACAGCGTCGACCTCCCTGTTCTGCGCCCGCACCAAGTCATCCTCGAACCGGGCGATCTGGAACGCGGACGACAGACCCACTTGCAGCTTGCGCCGTTCGACGTCGAGCTTCCGTTCGGCCAGATCGCGTCCCACCCGCGCGAGATCGATCTGGCGTAGCCCGACGGCGACATCGTGCACCGCCCTCCTCACCTCGATGCGGATGGCCTGGCGCGTCTCTGCCAGCCTCAATTCGGCCTGCCGCAGACCATTCCGCGCCTTCTGCCACGCGCGCCTGGAAGAACGGTCCCACAACGGTACGGTCAGGTTCAGCTCTCCGCTGTAATCCGTCCGTCCGGGCGTACGGCCGCGCGCAACCTCGGCGCGCAGCGAGAGGTCCCAACGCAGATCGTTCTCTGCCACGCGCACGTCGAGCCGCGCCAATGTCACTCCGACTTCGGCCCGCAGGTAGTCCAAACGACGCTCGAAGGCCGTCTCGATGCTCTGTTGCAGATCAGGCCGCAGGCGCGTGACACCAGGCTCCTCCCGCGGCTCCACGCGAGCCGTGTCCCGAAGGTCAAGAACGTTGACGAGACCCGAGTTGGCCGTGGCGAGGCGGCTCTCGGTCTCGGTCAGCGCATACTCCTTGTCCGCGACCTGCGCCTCCGCCTGCACGAGTTCCTGCTGGGCCATCTGGCCGGCCTCGACCAGCGCCCGATTCACCGTGAGTTGCGTGCGCGCGCGCTCCAGGGCGTCCCGCGCGATGACGTTCTGGCGCGCCGCTCTCAAGACTCCCCGGTAGGCATCGATCACGGACCCGATGACCCTGCCGATCCGATCTCGAAATACCCGCATCGCGATGCGGTCCTGCATGCGCGCCCCGATCAAGGGAGCGATGTCGACTTCCGTGCCGAACCCCTTGAGAAGCGGCTGTGAAAAGCTCAGGGCCGTCGTACCCCTCTTGGGCCCTTGTCCGCCCACACGCTGCTGCCAGTCAAGCCGGAATTCGCCACCGGCGGGAACCCGCAGGGTCGGTCCGAAGGAGATCTTCGTGTCTTCGTCCGCGCGGCCCCGGGCGACGGTGGAGGCTTGGATGCGCGCGCGCGGCCGGTAGCGTTCCTCGGCCTCCTCCAGCGAGAGCTTCTGGTCCTGGCGATCGAGTTGCGCGGAGGTCACGGAACGGCTGTTCTCGAGCGCAACCCGGATCGTGTCCTCGAGAGCGAGCCGGAGAATCTCCTTCCCGCCGTCGGGTTCAGCCCCCGGGCACGGCGACCACAGCATCACGAGGAGCAACGACGCCATGGAGGCCTTCCAACGCCTGAAACCAAGAGATTCTGTAATTGGCATTATCCATCTCAACATCGGTGGGATTGTCGTTGACAGAATGAAGTTCCATTATGGGATAGATAAGACTATCATTGACAAACAAGTTCTCTTTTGGATAATTGTTCTATCATTTGTTGTTTCGCCAAGGAAGGAGTCCTCTTCGACCCGCGCGGCGCCCCCGCTCGCACGGGTCTTCCCCGAAGACCCCTAGATCGTCCAGCATATCGCGAAGACGGCCATCGACACGCTGAGGGTCCGAGTTGATATGCGCACCGACACACCCATGACGACCGCCCGCGGAGGGCCGGCCGGCTCAGGCGCCCGGGAACCGGGTGCGGCAGCCGACCGGGACGTCCTTTTCCGGATGATCTGCGAGAGCATGGCGTACGGCGTCATGCTCATCGACGGAAAGGGACGGACCGAGACCTTCAACCCGGCGGCCGCGGAGATCCTCGGCCTCGAACGGGAGGCCGTTGTGGGGCACAGCTTCGCCGAGGTCTTCGTGGCCAACGGCGGGTTCGAAGAGCTGAGCGAGGCCGTGCTGGCGGCAATCTACGAGGGGGCAGTGGGCCGTCAGCAAGTGGTCAACGTCACGGTGGACGGCCGAATACGGCCGCTGGCGGTCGAGAGTTCCTACTTGCGGGGGACCGAGAGCGGCGAAGGCTCCGACCGCGCCCTGGTTGCCGTGTTCAGCGACATCTCGGAACTCGAACGCCTGCGCGCCAAGGAGTTGGCTCTCGCCAGGGACCTCCAGAGCAAACACGAGGAACTGCGCGAAGCCTACCGTAGCCTCGAAGGGCGCAATGTCGAGCTCGGGACCCTGCTGCAGAAGATCCGCGCGGTGCGGCTGGTCGCGTCGGCGTGCGCCGTCGTCCTGGTGCTCGGCATCGGCGCCTATCTGTGGAACGAATCTCCCACCGCCTGGTTCGGCGCGAAGGAGACCCACGCCGGCGGAGCGGTCGCCGGCGTCCGCCTCCTTGTCGTCGAGCCCAAGAGAATCGTGTCCACGATCACCGTGGCGAGCGAGATCGGGCCGCGCCGCCAGGTTTCCGTGACGAGCCCGATCGGAGGACAGGTGGGGGCGGTCCACGTCAAGCTTGGGGAGAGTGTCGCCGCGGGCCAGCCGCTGCTGAGCCTCGACGTGAGCGAGGTCGAGATCCAGCGCCGGAAGGCACAGGCGATCTTTCTCAAGGCGAAAGCAGAGGCGGAGCGGCTCGCCAACTGGAAGAACAGCGTCGACGCGTCGAAGGCGAAACGGGCCGTGACCAAGGCGCGCATCGCCCTCGAAGGCGCGAATACCAAGTTCGAAGAGACGGCATTCCTGGTCGAGCAAGGGCTCACGCCCGCCGCGCGGGAGAAGGCCGCGGAGCGGGAGCGGCGGGCGCGGCGTCTGGATCTGGAGTCCGCCGAACAGGACTTCGACGCGGTCCTCGACAAAGGACCCGACAAACGGGAACTGGCCCGTCTGGAGCTGGCCAACGCCAAGGAAGACCTCGAGCGTATCGAACGGCTGCTGCGCAACGCAACGGTGACGGCTCCGGTTGCAGGTGTGGTGCTCCGTCTCGGCGAAGGGTTCGGGCGGGACAATGATGGACTTTCGCCCGGGACCTCCATCGAGCCGGGACAACACCTCGTCACGATCGCGGACATGGAGGGCGTCACCACGGCGGGCCGGGTGGATGAAGTGGACGTACGCCGTATCCGGCCGGGGCACGCGGTGAGGATCGCCGGCCCGGCCTTCCCGGGCATCACGTTGGAGGGGACGGTCACGCATGTCTCGTCGCGCGCGTTCCGTTCCCCCGGGGGGAAGAGCTTGCCGACCTTCGAGATCGCGGCCGTGGTGGACAAGCTCGACCCTCAACAGCGCGAGGCGGTGCGCCTCGGCATGTCCGCCGACATGCAGATCGTCATTCACGAAAGCGAGCGGGCGCTCGTTGTCCCGGTCAAGGCGGTGGACCTTTCCAACGGCACGCCACGGGTGCGCGTGCGGGACGAAACCACGGGGAGCGAACGCGTGGTCGAGGTAAAGACCGGGGTCACCACCCTCGACTCGGTCGAGATCCTCGCGGGTCTCGCGCCCGGCGACAAGGTGATCGTGCCGTGAACGGGGCGGAAGCCGGACCGACGCTGCTGCGGCTCGTGGACATTCGCCGGAGCTACCGCATCGGCCCGGTGAACGTGGACGTGCTCCAGGGAGTGAACCTGGATATCGACAAGGGTGATCTCGCCGCCATCATGGGGCCGTCCGGTTCCGGCAAGTCCACTCTCATGAACATCATCGGCCTCCTCGATCCACCGACTCACGGGAAGTACATCCTGAAGGGCCGGGAGATCGAGTCGATGGGCGACGACGAGCTCGCCGCCCTGCGCAACGCCACCATCGGCTTCGTGTTTCAGTCATTCCATCTCCTCCCGCGCATGAACGCCTGGCGAAACGTCGGTTTGCCGCTGATCTACCGCGGCGTCGACCGCAAGGAAATTCGCCGCCGGGCCCACGAGGCGCTGGAGAGGGTCGGGCTCGGATCGCGTGTGGAACACCGGCCGGACGAGCTCTCGGGCGGACAGCGGCAACGCGTGGCCATCGCCCGCGCACTCGTGGGTGAGCCCGAGATCCTGCTGGCGGACGAGCCCACCGGCGCCCTCGATGCGGCCACCGGTCAGGACATCATGAAGCTCCTGAGGGAGCTGAACGCGGATCGCGGGACGACCATCGTCGTGATCACTCACGACCAGGCTGTAGCGGCCCAATGCCGGCGCCGGATGCACATCCACAAGGGAGAACTGCAGGAGCATCGCCCGGCACACGGAGAGCAGGGATAGGGACGTTGAGCGTTATCGGGCGAGCCAACCTGGCGGAGGCGTGCTGGGGGTCGACGAATACGGACAGCCGCGAGACTCGTCACCGCGGATTCCCTTACATCGGCGTGGCGTGGCCGCCCGTCCGATACTTCATCACGAACAGAACGAACCCGCCTAGCCCCACCACCGCGGTGGCAAGGAACATGGCGGGATAGTTGTTGCCGTTGAAGTGGAGCATGACGCCGGCCAACACCCCGCCCATGCCGATGGCGAGGTCGTAGAACAGGTGGTACTGGGCCATGCTGAGGCCCCACCGATCGCGCGGTGCCAGGTCGATGGTCATGGTCATGAGCGCGGCATGGGTGGAGCCGTAGCCGAACCCCATGATGGCCGCGGAGACCAGCAGCATCATGGGCGTGCGCGCCAGCACCAGCACCACCATGCCCACCAGGGCCAGGAGGTAGGTTGGGATGATCACGAACGGCCGGCCCTTGCGGTCGGAGAGCGGACCGAAGATGGGCCTGCCGGCCACCACCGCCACCGCGAAGACGCCGAACCAGATGCCCGGGTCCCCTCCCTTTTCCAGGGCGTAAAGCGACAGAAAGGCGATGATGCTGCCGCGGGAGATCCCCAGTAGACCCATGCTCACCGCGGGCAGGAGGGATGCGGGCAGGATGAAGGTCTCGAACCAGCGCAGGCGCCGGGCCACGGCCTTGGCTTTCACCGGCTCGGGAATCGACAGCGCCGCCAGCAGGCCGACCGCCGCCGCCGCCGCCCCGCTGAGAAACACCGTCGGGAAGCCATAACCGGCCACTATCCAGAAGGCGAAGGCCGGCGCGATGGAGTAGGCCACGGTGCTTACCGCCCCGGAGTAGCTGATGAGGGTGCCGCGGAGATGATCCGGAGAGATGTCCGCCACCAAGGTGCCTATGGACGTCGTGCATCCCGACCACCCGAAGCCGTGGTACGTGCGCAGCAGCAGCGCCACCAGCACCGAGGCGGTCCAGACGTAGCCCGTGGCGGCGGTGATGAAGATGCTCAGCCCCCCCACGAGAAACATCTTGCTGCCCAGGCGGTCGATGTAGGCTCCCACCAGCGGCCGCACCAGGGTGGCGCCGAGGGGGAAGGCGGCCATGACCACACCGATCATGAACGGGCTCGTCCCCATGTTCTTGAGGTACACGGGGAACACCGGCTCGATCAGGAACATGGCGAAGAAGAGCCCGAAGCGGGCGCCGCAGGTAAGGAGGAAGTCCCGGAACCAGCCTCGCGCGGCGGGAGCTTGGGGTTCCACGGGGAGCTTACGCCCGTTCCGATCCCGCGTCCCCTTTACGGGGCGCGCTCCGGAGACGGCGCGTCTCCGCCTCGTCGATCTCAAGGGGCCGGCCGCTCACCGCGACGCCATAGGCGTCGCGCGCGGTCTCGGCGCTGATGTAGCCGTCGCGCACGTCGTCCAGCACCTTGGCGGGATCCCGCTCGAAGGGGTCGCCGCGTCCGCCGCCGCCCGCGTAGCGGATGCGGAAGACATCGCCCTTCCCGAGCCGCAGGCGCCCCACCTTGGACGGAAGCTCCTGCTCCCGCTCGGTGCCCGGGTTCAGGAAGGCCGACGACGGCAGCGCGTCGCGAGCGCCGTGGAGACCGGGGGCGGAATACTTGAAACGGTCGCTGCGCAGGTTCACGAAAGCCTCGTCACCGAGCATCTTCCAGTCCCGCACCATGCCCAGGCCACCGCGGTAGCGGCCGGCGCCGCCCGATTCCTCGAACAGCTCGTAGCGCTCGATGCGGATGGGGAACTCCGTCTCCAGCGGCTCCACCGGGGTGTTCATCACGTTGATCACCAGCGAGTTGAGCACCGCCGGGCCGTCGCTTTCGGCGCGCGCGCCGCCGCCGCCGCAGTTGAGGTCGTAGAGCGAATACCATCGGTCGCGATCGACGTCCTGTCCGGAGATGGACACCGAGCCGCCGGCACCGCTGTCCGGCGCGGGCACCACCGCCGGCAGGGCCTCCGCCAGCGTCATCTGCACCACCGAAGTGACCATCTGGGCGGGACGGACGTACATGTTCACCGGCGCGGGATAGCGCGGGTTGAGGATCGAACCCTCGGGTGGGAAGGCGACGTGGATGGGCCGGGAGATGCCCTGGTTCACCGGCAGGTCGGGGCACAGCACGGCCACCGCAAGACAGTCGATGAAGTTGCGGATGACGCAGGGCCGGAGGTTGACCGGGCCGCGCGCCTGCTCCGACGACTCCAGCGTAAAGTGCATCTCGTCGCCCGCCACCCGCAGGGAGGCGGCGATGCGATAGGCGCGCTCCCGGTCGAGGCCGTCGTCGTCGAGATAGTCCACGCACGGGCCGTAGTTCCCGTCGGGGATTTTCTCGATGGCCTTGCGCACCTCCGCCTCGCAGATGTCCATCCACTGGGTCCAGCAGGCGGTCACATCGTCCGCGCCGTACTGGTGCATCAGCTCCGCCAGCTTGCGCAGGCCGTAGAAGTTGGTCTGGGCCTGGGCCTGGATGTCCCCCCAGGTGACCTCCGGCGTGCGCGTGTTGGCCATGACGATGGTCTTGAGGTCCTCGTTGAGCGCGCCCGCCCGGTACAGCCGCAGCGCCGGCAGCAACAGCCCTTCCTGGATGACGTCGGTGGCTTGCGGCGAGTTGGTGCCTGGCACCATCCCACCCAGGTCCGGCTTGTGCGCGGTGTTGGCGATGAAGGCCACGCGCCGGCCCTGGTCGAAGACCGGCGAGACCACGGTGACGTCGGTGGCGTGGTTCTGGCAGGCGAAGTACGGGTGGTTCAGGATGAAGACGTCGCCTTCCGCCATGTCGTCGCCGAACACCCGAATCACCTCGCCCACCTGGGCCGAGATGCCGCCGATGTGAAGCGGCTGCGGAAGGCCCTGGGTCACCATGCGCCCTTGGCCGTCGAAAATCGTGAAGGTGAAGTCCTGGCTCTCCTTGATGACGCTCGAATAGCCCGTGCGGAGCATGTTGAGCGCCAGCTCCTTGGCGATCTGCGCGGTGGCCCGGTAGACCACCTCCATCTGCACGGCATCCATGAAGACCCTCCCCGCCGGCTCCCTTTACGGGAACATCATCCCCGCCACACGAGATCCCGCGCTAGTTGAGATCGAACAGCCGCTGAGCGTTCTTGCGGAGGATCTTCTCCTTCACCTCGTCCGACAGGTCCGGGTGGTTCCTGAGCTGGTGCAGGTTCCCGGGGAACTCGTTGTCCCAGTGCGGGATGTCGGAGGCGTAGACGAAGTGGTCGCTGCCGACGTAGTCGACGGTGGCGGCCAACTGGGACTCCCCGGACTCCAGGCTGAAGTACATGTTGGACTCCCGCACCACGTCGCTGGGCTTCTGCTTGAGCAGCGGCATCTCGTGGGTGCCGCGCTTCTCCCAGTGCTCGTCGAGGCGGTCGAGGTAGTACGGCAGCCAGGTGGCGCCGATCTCCAGGAAGGCCAGCTTGAGCTTCGGAAAGCGCTCGGTGATGCCCTGGCACACCAGGCTGGTGAACTGCAGCAGGATGCCGGCGGTGAAGGCGTAGGAGTGGACCTCGGCGAAGGTGGTGAGGATGGAGGCGCCCAGCTCGCGCGACGTGTTGCGCGTGCCGTGGATGCCCAGCACCACGCCTTCTTCCTCGGCCGCCTTGTAGATGGGGTCATAGTAGGTCTCGCCCAGGGCGATGGGGAGCCCGGTGGGCAGGATCTCGAACCCCTTGAGGCCGAGCTCGTTGACCGCCCGGCGCAGCTCCTTGGCGGCCTCCTCGGGTGCCTTCATGGGCAGGACGCCGACGCAGCTCAGGCGGTTCGACAGCGCGTTGTACTCCTTGGCGAAGTGCGTGTTGGCGGCCTTCGTCACGGCCACCTGATACGGCACCTCCTGGTTCTTGGCGATGTTGCCCGAACCCGTGGGGAAGCAGATGGCCACTTCCATGTCCTGCTTGTCCATGAGCGTGTGCCAGCGCCGTACCTGCTCCTCGGGCGCCAGCCCCTCCCAGTTCACGGACATCTTGAACCCCTGGAACAGGTTCGGATCCCAGGGCTGGTCTCCCGGCCAAAGCGGCGTCCCGCGCTCGTTCCAGGGCGCTTCCAGGTACTTGCGAATGTCCGCCGCCCGTTCGAGAACGTGTCCGTCCGTATCGACACAAGTCGCGCTACCCATGGTTCCACCTCCAGGTTCGGCTTTTGGTTTGGCCTTATTGGTTTTGACCTTGTTTGTCAATGAGAGTAGAGGGAACCCAGGAGGCTTGACGATGACCATGAAACAAGGATCGCTTCACCTGAAATACATGACCTTGGCGGTGCTCTGCGGCGCCCTCGCGTTGGCCGGCACGCCCGCCCTGGCGGCAGACGCGAAGCCCGCCAGCGAGTGGAGCAAGCGCGGCGAGATGATCGAGCCCAACTCGGAAATGGCGGTGGCCTATGTCGACGGCAAGATCTACGTGGTGGGCGGCTACCCCTCCACCCGGATCAGCGTCGACACCGTGCAGGTGTACGACGTCGCCACCGACAAGTGGGGACTGACCACGCCCTATCCCACCACCATCAACCACGCGTCGGCCATCGGCTTCGACGGCCTCCTCTACGTCATCGGCGGGCAGACCAACGCCGGCGGACGCAGCGAGCGGTCCCGCTACACCGACGCGGTGCACGCCTACGACCCCAAGACCAGGAAGTGGACGGCGCGGGCGCCCATGCCCACCAAGCGCAGCGCCATGGCCCACGACGTCATCGACGGGAAGTTCTACGTCGCCGGAGGACGCCCGCCGCGGGGCCACGATTTCGCGGTCTACGATCCCAAGGCGGACAAGTGGACGGCGCTGCCCGACGTGCCCACCCAACGCAACCACATCGCCGCCGCGAACATCGACGGGAAGCTCTACGTGGCCGGGGGACGCTTCGGCGGAGGCTTCCGCAGCGAGATCACCCCGGCCCTGGAGGTCTACGACCCCAAGACCAACCAGTGGGCCACCCGGCGGCCCATGTCCGAAGCTCGCGGCGGACTCAACGGCATCGCCGTGGAGGGCTGCTTCCACACCTTCGGCGGCGAGCATCCGTCGGCGGGGCCGAGCGGCGTGTTCCCGCACCACGAGGTCTATGACCCCCGGACCGACACCTGGACGCGGCTTGCGGACATGCCCATACCGGTCCACGGCGTCACCGGCCTGGTTTACCTGAACGGCTGGATTCACCTGCCCGGCGGCGGCATCCGGCGGGGCGGCAGCAGCGGCACCATCCATCACCAGGTGGTGCGGACCGACATGCGCTGTCGTTGAGTGGCGGCGGTTGAAAACCGGCGCCGTCATCCCGGGACTGGGCGTCGTGTGCGCCCTGGCCGGCAATGTCTGGCCCGCCCTGAACCCCTGGGCCGCGGTGCCGGCGCTGCTGCCCGAGGGGCTGCGCGGGCGCGCGGTGCGGCCGCTGCCTTCGTGGATGGGCGTGTGGCCGGCGGTTTTCCTGTACCTGTGCTTTGCCTGGGCCGAACTGGTCTGGCCGAACAACACCGCGCCCGCGCGCCTCGCCGTCCTCATCCTGGCCTACAGCGCGCTCACCTGGGCCGCCATGACATGCTACGGCGTCGAACCGTGGCTCAGGTGCGGCGAGCCCTTCTCCATCATCTTCGGACTGTTCGGCCGTTTCGCTCCACTCGCCCGCACGCCCGAAGGAGCGCTGGTGCTACGGCACTACGGATCCGGACTGGCGGAGGGCGGGAAGGTGCCGGTTTCCATGGTGGTGCTGGTGGTGACGCTGCTCGCCACCGTGAGCTTCGACGGCTTTCTGCACACGCCCGTGTGGGCGGCGCTCTACGCCGCGTCGTCGCATGCCTTGTACGACATCGGTTGGACCCAGTTCCTGGGAAACACCGGCGCGCGCACCTTGGTGTTCACCAGCGGGCTCCTGCTGGCGCCGGCCTGTTTCGTGGCGCTGTTCCTGGGGACCTGCGGGCTCATGGCGCGCCTTGAGGGCTTGCGGCGAGGAACTCACCGAGGCGCCATGGAGGTGGCCTCCGAGTATGTCCTCACGCTCGTGCCCATCGCCATCGCCTACCACCTGGCGCACTACCTGCTGCTGTTGATCGTCGAGGGCCAGCTTCTCTACGGGCACATCTCCGACCCGTTCGGCGTGGGCTGGGACCTCTTCGGCACCGCGGGCGTGACGCCGGACCCCACCGTGGTGGACGCGCGCTTCCTCTGGCTGTTCTCGCTCTTCGTCATCGTGGCCGGCCACGTCATCGCCGTGTGGCTGGCCCATCGGGCGGCGCGCCGCGCATCCGGCGGAGGGACTACCGTGGCGGCGCAAATCCCCATGCTGGCCCTGATGGTCGGCTACACCATCTTCAGCCTGTGGATCATCGGGCAGCCTATCGTCGAGGTGTGAAGAGGGGCGAAAAAAGGGGCCTCCCGGTTCGAGAGGCCCCTTTGGATCGATGGGCTGAAACCCGCCAGCCGTTCTGTTACCCGGCGTTGGACTCGACGGCCTTGGGCTCGGCCACCTCGATCCGGATCGGCACCCTGCGTCCCACCGCCTGGTCGGGCAGCGGCACCGAAATCTCGATCACGCCGTTCTGGTAGCGGGCTTCCAGCTTGTCGGTGGCGAGCCCCTCGGGCAGCCTCACGGTACGCTCGAACTTGCCGCGGAACGTCTCCCGCAGGTAATGCCCCTGCTCCTCGCCCTTGCGCTCTCCCTTGATGGACAGGACCCTGCCTTCCACCTGGATGTCCAGGTCCTTCGGATCCACTCCAGGCATGTCGATCCGGATCACGTAGTGATCGTCACGCGTGAATGCGTCCATCGGAGGCATCCAACCGCCACTCAACTCGCGGCGTCCCAGGAACCGGTCGAACATGGCATCGAAGTCCCGATGTCCATTGTGCAGAAGCGGGTTCCACCTCGTCACTTCATAACCCAACATGGTTCGTATCTCCTTCCCTGTAACGTTCTTATCGAACTGTCATGGAGCTCCTCGTTGCGAACGAAAGGTAAGCATCGGAACCGCACGTGTCAACGGGTCCGACGCGTCGACCTCGCACTCCAGCCCGAATTTTTTCGTCGTTGACACCGCCTTCGGCCCGACCCTATAATGCGGCGGTTCCGCTCCGAACCTTACCACAGGAGGGTAACATGAAGAGGACATTCGCCACCTTGTTCGCCGTTTTCGGCCTCATGACATTCGCCGGCACCGTTCAAGCCGAGTTTCCCAACCGTGACATCACGATTCTCGTGCACGCTTCACCGGGAGGCGGGTTCGATGCCATTGCCAGGGCCCTGGGGCGTTACATGAAGCCCTTTATCCCGAAGGACGTGGACATCATCGTCAAGAACGTCGTCGGCGCCGGCGGCATCACCGGCACCGTGGCCATGTACCGCGCCAAGCCCGATGGCTACACCGTCGGACACATCTACGCCGACGGCATGTTGGGAACCCAGATGATCCGCAGCAACGTCGGTTATGACATCGACAAGTTCACCTGGCTCGCGGTGGTGAGTTCCCAGGAGGCGGAGGCGTTGCTGGTTCGTCGCGAATCGCCTTACCGCACCGTCAAGGATCTTCAGAAGGCCAAGCGGGTGACCTGGGGGGTGGAGGGCATCGGCATCGCGCGCTGGGTGCACGCGTTTCTCGCCGCCAATGAGCTGAAGATCCCGTTCGACGTGGTGGCCGGCTATGGCGGCACCGGCGAGACGCTGCCGGGCCTGCTTCGGGGTGACTTCGACGTGTTCACGCAGCCCATAGACCACCCCTCGACGCTGCCGTATATCCGCTCGGGTGAAATCGTGCCCATCGTCAACCTCGGCGAAAGTCGCGCCAAGAACGCCCCGGATACGCCCACGGCCATCGAACTGGGCTACAAGAACCTCATTGTCAAGGTGTTCCGCGCCATGGTCGGGCCTCCGGGAATGTCCAAGGACCTCCACAAGAAGTGGGAGAGCCTGCTGTTGAAGACCATGGAAAGCAAGGCGTACAAGGACTGGGCGGCCTCGTTCGGCATCCCCCTGGTGCCGGGGAACGCCGCCGCGGCAGCCGGCGACATGAAGGTGTTCGTGGACCTGTACAGCAAGTACCGGCAGCCCATGCTGGACGTGCTCAAGGGCAAGAAGTAGCGCCCTGCGGGTGCGGCCCGCGCGCGCCTGGAGGGTACGCCCGGTCGGAGCGAAGGAGAAAACTCACCATGATGGTCAACCCTTACAACGATTCGCAGTTGATGCTCGCGTTGCAGTTCGACCATTCGCGGGTAGCGGGTTTCTTCGCCGCGCACTGGGGCAACGAGGCGTTCGACCGGCCGGAGCCGTATGCATCCGTCGTGTTGGCGGCCCAGGAGCACGACCACGGCTGGTGGGAATGGGAGATGAAGCCGGCCACTTTGAACGACAAGAACTTCCCCATGGACTACCATGACGGCAGCTTCAAGTTCCTCGGCCAGTTGCGACTGGACTTCTACACGAACGTGGTGAACGACGTGGTCCAGCGGGATCCCTACGCGGCCATGCTGATCGCCATGCACGGGGTGGCGCTGATGAACGCCGGCTACGGCAAGTACACCCATCCGCCCGATCGTACCGCCGACCCGCGGGTGCGCGCGTACGTGGACCATCAGGAAGAGCTGAGGAAACGCCTGGCCGCCGAACTGGCCCAGTCCGAAGAGTTCGCGGACTACGCCTCCGAGGAGCGGATCTGGACCAACTACGATTACATCGAGGTGTTCGACCAGCTCGCGCAGTACGTGTGCAACCGCTATCCCCTGAACAGCAAGGAGCGGAAACTCGGTCCCAGCGACACGCTCAACGACGTGGACGTGCCCACCCGAAAGGGAGAGCCTCCCGTGCACATCCACATCGATACCGTGGCCGAGCACCGCGCCGTCCTCGACCCCTACCCGTTCGCGGTGGACCCGCTGGTGTTCAGCTTCCCCGCGCGGCTGGTACCCAACCGGCGCTACGCCGACCCGGACGATTTCCTGAGCGAGTTCTACCGCGGCGAGCGCATCACCGTGACGCACACGCTCTGTTCAAGTTGATTTCTGCTTGGAACCGGACAGGACATCCGGCAGGGAATGCAGCGTGCCGGGCGGGAAGACCGCTCCGGCACGCCGCGGACCGGATCAGGAATCGGCCAGCAGCCGCACCCCGTAGAGCCGGGTCTCCGGCAACTCCAGCCTCTCCCAAGCCTCGCCGGCATCGTGGCTGGCGTACACCGAACCGTCGGTGTAGCCGATGACCACGGTGTCGGGGGCACCGGGATGCACCGCCACGCAGCTCGTCATGTGCACATGCCCCTCGGGCAGGCCGCCCGTGAGCTTGCGCCACGTCGCACCGCGGTCGTCGCTGCGCAGGATGGCGGCCTTGGCGCCGCCCAGCTCCTCGGAGGTGTCGCGGCTGAAGCGGATGGTGTTGTACGGGCCCGGGCGGACCGTGCGGTGGCCCTTCCAGGAAGTGGGGCCGTTCTCGGCCGCGCCCAGAAAGATGCGCTCCGGCACGCCGGGATGGATGTCGAAGGGAATGGCGTAGGAACGTCCCATGTCGTATTCCAGCTTGCGCCAGGACGCGCCGCCGTCGTCGGTGCGGTACGTGCCGATTCCGGTGGTGGCGTACAACGTCTCAAGGCTCGCGGGATCGCGCATGAGCCAGTGCACGTCGCGATAGACGCGCCCGTCCTCGTGGGCGCCCATCTGGTACGGCAACACGCCCGCCGGGTCGTTGTGCTCGGGGTATGCGGCAGTGCTCGACGGTCCGCTGATGTCCTCCCAGGTCTCGCCCCGGTCACGGCTCCGCACCACGCCCCCTTCCTCGACCCCCACGATGATCTCGTCCGGCACCCGGCCGTCCAGCACGATGCAGCGGATGTGCGGCGTATGGGGCGGCGGCGGAAAGGTCCAGCGGGCGTAGTCCTCGATCCTGCGGAACGCCGTCAGCTCACGGAACGAGCGCCCGCCGTCCTCGCTCACGTACACCGCCGCCGGCAGCGTGCCCACGTAGAGCTCGCCGGCCCGGGTCGGATGCGCCCGCATCGTCCAGATGTCCCGGTAGTCCAGGCCGCCGGAGGGAATCCACTTCCAGCTCTCACCGCCGTCCTCGCTCACGTGCATCTCCGTGCTCGTCGCCGCGTAGAGCCGGTTCGGGTCCCCCGCGTCCCGCGTCACCTCGCGCAGCACCTCTCCCTCCAACACCCGGTCCAACACCTCCACCCGAGGGGAACGGCCGTCCCAATGGCAACGCACCAGATCGTCCGCCGTCAAAAGAAACATCTTCAAGTCGCTACTCATGCCGTGTCCTCCTCGCCATACTCAGAATCCCGCCAGCCTCGCGTTGACCAACCTGTTCAGGCTGACACCTTCTTCTGCTGCCTGCAAGGCGAGCTCACGGTGTGTTCAAGCCTCATGCCAAACACGCCAAACCGTCGCCACTTCACGGTATAGAGTCGCCGAAAACTACTGAAGCCGCTCCCACGCTTGAGAGCGGCTTCGAATGCTCGTCCTACACTTGGCAGGTGAGCCAGAGTTCTCTTGGATGGTGGTCGCAGCAGGACTCGAACCTGCGACCTCTTGCATGTGAGGCAAGCGCTCTAGCCGACTGAGCTATGCGACCACTGTGGGACCCTGACGTTTACCACCTCGGACGGCGGGTTTCAAGCACGCAGCGGTCCGCGGAACGGCTTATTCCCGCTCCTTGTGCCGCTGCTTGATGCGCTGGTTCAGCGACTCCAGAATGCCGGCGTCCACGGCGGCGATGACGTCCACGGCGGCGTCCAGGTGTTCCTCGGGGATGTCTGCTTTCCTTGCGTCCGCAAGGCGGCGGTCCACTCAGGGATCGCAGTTGCGGGTCATGGCCACGGCGAGGCCGAGGAAGATCTTCTCGCGCTCGCTGAGGCTGTCGACGGCGTGGGCGTCGCGGTAGAACTGCCGGAAGTCTGCCTTCTTCATGGGTTCCCTCCTGTTGTCGCTCGGAGCCTCGGAGCCGCGCTCTTGCCCGGCCCTCAACCCTTGGCCATCTCCATGACGACGTCGTAGTGGGCGTCGCTCACCGGCACGAAGGACAGCCGCCCCAGGCGGAACAGGTCGAAGCCTTCGAGCTGGGGGTTGAGCTTCATCTCGGCCAGCGACACCTCGCGCTTCAGCGCCTTGCCCACCTTGATGTCGAACACCAGGAGCTTGGGGTCGTCCTTCTCGGGGTCGGGATAGGCGCCGGTGGTGGCGGTGCCGAGGCCGACGCATACCCGCAGGCCGCCGGTGTGGTAGATGATGCACCGGTCGCCCTTCTTCACGGTGGCGAGGTGCTTCAAGGCGAGGTTGTTCTTGATGCCGTCCCAGATGGTGCTCTTGTCCCGCTGCAGGTCGGCGAAGGAGTAGACGTTGGGCTCGGTCTTGAGAAGCCAGTTGGCCATGACGGACCTCCTTGTTGGTCGATGTGTTGAAATACTGCAAAGCGCCGCGCGTGGCAAATTCCGGCACGCGCCTGTCCGGGGCCGGCCACGACGCGTTGGCGCCCATTCCTCCGAGGATGAAGTGGACGGCATGCTTGTGGTACAACTCCAAAATCATGGCCGCCACCCCGCCCAAGAAGCCCCCCAAGGACCGGCCCCTTCTGGGAGCCCACATGTCCATCGCCGGCGGGGTGTACAACGCGCTCCACGCGGGCGACAGCCTGGGCTGCGAGGCCGTCCAGATCTTCACCAAGTCCTCGCGGCAGTGGGCCGCGAAGCCTTTGACCGAGGAGGACGTGCGCACCTTCAAGGACACTCAGAAGGCCAGCGGGGTCCACACGGTGGTGGCGCATGACTCCTACCTGCTGAACCTCGGCGCGCCCGACCGGGAGCTGCGGCAGAAGTCCGTGGCGGCCTTCGTGGACGAGATGGAGCGGTGCGAGGCGCTGGAGATTCCCTGTCTCATCGCCCACCCGGGCGCCCACACGGGCGCCGGCGAGCGCGCCGGTCTGCGCACCATCGCGCGTTCGCTGGACGCGATCCACCGGCGCTGCAAGGGTTTCAAAGTGCGCGTCGCCCTGGAGATCACCGCCGGACAGGGCAGCAACCTGGGCTACCGCTTCGAGCACATCCGCAACATCATCGACAGCGCCAAGGAGAGCGACCGGCTCCGGGTTTGTTTCGATACCCAGCACGCCTTCGCCGCCGGATACGACATCCGCGCCCGCGAAGGCTACGAGCGCACTTTCACGGAGTTCGACGAGGTCATCGGCGTCAAGCTGCTCGCCGCCTTCCACCTGAACGACTCCAAGAAGGAGCTCGACTGCCGGGTGGACCGCCACGAGATCATCGGCAAGGGACACCTGGACGTGGAGCCGTTCCGCCTGCTGATGAACGACAAGCGCTTCTTCGGCCTGCCCATGTGCCTGGAGACCCCGAAGGGCAAGGACCTGAAGGAAGACCGAGAGACCCTGGAGCTGTTGCGATCTTTCCAGGACCATTGATTCAACAAGCCAGAGCCGTTAACCTGCGGAGAGACTGTTCTCAATACGAAACTGCGGATTCCCATCGCATCGAACTTCAGGAAAGCGAGGCCGCTTGTGGATACGCAGAGTCCTACCGGTAGAAACGGCCAGACCACTCCGGCCACGCGCGCGGGCCTGACGCGCAGAACGTTCGTCCGCGCCGGGCTCGCGGCGATGCTGGCGCCTCCCTGGCTCCACTCCCTGAACACGGGCGCCCGCGCGGCCGCGCTGCGAGGCATCGGACCCGACGGCGAGATCGTGCTGGGAGTGTCCGCCGCCTTTTCCGGGCCCTCCCGCGGCTTGGGTACCGAGCTCTATCGCGGCGCCAAGTCCTATTTCAACGAGGTCAACAAGAACGGCGGCGTCAACGGCCGCAAGATCGCGCTGAAGCTCTACGACGACGGCTACCAGCCGGATCCCTGCGTCGAGAACACCGTGAAGCTCATGCTGGAGGACCAGGTCTTCCTGCTCTTCGGCTACGTGGGCACGCCCACCGTTACCCGCGTTCTGCCGATGCTGAAGAAGTTCCAGGCCCAGCGCGTCTATCTGTTCTTCCCCTTCACCGGCGCCCAGCCTCAGCGGGAGCCGCCCTACGGCGACTTCGCCTTCAACCTGCGGGCCTCCTACCGCCAGGAGACCGCCGGCCTCGTGGACAACTTCGTGCGCATCGGCCGGCAACGCATCGCCATGTTCTACCAGGCCGACGCCTACGGCCGCAGCGGCTGGGCGGGAGTACGGGCAGCCATGGCCAGGCACGGCTACGAGATCGCCGGCGAGGCCACCTACCGCCGGGGCACGCGGTTCACCGGCAGCATGCGCGCGCAGGTGGAGATCCTCAAGAAAGCCTCTCCCGAGGCGGTGATCTGCGTGGGCGCGTACGCCGCGTGCGCCGCCTTTGCGCGCGACGCCGTGGACCTGGGCCTCCGGGTCCCCATCGCCAACCTGTCGTTCGTCGGCAGCGAAAACCTGCTCAACCTGCTGTCCGAGGGTCAGGACGACCCCGATGGATACACGCGCTACCTGGTGAACTCGCAGGTGGTGCCCAGCTACGAGGACACCTCCATACCGGCGGTCAAGGAATATCGCGAGTTGATGGCGCGCTACGACCCCCAGGTGCCGAAGGAGTTGGTAAAGGAGGCGTATACGCCGTTTCCCAACAGCTTCGTGAGCCTGGAAGGGTACCTGGACGCCAAGCTGTTGGTGGAGATACTGCGCCGCCTCAAGGGCCGGCCGGACAGAAGCGGCTTGGAGGAGGCCGTTTTCTCGGTGCGCGACTACGACCTGGGCATCGGCGAGGCTGTGTCCTTCGGGCCGGAGCGCAGGCAGGGTTTGCAGAAGGTCTACTACACGGTCGTCGAGGACGGGCGGTTCGTGACCCTGGACGACTGGAAAGCCAAGTTCGGGTGATCATGAAGATCAGAAAACTGTTCCAGAAGACACAGTTCGGCATCTTCGGGCTCCTCGGCCTGGTCGTGCTGTCCACTTCGGCGCTGACCATCTACACGGTCCAGACTCACCTTTCGACCGAGTACGAAGGCAACAGCCGGAACATCGCCAAGACCATCGCCGACGCCAGCGTCGACATCCTGCTCAACCGCAACCTGGCCACGCTCCAGTCGCTCATCGACCAGTTCGTGGAGATCCAGGGCATCCGCTACGTCTACATCACCAGCGACACGGGCGAGTTCCTGGCCCACACCTTCGTTCCGGGCATTCCCGAGGCCATCCTCAACAGCGACCCGAGCGAGACCCAGGCCGTGAACAGGCAGTTGCCGGGGATGGGCGAGTTCGTGGAGGTCGGCAGCCCGATCCTGGCAGGCTTCGCGGGCACCGTGCACGTGGGCATGGACCTCGACGTCATCGGCCTCAAGATCCAACGGGCCATCGGCCAGCAGGTGTATCTCATTTCCATCCTGCTGGTGGTCGGGGTCCTGGGATCCATATGGTTCGTCAACCTGGCCGCCAGGCCGCTGGGTGACCTTTTGGCCTTGGCCGTCAAGCTGGCCAAGGAGGACGACGCCGAGGGCACCGAAGACCAACAGATTCTCGCGCGGGACGACGAGGCCGGGGAACTGGCGCGCCTGCTCTTGCACATAGCGCAACGCCGGACCCGGTCGGACGAGCCGCCCCCGGCGGCGGACGGCACCGGATAACCGCGAGACGGGAGGTTAGCGGGGTGCGTATGCCCAGGGCCGCCATCGCGTTCTTCTGCACCATGCTGCAGATATGCTTCGGGACAGTCTACGCCTGGAGCTTCTTCCAGACCATGCTGGTGCGCCAGGCCGGCTGGACGCACACCGAGACCGCCTGGGCCTTCAGCATCGCCATCTTCTCCCTGGGAACGTCCGCGGCCTGGGCCGGCTCCGCGCTGGGACGGCTGGGACCCCGGCGGCTGGCGCTCACCGGCAGTGCCATGTTCTCGGTCGGGTACGTGATCGCCAGCGCGGCGCTGTGGCTGGACTTCCTGCCGCTCTTCTATCTCGGCTACGGCGTCATCGGCGGCGCCGGCATCGGCCTGGGCTACGTGACCCCGGTGGCCACGGTGGCCAAGTGGTTCCCGGACAAGAAGGGCTTGGTCACGGGCATCGTGGTGATGGGATTCGGCATCGGCGCGCTGCTCCTGAGCAAGGGGCTGGCGCCGTTCCTGGTGGTGCGCACCGAGGGCGACCTGGCCCTGGTCTTCCTGTGGCTCGGCATCATCTTCGCCGGCATTCTGCTGCCGTGCAGCCTGGCCCTGAGCGACCCCGTGGCCCCGTCCAAGACCCCGGGCGCGTCCGTCCCGCAGCGCCTGGACCTGGACGAGCCCGAGTCCACCCTGCCCTACCTGAGCTCCAGCCAGTTCATCATCATGTGGACCGTGTTCTTCTTCAACATCGCCGCCGGCATCTCGGTCATCAGCTTCCAGTCGGAGCTCTTGCAGGAGGTTTGGGGACTTGCGGACCCCACCGTCGAGCCCGCGGCGCTGGCGGAGTACGGCGCCACGCTCATCGCCGCCAGCTCCGTATGCAACGGAGTGGGCCGGCTGTTCTGGGGCCTCCTGTCCGACCGCATTGGCCGCGTCAAGGTCTTCCGCATCCTCCTGGCCAGCCAGATGGTCGTCTTCGGCGTGCTCATGACCGAGGAAAACCCGTGGGTGTTCTCGGTACTGGTGTGCTACGTGCTGCTCTGTTTCGGCGGCGGCTTCGCCACCATGCCGCCCTACATCCTGGACGTTTTCGGCACCGAGAAGATGGCGAAGATATACGGTGTCATCCTCACCGCCTGGGCCGCCGCGGGCATCTTCGGCCCGCTCTACGTGGGATACCTGAAGGACTCGCACCCCGACCGGGCCGTCATGTACTGCTTCCTGATCGGCATCCTGATGCTCGGCGCCGGCTATCTGTTCTCGTACCTTCTGAACGACGGCCGCCTCCGGCTCGGCCGCCCGACGCTCGAAAACACGCTCCGGCGGTACGGCATTCCGGCACGAAGTCCGGTATAACCCTCCCATGAAATTCTACGACTGCAGCACCGCTCCGAGCCCGCGCCGCGTGCGCATCTTCATCGCCGAGAAAGGCCTGGACATCCCCACCGTCCAGATCGACCTGCGCAACGGCGAACACCTCACCGAGTCGTTCCGGGAGCTGAACCCCTGGTGCACCGTCCCGGTGCTGGAACTCGACGACGGCACCACCTTGAGCGAAGCCGTCGCCGTCTGCCGTTACCTGGAGGAGACCCACCCCGAGCCGCCGCTCATGGGCCTGGACGCGAGCGACCGCGCGCGGGTGGCCATGTGGGAGCACCGCTTCGAGATCGACGGCTTCCTCGCCGTCACCGAAGCGTTCCGCAACCAGGCCAGAGGATTGAAGGGCCGCGCCCTCACCGGCCCGGAAGGCGCCGAGCAGATCCCGGAACTGGTGTCACGTGGCCGCGCCCGCGTCGAGCGCTTCTTCGCCGCCCTGGACACGCAACTCGCCCACAGCCCTTTCGTGGCGGGCGAGCGCTACACCATCGCCGACATCACCGCACAGGTGGCCGTGGACTTCGCCGGCTGGATCAAGATGAGCCTGCCCGCCGAATGCCGCCACGCCGCCGCCTGGTACCAGCGCGTGAGCCAGCGTTCGAGCGCCGCCGCGTGACACGCCTTGGCCCGCCACCCCTGGATTCCCGCCCCCGATCGGGGTCGAGGGCAAGCTTTCGCGGGAATGACGTTTCGGGTGGACGTCGCCTACCCAGCGCGGCCGCGGCTCAGCGGCTCACGACTCGGGCCACAGCACGAAGCTCTTGTCGTCCGGCAGGAAAGACCGGCGCAGATGGTCCTCCGCTCCCTCGTCCTCGACCTCCCCGTGGAGCACGCCGAAGAAGAAGATTCGCAGGACCTGTTCGATGAGCCCCTCGAGCGAGGGGTCCCGGCTGGGATTGTACCAAGTGTAGATCCAGTTCATCATGCCGAAGAGCGCCAGCGCCGCCACGCGCACGTTGAGCTTGTGCGCGCCTTCGCTTCTTCGCAGCTCCTCCACCAGGTCCACCAAGGCCTTCACGTAGCGCCGCTTCAACTCGAGAATGCGCTTCTCGTAGTCCGCCGTCAGCGCCGTGTCCTCCCTGGACATCACCTTCATCTCGTTCATGTTGTGCAGAAAGAAACCGAGATGGTTGTGGACGAACAAGGCGACCTTCTCGCGCGGGCTCTTCTCCGTGGTCTGAATCCGCCCCGCATTATCCAGCAACGTCACCAGGCAACGCTCCTGGATCAGACACAGCAATTCTTCCTTGGTACGGAAATAATAGTACAGACCCGCCAGACTCATCCCCGTGGCTCGGCTGATGTCGCGGATCGAGGTCCCGTCGAAGCCCTTCTCCGCGAAGATCGCCGCAGCCGTCTTGAGGATCTCCTGCAGCTTCTCGTCGTGGTGGGCGGTGCGTGATTCAGGACCGTTCGGCATGAGCACCGATCTTGTCAGATCGGGATATCCAAGTCAATGAAATCACTGGCGCTACCGCCCCGGACTCGCGTTGAAACCACCCGACCTATGGTGTATAGCTGCCCCGTAGCATGACCTTCGACAACATCATCCTGGACCGTGACGGCCCCGTGGCCGTGGCCACGCTCAACCGCCCGAAACAACTCAACGCTCTCTCCCACGGACTGTGCAAGGACCTGTGCACGGCCTTCGAGGAACTCGACCGCGACGACTCCGTTCGTGTGTTCATCATCACCGGGGGCGAACGCGTATTCGCCGCCGGCGCCGACATCAACGAGATGGTGGAAGCCACCCCGTTTGCCGGTACGGCGCACGACCGGCTGGTGCTGCGCGACCGCCTGAACCACCTCGCCAAGCCGGTCATCGCCGCGGTGAGCGGCTTCGCCCTGGGCGGCGGCTGCGAACTGGCAATGAGCTGCGACATCATCATCGCGTCCGAGTCCGCCGTCTTCGGCCAGCCCGAGGTCAACCTCGGCGTCATCCCGGGCTCCGGAGGCACTCAGCGGCTCACCCACCTGGTGGGCAAGCACAAGGCCATGGAACTGGTGCTCACGGGGCGGTTCATGAACGCGGCCGAGGCCGAGCGCTGCGGGCTGGTGAACAAGGTGGTGCCGGTGGAGGTGCTGCTGGACGAGGCCAAGGCCATGGCCCATACCATCGCGCGCAAGCCGCCCATCGCCATCCGCTTCGCCAAGGAAGCCATTCTCAAGGCCGCCAACACGCCCCTGGACGAAGGACTCGCCTTCGAACGCAAGTCCTTCTACACGCTGTTCGCATCCGAGGACCGTCGCGAAGGCATGAGTGCGTTCCTCGACAAGCGCAAACCCGAGTTCAAGGGAAAATGAGCTACGAGACGATCCTCTACGACAAGCGGGACGGGGTCGCCACCATCACGCTGAACCGCCCCCAGGCGCTCAACGCCTTCACCCCGCAGATGAACCGCGAGCTGCTGGACGCGCTCAAGGACGGCAACCGCGACAAGGCGGTGCGCTGCTTCCTCCTCACAGGCGCCGGCGAGCGCGCCTTCTGCGCCGGCCAGGACCTGAAGGAGCGTTCGCCGGACAGGAAGGGCTCCTTGGGCGAGTCGCTGAGGGAGCGCTACAATCCCATCATCCTGGCCATCCGCAGGACCGAGAAGATCGTGCTCTGCGCCGTCAACGGCGTGGCCGCGGGGGCGGGCTGCAACCTCACGCTGGCGTGCGACCTGCGCATCGCCTCGGACAACGCACGCTTCATCGAGGCGTTCGTGCGCGTGGGTCTGGGCCCCGACTGCGGCGGCAGCTACTTCATGCCGCGGCTCATCGGCCTCGGCAAGGCCACCGAGCTGTTCCTTCTGGGAGAGCCGCTGGAGGCCCAGGACGCGCTGCGCTACGGGCTCGTGGCCAAGGTGGTGCCGGTGGCGGAGCTGGCGGCGGAGGCCCGCGCCATGGCCGAGCGCCTGGCCCGCGCGCCGCGCAGCGCCGGCCTGATCAAGCGCACCCTCAACCGCTCCATGTACGCCGAGTTGGAGGCGCAGCTCGAGTACGAGGCCTGCACCCAGGAGATCGCCGGGCGTACCGCCGACTACGACGAGGGCGTACGGGCCTTCATGGAGAAACGGGCGCCGGTGTTCAAGGGCGAGTAAGGCCCAGGACGATCAGGGCGGATTTCGAACATGGCGAACGAGAACAAGATCGGGGTCATCGGCGCCGGCACCATGGGCGCGGGCATCGCCCAGGTGGCGGTCCAGGGCGGGTTCGAGTGCGTGGTGTACGACGTCGCCCAGGACTTCCTCGACCGCGGCCTCGGGCGCATCCGGGGCTTCATCGGGCGCAGCCGCGAGAAGGGCAACATCGACGCGCAGGAGGAAGCGCGCATCCTCGGACGCCTCCAGGGCTCGCTCGCGCTGGAGGATCTGTCCGACGCCGTCCTGGTCATCGAGGCCGCCACCGAGAACCTCCCGGTCAAGCGCGAGCTGTTCCAGAAGCTCGACGCCGCGTGCGCGCCCGAGACCCTGATGGCCACCAACACGTCGTCGCTGTCGGTGACCGCCATCGGCGGCGCGGTGAAGGACGCCACGCGAGTGCTGGGCATGCACTTCTTCAACCCGGCACCCCTCATGGCGCTGGTGGAAGTGGTGCAGGGGGAGCTCACCAGCGACGCCGCCGTGGCCAAGGCCATGGACATCACCCGCCGCTTCGGCAAGACCCCGGTACGCGCCCAGGACACCCCCGGGTTCATCGTGAACCGCATCGCGCGCCCCTTCTACAACGAGGCGCTGCGCATCCTGAGCGACGGCGGCACCGACGTGGCGACGGTGGACCGGATCATGCGGGAATCCGGCGGCTTCCGCATGGGACCGTTCGAGTTGCAGGACCTCATCGGCATCGACATCAACTTCACCGCCACCGAGACTCTTTACCACGCGTTTTTCGAGGACCCGCGCTTCCGCCCCAGCCCGCTGCAGCAAAAGCTGTATCTGGCGGGTCACCTGGGGCGCAAGACCGGCAAAGGCTTTTACAACTATGAGTAGCGTCGCGATCCTGGGCGGCAACCGGTTGGCGGAGGACCTGCACGGGCTCGCGCGGGACAACGGCCTGAACGCGGCGCGGTGCGCGCGCCCGGACGAGGTCGACCCGGCGACCGAGGTCGTCGTCGACACCCTCGCCCACGGGAGCGAAGAGAAGCGGCGGCTGGTGGAAGAGATCGACGCCGCCGCGCCGGGCGCCGCGCTCGTGCTCAGCTCCTGCCTCCGTTGGTCGACCACGACGCTAGCCTCCTGGAGCCGCCGGCCGGAACGGATCGTCGGATTCGCCACCTTCCACCCGCTGGCGCGCCGCAACGTCATCGAGCTGGCGCGCGGGCTCGACACCGGCGACGACGCCATGGCGGCGGCCGGCACCCTGGTGGAAGGCCTGGGCAAGGAGAGCGCCGTCGTCAAGGACGCGCCCGGCCTCGTGTTCCCGCGCATCCTGAGCCTGATCATCAACGAGGCCGCGCGCAGCCTGGACGAGGGGGTCGCCAGCGCCGAGGAGATCGACATCGCCCTCCGGCTGGGCACCAACTATCCCCAGGGGCCGCTGCGCTGGGCCGACGAGATCGGCCTCGACGAAGTGCTGGCGGTCCTCGAAGGGCTCCTGGAAGAGACCGGCGACGACCGCTACCGTCCGGCGCCGCTGTTGCGGAAGATGGTGGCGTCCGGCCGCCTCGGCGAATGCGCGGGCCGGGGGTTCTACCGCCACGGAGAGACCGGAGTTTGACATTGCAAGGCGGAGGATCCAGCCTCCGCCCCGGGAAGGGACACCATGCCAGAAGCCGTCATCATCGACGCCGCGCGCACCCCCATGGGGCGCTACGGCGGCATCCTCAAGGACGTCCGGCCGGATGATCTCGCGGCGCACGTCATCGACAAGCTCATCGCCCGCAACGGCATCGACCGGACGACCATCGAGGACGTGATCCTCGGGTGCACGAACCAGGCCGGCGAGGACTGCCGCAACGTGGCGCGCAACGCCTCGCTCCTGGCGGGCATTCCCGACTCGGTTCCCGGCGCCACCGTGAACCGCCTGTGCGGCTCGGGGCTGGAGGCGGTCAACCAGGCCGCGCGCGCGGTGGGGGCCGAGGAAGGCGACCTGTTCGTGGCCGGCGGCGTGGAGATGATGACCCGCGCGCCGCTGGTGATGCCCAAGGGCGCGGTCCCGTTCGCGCGCGGCGAGGTCACGGTCTACGACAGCGTGCTCGGATGGCGCTTTCCGAACCCGCGCATGGGGGAGATGTACCCGCTCATCAGCCTGGGCGAGACCGCCGAGAACGTGGCCGAGAAATACGCGGTGGGCCGCGAGCAGCAGGACGCGTTCGGGCTCAAGAGCCATCGCAACGCGGTAGCGGCCCAGGAGGGCGGGAGGCTCGCCGACGAGTTGATTCCGGTGCCGGTACCGCAACGGCGCGGCGACCCCGTGGTGCACGGCCGCGACGAGGGGCCGCGACCGGACACCAGCCTGGAGCAGCTCGCCGCCCTGCGCCCGGCCTTCGCCAGGAACGGCACCGTGACCGCGGGGAACTCGTCGCCGCTGTCCGACGGCGCCGCGGCGCTGCTGGTAACGTCGCGCGAGCGGGCGGAGGCGCTCAAGCTCAGGCCGGTGGTGCGCATCGTGGCGTCGGCGGTGGCGGGAGTGGACCCGGCCTTCATGGGCATCGGGCCGATTCCGGCCAGCCGCAAGGCGCTCAAGCGCGCGGGCCTGACCGCGGACCAGTTGGACCTGGTGGAGTTGAACGAGGCCTTCGCGTCGCAGTCCCTGGCGTGCATCCAGGAGCTCGGCCTCGACCCGGACAAGGTCAACGTCAACGGCGGCGCCATCGCCCTCGGCCACCCGCTGGGCTGCAGCGGCGCGCGCATCATGACCACGTTGATCCACGAGATGAAACGGCGCGGCAGCCGCTACGGCATGGCCACCATGTGCATCGGCGTGGGCCAGGGCATCGCCACCATCGTGGAGCGCGCGGACGCTTGACCGGCGGACGAAAATACCCCATAGAAATTAAGGGGAAAGCGACTCGATCGTCGTATTGGGAATAATCGATTCAAGGTCGGGCCGCCGGGACGACGGAGGGGGTCTTCCCGCGGCAAGGCCGGGATGCTGCGTCGCATGAGAAACAAGGCATCCAGACTGCTGGTCTTCCTGTCCCTCGCGGCGGTGCTGGGAGTAGCCGCGGTGGTGGGGCTGGAAGCCTTCCTGGAAAACCGCAAGGAATCCATACGCCGGGAGATCGAGACCGCCGTCGGCCGTGCCGTGGCGTTCGACTCCGTCCGGCTGAGGTTGTTCCGACGCCTGGGAAGCCTGGGCATCACGGTAACGGACCTGCGCGTGGCCGACGATCCACGATTCGCGGCGACACCGCTGATCCGCGCGCAGGAGCTCACCTTCTCCCTGGGCTGGTTTTCGCTGCTGACCGGCGCGCCGACGATTTCCGACGTCGTCCTCGAACAGCCCGAGCTCCAAGTCATCCGCAACGAGTACGGCGATATCAACATTTTCGTGCCCGCGCAGCCGCTCAAGGCCGGGTTCGAGTCGGCCCATGCGAACGGTGCGGCGGTTCATGCCCGTGGCGCCAAGCTCTACCTGGTGGACCGTTCTTCGGAAAAGCCCGAGGAACTGCGCCTGCGGGACCTGACGGCGAACCTCCAATGGCAGCGAGGACAGCGCCTCCGCGTCGAGGTATCGGGCGCGCTGTCAGAGGAAGGCGCGCGCACGTTCTCCGTGGCCGGTACCGTGGGCACGGCGGCGCCCTTGTCGGAGTGGCGCCGGAACGAGGTGGACCTGGAGATTCGCGCCGCGTCGCTGCCACAAACCCTGTTGGCGCGCGCCTGGACGTTTCTGGAGCCACACTTCCCGGCCTACCTCCGTCCTTCCGGTCCGCTGACCGTCAACGCGCGCGTGACGGGACGGATCGACCGTCCGCGCGTAACCGGCATGGAGATCACGGGAGCCTTGTTCGGAGCCCCGGCGGACAACGCCCGCCTGACCGGCGCCGTGGATTTCTCGCAAGGGCCGGCGTGGAGCCGCGCTCTGGCCAAGTGCGAGCTTCACTTGGAACCGGTCCACCTCGACCAACTCAGACAATTGCCCTGGGTGGAGCGCATCGTGCCGGCGGGGGTGCGCGTCCACGAGCCACTTCGCATCGTCAACACGCTGGAGGGGCCGCTGGACGATTTGAGGGTCCAGGCCGCTTTGATCGCCGATGACCATACCATCCAATACGGCGACTGGTTCCTCAAGGCGCCGGGGGTTGCGGCCCGCCTGGCCATGAACCTGCGGGTCCGGCCGGACCGCATCGTGATCGACGAGTCCGAGGCCCGGCTCCATAACGCCAACGTCCCGTTCTCCGGCGCCATCGTCCAACAACCGGAACACCTGGTTGAACTCCGTGTCCAGACCGAGGACGTGCCGCTGGCGGGATGGCAAGAAGTCGTCCCGGCGGCCAAGGACTACCAGCTCGACGGATCCGTAAGCGCCCGGTTGGCGCTGGCGCAGAAGTCGGGGCCGCGCACCGAGCCACCCGCTCTCCGGGGCAACCTGCGTCTGACCAACGTCCACATCATCGGTCCGCCGGGCAAGAAGAGGCCCGTACAGGGTCTCCAGGGAGAGCTTGTGTTCCGCGGCGGAGACATCGAGATACGCGACCTTCGGTTGCGCTCGGGGCTGTCGGACCTGCGGCTGCGCGGCTTGCTGGTCAACCTGAGCCGGCCCACGCTGCACTACAGTCTCCACTCCGACCTCCTGAATCTCGGCGACGTGACCGGCGACGCCGCGCATCGGGCACACTCCTTCAGCAACGTCGTTCACGAGGGCTCCGCCGAACTGCGCGAAGGCATCGCCTCCGTGCGCGGCTACCTGGCCTCCGCCAGCGGCCAGGTCGGCGGCACCGCCTATCAGAACCTGCAGAGCCTCGTGCACTGGACCCGCGGCGGCCTGACGGTGCGACGGCTTGCCATCGAGACCCTGGGAGGCGCGATCCACGGCCACGGCACCGTTACGCGCCGGAACGGCGGGGCCTTCGACATCGACCTGCACCCCTCCGCGGAGGGCCTGGACGCCAACGGACTCCTCGCGCTCTTCCCCCACTATCCCGCGGATTCGATCAACGGAAACGTGAGTCTCGAAGGCCGTTTCCAAAGCAGAGCCACGGACTGGCAGTCTTTCGTCGGGAACCTGAACGGACAGGGCCGAATGACCCTGAACAAGGGCGTGCTCGCCGACTTCAACCCGGTCCGGGGGGTTCTCGCGACGCTCGATGCCGTGGAAGGGATCGAGCGCATCGACGCGGCCGGCCCCGCGTTTCTCTCCCTGGTACGCGACGACCGGACTTCCTTCGAAAACGTCACGGGCCACTTCACCATCCGCGGGGGCAAGGCGCGCAGTGACGACGTGCGCCTGGTCTCGGACCACTACAGCATCGTGGGGCAAGGCTCGCTGGAGTCGGACGGCCAAGTGGAACTTCAAGGCGCCCTCGTGCTGTCACCAGCGTTCTCCCGCGACCTGAGCGGCCGCTACCGCAACGTGCGCTATCTCTTCGACGCCGAGGGAATCAGTCTGCCCTTCCGGCTCGCGGGCCGCATCCCCGACGTCACCATCCAGCCGGACGTGCCGCAACTCGTGCGCTACATGTTCAACAAGCTCGCGGAGGAGCGGCCGCCGCAGGCCGAAGACAACGACGGCAACCTGTGGAAGCGCCTCGGGCGGGGCTTCCTGGAACTGCTCCGTTGACGCCGGCGCGCACCCTCCGTCACGCGACGCTCACCCTTTCATCACACCCGGCAGACATGGACGTCCACGAACTCTACCTCCGGGTGCGCCGGCAAGACATCGCCTACATCAAGTTCATCGTGGAGTCCTACGAACTGCTCGGCATCATCCGTACGGTGGATCCGCGTGAGGCAGTCATCGTGCTGCTGGTGCTGGAGGACTCGCTCGCGCTGGCACGCGACGTGATCGAGGCCCTGTCCGGAGAAGTCCCGCTGGAGGAGATTCCCCGACCCGCCGGCTTGGGGGACGACTGGCTCCTGGGTGCGGTTACAACGGCCGAACCGGACGGCGGCGAAGGATCCTGAGGGCATGAGCGGCTCCACCGACCTCAAACCCCGCGTGCTCTCGCTGATGCGGACCAAGCCGGGCCATCGCTTCAGCCTGCGGGAGATCCGCAAGGGCTTCGGCAAGGCGTCACGGGACGCGGTGGAGGACGCCCTCAAGGAACTGATCCACGAACGCACGGTCATCCGTCTCCACAAGAACCACTACACCCTGGCCAAGGCCGCGAGCCTCGTCTCCGGCGTGGTGCAGGGCCATCCCGACGGCTTCGGCTTCGTCGTGCCCGAGCAGAAGGGCATGGAGGACATCTATCTCAGCCGCAGGGAGATGCGCCGGGTGATGCACGGCGACCGGGTACTGGTGCGCCCGGAGAAGAAGCGCCACGGCGACAGCCAGGGACACGTCGTCGAGGTCCTGGAGCGGGGCCAGCGGCGCCTCGTAGGCGTGGTGCAGACCGACGGCGACCGCACCCTGGTGGTGCCCATGGACCCGCGCGTGGCCCCCGCCATCCCGCTGAAAGCGCCCGGACCGCTTCAGCCCGGCCAGGTGGCGGCGGTGGAGATGACCCGCTACGGCAGCGGCTACACGCCCGCCGAAGCGCGCCTGGAACGGGTGCTGGGCGCACCGGACGACCCCGAGGTCCAGGCCCAGGCGTTGATCTTCCGCTACGGCTGGCCCGAGGAATTCTCGGACACGGCCCTCCAGGAGGCCGAGCGCCACGCCGCCGCCGGGGTGCCGGCGAGCCTCGACGGACGCCGCGACCTGCGCGGGCTGACCACCTTCACCGTGGACGGCGAGACGGCGCGCGACTTCGACGACGCCGTCGGGCTGGAGCGAAGGGCCGCCGGCGGCTACGCGCTCTACGTCTCCATCGCCGACGTCGCCCATTGCGTGGCGCACGACTCCGCCCTGGATGTCGACGCCTACGAACGCGGCACCAGCGTGTACTTCCCGGACCGGGCCCTGCCCATGCTGCCGCCGGCGTTGTCCACCGGCATCTGCAGCCTCAAGCCGGGCGTGGACCGGCTCACGCGCACGGCGCTCCTGGAGATCGACCGGAGGGGCGAGGTCGAACGGGTGGAGATCTTCCGTTCGGTGATCCGCAGCACGGCCCGGCTCACCTACACCGAGGTGGGGCGCATGCTCGTGGACCGGGACGCCACGGTCATCGCGAAGTACCCGGAGCTGATCGACGCCCTCCGCGCCATGGAAGAACTGACGCACCTCCTCATGGACCGCCGGCGCGCCCGCGGCAGCCTCGACTTCGAGTTGCCGGACACGGAGATCGTGCTGGGCGACGACAACGTGCCCGTCGACATCCGGCGCGCCCGACGCACCATCGCCCACCGCATGATCGAGGAGTTCATGATCGCGGCCAACGAAGCGGTGGCCGGCTACCTGCGGAAACGGAAGTTCCCGTGCGTGTACCGGGTGCACGAAGGACCCGACGAGGACACCCTGGACGCCATCGGCCCGTTCCTTTCCACCCTCGGATACCGGCTCCACCGGAAGGAAGAGAGAGTCTCGTCCAGTGAGCTCCAACGGGTCCTGGAAGCGTGCCGCGGCAAGCCCGAGGAACGGGTGCTGAACCGCATGCTGCTGCGCTCCATGAAGCAGGCCTGTTACGACCGGGAGAACGTCGGCCACTTCGGGCTGGCGTCCGACGCCTACCTGCATTTCACCTCCCCCATCCGCCGCTACCCCGATCTCATGGTCCACCGGCTCCTGGACCGCGCCACCGCCGGCCCGAAGCTCGATGCCGGTGCGCGGGAAGACCTCGACGCCTACCTGCGCGAGGCCGCCGACCACGCCTCCCGGCGTGAGCGCCTGGCCGTGGACGCCGAGCGCGACATGGTGGACCTCAAGAAGGCGCAGTTCATGACCGACAAGATCGGCCAGGAACACACCGGCGTCATCACCGACCTGACCAACTTCGGCTTCTTCGTGGAACTCGACCGCTGGTTCGTGGAAGGACTGGTGAGCCTCAAGACCCTGGAGGACGACTTCTACCGCTATTACGACACCGCCCACCTCATCAAGGGCCAGAACCACGGCCAGAGCTTCCGCATGGGCGACCCGGTCACCGTGAAGGTGGTGCGGGTGAAGCTCTTCCAGGGGGAGATCGACTTCGAGCTGGCGCGGCCGTGACTTCTAGTGTGGTGTCTGGTTAATTCGCATAATAATCTGCGGAGGATTTTTCGTTGTCGGCAAGGCGCGATGACGAGCAGTGGCGGGCACCACGCGAGGAAGAGCAACGCAGCCGACGGCGAAAAAGACCCGCAGATTATTATGCGAATTAACCAGACACCACACTAGTCTCAACGCACCACGGACACCAGGATGATCCCCGTTACCACCAGCACCGTCCCGAGCACGGTGCGGCGGGTTACCCGTTCCATGTCCCGGAGGAAGATGACGGTGCCCAGGACGATCCACATGGGCAGTGTGGCGGTGATGGGCGCGATGACGACGACCTCGCCGGCGCTGAGGGCGTAGAGGATGCCGCCGGCGGAGACGCCTTCGAAGAGGGCCCACGCGACGCCGCGCCCCGCCGCGGCGGGGGGGGCGGGGGGGCCCCCGCGGGGGGAGCCCCCTTAGAGGGGCCCCGCCGCGACGAAGGGCCAGAACGCCCGCCGGTCCCATACGTAGCGTTGCGCGAGGCCCGGTACGACCTGGGTGATTCCCAGCAAGGCCAGGCCCACCGTGCCGGTGACGGCGGTGAAGAAGACCGGCTCCGGGGTCAGGATCAGCGCGGCCCGCCGCAGGGGGAAGGCGATGCCCGCCATGACCGCGGCGGCCAGCGGCACAAGGACATACCAGCCCGGGTTATCCGCCTTGTCTTCGGTCGCCCTGGCGCTCTCCCGGGAAATGGCCGCGATGCCGGCGACTACGGTCACGTTGCCGAGGAACACGGGCAGCGTCAGTTCTTCCCCCAATAGTGAAATCGCGATAATGCCGGCCCAGAAAGGGTGGGTGGCCCGAAGCGAGCCGCTCCGGGCGGCGCCGATGGTCTGCATGCCTCGATAGGTCAACTGGCGCACGAAGGGTTGCAGGCTGCCGGCCGCGACCATCAACGCCACGGCGTTCCAGCCGAAGTCCGGTATCCCTCGAATCGCCACCGCCACGCTGAAGATGCCGGCCTGGAACACCATGGAGAAGGTCGTCACGGTGGCCGGGGTGGAGTAGCGCAGGCCCCGGCGCGCGACGATGAAGCTCACGGCATACATGGCGGCGGAAACGACGGCGACAATCTCGGGTACCATGGCGAGGTGTTTCCCGCGGCGGAATCAGCGGGCCGCGATGATCGTGACGGTGCCGGCGACCACGGCGACGGTGCCGGTGACCGACCTGACGTTGAGCCGTTCCACGCCGCGCAGGAACAGCAGGGCCAACACCTGGGTCCACAACGGCGAGGTGGCCACCAGCGGGGCCACCGCCACCACCTGGCCCATGCTGACGGCGATGAGCGAAAACAGCGAGGCCACCGTCTCGAACGTGCCGGCGACGACGAAGGGCCACAGCGCGCGCCGGTTCCACAGGAAGCGCCCGTGAATGCCGCCGGCGCACAGGGATATGGCCAGGCAAACCGCCGCCACGGTGGCAAGCACCGCGGCGAAGAACAGCGGCTGGTTCGAGATGTCGAGGGCATAGCGGCGCACGGGGAAAGCGATGCCGGCCAGGAACGCCGCGCTCAAGGGAAAGACGATGTACCACCAGTGTTGGCGCGGAACCGCGGTTCCGGCCGCCGGCCGCGGGCCTTCCGTGCCCTGCCCCTGATCCGCGGCGCGGTCGGGACTCCAGGAGATCAGCACGGTGCCCGCCACCACCAGCACGGTCCCGCTCATGAGACCCGGCGTCAGGCTTTCGCCCAGGAGCGCCACGGACCAGCCCGCGCTCCAGAGCGGATAGGTGGTGCGCAACGGTTGGCTGCGCGACGCGCCGATGCGGGCGACGCCGGTGAAGCTCAGATAGCTCGTCAGCGCCTGCATCACGCCCAGCAACACGAACAACAGGAAGGCGAGGCCGGCCACCGCGGGCACGCCACCGGTGACGGCGACCGCGCACCACAACAGCGTCATGCGCACGACCATGGCAACGCAGGTGGCGGTGAGCGGCGTGGAGTATTGCAGCCCCAACCGCGAGGAGACCGAGACCGACGCGTACGCGAAGGCTGCCATCAGGGCTATGGCTTCGGCGGGAACCGGCATGACAAGCTAGTGTCGTGTCCTGCGTCAGCACCCGCGGCGGTCGCCGGGACAGTCTCCGGCAGGGGCGACCGGCAGGCAGGCCCGGCAGGTTCCGGCCAGTGCGGCGTGTCCACGGATCTTCATGCCGTGCAGGGGGCTCAGGAGCCGGCGGCCCCCCCCCCCGGGCTTTCCCCGCCCCCTGCGCGCCCGGGCGGGTCCCGGCCGGGGCGGCGTCGCCAGGGATCTTCATGCCGTGCAGGGGGCTCGGGAGCGGGCGGCCGCCGCCTCGGAGCTTGCCGCGCCCGGTGCGAGCCAGCGCGACGCCAGCTCGGAGGCGCCGCCCGCTTCGGGCGCGGTCAGGCGCACGAGTCTCTCCACCTGCGGCAGGTCGACGGTCAGACGCGAGTCGAGCGACACGAGGTACTCGTCGTAGACCACGGCCGCGAGAACCGGCGCATAGCCGAACACCCGGCTGAGCATGGTCAGGGTCTCGCTGCGATGCTCCTGGAGGTAGCCGATCGCCTCCCGGTGCGCGGCCAGGAACGCCGCCATGATGCCGCCCTTCTCGCTCAGCCGCGCCGCCATCGTTTCGACGGTGATGGGCATGGGATCGTCCGCCACCACCGGCCAGCCGGCGAGCGGCAGGAAGCCCCGTTCCCGGGCGACGAAGTCGAAAGGCCGCGGCAACAGCGCCGCGCCCGCGGACCCCTCGGTGAGCCGGTCCAGCGCGTGCTGATCGGTATCCACCGTGTCCAGACCGAGGTCGGCCCCCAGTTCCAGCCCGCCGAGGCTTCGAAACGTCTCCGCCAGCGGCGCCGTCTCGGCGATGACGCGGCGGCATGCCAGCGCCTTGCCCCCGAGGTGCGCGAGCTCGCGTGTCCCGGCCGGGACCATCAGCACGTAGGGGCTGCTGTTCATGCACGACCCCACGAGCCGCGTGGCGCCGGTGCGCAGGAAGTGCTGGAGCGACGCCCGGCCGATGACGAGGGACAGGTCGGCGTCGCCGTTCGCCAGCGCCTGATTGCGCTCGTCCGTACCCTGCACGTGGTCCCAGGACAGCTCCAGCCCGTGGCGCCGGTAGATGCCCTGCTCGATCCCCAGATACCCGGTGGGATCGCGCGCCACACTCTCGCTCCCCTCGCCGAGAACCCCGTAAAGCACCCTTAGCCGTGTCACTTGCATTCCGTCTCCCCGCCCCTCGCCCGGACAACCGCTTTCCAGGCTGTTTCAAGACACCCCCCGAACCGTCATTCTCGCGGAAGCGGGAATGACGGTTCGGGGTGGCCGTGCCCCTTCCTGCCCCCGCATGCCGGCCCCGCCCGGCAAAGCTTGACACCACCATAGCGAAGGTGTACCGCCTTGCATAGACGGACGTTTCACGCCGTCCTCGTCGCTTTCACACACGGGTGCCGCGCCCGGCAACGACCGTCCGCCCGGCGCGCGAACGGACCCATTTCCGAAGGAGGCACAGCCATGAGCATCGCACTGTCCCACGGCGGAACGACGATGTATGCGTCCCCCTCCCGCTCCGACGAACTGTGGGTGGGGACGCGCAAGGGCATCGCGGTCCTGGAACGCGACTCCGGCGGCTGGCGTGTCGCCCGCCACATGCTGGAGGACAAGCACATCAGCGCCATCCACCAGGAGCCGGAGAGCGGCATGTTCTTCGTCGGGGCGTTTCACGCCGGGTTGCACGTGAGCGGCGACCACGGCGCCACTTGGGAGGCGCGCGAGAACGGGTTGAGCGAGCTGGACGTGTACAGCATCAATTCCTCCCGCAGCAACGGCCGCACGCGGCTCTATGCCGGCACCGAGCCCGCGCACCTGTTCTGCAGCGACGACTTGGGCGAGCACTGGAACGAGTTGCCCGCGCTGCGGTCGGTGCCCAGCGTGCCCAACTGGAAGTTCTCGGTGCCGCCGCACATCGCCCACGCCAAGCACATCAACTTCGATCCGCACGACCCCGACACCGTGTACGTCAGCGTGGAGGTGGGAGGCCTCCTCAGGAGCCGGGACCGTGGCGAGACCTTCGAGGAGCTTCTCGGGATCTACGAAGACGCCCACAGGCTGGTGATCCACCCGCAGGACTCCGATCATTTGTACGAGGTGACCGGACGCGGTTTGTACGTCTCGGCGGACGGTGGGAAGAACTTCGAGGAGCGGCTCGTGCGGCCGTGTGAGAACGGTGATTATCCGGACGGATGCGTGCTCAATCCGCTGAATCCCGACATGATGTTCCTGAGCGCGGCGCAGTACAATCCAGGCCAGTGGCAACGGACCCGCTCCGCCGGCGCGCGCATTTCGCGCAGCATGGACGGCGGGCGCACCTGGGAGATCCTGCGCAACGGGCTCCCGGACCGCCTGCAGGCGAGCATCGAGGCGCTGTGCCTCGAAGCGGCGGGCGATTCGGTTTCGGTCTTCGCGGCCACCACGAGCGGCGAGATCTATTGCAGCGACGACGCCGGGGAAAGCTGGTCCGTCATCGCCAGCGGACTGGCGCCCATCTCCAAGGACTTCCACTACAAGGACCTGCAGGCAGCATAGATCCTGGTGCAGGGCCTGTCCCGGCGCCGCCGGGCACACACAACGCGAGAAGAGCCTCCGCGGCCAACGCACGGGGGCGGGTTTCAGACCCGCCTCCGTGTCGGTACGCGCGGCAACAACGGACAACGGCGCGAACGTGCAATGGGTACGTCGCGCCGCGCAACGGGGATGACTTGATGAAGTTCGGCTTGTTGGTTGACTGTCACGTGCGCGAGGGCGAAACCCAGACCCTCGCTTTCGACGAATTGTTCGATCAGGTGGATGCCGCCGAAAGCATGGGGTTGGATTCCATCTGGATCGTCGAGCACCATTTCCGGCCCAAGGCTTCGGTGCTCTCCGCCTCCATGATGATGGCCGGGGCCATCGCCGCGCGCACCCAGCGCGTGCGCATCGGCACCGCGGTGCAGGTGTTGCCGCTGGGCAACCCGCTGCGCATCGCCGAAGAGGTGGCGTCCATCGACCACATCAGCCACGGAAGGTTCGACTTCGGCGTCGGCCGCAGCAGCATCCCCAAGTTCTACGACGGCTTCAACATCCCGTATTCGGAAAGCACGGCGCGTTTCACCGAGTCGTTCGAGATCGTCATGCGCGCCTTCACCCAGGAGACCTTCTCCTTCGAAGGCGACTACTACTCCTACCACGACGTCAGCATCTCGCCGCGGCCGCTCCAGCAACCCTATCCCCCCATCTACATGGCCGTGCGCACGCCCGAGGGTTTCGCGCACACCGCCCGCAGCGGATTCAACGTGGTGTTGTGGTTCATGGGCGACTACTACGAGGACCGCCTGCAGATCTATCGCGAGGAATGGCAGGCCGCGGGCCATCCCGAGCCGCCCGAGATCCACGTGCGCGTGCCCATCTTCATCGCCGAGTCGGAAGCGGCGGCGCGGGAGATACCCCGGGCCAGCGTGGAGCACGACCTTCACCGCGTCATCGGCGAGGCCACGGCCATGAACGCCGCCGACCGCGTGGCCCAGGCCCAGGCCTTCCTGGCGGACTACGACTCGTTCCTGCGCACCCGCGTCATCTACGGCTCGCCCGAGTCCGCCCTCGACCGCATCGAGGAGTTCCGCGAGCGCACGGGCTTGACCGGCATGATCCTCGACGTGAACCACGGCGGCCAGATCCCCCACGAGCAGGTCATCAACTCCATCCGGCTGCTCACGGAGAAGGTGGCGCCAAGATTGGCGTAGCGCCTACCCCGGGCGAACCGAGCCTCCTGCATCTCCGGCAACGCCCTCGGCACGGAGCGACCTCTACACTTCATCCTCATCGGATTCCGCGTCGTACGCGAAGTCGAACAACTGGCCGAATCCTTCCACCTCCGAGTACACGTGCGCCATCCCCAGGCCGGCCCACATCATGGCCTGCATGCTGCTGACCACGGGGGCACCGAGGTCCTGCTCAAGGGTGTCGATGATGGCCACACTGGGCATGAGCGCGCCCGTGATCCAGATGCCGTCGGCGGAGGGGGTGGAGAGATAGAGCTCCTTGGCGGCGTGGTAGGGTTCGGCGAGCGGCAGGGTGGAGACGCCGTAGCGGCGTGACATGCCGGCCTCGTCGGAGGGCCACAGGGAGCGGGTGGCGACCACTTCGATGCCGGCGTTTGCGACGTACTCGGTGAGCTGGCGGTGCATGGACTCGTCGAAAGGCGTGAGCATGACCACGCGCTTCATGCCCAGGGTGTGCATCCCGCGGATGCACGCGCCGATGTCGGTGGCCATGGGGATGTCGGTCTGGCGCGCCACCTCGGCCAGGAGCTCCTCCTCGAAACCCCATCCGCGCGTGACGATCAGCGGCACTCCGGCCTGGATGATGGAGTCCACCCGGCGGTCCTCCAGCTCCGCCACGGCCACGCCCATGCGGCTCACCGCGTCGTTGTACTGCTGCTGGGTCAGCTCGGTGACATGCAGCGACGTCATGACGATGGTGACGCCGTCCGGCGCCATCAGATAGAACTCGTAGCCGTTGTTCTCATGCCCCGGGCTCGGGGTGACGAACCCGATGCGCGCGCGCCAACCGTAGGTGGCGCCCATGGAAGCCTTCAGTGCCATGGCGATCTCCCGCCCAGCCTACAACGCGTAGAGCCGCCTGGGGTTGCCGTCCAGGATCGCGTCCTTGGCGGCATCGGAAATGTCGGTGCGCTCGCGCAGCATGCGCGCGGCGAAGCGCTCCCGGTCGCCGTGGGGCATGTCCGTCCCCATGACGATCTGACCCTGCCCCACCTCCTGCATCACGTGCGGCAACAGCGAGTCCTCGATCTCCGCGCTGAAGAAAAGGTTGCCCTTCTCGACGTAGTCCATGGCCGGCAGCGCCTGCTTGGGCACGCACTCGGGGATGAACTTGAGCAGCAGCTCGCCTTGGTTCTCGTAGCGGTGCTTCAGTCGGTCGAGCATGAACGGCACCCACATGCAGCCGGCTTCCAGGAACACCACGCGCATGTCCGGGTGCCGGTCGAGGACGCCGCCGGCGATGAGCGAGGTGCACGCCATCAGCACCGGCATGTGGAACGCGATGACGCCGGAGGGGTAGATGTGCGAGTAGAGGTTGTTCACCGACGGGCACGACCAGCCCACGTGGACGCCCAGCGCGAGGTTGTTCCCTTCCACCGCCTCGTAGAACGGCAGCAGCTCGTCGTCGTCCAGCAGGCGGTCGCCGGCGGTGCCCAGCACCATCACCGACACGGCGCCCAGCTCCGCGGCCTCGTTCACCGAGCGCACGGCGCCGTTCACGTCGTCCAGGTTCACCACCGCCGCCCACTTGATGCGGTCGCTGCCGCCCAGCCGGTCTCCCAGCCAGCGGTTGTACGAGTCGCACAGCGCGGTAGCCAAGGGGACGTTGCTGGTCAGCGGATAGGCGAGAAAGAGCGTCGTGTAAACCACCTGCACGGCGATCTCCTCCTCGTCCATGATCGCCAGCCGCTCGCCGACGTTGGTCAGCTCCTGGCTGCCGACGCTGTCCACCTTGCCCACCGAGTGTTTCGCCAGCTTGCCGTCGATGGTCAGGGGCGTTCCGAGGTTGTTGCAGCCGCGGCCCACCCGGCGCGGGAAGAGCTGCTCGTCGATCATCCAGTAGGCCATGCCGTCCACGCCCACCACCCGCGGCCGCTGGCCGCGGAACTTGGGGTCCAGGTACTTGTCGTCGAAAGTCTCCAAGCACTCTTCCACGTGGCCGTCAGCGTCTACGCAGTGCATTTCTCACCTCCATCGATTCACGGTACATATGTGCACTCAACATTGATGACCTTGATGCACCTTGTCAAGGACGGTGCGGCGCGGCGCCGGGCCGCGAGCCGCGAACATCGAGAGTACATCCACCGGCGGCTCGCGACGCCGGCAAGCCCCATGAGGAAGCCATTCCAATGAGCACACCGGATATCGAAGTGACCAAACCCCTGGCGGAATGGGTCTGCCGGTCGGATTTCGCGACCGTCCCCGACGCCGTGCGCGACGAAGCCGCGCGCACGCTGCTCAACTGGATGGGCTGCGCCGTGGGGGGATCGGCTCACGAATCCGTGGACATCACGCTGCGGGCGCTGGGACCCTTCATGGGACAGCCGCAGGCGTCGGTGCTGGGGCGCACGGAGCGCGTGGACGTGCTGCACGCGGCGCTGCTCAACGGCATCGGCTCCCACGTGTTCGACTTCGACGACACCCACCTGCGGACCATCATTCATCCCGCGGGGCCGGTGGCCTCCGCGCTTGTGCCGCTGGCCGAGCACCGGCGCGTGTCCGGGCGCGACTTCCTGCACGCGCTCATCCTCGGCGTCGAGGTGGAGTGCCGCATCGGCAACGCCGTCTACCCAAACCACTACGACGTGGGCTGGCACATCACCGGCACCGCCGGCGTGTTCGGCGCCGCGGCCGCGGCCGGACGCCTGCTGGGGCTCGACGTGCAGGGCATGTGCTGGGCGCTGGCCGGTGCCGCCACCCAGGCCGCCGGGCTGCGGGAGATGTTCGGCACCATGCTGAAGCCGTTCCACATCGGACGCGCGGCGCAGAACGGCCTCGCCGCGGCGTTTCTGGCCGCCGAGGGGCTGACCGGCTCGGAGCGCGCCCTCGAGGCGCCGCGCGGCTTCGCCCGGGTGCTGTCCACGAAACAGGACTACGCCGCCATTTGCGACGGCTTGGGCGACAGCTACGAGACCCTGCTCAACACCTACAAGCCCTACCCTTGCGGCGTCGTGATCCACCCGAGCCTCGACGGCTGCATCAGCCTGAAACGCCGCCACGGGCTAACGGGCGACGACATCGAATCGGTGCAACTGCGGGTGCATCCGCTGGTGCTGGAACTCACCGGGAACAAGACCCCGAAGACCGGACTGCAAGGCAAGTTCAGCGTGTACCACGCCGCGGGCGCCGCCCTCGTGCTCGGGCGCGTGAACGTCGCCGAGTTCGCCGACGAAGTCGTGCAGGACCCTCGCGTCATGGCCGTGCGCGACCGGGTCTCCGCGGTGGTGGACGGCAACATCCGGGAAGCCGGCGCCGTGGTCACCATCCGGCTGAAGGACGGCCGCACCGTCGAGGAGGTCGTCGAGCAGTGCTCGGGCAGCCTGGAATGTCCGCTGTCCGATGAAGACATGGACGCGAAGGTCCACGCCCTCGCCGACCCGCTGCTGGGGACGGCGGCGACCGGGGAAATGATTCGCGCCTGCCGAACAATGGTTGAATTGGAGGATGCAAGCGCCCTCGCCCGCAGCGCCACACCGAAGGAGAAACACGAGCGGAGTTAGCGGCCGCCTCCGCGTCCCGGTTGCGAGACGCGCCGCTATAGCCCGAATCCGTCATTCCCGCGAGACAGGCGTGTTCATACTCCACACGGATGAGAATGAGTACCAACCCCCCGATTCGTCATTGCCGCGGAAGCGGGAATCCAGGGGTGGTGGTGCGGCACTACAGCGGCGTTTCCCGGCCTCGCCACCCCTGGATTCCCGCCCCCGATCGGGGTCGAGGGCAAGCTTTCGCGGCAATGACGGATCAGGCCCGATGGCCACTTCCGCCAGCTTGGGGAGAATTCCATGTCCGACCACTACGACGTCATCATCATCGGCGGCGGCTCCGGGGGCTGCGTCGCCGCCGCGCGGCTCAGCGAGGACCGGCGCCGCAAGGTGCTGCTGCTGGAGGCCGCGCCGGACCCGCAACCGATACCGGAAACCATCCGGTTGGCCAGCGCCCGGGACCGGGTCTGGCTCGAGACCCCCTACGTCGACATGGTCCCCGTGGTGCGGCCCGTCGACGGCAGCCCGTTCCGCTCCCTGGCGGGGAAGATCATGGGCGGGGGCTCGTCGGTCAACGCCATGGCTTGGGTGTGGCCGACCCGGCACGACATGGACCGGTGGGTGGCGGCGGGGAACCCCGACTGGTCCTGGGAAGCGGTCCACGGGGTCCTGAAGCGCATCGAGGCGGACCAGGACTTCCCGGACGACCCAAACCACGGCCACGCCGGACCGGTCTACGTCAAGCGTCCCTTCAGCCTGGAGTCGGACCTGTCCCCGGTGGTCCGGGCCTGCATCGACGGCGCCGCCGAAATGGGCCTGCCGCGCCTCCCCGACACCAACATCCCCGACCCCGTGGGCGTGGGACCGGGGGTCTCCAACATCAAGGACGGTGTGCGCCAGTCCGCGGTGGTGAGCCATCTCGAACCGGCACGGGGGCGTCCGAACCTCACCGTCAAGGCCGAGGCGCCGGTGCTGGGGCTGACCCTGTCGGGCAGCCGCGTGGACGGCGTGCGTTACGAGAAGGACGGCCAGATCCACACGGACAGCGCGGGCCAGGTGGTTCTGGCCGCGGGCGCGTACCGCACGCCCCAGCTCCTCATGCTGTCGGGTATCGGCCCGGCCGCCGAGCTGGAACGGATGGGCATCGAGGTGACGCACGGGCTGGAGGGCGTCGGAGGGAACTTCCAGGACCACGCCGTCGTCCACGTGACCTTCGCCGCCGCCAGGGACTTCGAGGTGGCGTGGACCCTGTCGCGGCTTCGTCTCCTGGCACGGACCTCCCCGAGCGTGGATCACGGGGACTTCAGCGCTTCGCTGCGGCCGCCCACCAGGATCGAGGGCGTAGGCACCCTGCTGCCCTTGTCGGTTCAACTGCTGGAGCAAGGGGCGTCGGGACGGATCCGCCTCCCCAGCCTGGATGCCCGGGATTTCCCCGTCGTGGAGACGGGACTGCTGGCGGACCCGAAGGACGTGGAGAAGATGGTGGCGGCCATGGAATTCCTCCGGGACCTCGCGCGCACATCGCCCATGCGCGAGTTCTGCGGCGCGTTACGCAACCCGGCTCCCGAGGAGGACTGGGCGACCTTCGCCCGTTCCACCTACGACAGCTACCACCACGCCTCCGGCACCTGCAAAATGGGGCCGGCGGACGATCCCGCCTCGGTGGTGGACCAGCGCCTGCGCGTCCACGGGCTGGACAACCTGTGGGTGGCCGACGCCTCGATCATGCCCGAGGTAACCCATGCCAACACCAACGCCACGGTCTACGTCATCGCCGAACGGCTGGCGGAGTTCCTGAACAGCGCCGCGTAGGAAACGGTAACGTCGGGTACCGCAAGAGCGCAAGCCTCCACCCGAGGTTGCTAACTCGGGCGGAGAGCCAAGCGAAGCCAGACCGGCCGCAAGTGGTAGGATTTCGGACGCGAATGCGGAATCCGACACAGAATGGCAGAGTAAACCGGAAAAAGTTGGCCACCCTTTGAGGGAAACTAGCGCCTGAAACGTTGTGGTGAGGCAATATTGGACCACTGGTCGGAGTAGGACCTAGTGTACCGTCTCATAAATAGCTTTACAACGATTGATTTTCTCCATAATGGCTTCGACCGAAGCGGTCCAGATGAAAGGAGTGGGCTGTTGGTTATTGATGCGGACGTAGTCATGGATGGCCTGG
>MKWU01000946.1_pt1 | contig 53289 bp, 49 predicted proteins | sample 809101 | NCBI WGS metagenome assembly MKWU01 (sample SAMN05860141, study PRJNA318959) | sponge metagenome | host: Aplysina aerophoba | place: Slovenia: Piran, Adriatic Sea, Gulf of Piran | collected 2013-05-07 | reverse complement strand
CGCAAGAGAATGAGGGTGCGGCCAATGCCACTATGCCAGGAGCGGCAGGCGGCAGCCGGAACGGCAAGCGCCCCCGCCGCGAGGACCTCACCAGTTTCCTGCGCAGGCACGATATTGACCTGATCGTGTTCCCTAGCGGCCCCCGGCCGCGCTCCACGGAGCGGGTATTGAGAACCCATATCCGCCGGGCGGGCAAGAACGGAATTGCATGGCGGACCGTGCGCGACCCGGGCACGTGGATCTACGCGACATCCAAGGTGGGCAAGCAGGAGTTTCCCAAACTCGACCCGAGCCTTCGCAGCGCCATCAGCCTGGCTCGCAGAGCCCAGGACCCGATGTCCGAACTCGTCAAGGCCGACCCGAAGACGGTCGGTATCGGCCTCAACTACCAAGAGATCAACCCAGAGCGACTGAGTGCGGCCCTCCGCGAGACGATCGAATGTGCGGTGCACGATGTCGGCGTCGACTTGAATCGCGCAACGGTCCCGCTGCTGAGCCTCGTTCCGGGCTTTACTCTAAGACTGGCATGGCGGGTCGTGGAGCACCGCGCCAAGCACGGACCCTTCCAGTCACGGGACGAGTTGCGCAAGGTGGAAGGGATCAGTCATCGCGTTTTCCTCCAGGCAGTGGGGTTCTTGCGGGTTCAAGGCAACGACCCGTTCGACAATACCGGCGCGCACCCGGACTTCCGGGAACTGCACGAACGCATCGCGGAATCCGTTGGCTGCGACCTGATAACGCTCCTTGCGGAGCCGGAACGGCTCGAGGCCGTCGATCCGGAGCAATTCGCGACCGCGGAACGGTCTGTCGAATGCATCCGCTCCGCGATTCGGGAAATGCAGCCTGAACGACGCGATGTCAGGGGCAAATTCGAATTGCCGCAACTCGCAGTGCCCCTGCGCAGCGACGAGGAGCTGACGCCGGGGACCAAGGTCCACGGCGTCGTGAAGAGCGTTGCCGACTTCGGTGTATTCGTCGATATCGGCGCGGACAAGGACGCCTTGCTGCACGTCTCGCAGATCCAGCAAGAGCACAAGCAGAACTCGAAACCGACCTTCAGGCTCGGCGACTCTGTCCAAGCCTTTGTCCGCAACGGCCAGCAGAACGGCAAGGGTATCTCCCTGTCCATGTGGGATCCGAGTTCCCGCCCCCCTCGGGAGAGGAATGGATCCGGCAGGACCTTCGGCTCGCCCCAGCAGCGGGACGGGGGCGGGCGGCGCAATGATCGGCGGCCGCCGAGGGGAGACCGGCGCAAGCCGTTCAGCAGGACCTTCGGCTCCGACTCGGGGACCCGCTCCCGAGGTGTCCGGATGAGAGAGGACATGAGCTTGGAAGAGAAGCTCGAAGCCTTCAACGACCGTTATCGAACCAAGGCCTAGCGCATGGGGCGGGCGCAACGCGAAACCGCCGGGCCGGACTGGTCTCTTGAACGGCAAGCGCGACGCGAGGGCTACCAGTTGATCGCGGGTACCGACGAAGCAGGGAGAGGTTGCTTGTTCGGTCCGGTGTTCGCCGCAGCCGTGATCCTCGACCCTGCGCGCGCGTTGCCTGGCCTCGACGACAGCAAGCGCCTGACGCCAATCCGCCGCCGGGACCTCAACGAGAAGATCCGCGAGACCGCGATCGCATGGGCCGTGCGCGCGACGGATGCGGCCACGATCGACTTGGTGAACATCCTCCAAGCGTCTCGCTTGGCGATGCAGCGCGCGGTTCACTCGCTGGACCCCGCCCCGGACTTCCTGCTAGCCGACGCGGTTACGCTCGACTCCGAGATTCCCCAACGCGGCGTGATCCAGGGGGATTGCAGGAGCCGTTCCATCGCCGCCGCGTCGATACTGGCCAAGGTAGCCCGCGATGAATGCATGCTGGAGTGGGACGCGGTGTACCCCGAGTACGGCCTGCGAGCGCACAAGGGATACCCCGCTCAGGCGCACCTCGCTGCACTCCGCGAACATGGCTGCACGCCGCTTCACCGTCAAAGCTACCGCCCCGTGGCTCGCGTGGCAAGGCTCGATCCAGTCGTGCCCGAATCCGGCTACACTGTGACTTCGTGAGCATCAGTCCGCGAATGCCCTCCGCCGGGCCGGGGGTGGCTCAAGCCACGCAGACGGCTCGCCCCATACTCACCCGAGTCGTGATCCAGCTGTTCTGCGTGGAACTGGGCCTGATCCTCCTGCTGCTGCCGTGGACCTTGCTCTGGGACAACAACTTCTTCTTCAGCCTGCAGCCCCAATACAGCAGGTTCTGGCTGAGCAACGAACTCCGGGGAGCCGTCTCCGGAATCGGCATCGTCAATCTCTGGGTCGCGATCGGCGAGTTAGCCAGGATGGTCTCGCGGCGCGCTGCCTGAGCGGCGTGGCTAGTGCGTCATCGCGTAGATGATGTAGTTGATCGCCAGGCGATACGACATCGCCGTGAACCGCTCGGGATACAGCGGCCAGTCGGCGTGCTCCCAAGCATCTCCGAGATCCATGTTGTGATTGATCAGTACCATCAGCCGGCCGGAGTCGTCACGGATTCCGCGCCAATGGGGCACCGTCCCGTCCCGCTCGTAGGTGCGTCCGCTGAAGACCATCTGGTAGCCCGGGATCTGCGTCCTCTGCTCCATGTCGAACAACACGTGGAATACCTCGTTGTCGGCCTCCAGATCCTCTACCTTTCGATCCGGGAAAATGCGGCGAATGCCACCCATGAAGTGAGTCCATTCCTCGCTTCCATGGAAATCGTCGAACATGATGAAGCCGCCACGTAGCAGGTACTCCCGGATGTGCTCGACCTCGAAGTCCGTCAGAGCCCAGTGGCCAGCCTCGACGACGTACAGAAACGGATAGTCAAAAATCCGCGGATCGTCAGCACGGACGTAGGTTTCGTCCGGTCGCGAATCGATGGCCGACAGCCGCGCCAGCCCCTGAAGAAGATGGCGCTCGGCGGCAGGGGAATCGATCTGCCAGGGCCGCTGTTCAAGAGGATGCTGCGCGTACCGGTCGGTGTACGCCATCCGCGCCAGGACGAACTCAGCGGGCTTGCCACTACCCGGCGGCTCGAGAAGGGTCGGCGGGGGTTCGTACCACAGCGGTACATCGCGGTACAGCTGCTGCGCGGCCAGCCAGCCGCCACATGCCAGCATCGCTATCGCTGCCGCCGCGAAGGACATCGAGCGGAGCGCCGGCCCCGCAGCAGGCTTGCGAGGGGGACCGTCGTCAATCCGTCCTGCCATCGCGCCGCCCAGCCTCCATTCAGTATCGATAATGTTCGGGCTTGTAAGGCCCTTCGACCGGGATGCCGAGATACTCCGCCTGGGCGGGGGTCAGCGCCGTCAGATCCACCCCCAGGGCGCCAAGGTGCAGGCGAGCGACGTGCTCGTCAAGCTGCTTCGGCAGCCTGGCCACGGTTCGTCCATAGGCTTCCGCATTGCGGTGGAGTTCGATCTGCGCCAGCACTTGGTTCGTGAAGCTGCACGACATCACAAAGCTCGGGTGGCCGGTCGCGTTGCCCAAATTCAGCAGGCGCCCCTCGGAAAGCACGATGACCGTGTGATCGTCGGGAAAGCGGTACTCGTCGACCTGGGGCTTGATGGTCTTGCGCTTCACGTCCGGAAGCGCGGCCAGGCCGGCCATGTCGATCTCGTTGTCGAAATGCCCGATGTTGCCCACGATCGCTTGATGCTTCATCCGCGCCATGTGATCGGCCGAGACGATGTGCTTGTTGCCGGTCGCGGTGATGAAGATGTCAGCGATTTCGAGCACATCTTCGATCCGGCGCACTTCGAACCCTTCCATCGAGGCCTGCAGCGCGCAAATCGGATCGATTTCGGTGACGATCACCCGCGCTCCCTGCCCGCGCATGGACTGTGCGCAACCCTTGCCCACGTCCCCGTAACCGCAGATCACGACGACCTTGCCGGCGATCATCACGTCCGTGCCCCGGTTGATGCCGTCAATCAGCGAGTGCCGACAGCCATAGAAGTTGTCGAACTTGGACTTGGTCACCGAGTCGTTGACATTGATTGCCGGCAATAGCAGCGAGCCGTCCTCCTGACGCTGGTAAAGACGGCGCACGCCCGTCGTTGTCTCCTCCGAGACGCCGCGGATCCCCGGGGCGATTGCGGTCCAGACGTCGCCGCGGTCCCGGCGGATGGCGCCGAGCGTGGAAAGGATGACAGATTCCTCCTCGGAATCGGCCGTTGAGGGATCCGGAACGGACCCGATACGCTCGTACTCGACGCCAAGGTGAACCATGAGCGTGGCGTCGCCCCCGTCATCGAGAATCAGGCTGGGGCCCTTCCGGCCCGGCCACAGCAGGGCTTGCGACGTAGCCCACCAGTATTCCTCGAGCGTCTCGCCCTTCCAAGCGAACACCGGCACCCCGGCGGGCGATTCCGGCGTCCCTTCGGGCCCGATCGCAACAGCGGCAGCGGCATGGTCCTGCGTCGAGAACACGTTGCAGGAGGCCCAACGCAAGGAAGCTCCCAACAGCTGGAGGGTCTCGATCAGGACCGCGGTCTGCACGGTCATGTGCAGGGATCCCGTGATCCGCGCCCCTTCGAGCGGGCGCGTGTCAGCATACTCCTCACGCAAGGCCATCAGGCCAGGCATTTCGTGCTGGGCCAAGCGAATCTCGTCGCGTCCGAATGCGGCAAGCGCGAGGTCCTTGACTCTGAAATCCGGGGCCGCTGACCCGGCCTTCTTGCGCCCCTCGCCCGGGAAGGTCTCGATTGCACCCATGCTCTGCCTCCTTGGTCCTGCTGTCGAGGGCGGGCTGCCTAGCGGCACGCCGTTATCAGTTCGTCCACCTTGTCCGTCCGCTCCCACGTGAAAGTGTCCTCGCGGCGGCCAAAGTGGCCGTAAGCCGCGGTGGACTTGTAGATCGGGCGGCGCAGATCGAGAGCGTCGATCAAGCCGGCGGGTGTCAGTGGGAAGATCTCCCGGACCATCGCCACAAGCTTCGCTTCGTCCGCCTTCCCGGTACCGTAAGTGTCTACCCGCACCGATACCGGGTCCGCCACGCCGATGGCGTAGGCCAGCTGCACCTCGCAGCGGGAAGCCAGTTCGGCGGCCACAATGTTCTTGGCGATGTATCGAGCCATGTAACATGCGGAGCGGTCGACCTTCGTCGGATCCTTCCCCGAAAAGGCGCCGCCGCCGTGGCGGCCCATGCCGCCATAGGTATCCACGATGATCTTGCGGCCGGTCAGGCCTGTGTCGCCATGGGGGCCGCCTATCTCGAACTGGCCGGTCGGATTGATGTGGTACTGCGTGCGTTCATCCGTCATCTCGCGAGGCACGACGGCGTCAATGACAACTTCCTTGACGAGTTGCCGGAGTTCCTCCTGGCTGGACAGGGTTGGCCCGCCGACCGGGTCATGCTGGGTTGACACCACGACCGCATCGACTCTGGCCGGATCGTCGCCGTCGTACTCCACGGTCACCTGAGATTTGCCGTCCGGTCGCAGGAAACCCAGGCCCCCCGCGTCGCGCACATCAGACAACTGCCGGACGAGTTGATGCGCCAGCATGATCGGCAGCGGCATCAGGTCTTCCGTCTCGCGGCAAGCATAGCCGAACATCAAGCCCTGATCGCCGGCTCCTCCCGTGTCAACCCCCAGCGCGATATCTGCGGACTGCTCATGCACGTGCGTCTTGATGCGACAGGTCGCGGCATCGAATCCGTACGTCGGGTCGTTGTAGCCGATATCCCGGATCGTGTCGCGCGCAATTGCCTCGAGATCCAGATCCGCCTCGGTTCGGATCTCCCCGGACAGCACGCAGAGATTGGTCGTCACCAGGGTCTCGCAGGCGACCCGACCCTGCGGGTCCTGAGCCAAGACCCCATCAAGCACGGCATCGGAAACCTTGTCGCAAAGTTTGTCCGGATGCCCCGCGGTCACCGATTCTGACGTAAATAGTTGGGTAAGGCGGCTATGCAAAACGATCCTCCGGTTGGGAGCCGCCGAATCTTTCGCTCGGCATCGAGGCGGGCGGACGACTAGGCGCAGACTCGGGCAAGCGTCTCGGGCTCGCCTCGGAATCCGTCTGAATCTCTCATTCTTGAGGTTTGCAGCCGGTCTTGTCAACGTTCCTTGGGATGCCACGGAGCAACGGCGCCAAGTCGAGCGGGATCCGGCTGACCAACCGGACCCGGCGCAGGCACGGCAATTCCGGTCCCGGGTCTCAGGTTCCGGCCATCCGGGCATGGGATGGCCCGGCCGTGGTCATGGAAGCTGCGCCGACGGACCGACCGGCGAGCGGCGCAGGGCGAAGAAGGATCGCAACAATGCCACGCACTCGGCCGCGAGCACGCCCTCGGTCACCTCCAGGCGGTGGTTCAGCAGCTCCGAGTCCGCAACCCTGAACTTGCTCCGCACGGCTCCGAATCGCAGGTCGCGCGAACCGAAGACCAGACGCTTGAGACGCGCGGTGACAAGCGCTCCGGCACACATGGCGCACGGCTCCAGCGTGGAGTACGCGGTCGCCTCCCGCAAGCGGAAGTCACCCAGTTCGAGCGCGGCCTGACGCAACGCGACGATCTCGGCATGCGCCGTGGGATCGTTGTCGCGGATCTGGCGGTTGGCGCCGCGGCCAACGACTCGCCCGGAGTGGACGATCACTGCGCCGACGGGGACCTCGCCGGCGCCTTCGGCGCCCTCGGCCAGCTCGAGCGCCTCGCGCATGAACCGCTCGTCGTCGCGCGGCACGTTAGTGCCCGCCGGGCTCGCGACCCAGCCAGTACTCGAGGTCCGGGAACACGACAGCCTTCATCTCCGGCGTGTCAACGTTTTCCGGCAGCAGCAGGTAGGCCCCCGAATCGATGTGGCGCACGGTCTCGCCGCCGTCGAGGTGCAACGCCATCTGCCGGGTGCTCTCGTAGCCCATCTTGAAGGGATCCTGCACGACGATCGAGTCAATCACCCCGGCCCGCATGTCCGCGACCAGGGTGTCGGAAGCGTCAAATCCCACGATCTTGACCTTGCCGCCAAGACCCCGCTGCTTGACCGCCTGAACCGTGCCGTCGACGCTGGACTCGTTGTCGGCGAAGAAACCCGCCAGGTCGGGGTGCGCGGTCAACAGGTTCTCGGCCTCGGCCAGCGCCTTAGCGCGGTCGGCCATGTTGAACCTGACCCCGCCGACGATCTCTATCCCCGGGAACTTTTCCGCGACCGTTTCGACGAAGCCGGCTTCGCGCTTCATCGTCGACGCGCTTCCGGGCATGAATCCGATCACCCCGACCTTTCCCTTGCCATCCAGGATCTCGCCCATGCGCTCGGCGGCCATCACCCCACCCTGGTAGTTGTCCGTGACGACGAACGTGATGATCTGGTCCGTGTTGATCGCCGAGTCGAAGATGGCCACGGGAATGCCGCTGGCGGCCGCGCGCTCCACGACCGTCACCAAGGCGTCCTCGCCCACCGGCGCGAGCACGATCCCGTCGACCCGGCGGGTGACGAGATTCTCCACGATCGCGATCTGCCGGGCGGAATCGATCTCCAGCTGCGGCGCGTTCCAGAGGATTTCAAGGCCGAACTCCTCGCCGGCCTTGATCGCACCGGCGTGCACCGACTGCCAGAAGACGTGGTTCGTCCCCTTGGGTACGACCCCGACAACGGGCAGCCCACTACCACCCGAACAAGCGGCCAGCCCGCCCAGGCCAGCGGCTGCGAGAAATTCCCTCCGCGCGATCATGGGCACATTATTGCGCACAAGGCCGGGCCGGTTACGGAGCGCGAAGCGGCCTAAAGCCTTGCGATGCTGGCAGCCGAAGCCTCTGTTCCGGAGAACTCAGCGCCCGATGTTCGGCTGCCAAAGCGCTTCGGGCTCGCCGCCGCGCTGGCAGACCCACCGGCTCCATACGAATAGCGCGTCGGAGAGCCGATTGAGGTACTGCAGCGGAAGTTCAAGGCAGCCTTCGGAGGCGGCAAGGGACACGACAGCCCGTTCCGCCCGCCGGCAGACGGTCCGGCAAACATGCAGGTCCGCGTTCAGGGCCGAGCCGCCAGGCAGCACGAACGACGTCAGAGGCTGGAGATCGGCGTTCATCGCGTCGATCTCGGCCTCGAGACGCTCCACCTGCGCACGGACTACGCGGGGTTGCTGCGGACCGAGCGCTCCAGGGTCGGTCGCAATCTCGGACCCGAGATTGAACAGCTCGTGTTGGACCCTCAGCAACACGTCTCCGAGCGGCGCCATGGCCGCACCGCCGGATTCCGCCGCCCGCAACGATTCCCTGGCTCGCCCGACAACGGCAATCAGTTCGTCCACGATGCCGTATGCGGCGACCTTGGGATCGTCCTTGCGCACCCGCCGCCCGTTCACGAGCCGGGTGTCGCCCGCATCGCCGGTCCGCGTGTAGATTCGGTGGAGTGAGAGGCGCGGCTCGCGAAACACTTCTTCGGCCATCAGCCACCATGATACGGTCAGCCACCCTGCCCGCGCGTTCTACTGGAGCGATTGGCGACGCAACTCCACGCCCGCCGTCGCCAGCAGATCGTTGGCCGTCTGGTTCAAGGCGTAGTCCACGTTGAAGACCACTCGCGCGATTCCCGCGTTGATGATGATCTTCGTGCAAATCAGGCACGGCGAGCAGGTCGTGTAGAGGGTGGCCCCCTTCACGCTGATCCCGTGATAGGCGGCCTGCACGATCGAGTTCTCTTCGGCGTGGCTGCAGAGGCACTCTTCCAGGCTGGTTCCGGAGTCTGCGAGCGCGTTGCACCGCGGGCAGCCCCCCTCGTTGCAGTTGGGGACGCCGCGCGGCGTCCCGTTGTAGCCCGTCGAGATGATGCGGCGGTCCTTGACGACGACCGCTGCGACCTTCCGCTTCATGCAGTTCGACCGTAGCGCCACGATCTGGGCGATCCGCATGAAGTACTCGTCCCAGCCCGGGCGCTCCGCGCCCATCATCCAGTGCTTCGCCACGGCGGTCACGGCTGCTTCGAACGCCTCAAGCGTGCCATCGTTTACGATCGTCTCGTCGGCTTCGGACCAGGTTGCGCGCAATTGCTGGTGCGAGATGTCGTCGCTGCCGAGTTCGCGCTCCTCCTGTTCGACGAATTCCTCGAATGAAGCCGGCATGCGAGCCCCGCCACGGTTCCGGACCCGCTCGTAACGGATCTGGGACGGCGCATCGAGGTGCAGCAAATGGAACTCGCCCTCCTCCCGCAATGCCCGGACTTCGTACGGGTTACGGATCGAATCGATGACGTAGTTGTTGTCGAGCTGGAACTTGCGGGCGATGCGCTGCGCAAGCACCGCCGGGCCCAGCTCTGTACGCAACCGGTTGCCCTCGGCGATGAGGTTTTCTCGGTTGGGCGGAAGCTCGCGGGCCGCGAGCTCCTCGCGGATCACGTCAGACAGCGAATAGCACTTGAACCCCTTCCGTTTCAAATGCGCCGAGGCGACCGTCTTTCCCGAACCGTTGGTTCCCGTCAATCCGATGATCATGGCTGGGCAGTCCTTGAGCGTAGCGTAGATTCCAAATCCCTCCCCGCCGGAACGCGGCGGAATCCAATCCCGGCAGCGAACCCCAAATCGGTCGGGAATCGAGTGAATGTCCGGAGCGGCCTCGCGGCCCTCCGTGATACGCTAGGTATCAATCGGGAGAATCCGCCCTCGCGCCGGTTTCCATCCGGCGGGCATGTTGGTTTCGGAGGCTGCCGGACAGGGATCAGTAGCTCTTCAGCAGATGAGGCCACGCCCAATCGAGTGGGGCTCGCGCAAAGGGCCGCCCGAAATTCCTTGGGATTGTTTCGCGGACGGGAACGCCGTCGGACCCGCCGAAGACCGGCTGAGTCCGGCCAGCGCGTTGCCGCAGGCCGGGCTCGATGACGGCGAACCGGCCGATGCAGGATCCCAACCTTCGATGTTGCTATGCCGGCAAGCCCGGCAACCGGATGGCGGAAAGAGAAAAAAATGTTCAACTATCTTGCACTAGCTCCAATCTTGGGAGTCGTCGGATTGGTGGGCTCCTTCCTGGCCTTCGTCGCCCTCGGAAGGAAGTCTCCCGGCACTGACTGCATGCAAAGCGTAGCGGGCTTGATCCGCGTCGGGGCGATGGCGTTCCTGTACCGGGAATACCGCATCCTCGCGGTGTTCGTGGTGCTGGTAGGCTCGCTGATCGCCTGGAAGCTGGGAGTGCCGATGGCTATCAGCTTCGCGGCCGGTGCGGTCTGCTCGATTCTGGCCGGGCTGTTCGGGATGCAGGCCGCCACCCTGGCGAACTCCAGGACGAGCGAGGCCGCCCGCAGCGGGGGCCTGGGCGCTGCGCTCACGGTTGCCTTTACCGGCGGTTCGGTCATGGGACTCGCCGTGGCGGGACTCGGGCTGCTGGGCGTCGGAATGCTCGCAATCTACTTCAGCGGTGCCGAGAATGCCGTATACCTCAATGGATTCGCAATGGGGGCAAGCTCCATCGCGTTGTTCGCTCGCGTGGGCGGAGGGATCTACACCAAGGCGGCGGACGTTGGCGCCGACCTCGTGGGCAAGGTCGAGGCCGGCATCCCCGAAGACGACCCCCGCAATCCCGGAGTGATCGCGGACAATGTCGGCGACAACGTCGGCGACGTGGCCGGCATGGGAGCGGACATCTTCGAATCGTTCGTGGGCTCGATGATCGCGACTCTGGCGATCGCCGCGACCTTGCCCGCGGGAGCCTTGGAACAGCTCTCGGGTTCGCTCAGCGGCGAGGCGCTGCGTTCGTCGCTGATGGCGCTCCCACTCGTGCTTTCGTCGGTGGGAATGGCCGCTTCCCTGCTCGGTATCGCGTCCGTTCAGGCGCTCAAGTCACTCGGGCCGGCAGCGGCACTGCGTTACGCTGCCTGGCTCAGCGCCGCGATCTTCCTGGGAGGCGGCTACTTCGTTGTGCAGGCGATGGGCGTGGCGACAGGTGTGTTCGGCGCTGTCGTCGCGGGATGCCTAGGCGGCGTTGCGATCGGATACATCACCGAGTACTACACATCGATGAAGCCAGTGAGGCAGATCGCGGAGGCGTCGCGGATGGGCACTGCCACCAATATCATCGAGGGCCTCGCAACCGGTTTCCGAAGCTGTGCGCTGCCCGTCCTCGTCATCTGCGCGGCAATCTTCGTGGCCCATGAACTCGCGGGCCTCTACGGCATCGGAGTCGCCGCGGTCGGAATGCTCGCGACTGTCGGCATCACGATGAGCGTCGACGCCTACGGACCAATCGCGGACAATGCCGGCGGCATCTCCGAGATGTGCGGATTGCCTGAAGAGGTGCGCAGAATCACCGACCAACTGGACTCGCTCGGCAACACTACAGCGGCCATGGGCAAGGGTTTCGCCATCGGATCGGCCGCCCTCGCCGCCCTGGCCCTTTTTTCCGCATACACCCAGGCACTGGACAGCGCCCGCGCGGCGCTCGGCCTGGATCCCGTCTTGATCCTCCTCAACTCGGCCGAAGTCGTCATCGGCCTGCTGCTCGGCGGCATCCTGCCGTTTCTCATTGCCGCCCTGACGATGAAGGCCGTCGGGAGAGCCGCGGGCAAGATCATCGATGAGATCCGTCGCCAGTTCCGCGAGATCGCCGGCTTGCTCGAGGGTCGGGAAGGCGTCCGTCCGGACGCCGCCCGCTGCGTCGACATCGCAACCTCCGCAGCGCTCAAGGAGATGGTCCTTCCGGGCATGGTCGCGGTGACGGCCCCAGTGCTGGTGGGTTTCACGCTTGGCCCGGAGGCGCTTGGCGGGACGCTCGCCGGCGCCACGGTCACCGGCGTGCTGCTAGCCCTCTTCATGGCCAACGCCGGAGGGGCGTGGGACAACGCCAAGAAGTCTATCGAGCAGGGAGCCGTCGAGGGCGAAGGCAAGGGTTCCGAGGGACACAAGGCGTCGGTCGTGGGAGATACCGTCGGCGATCCGTTCAAGGACACCTCCGGCCCGTCGATGAACATCCTGATCAAGCTGATGTCGATCGTGGCGCTCGTGATCGCCCCGTTGATCGCGGTGTAACAGCGGGCGGCGACACGCGGGCCTAGCCGGACCCCGATCTCCGGGCCGGGCCGGCATGGCCCTCTGATAGATTGGGAACACCGATGGAACCCCCAACAGCAAATCCATCTGGCGCAACGGCGGCCAGTCACGGCACCCCGACCATGCCGCCCCATCCGCTGACCCTTGACGGTTCGGCAGTGCTGCACCAGGTGTTCCGTGTACGCTGGCCCCAATGGAACGCCCTCGCCGGCGATCGTCGCGCCGAGATCGCGCGACAGGCCTCGGTGGAGTTCGAAGCGTTCGAGAGCGATCCCGGAGGCGGCTCGGCAGTGTTTTCCCAGCTCGGCCACAAGGGCGACTTGCTGATGGTACATTTTCGCGCCGACTTCGAGGAGTTGAACCGCGTCGAACGAGCGATTTCCTCGCTGGCGCTGTCCGACTTCCTGGACCAGACCACCTCGTACGTCTCGGTCGTGGAATTGGGGCTGTACGACTCGACGGTCAAGCTGTACGAAGAGTTGTTCGCCGAGGGCATCCGGCCGGACGACCCTCGATGGACGGAACGCGTCAAGGCTCGAACCGAGGAGCAGGCAACTGCGATGGAACCGCGACTGCGTCCGACGGTCCCGCCGCACAAGTACCTGTGCTTCTATCCGATGGACAAGAAGCGCGGCGAGAGCGTCAACTGGTACACACTACCCATCACGGAAAGGCGCCGCATGATGCGGGAGCACGGCATGATCGGCCGCCGCTTCGCTGGCCGGGTGAAGCAGATCATTTCAGGCTCGATCGGATTCGACGATTGGGAATGGGGCGTGGACCTGTTCGCCGACGACCCGCTGGTGTTCAAGCAGCTGATCTACGAGATGCGTTTCGACGAAGCGAGCGCGTTGTACGCCCTCTTCGGTCCGTTCTATATCGGCATTCGCCTACCGGGGACACAGCTAGCCAAGTGGCTGGACGCTTCCGGGGCCACCTCGAGCGAGTCCTGACGGATTCGCTCCCCGGCTCGCATTGACCAAGGCGTCGCCTCCCGCTTCCCGGCTAAGATATAGAACGGTTCGATCGGCGTTCCGGACGCCCGGTGAATGACATGCGGAGTCACCTCGCAGTCACATTGCTCGTCGCCTGCTTGGCAGCCCCGGCTGCCGCGGTCGAAGTCGACCTCGTCTACACGGGTCCCGCGGACAGCCCGGCACTGCAGGGACTGCGATTGGGGATCGACGAATCCAACCGCCAAGGTGAGTTCCTTGACGTCAAGCTGAATCTGTCGCAGTCATCGGGCGGCGCCCTTCCCGCTTCCGCAATCGCGGTGTTCGCCGACAGCCCGGGTTCTATCCGCTCGATTGCCGGCAAGGCCGGCGAGCGCGCCGTGTTCAACCTCAGCGACGGAGCGGACGCACTGCGCGCCGCGTGCTTGCCGAACGCCCTGCACGTCATTCCAAGCGCGAAGATGAGAGCCGACGCCGTCGCTCAGTGGGTCCAGCGCAACCCGGCTGGGAAACCTTCCGCGGCCGCCTGGCACGGCAACGCGGTCAAGTTCGCCGCGCGCGACCTCAACAAGCGCTTCGCGGCACAGTTTGGCACGAGAATGGATGACCTCGCCTGGGCCGGCTGGTTCGCTGCTCGCGCCGTGGGAGATACGTTGATGCGCGAACCCTCGGCGGATGCCAGGAGATTGCTGGAGTTGCTCAAACAGGCGGACGGTTTCGACGGCCAGAAGGGCGACGCGCACAGCTTTCGCGACAGCGGCCAGCTGAGCCAGCCGCTCGTCCTCGTGGGCCCAGACGGCGAATTGCTCGGTGAAGCGCCGGTGCGAGGCGTTTCGACCGGACTCGACAGCCTGGGGGCCTTTCCTTGCAAGTGACGCCATGTTCCGATACCACATCGCTGCCCTTCTGCTGACAGCTGCTCCGCTTGTCTGCCAGCCAACCCACAGGCTCTTCGTGACCAACGAAGCGAGCGATTCGGTCACGGTGATCGACAGCCGTACCGGCGAAGTCGAAAAGACGGTCGCGGTAGGCGGCCGCCCGCGTGGCATCGGATTCAGTCCCGACCGCAAGCGCGTCTATGTCGCGCTGGGCGACGAGAACGCGATCGGCGTGCTGAACACGGAGACGCTCGAACTGGAGCGCAAGATTTCCGCGGGTTCCGATCCCGAAGCGTTCGCCGTGCATCCCGACGGCACCATCTACCTATCGAACGAGGACGAGGGGCTCGCGACAGCGCTCAACCCGGAATCGGGCGAGATCCTCGCCGAAATCAAGGTGGGCCTCGAACCCGAGGGTGTCGGTGTCAGTCCGGACGGCGAGCAAGTGCTCGTCACGAGCGAATCCTCCAACATGGTGCATGTCATCTCTGTCGCCGAAAAGAAGATCGTGGCGAACATCCTGGTGGGAGCCAGACCGCGCGAGGTCGCGTTCAGCCCCGACGGCCGGTATTTCTGGGTGACCTCCGAAGTTGCCGGCCACGTCTCCAAGGTCGAGAGGTCGACGAACCGCGTGGTCACCGTCAACAACAGGCTGCGCCGGGAGGTCAACCCCCGCGTGAAGCCCAAGGGCATCCTGCTCGATCCCGAAGCGAACCGTCTTTACGTTTCCCTGGGACGAGGCAACGCCATCGCGGTGCTGGATCCGGATACATTGCAATTGCAGGGCAGCGTCGAAGTGGGGGTGCGCTCATGGGGCATCGCCCTGTCACGGGACGGCAAGCGGCTTTATGCGGCCAACGGGCCGGACTCCACGCTCTCCGTCGTTGACACGGAGGCCCTAACGGAGATCGGCACGATCCCGACTGGAGAAATGCCCTGGGGCGTGGTACTCGATGATTAGCCGCAGGCTGCTGCGGCTACCCGCATTCGCCGCAATGGTCGCTCTTGCCGCCAGTTCTCTCGCGGCCGGCGATGTCGCCGTCCTGGAGGCGATCGGCTGGAAGCTCTTCTTCGACCCAATGCTGTCCGCGCCACGGAACACGTCGTGCGCCACCTGCCATATCCCGGAGAATGGCTTCGAGTCGGGCGTGGCGCTGGGGGAGGGAGCGTACGGAGACAGGCTGCCTAGAAACGCCCCGACGGTCGTGAATCTCGCCGACGCTACGTCCTTTTTCTGGGACGGCCGGGCGGAATCCCTGGAGGAGCAGGCGAAGGGACCGATCGAGAATCCGATTGAAATGGACCTGTCGCTCGCCGAGGCCGCGCAAAGAGTCCGCGACGAGCCGGCCTACGTGCGGGCGTTCGCCAGGATCGGCATCACGGACATCACGATCGAAGAAATCGGTCGCGCGCTGGCCGCCTTCGAGAGGACGCTGAGAACCGGCCCTGCGCTGTACGACAGCTGGCTCGCCGGAGACCGCTCCGTCTTCGACGAATCACAGGAGCGCGGACGCATGATCTTTTTCACGCGCGGCCAGTGCGCCACTTGCCATTTCGGTCCCAACTTCACGGACGGCATGTTCCACAACATCGGCACGGGCACGGCCGAAGACCCGGGTCGCTTCGCCGTCAGCAAGGACGCCTACGATCTGGGGGCGTTCAAGACACCCGCCCTGCGCAACTGGAAGGACCGCGAGCCCTTCATGCATGACGGCCGCTTCGCCACGCTGGACGACGTGCTTGACTTCTACAGCGAGCCGAAGACCGGTGCGGTCGGAGAGACCGAACTCGACCCGTTGGAGTTCACCGGGCAAGAGCGGGCCGACATCAAGGCCTTCCTGGAGACGCTGAACGGCTCGTGGCCCGACCTCGAACCCTACGAATCAGCATGGACAGAAATCCAGTAGGTCGGATCCCCGGGCGGAGCGGTCCCGCGAGCAGGACGCGTTGTCGTTGATTCCGAAGGAATCCGGGTGGCGCCATTGGATCGCTTGGGCGGCGTTCGGCGCCACCGCGTCCAATTTCGCATCGATCGCCCTGGCGCACGCATGCCTCGCGCTTGGAATCGCCCTGCTGCTGGCCAGGCCCCGCTTGGCTCGCGCGCCAGCCGTGATGTGGCCGGCCCTGGCGCTCATCGCGTGGACACTCGTCGCGGTTGCGTTCTCGGACGAGCCTTCCTCGGCGTACCCACAGGTCAAGAAGCTCGTGGTATTCGCGATTCTGCCTTTGACCTACACCGCCTTCCGCACGACCGGCGCCTGCCAGCGAGTGGTCCAGGCGTGGTTCTCCGTCGCGTTCGGCGCATGTGCGCTGGCGCTTGCGCAGTTCGCCCGGGCGGTGCTGCACGCGGTGGCAACCGGGGACGACTTCTACAGATCCTACGTGGGCGAGCGGATCACGGGCTTTCACAGCCACTGGTTGACGTTCAGCCACACAGCGGTCCTGGTGATGGTCACGCTCGCTTGTTATTTGCTGTTCGCCCGGCGCCGGCCAGGATTCCGCATATGGGGAATCGTCGCGGCCCTGATCGGCGCGGCGCTGGTGCTGAGCTTCACCCGCAGCGCCTGGCTGGCCCTGCTGGCCTCCGGGCTGTACTTGCTGGCGGTCGCGAAGCCGCGTCTGCTCGCCGTCGGTCCGATCGTGCTGGCTATTGCGTACCTGGTCGCGCCCAACGCGATTCAGCAGCAGATGGAGTCAATCCGTCCCGGTGCCAACCAGTCCCGCATCGTGATGTGGCGGACGGGCGTGAACATGATCAAGGCGCACCCGATTACTGGAGTGGGCCCGGAACGTGCTGGCCCGTTGTTCCCGGAGTACAAGCCCGAGGACGTCGTCGAACTGCCGACGGGATTCTACGGGCACCTTCACAACGTGTTCATTCACTTCGCTGCCGAGCGCGGCATACCGGCAGCCATCATCGTCATGTGGCTTTTCCTTCAGGTGCTGGTCGACATGAGGCGCGGACTGCGACGAACCGAACCCGGCCGGAACGACCGGCGCTTCCAATTGCACGCGGGCGCGGCTGCCACCCTGGCCATCGTGATTCTCAGTTGCTTTGACGTCTCGCTGGGCGACAGCGAGGTGCTCGGGGCCTACCTGGCGATCGTGGCCGTTGCATACCGCGGCCTGCCGGAGGACCGGGAGGCGCCGTAGCGTAGCGGAAGCGCGTCGCGGGAGTCCTGACACCCGGACCAAGGTCGAGCCGTGCGGGAACCAGACCGCGTGAGGCGCTGTGACATCATGGACTGAAGCGCTTATGGAATTCAGACTCGCTGGAGAAGATCTGGCCGCTATCGAGGCCGACGCCGTCATCGGATTCGTCACGGACTCGAGCGAATCGGAATCCCCCGTCGGCGGGGAGTGGAACCGCCACACGAGCGGGCTATTCGGCGAGATCGTCGCCCGAAACGAATTCAAGGGAAAGCATCGGTCCACGGCGCTGATTCACAACCCGGTCGGACTGCGAGCGGGTCGCTTGCTCCTTGCCGGCTGTGGGGACAGGTCGAAGCTGACCCTTGCCCGCGTCCGCGACGCGGCAGGGACCGCGTGGCGCCAGTTGCGCACGGCCGGCGTCAGGTCGCTGGCCGCGACGGTTCCCGACGGCCTCGATGCCAACGAAGGGGTGAGGGCTGTCGTCGAGGGCATCCTCCTGGCGGACTATGAATCCGACACCCACAAGACGGACGAGAAGGACCGGTCCGTCCTGGAATCCCTGGCAATCTCGGTGAGGGATGCCAGCCAGGACGCGCTGGACCGCGCGGTCGCCACCGCGGAGGGACAGAATCGCGCCCGCGAGCTGGCGAACGAACCCGGCAACCTGCTCACGCCGAGCGTTCTGGCGTCGCGCGTGACAGGGCTCGCGCAGGATACCGGCCTCGAATGCGAAGTGCTGGATCAAGCGCGTCTCGAGTCGCTGAAGATGGGCGCGCTGCTCGGAGTGGCTCGCGGCAGCAAGGAGCCGCCGGTCATGATCGTCGTGCGCTATCGGCCGGACGCGCCTGCCCCCGACGGTCCCCATCTGGGCCTGGTCGGCAAGGCCGTAACCTTCGACACGGGCGGGATCTCGCTGAAACCGCCAGCCGACATGCATCTGATGAAGCATGACATGGCTGGCGGAGCCGCGATGATCGGAGCGGTGCTGGCAATTGCCGCGCTGAAGCCTTCCGTCGCCGTGACGGCTGTGATTCCGTCGGTCGAGAATATGCCCGGCGGCGAAGCCCAGCGACCCGGGGATATCGTCACGACCCGCTCCGGCACAACCGTGGAAGTGTTGAACACGGACGCCGAAGGGCGCCTGATTCTGGCCGACGCGCTGACCTATGCCGCGGAACTGGGCTGCACCCACCTGGTGGACGCGGCAACCCTTACGGGCGCGATCGTAGTGGCTCTGGGAAATGTCTACACGGGGCTTTTCGGCAATGACAAGGACTGGACGGGTCAGGTGGTGCAGGCTTCCAGGCGAGCGGGCGAGAAGATGTGGCCGATGCCTCTCGGAGAAGAGTATTCCGAGCTGCTTCGCAGCCCTGTCGCCGATGTCGCCAACATCGGCCCGCGGTGGGGCGGCGCGATCACGGCGGCAGCGTTCCTGGAGCGATTCGCGGGCGACACGCCGTGGGTCCACCTAGACATCGCAGGAACCGCTTGGTTCGAGTCCAAACAGCCGCACGCGCCCGTCGGCGCCAGCGGGGCGGGCGTGCCAACGCTGGTCGAGCTGGCCCTCGCCATCGGCTAGGACGCTATTGGATTGTAGAGGCGCCCTCCATGCCGAGAGGGGCCGTGGTCACATTCCGGTTGACGTGCTTGTCGAGGTTGATGATGTACGTTTCGGGGGCATTGAGCAGGTGAGGGGAGTGTGTCGCGGCGACGATGCGGAAGCCCTTCTTGTCGACGAGTTCCTTGAGCATCTTCAGAATCCGTCTCTGGTTCGAGACCGATAGCGCCATCTCGGGTTCGTCCAGCAGCAGCACGGACCCGTCCGGCAGCTGCGGGAACGTCTCCTGGAAGAGCGAGAGCATCACCTGGCCATGACTTGCGGTAAGCAGGAATTCCTGCATGTGCGGCTGGTCCTCGTACAGGGACGGGTTGTTGCGGGGATTGTGCTGCTCGGCGTCGAACAGCACGACCTTGCCCAGATCCACCTCCCGCTTGTCGAGGCGGTAGGCGTAGTTCTCGACCTGTTCTTCGCGAAGCGCGTAGTAGATCGAGTGGAGCAAGGTGGACTTGCCGGACCCGTTCTCCCCCTCCAGCATGATCAGCGGGTGCGATAGATCCACGATCATCGGCATGTGGAAGTTGAGGTTGATGAAGACCGGGTGGCTGAGAATCTTGAGAAACATGCCTCGAACCAGCATAGCGTTTAGCCTCGTGACGAGATGCGAGTACGGTCAGTGTGGTGGTTTGAAGCAGAAAGTACTCATACCGCTGTACCTCGGGGTAGAACTCCATGTACAGAAACCCTTAACAGGGAGTGTTCGAATATTGCGGCACTGTCCAGCGACAACAATTCTTGCACGCGCGGCAATTCTAACTATCGCTGGACAGCGGCACAGCTGGAATAGCGGGTGCAATGCCAGCTCGCACACATCTCTGCTGTTCTTCCCTCCGTCCGGGGTGATGAAATCGTGTTCACTCCATGACGCGGAGAACCGGAAACGCACCTTGAAGACAGTCGGTACTCGTACAGCATCCAAGGCCGACAAAATTTCGGTTTTATATCACCAAATCTTCCCGAATCGGCGACCGTCCGCACCAAAGTGGTGTATAGTGGTGGATAGTGGTGACGAATAATGGCCCGCACCGAACAAAATGTTGCCCGGCGGAGATTTTCAATCACATTAACCTTGGAGCAGAACCTTGAGCTTGATCGCATCGCCAAGCAAAAGCGAGTTTCGCGTGCATGGGTCGTCCGCGAGGCAGTTCAGCGATACCTTGACGCCCAAGCACCGCTCTTTGCTCGACCCGCAACAGGCAGTTGGGATGCTGCCGAATAGGTGATCCCATGCGTTGCTTGTGGGCGATGGACAATCTTGCGGCACTAGCGCAGATTCCCACTGGTTCAGTTGCCCTTGCGTACCTTGATCCCCCATTTAACTCTGGCCGTTCATACGACACGGTCGTAGCGGCTGCGCGACAATCGGGAAGAGAGATTCAATCAGGATTTTGTGACAGTTGGCGTTGGTCTGCTGAGACTAGCCAACAAGCACAGCACTTAGGCAATTGGCTTCCAAAGTCTGCGGTCACCATAATCAATGCGCTAGTCAGCACACTCGGCGAGTCTGACATCTCAGCGTACCTGGTCATGATGGCGCCGCGTTTGGCCGCAGTACATCGGTGTCTCCGACCAGAGGGATCCATGTACCTTCACTGCGACCCGGCGGCGAGCCACTACCTGAAGATACTGCTTGACCACCTCTTCGGTCCGGAGAACTTCCGAAATGAAATCGTTTGGAAGAGAACACATGCCCACAATGGCTCTAGACGTTACGGGCCTGTACACGACACGATTCTCTTCTACTCGAAGAGTGCGGCGTACACGTGGAACCGAGTGTTTTCGAAATACAGCGACTCTTATCTTACTAAGCAATTCAGACACTCGGACAAGAAGGGTAAGTACCAACTGATTACCTGCACGGCACCGGGTGATCGAACGGGGACCCGAGCGCATTACATGTGGAGGGGACAGTGGCCTCCGCCCGGCCGTCACTGGGCATGGAAACGCGAGCAGATGGAAACCTTTGAAAATGATGGTTGTCTTGAGTACTCCTCGAACGGAATACCCCGATTGAAGCGGTATACCCACGACGGACAAGGCGTTGCGGTGCAGGACATTTGGCTAGATATCAATCGACTTGATTCGCACTCTACGGAGAGGGTCGGATTTGAGACTCAAAAGCCTCTTGCGCTACTTGAGCGCCTCATCGCTGCTAGCTCAAACAAGGGAGATACCATCCTAGATCCATTCTCCGGAAGCGGAACAACAGCGGTCGCGGCCGAACGCTTAGGTCGAAAATGGATCATCATTGATAGATCCTTGATGTCTTCCGCGACAGCACTTGCACGAGTGAGGCAAGAGGTGAACCTCAGTGCTATTTCCTTGAAGGGCTTTCCAGAGGACTCATCATCCGCTCGCTCTCTCCTAAGGTCGGATCCTTTTGCATTTGGGATTTGGGGCTCTTCAATGCTTGCTACTCTTCCGAGCCGCAAAGAAACGAACACTGATATCGTCACTGGAAGTGGCAACTTGATGGCCAAGTCGCGAAGTGTTGAGCTTATCAGTTGGGTGCCTCTGCGTATCCCTGATGAAGTTCCTGTGCCCCCTTCGAGAAGACGTAGACTATCGAAGCTCGGATTAATCCTGCGCCATGGGCGTTCCGCAGCAACTGCAAGGCGGTGGCTTGCAGGACGGGTATCCATTCCGCTGTATGAGATCGATCTTGACCACCTTGTAGATCGTGAAGCATTGAGCCATGGAATCTCGCCAAGGGTCCCGGAGCTAGTCCGACTGCAATGAGCGTAGTGGATCACGTGTCTGGCAAGCTTAGTCGGCTTGATGAGGAAGTTGTCCGTGCCGTTCCTCCTGGTGGAAACTGGAGAGATCTCCCTGATAGTATTGATTCGGAGCGTGTGCGACAGATTCGAGAGAGTGCGAAGCGCGGTGAGGGAAGCCGCAGCACCTACTACGGACGACTTCGCTGGAACGCTCCGAGCTATACAATATCAACATACTTCAATCGTCCAGGTAACGGGTGTTTCATACATCCAGAAGCCAATAGACTCATCACCATTCGAGAAGCTGCCCGGCTTCAGAGTTTTCCCGACTGTTATCGTTTTTGGGGGCGGGGGCGAGCTCGCTTTATCCAAGTTGGCAATGCTGTTCCTCCGTTACTCGCCTACAGTATTGGCTGTGTACTTGATCCTGGACCAATGGTCGACCTCTTTTCAGGGGCAGGAGGGCTCTCTCTTGGATTCGAGAGTGCGGGATTCTCTGTGATAGCTAGTGTCGACTCTGACGCAGCCGCTGCAACAACTTATCAGCTGAATCGTCCATCAAAGGAACTGGTCCTTCAGCGCGATCTCTCAGACCCAGCCAGTTTCGACGACACAATTAGGGAAATCCGAAAACGGGCTGGTCACGACGGGGTCCAGATCTTGGCGGGCGGGCCTCCCTGTCAAGGGTTTTCAACCGCCGGTAATTCTCGAATTCACGATACGAGGAACCTTTTGGTCTACTCTTTCTTAGAGGCAGTGAGAGGTCTTCAGCCACGTTATGTGTTGATGGAGAACGTACCAGCAATGGCCCATCGTAGACATTCCAACTTTCTCCTCAAGATCCGTCGTGCCTTTGAGGAAGCCTCTTACTCGACATTGATCGTGATCGCCCATGCAGAGGCTTATGGAGTGCCTCAGTTGCGTCGTCGTCTGTTTCTGCTAGCAGCCCGAGGTCGTGACGGGCTCCCATGGCCTAAGCCCACATTTCGACCTATCCAGCCATCCCAACTTCGTTTCCAACCAGGAGCAACTGATGTACAAGATGCTCCGTATGGCCCGACAGTTGCTGATGCAATTGGAGATCTCCCACTGGTAGCCAATGCCTCCGAGCCTGATGTCCCGGTAGCCTATGCGAAGCCGGCGTGTTCTCAATTCCAACACTGGGCGCGAGGAGGGATTGGTTTAGAAGATCTTGCAAGCCCTCGTGCTATCTCTTCTTCTCGATCGTCAACGTAGCCGCTACCTGGTTTATAGAATGTTGCCGACTGATCGACCTGACATCCTGGAGGAAGGGCTTCGTGCACTAAGGCAATTTGGTCAAGAGGCGGGTGTCCGGGGTCGGTTTGTTGCGCTCTACTTGGGGCTCCGCCGCATGCACAAGCTGGCAAAGGTGGGCGATACTGACCTGAACACAATCGGCAGTGGAGCGGTAACGCCTAGTAGGGTGATCGAGAATTTTCTCGATCACCTCTATACGAAGACCCACAGACGGAAGCCGTTCGTTGTACTAACAGCGCCATTCGGCGGCAGTACCTCAAGTGAAGCTCCCTATAGTACCCGCACTGGCGAACAGGCTCCCGGACGAAACTACCCCACAAACACTTGGCGGAATAACTTTGGCATACAAAAAGGCGTAGGCTGCCCGGCAACACCAGCTGTCATACGCCGTTTGTTGAACGATCCACAGAGACGATTGTCCTGCGAACACATGACCACAGACCAAGGAGGAGGGCACCGTTGTGGCCTCGCCAATACAACTTATCGCGGTGAGGAACACTCAGTTTGGATGCGATTAGCCCAAGACGGTTACCAAGTATCAGATCTTGACCACCCGGCCGTTTATACCGATTATCTATATCCCAATGGACACTCCATACCGATTTTTCCGCTCATTGCGGTGCTCTACAGCTTCGCTCCTGCGGATATGTATCCGACTAGAAACCGTGTCGGAATCGCTGACTTCGCATCCGATTTTGACTTTGACCTCACGAAAATTGAATCGCTCTTCAATTGCGATCCTCGGAATCGAGCCAATGTGAAGGTGCTGTCTGTCACTGATAGCGGACCCATAATTCCAACTGGATTACAGCCGACGACCGACAAGGCTCCCCCACGACTTCCCGAGGAACCGTCGCAGGCCGCACTCTTGCCGGACGCAGCGGTAGATGCAATCCTAAACACAGGCGTTGGGGCAGAGCTGATGGTCGCTCAAGATCTCATAGGGCGAGGATGGGATGTGCAGTACAGAGGAAACCAATCTGGAATTGGTTACGACCTCGAAGCGAAACGGGAAGCCGATATCCTGCGGGTCGAAGTGAAGTCGTCTGTTGCCTTTACTTACCCCGAACTTCAGTCATCAGAGTGGGATGCAGCACAGACCTATGGCGACGAGTTCGTGTTAGCAGTAGTCGACTTTTATGGATCTGATATGCCGCGCATCTGGTATGTGAGGAATCCGGCAGCTAACAGCACACCGACAGAACGCAATTCGGTGGTTTTCCGGTTCACTCGTTCTGATTTGCAGCCCGTCAGTACCGATGCTGAGTTCTTGTAGCAGCAACCTTAACAGTGGGCTCGCAAGCATCGTTACCGACTAGGAGTCAATCATTCTTGCGGCAGACTACCGCCTAGCCTTCATCGACAAATCCGGAGCGGTCATTGTGGATTCGATCGGCGTCGAACAGGAGCCGAGTGGAGCGCTTGTAGAAAACGATGGACAATTCGTTTCGAATTGACAGGCTCTGGACCAGCCTACCTTCTCTTGCCGAACGGCTTGGCCGAGTCGCTCACCATGCTCCATATGTACTTACGACCTCCCAATCCGCCTGTGGTGCTGGGCATGTGAGGCTGTGACCACCGCAAGGACACAGCGATCTTTGAGGGCCCTCTGTCAAAGCCAGCCGTGGGAAACGACACCCGCTGCACTTAGCTATTGGCTCTCGGAGTTTCAGAAGCAGTTTCGCTAGGATTGAATGGTATAGATGCATTCGTCTGAGAGGGCCCTCGCGACGGATTTCGCTCCATGCCGCCGAGTTGCAGTATCGAAGTGCTCGGGTCGGGGACCAGCGTGGGAGTCCCGACAATCGGCTGCCATTGCCGGGTCTGCAAATCAACCGACTCCCGAGACCGCCGCCTGAGACCCTCGGTCTTGATCCGCTTCGACGGAGAAGGAATCGAGAGATGCGTTGTGGTCGACACGTCGCCAGACTTCCGCGCGCAGGCGCTGAGCTCCGGGCTCGCGCGGCTGGACGCGGTGCTGTACACCCACGATCACGCAGACCACATCATGGGCCTGGACGATATCCGGCCCTTCAACTACGGCAGGAAGGAGCGCATCCCCGTTTACGCGTCGAACGACACGCTCAAGTCTCTGAAACGTGTGTTTCCCTACGGCTTCTCCGGCGAGGGTAGCCATGCCGGTGGCGTCCCTCGGCTGGACGGAATAGCGATTGAAGACAGCCCCATCGAATTGTTCGGCACGCGATTCCAGCCATTCCCAGTGGACCACGGGCCCAAGCGAATTCTCGGCTTCCGTTTCGGGCGGGCGGCGTACGTCACGGACCAGACTGGCTTCCCGGACGAGTCGCTCGCCCAGCTTGAGGACCTGGATGTGTTGTTCCTCGGCGCGTTGCGGCACCAGCCCCATCCGATGCACTCCACCGTGGAAGAGGCCCTGGCATGGGTCGAGCGCATTCGGCCGAGCCGGGCGTTCTTCACGCACATCTGTCACGAATTGCCCCACGAAGAGACCAACCGTGAATTGCCCGACGGAGTTTCGCTAGCCTACGACGGCCTCCGGATCGCGGTGGAAGGGTAGGCGCTCGTGAACGAAAGCTGGAAGAGCCTGCATGAGATCCCGGACGACTTCGGTCCAACGGCCGTGACGATCGGGAACTTCGACGGCGTCCACCTCGGTCATCAGCGGATCCTGCAGTCGGTTGCCCGAGCGGCCCGCGCTCGGTCCCTTTGCTCAGTCGCGCTGACCTTCGATCCGCATCCACTCAAGATCGTGGCTCCCTCGCTGGCACCGAAAACGCTCACTAGCATCCGCCAGCGGGTGGACCTGATCCGTCGCCAAGGGATTGATCGTGTCGCGATCCTCGCGTTCACCCCGGAACTCTCCCAGCTCTCGCCTGCCGAGTTCGCCGAGACCGTCCTGGCGCGCAAGCTTGTCGCGAGACACGTCGTGGTCGGTGCGGACTTCCGCTTCGGACGCAAGCAGGCCGGCGATGCGGAGATGCTGAGAAGCTTGGGCGAGCGTCTCGGCTTTGACGTCGCCACGGGAGGGACCGTTCTGGTCGGCGGCGAGCCCGTGAGCAGTACGCGACTCCGGGACCTTGTAGCACAGGGCCGAATGGTCGAGGCACGACGCTTGCTGGGACGGGAATTCTCGCTCCAGGGCTCCATCGTCAGTGGCGAGGGAATCGGGTCCAAGCGAACCGTGCCGACCCTCAATCTCGAACCCGAGAGCCAAGTGCTTCCGGCAGATGGCGTCTACGTGACAGTGACTCGCCACTCGGGTCAGACCGGCCACAGGGAGTCCATTACCAACGTCGGCCTGCGACCGACCTTCGAAGGGCGCCACCGCACGATCGAGACATTCCTTCTCGGGGAAATGGCGGGGCCAACCCCGAACGCGATAGAATTGGGATTCCTGCGGAAGATTCGGGACGAGCGCAGGTTCCCGTCAGCCCAGTCGCTACGGGAGCAGATTTCGGTGGACATCGAGATCGCCGAGCGCTATTTCCGGAGGCTCCACGCCCTTTCAGAGAATCGTCCGTAGTTCCCTGATAACACCTCCGGAGACGAGGTTTCCGGAAAGAGAGGACCTATGACCACGCAACTCTCCGCCGAGAAATGTGCGCACCTGCAAGCCCTGGCCACTGACAGCGGAATCATCGGAGCCGCTGCAATGGACCAACGCGGTTCCCTGCAAAAGGCAATCGGAAAGGGCAAGGGCATCGCGCCGGACGCAGTGACGCACGACATGATGAGCGATTTCAAGCTCTCTGTGTCGCGGATGCTGACCCCGCATGCCAGCGCGATCCTGCTGGACCCGATCTGGGGCATGCCTGGCGCGGAGGCCCGGTCTTCCAATGCTGGCCTGCTCCTGTCCTATGAGAAGAGCGGCTATGACAACACACGGCCGGGACGCATGCCCGATCTGATCCCCGACCTGTCGGTTCGGCGGATCGGCGATCTCAACGCCAACGCGGTAAAGATCCTGCTGTACTACTCCCCGTTCGAGGACGCCGCAGTGAACGAGGTCAAACACGCGTTCATCGAACGCATCGGAGACGAATGCGCCGCCAACGACCTGCCGTTTTTCCTAGAGTTCGTAGGGTACGACCCGGATGGCGGCAACGAGAAGGGCCTGGATTACGCGATGCGCAAGCCCGAAGTCGTCGCTGAAAGCATGCGAGAGTTCTCGAAGGACCGTTACGGCGTGGACGTTCTCAAGGTCGAGGTCCCCGTGAACATGGCGTTCGCGGAGGGGTCGCGGGCCTGCAAAGGCGTGAGCGCGTATTCCAAGGCGGAGGCTCTCGAACACTTCCGCGCGGCGGCCGAAGCCGCAGGAAGGCCGTTCATCTATCTCAGTGCCGGGGTCACGAACGAGGTGTTCACCGAGTCCCTCGAGTGGGCTGCCGAAGCGGATGTGAACTTTTCCGGCGTGCTCTGCGGCCGCGCAACCTGGCAGGATGCAATCCCGATCTACTGCGAACAGGGCGTCGCCGCTCTGGAGGACTGGCTCGGCGACCAAGGGGCCGCCAATATCGGCAAGATCAACCAGTGCTTGGAGGGAGCGACTCCGTGGTACGGATTCTATGGAGCCGACAGCGCCGAGGCGCTGGTCGCATAGCGGTCTTGTAGCGACGCGAGCCGCGCCCTACATGTGGAGCAACTGCCCGAATTCCCGCAAGGCCCGTGCGTCGGCCGGGTCGAGGGATCCATCGGGCCGCAGCCTCACGCTGGTCAAGAGGTTGGCAGGGACGTTGCCGACCCGCCCGTACTCGTCGAGCAAGGCCCGTGCCGAACCGAGACTCGCATCATCGGCGCTCCCGCCGGCCCGCAAGTGCGCCCGAACCTCCCGGGACTTGTCGCGATTCGCGAGCCGCGCCCTTTCGGCGATGTCGCCGCGGAAGGGTTGGCTCCCCTGCAGTCTCGGCTTCGTGGTGAAATCCTCGTCACCGCTGACTCCTTGCCCGAAGCTGATCAGAATCCACGGTTGAGCCTGGCGCAGGATTGAATAGGTCTGCCCCACGGGAAAGAGATCGGGCCGGGCATAGTAACCGGCGGCCGGCTCCAGCCGAACGCCGACAAGCGGCTCGTAGCGATAGACGATCTCTTCCAGCTGCCGATGCGCGTATTGGATGTAGCGCAGGAAGTCCTCGTCCTTGCGGAACTTGTACTCTTCCGGCGTTGTCTCGTAAGCGGGCCTGGACCGGTAGCTCTCGGCGCGACCGGTCTCGGATGAATAGAAATACGGGTGGCGCCAGTCCGCCGCGTAGGAGTAGGTGAGGAAGAGCCCGAGGCCCCGGTGCCGGCATGCCCGGGCAAGCTCTCCAACGAGATCTCGGCCGCCGCTCTCAAGACTGTTGAAATCGGTCTGGACCGTCCGGAACAGGCAGAACCCATCAGCGTGGCGGGCAGTCATGACGACATAAGCCATGTCGGCCTCGAGCGCTGTGGCAGCGATCCCTTCGGCATCGAAACCACTGGGGTCGAAGGTCTCCTTCAAGGCGGTATAGCGTTCCAACGGAATCGCTCCGTCGAACTGGGCGTCAGGACCTCGCCCCAATTGGCTGTACACGCCGTACTGAATCGCCAGGCCGCTACCGGCGGCTCGGAACCAGTCCCGCCCGGCCGCGTGCGGCGAGACGGCGTACTGGGCCTCGAAGCCTTCCAGAAACGCTGGAAAATCAGGCTCGGGATCAGGGGGCATCAGACTCGGCCCGCAACCAGCGAGACCGGTCGCCGCAACCAGGAACGAACGCCGACGCATGGATTGGATTGTATCGGCCCGCCGCCGGATAGCCCAGCCTCGCGCGATGTCCGGGGACTGATAGACTGGCCCCGTGCGCACTCCGCTCGTCGCCTCCCTGCTACTTCCTTGCCTTCTCCAGTCCGGTGGGCCGCCCGAGCCTCCGGACACTTCCGCAGGCATCCAGACCGTCTGTCTGTATGAAGCGGAGACGGGCGGTTACGCGCACTACCGCGTGCCGGCGATCGTGGTCTCGCCTGCCGGCACGGTGGCCGTCGCCACATGGAGTCCATCGCCATCCAGTGACATCTTATGATGTCTTCCATATCGTTGTAATTACTACGTTTACACTCATTTTGCGCAACATCGACTCTCCCACAACCTTCTTTGAATTCCGATTCAATCCCTCATATCATGAGGTAATGGATGATGTAACCCACACACCCGCTCCGACCCGGAGAACCAAGCCGAAGGGCCGATACCCCCACAAGCGGCTGTCGGCTGCCTTCGTGCGTTCCGCACCTCCCGGGAGGCATTGCGACGGCAATGGACTCTACCTCTACGTTCAGCCGAGCGGTGCGCGGAGTTGGGTGCAGCGACTCGTCATTCGCGGCCGCCGCCGCGACTTCGGACTCGGCAGCGTCTCGCTCGTTCCGCTGGCCGAGGCCCGCGAGAAGGCGCGGGCCAACCGCAAGCTCGCCCGAGAGGGTGGGGACCCGCTCGCCGAGCGGCGTCGCGCACGGGGCGTTCCCACCTTCGCGGAGACGACCGCCCGCGTCCTGAAGCAGAAGCAGGCAGGTTGGCGCAACGAACGGCACCGGCGGGACTGGCTTTCCAGTCTGGAACAGCTACGCCTTTCCCCGCATCGGTAAGATCGCGGTCTCCGAGGTGGCGACGGGCGACGTGCTGGAGATTCTGACTCCGATCTGGCACTCGAAGGGGTCCACGGCCCAGTCGGTGCATCAGCGCATGCGCTCGGTGTTCGAGTGGGCAGTGGCGATGGAGTACCGGACCGACAATCCCTGCAATCGGGTCCGGTCGGTGCTTGGGCCGCAGAGCCGCGTCGTGAATCACATGAAGGCGCTCCCTCACCGGGAGGTTGGGTCGGCGATCTGGAAGGCGAGGACGACGGACGAGATGCCCGTGGCCCGGCTGGCGTTCGAGTTTCCGGTGCTGACGGCAGCGAGGTGGGGCGAGGTGCGTTGGGCCGAGTGGTCGGAGATCGACGCGCATGAAGGCGAAGCGGGAGCATCGGGTTCCACTGTGCCGCCGGGCGCTGGAGATCCTTGGGGAGGCCTGCGCGCTGGGCGGCGAGGATAGCCGGTTGGTGTTCACGCGATTGAACGGAAAGCCGCTCATCGAGAAGCGGCTGCGCCAACTGATCCAAAAGCACCGGATCGCGGCGGTGCCGCACAGGTTCCGGTCGTCGTTCCGGGACTGGGCGGCAGAGGAAACGGATCACCCCCGAGAGGTGGTCGAAGCGGCGCTGGCGCACGTGGTCCAGAACAAGGTGGAAGCCGCGTACCGGCGTACCGACCTCTTCGAGCGTCGGCGTCGGCTCATGGACGACTGGGCCGCGTATCTGGCGGGTCGGATCGCGGGCACCGAGACCTGACCTGACTCCGAGACGAGGCTCAGAGGCAGCTTCAGGTCGGCCCGGCGGTATTTCGGGGAACCTACGGGCCGCAGAAATCACCTGAGAGCGACGATCTCGGTCCCCAAGGGGTACGGGCAGGGCCGAACGCAGCGGCCTGGCCGAGAGCGCCACTTTCGACCCTGGATCACGGACTGGTCCTCGTCGCCCGTGAGGCCCGCTACCACGAAGCCGGGAGGCTAGCCCTCGACGGCCCGGTCGAGGCTGTTCCGGGCGATGCCAGGAGCGGCGTTTCGGAGGTGTCCGCTGGCAAGGGGCGCCCCGCCCCCTTGAACCCCCGGCATTCCGCGCCGACGCCGAAAGATCACCGTCCCCTCTGTCTCGGCCTGCATCACACCCGCAGAGCATGCCGACCTGCATGAAAGATCGGTTTCGCATCTCGGCTCGCGGGCTACACTACCGTCTCGTCGGGGCAGCAAGGCGTCGCTGCCCCGACGAACTCATCCATCCTCGATTTCGAGCGCGCCAAGGGGAACGTAGTACTTCCGGTAGCGTTTGCCATTCGAATACCGCTCACCGCCCGGGTCCTCCACCAGCACGGTGGCGCGCTTGGTGACTCGATTGACCCGTCCCGCGAGGCACTTCCCCCGGTAGAAGAAGGAGACCCGGCAACCAATGCGAATGCCGTGCCGCGCCGCCCGCTCCGCGCGTGTGATGAGCGCGTGGGTGTGACTCCGGTGGCGGAAGAGGCGATGGGCGAGTTCTTGGAACGGACGCGCCCCACAGTTGCTGGCTCCGTTGCAAAGGAAATCCACCAGATGGACGATCTCGTGCTCGAAGATCCGCTGCAGCACTTGCAGGCGGCTTGCGCAGGGTATGCCGGCGACGGTGACCCCGGTGTCGGCGGCGGCGAAGCCGTTGAAGAGGATCTCCGTGGAGATGGCGATCTCGTAGTCGACCCCGCCACCGGCAAGCACGCGGCGCGTGGTTTGCCCGCCGGCCCGCGTCATCCGCGAGGACAAGCGGAACCTCAGGGCTCCCGGGTCCAGCCGCCGACTTGCGAAGCCTCGGAGGAACCGCCGCTCGTAGACCTCGAAGAGAAAGGCAAGGTCGTCTGTATGGATGGCGGTGAAGTCGGGCTCGTCAATCCAAGACGACGCGGCCAGGAGTTCGCGTCCGATCTCGCGGGTCCACGCCTCAATCCTTTCGCGACCGGGATCGCGAAGGGATTCGCCGTGAAGCCCCGCCGACCGTGGTGTTCCGCGTCGTCGCCTTTGTTTCCTGTCTTCCCGCATCCGGGATGGGTTGGTGTCACACTGGGGGCCGGCGGGGAGTCGTGTCTCCGCGGTCGGGCGACCGTTCTGACCTTGATTCAACCTACAAGATAGCTGGTGTAGGCTACACCTTGTCCAAGTTCCCGGCAATCTTATTTCGCCGGGCCGAGCGCGCGAGCGTCGCTCGCCTCCGAGAATGGACCACGCCGCGGGCCGTGCACCCGCGCGACGTGGTATCTTCCTTGAATCGCTTGAAGGCAGCCTCAACGCGGAGGCGCGGGCCGATTCGCTGGGGAAAGCACGATGGCCGGACCGAACAAGAAGCTGGTTGGCGCCGTGGAAGCGTATTTCACCGAGCTTCGCCGCGTCCGCGCATCGGGCGGTGCGACGGGGGAGCGCTCGTACTATCCGGCGTTGACGGGCTTGCTCGGCACGGTCGGAGCCACGCTCAAGCCCAAGGTGTTCTGCGTTCTGGAACTGGCGGATCAGGGAGCCGGACATCCGGACGGCGCGCTTTACACGGCGAGGCAGGTTCAGAAGGGCCGGTCGAAATCGGGGCAGGTTCCCGAGCGTGGCGTCGTCGAGGTCAAGGGTGTTGGTGACGATGCGTGGTTGACGGCGGGATCCGATCAGGTGAACCGCTATTGGGACCGCTACCGTCTGGTGCTGGTCACGAATCTCCGGGACTTCGTCTTGGTGGGCGCGGATGGTGGGGGAGGCCCCGTCAAGCTCGAATCCTTTCGATTGGCCGAGGATGCCGACGACTTCTGGCGCAAGGTGGAGACACCCCACGCCTTCGCCCGCGAGGTCGGCGCGGGTCTCGGCGAGTATCTGGCCCGGGCGCTCGCGCACCGGGCTGCACTGGCCGAGCCGAAGGACTTGGCGTGGCTGTTGGGCTCCTACGCCCGCCGAGGCCTGGCCCGCGGGGGGGCGGGGGGGGGGGCGAGGCGAAGGACTGGGCGTGGCTGTTGGCCTCCTCCGCCCGCGACGGCTTGGCCCGCGTCGAGGCGGCGGGGGACACGCCGTCGCTCGTGACCGTCCGGTCGGCTCTTGAGGAAGCGCTCGGGATTCGGTTCGAGGGTGATCGCGGGGATCGCTTCTTCCGTTCGACCCTGATCCAGACGCTGTTCTATGGCGTCTTCTCCGCATGGGTGCTGTGGTCCCGCGAAGAGGCGAAGAAAAACGGCCCGCTGTTTGAGGGCCATTACAGCCCGCAGCGGTTCAGGTGGCGCGAGGCAGCTTGGCACCTGCGGGCGCCAGTGCTCCGAGCCCTATTTCGGCAATTGTCCGACCCGGGCGGGTTGCAGTCCCTCGGCCTTGTCGAGGTGCTGGACTGGACATCGGCGGCGCTCGATCGGGTGGACCGGACGGCGTTCTTCTCGCGATTCGACGAGGGCGAGGCGGTGCCGTACTTCTACGAGCCGTTCCTCGAAGCGTTCGACCCGGACCTCCGCAGGCAGTTGGGCGTGTGGTACACGCCGACCGAGGTGGTCCGCTACATGGTGGCGCGAGTGGACAAGGCGCTCAAGGACGATCTCGGGATCCCGGCGGGGCTCGCGGGCGAGAACGTATATGTGCTGGACCCGTGCTGCGGAACGGGGGCGTATCTGGCGGAAGTGTTCCGCCGAATCGCCGCGAATCTCGATGAGCAGGGTCTCGGGGCGCTCGCGGGCGCGGCGGTCAGGAGGGCGGCAACCGAGCGAGTGTTCGGGTTCGAGATCATGCCCGCGCCTTTCGTGGTGGCGCACTTGCAGGTCGGCCTCACCATGCAGGATTTGGGCGCGCCGCTGGCGGAGGACGGGTCGGAGCGCGCCGGGGTGTTTCTTACCAACGCCCTGACCGGCTGGGAGCCGCGAACGAACAAACCACTCCCCTTCCCGGCACTCGAGGAAGAGCGCGATCTTGCGGAAGCGGTGAAGCAGGACATGCCGATATTGGTAATCCTCGGCAACCCGCCCTACAACGGGTATGCGGGCATGGCGGTGGACGAGGAGCGCGAGCTCTCGGAAGCCTACCGCACGGTCAAGCGCGTTCGGAACCCCGAAGGACAAGGCCTGAACGATCTCTACGTCCGGTTCTTCCGCATGGCGGAGCGGCGCATCGCGAAGGAGACCGGCCAAGGCGTGGTCTGCTTCATCTCCAACTACTCGTGGCTCGACGGGCTGTCCTTCACCGGGATGCGGGAGCGCTACCTTGAAGCGTTTGACGCGATCCGGATCGACTGCCTGAACGGCGACAAGTACAAGACGGGCAAGGTCGCGCCAGACGGATCGCCCGACCCGAGCATCTTCTCCACGGAGGGAGATCCGGTCGGAATCCAAGTCGGCACGGCCATCGCGACGCTGGTGCGCAAGGTGGACCACGCACCAGCCGAGTCGGTTGGATTCCGGCATTTGTGGGGGCAGGCCAAGCCAGCGGAGTTGACCGCCACGGTCGACGCGGAACCGGAAGTACTGTACTCCGAGGTCGCTCCGTTGCTGCCCTTGGGCCTTCCGTTCGTGGATACGGCGGTGAGTCCCGATTGGTTCGACTGGCCCGCGCTGCCCGACCTGTTCCCGGTTTCGTTTCCGGGCGTCAAGACGAGCCGCGACGGCTTCCTCGTGGACACCGACCTGGATCGCCTCCAGGCGCGCGTTGGCGAGTACTTTGACGCGGCATTGAGCCATGAGGAGATTGCCCGGCGCTATCCCAGGGTCATGAAATCCACGGCGCGGTTCGATGCCCGAGCCGTGCGCGACGCGCTGCTGAGGCGCGGCGGGCCGGACGAGTCCGGGTTCGTCCGCTTCGCCTACCGGCCGTTCGACAACCGGTGGCTCTACTGGGAGAAGGACACGAAGTTGCTCGACGAGAAGCGCGCCGACTACAGGCCCCATGTGTTCGAGGGGAACTCCTGGCTCGAAGCCCGTGAGCGTCAAGCCAAGGAGGATTTCTCGCGCGGAACTTTGGTTTACGATCTCGCGGACAACTTCGGAAACGGGCTGTCTAGCTGGTATCCGTCCTGGCTGCTCGGCGATGGATTGGCATCTGACGGGCGTGGAGGACGCCGTGCCAACCTAACCGATCAGGCTGAGCGGTATCTCTCCGGCCTCGGTCTCGGTGTCGAGGACCTGTTCCACCATGTGCTGGCCACACTGCACGATCCGGCGTATCGCAAGGCCAACGCGGGGGCCCTACGCATGGAATGGCCGCGCATCCCGCTGCCGGGCTGGCCGGACGGCGAGACGGAGGGAGCGGCGCAAGCTCTCGCCCGTTCGGCGGCCCGTGGGTGCTTGCTGGCCGCGTTGCTCGATTCGGAACGGCCGGGTCGATCCGGGACGCCCTTGTGCCCCGAGGTTGCCGTGCCGAGCACGGTCTCGGGGCGCTACATGGTGGGCGACGACTTCGCCGTCACCGCGGGCTGGGGCCACTTCGGAACGGGCGACGCCGTGATGCCCGGCAGGGGCCGCATCGTCGAGCGTGCGTATCGACCCGAGGAGCGCGCAGCTTTGGTGGCACACATCGCCGTACTCGGCGAGACCACCTTCGATGTCTACCTGAACGGGGAGGCGTACTGGCGCAACGTCCCCTCCGCCGTCTGGGACTACCGGCTTGGCGGCTATCAAGTGCTCAAAAAGTGGCTTTCGTATCGAGAGAGCGCGGTCTTGGGCCGAAGGCTTCACGCCGAGGAAGTTCAGCACTTCACCGACACGGCGCGCCGAATCGGCGCGTTGCTGCTGGCGGCATCCGACCGACCCAAGAGGAGTTCACAATGACCGAGAAGCTCATCGACAGAAACCCCGATGTCTTGGGCGGAACACCCGTGTTCTCGGGAACCAGGGTTCCCGTGCGCATCCTGATGGAGCACCTCGAAGCGGGCGACCGGCTCGACGACTTTCTGGACGACTACCCCACGGTAACGAGGGAGCAGGCCGTCGCGCTGCTCGAACGGGCCACGGTGCAACTGGTCGGCGATGCCCGATGAAGGTGTTGCTCGACGAATCCGTTCCAAGGCGACTCGCGGCTGAGTTTCCCGAGTCGTTCGGAACGCGCACGGTGCAGCAAATGGGCTGGGCCGGGTGCTCGAACGGAGAGTTGCTGCGCCTTGCGGCCGAACATGGATTCGGTGTCCTCGTCACGGTGGACCAAGGGTTCGCGTATCAGCAGAGCTTGCGGGATCTTCCGATCCCCGTCGTCATCATGATCGCCGGACGCACCCGATTACAGGAATTGCGTCCCCTCGTACCGAACGTGATCGCGGCTCTCTCGGGCGATCTCGGGCAGCGAATCCACCGTGTAGTGGCTTGAGTGCCCTTGCCCACCTCCGGCCCACGCTTCCGGTGCGCAGTGCTCTTCGGCAGGAATTCTCATTTTGAGATTCTGCGAGCCAGCGAAAGGGTTTTCGGGGGTGTGCAGCCGCCAGCCCCTACCCCAAAATCACCTAAGAGAATGGATTTGAGCCCGATTCTCCTGCGCGATTGCATCCCTGTTCACCAATCGCGGTTCTGCTCAACCGTTTTCGGTAGCCGAAACGCCCATAGTTCTATCGAGGGATGTCCAAAATGAGAATTGCTGGCTCTTCGGGGCTGATGTCGTCGGTCCCCGGCCAGCGGGCGAGATGTACGCGATCAATCACCGGCGCTACTTCAGGTGACTCGGGCGGAGCCCTCGTAAACGCCAGCGAACATTGACCCTGCCCTTACGGCCCGCCGAGTATTCTTGGTTGGATGCAATTGAACGGCCGCCGACTCATCCGCGTCCACCGAGCGCGGACCTGCCTCCGGAAAGGGTAACGGTCATGGGCAGCTTGCATGATGCCGTCGTGCAGTACGTAGAACAGGAAGTGAAGAAGGACTCCGGCGTGAAGAACGCGACCTTGTTCGCCGGCGCCTGCGAGATCGACGATTCGATCGGGGAGCTTCGGCCGCAACGGTTTCACGCCAGGTATCGGCCACGGAGACCCCGCAAATCCGGGGCTGCCCCGAGGCAGGCAAGCGGCGAACCAGCCGCTCACCCCCCTGGGCAGCCCTGACGGCTGCCCCGCAAGCCACGCTCGTGCCTTCGGCGCACGAGCGAATCGCGCGCGTGCGCAACTTCCCCGGAAAGCTAATGCTTGGTCGGGCCGCGACTAGCGGAGAAGCCTCGATGCCGCGAGCTTTCCTTCGCGCAGATCGTGCAGTCCATCACGCGAGGAATCAAATGATGGCACGCACGAGACGTAGCCGGCGCGCATACAGCGCCGGCGAATGGGGCCGGAACCGGGTAAGGATCTTTCCCGACCCGAAGACCGGCATCTTCCAGATCGAGTGGCGGGAGAACGGTCGAAGGCTGAGCCGGTCGCTGAAACACCGCGACTGGGCGCGCGCGAAGAGGCAGGCGGATCAGTTCGCCGCAGGCTTTATTGACGCGCCAAACGGCAAGGCGGAAGCCGAGCCGGAGCCGCTCACCCTGGGACGGCTTCTTGACATTTACGCCGACGAGGTGACGCCCACCAAGAGGCCGCAGTCCCGGCGGCGGGACTGGGTCGCGATGACGATGTTACTCAAGTTCTTCGGCAGGGACCGAAGGCCCGAGACCCGATCCCAGCGGGACTGGGATCGGTTCATCCGGGAGCGCCGCGCGGGCAGGGTCGGCCCCAGTGGAAAGCCCGTGGGCAACCGGATGATCGAGTGGGACCTGACACTCCTGATGGCTGTGCTGAACTGGGCGGCGCGGTCGAGGGACGAGCAGGGCCGCCTGCTCCTCGACAGAAACCCGCTGAAGGGTCTCAGGAAGCCCGTCGAGAAGAACCCAACCCGGGTCGTTCTCACGGAGGAGGAATACCAAGCGCTTCTCGGAGTGTCCCAAGATGTCGATTGGTGCTTCCCCGTGGCCCTCGTGCTCGCGCACGAAACCGGGCACCGCATCGACGCGGTTCGCAACCTCAGGTGGGCCGACATCGACCTTGAGGGCGAAACGGTGCGCTGGCGCGCCGAGCACGAGAAGACAGGCTATGAACACACCACGCCGCTGACCGACGAGGCGGTGGCCGCCTTGGAAGAGGCGCGACGGATGAACCCCGGAAGCAGCACCGGTCCGGTGCTGCCCGCACCGGCGGACCCTTCACAGTGTCTCGGTCGTTACTTGGCGTTGAGATGGTGGTACAGGGCCGTGACCCTTGCGGGGCTCGAACCGAAGCGCGGCAGGGGTTGGCACTCGCTCAGGCGGAAGTTTGCTTCCGACCTCATGGACCTCCCCCTCAAGGTCCTTTGCGACTTGGGCGGCTGGAAGAACGCGCACACGGTGCTGAGATGCTATCAGAGAGCCGATGAGGGACAACTCAGGAAGGCTCTGGACAGCCGCCGCAGGGTTCGCACCTGAGAAATCCAATCGGCGGGAGTCAATCGGCGAGAGTCGGGCCACCAAGACTCCCAAGTTGCACGCTAACAAGAAGATGCCTTCCCAACAGCACTTGCTGGGAACGCTTACGCGGCTGAACTAGCCCGTGTCTCAGTGTGGATCGGGGAAATCCAGTGGATGCGCCGCAACGGGTTCCCCGGTTCGCGTCAGCCGATCCTCGATCCCTTGGAGACCATCGAATGCCGCGACGCGATTCTGACGCCGGAGGGTGGAGAGCCGGAGTGGCCCGAAGCGGACGCGATCATCGGCAACCCGCTGTTTCTGGCCGGCAAGCTGCTCATCGCCAACCTCGGCGAGGAATACGTCTCCACCATGTTCAGCGCCTACGAGGGCCGGGTGCCGCGCGGGGCCGATCTGGTCTGCTACTGGGTCGTTAAGGCCGGAAAGCATCTGGGCCAAGGTGCTTCGAAGCGGGCTGGGCTGGTCGCGACCAACTCGATCCGGGGCGGAGCGAACCGCCGGGCGCTGGAAACGGCGACGGAGGGACGGGCAATCTTCGACGCGTGGAGCGACGAGCCATGGGTGATCGACGGCGCGGCCGTGCGAGTTTCTCTGGTCTGCTTCGCGCCGTCGGACGACGAATCCAGGGAGCCACAGCTGGACGGTCAGGCGGTGGATGCCATCTACACGGACCTGACGGCGGCGAGGAAAGGACAGGCCGGAGCGGACCTGGCCAAAGCCCGGCGCATTGCCCGCAATGGCGGTGTGGCCTTCATGGGCGACACCAAGGGGGGTCCGTTCGATGTTCCCGGCGACCTCGCCCGCCGCTGGCTGCGGGAGCCCTCGAATCCGAACGGCCGACCGAACTAGGACGTGCTCAAGCCGTGGATGAATGGGATGACGGTCACCTGGCGCTCCGCCGACAAGTGGATCATCGACTTCGGATGGACGATGGGGAAGGAGGACGCCGCCCTCTACGAAGCGCCCTTCCAATACGCCCAAGAGCAAGTCCACCCGATGCGGCAACGGAATCGCCGCCAGTCCAACCGCCTCAATTGGTGGCGGCACGTCGAGCCGAGGCAAGGGATGTGGAAGGCACTCGACGGGCTGCCTCGCTACATCGCCACGGCACGCGTCTCGAAACATCGGCTCTTTGTCTGGTTTGACATCCGGGTCTGCCCCGATAGCGCTCTCATCGCCGTTGCCCGCGACGACGACACCACCTTCGGCATTCTGCACAGCCGGTTCCACGAAGTGTGGTCGCTCCGCATGGGTGCTTGGCTTGGCAAAGGCAACGATCCCCGGTACACACCGACCACCACCTTCGAGACCTTCCCGTTTCCGAAAGGACTCGGACCGGACGTGCCCGCAACCGATTATCTAACCGATCCACGGGCGCAGGACATCGCTTCGGCGGCGCGGCGGCTCGTCGAACTCCGCGACCGCTGGCTCAACCCACCCGAGTGGGTCAAGTGGGTCGAGGAACCCGTTCCCGGCTACCCCCACCGCGCTGTTCCGCGCGACGGGAATGCGACGAAGGCCCTCAAGAAGCGGACCCTCACGAACCTCTACAACGCCCGGACCCAATGGCTTGCCGACTCCCTCGCCCGGCTGGACGCAGCCGTGGCCGCCGCCTACGGGTGACCCTCCGACATTGGGGACGATGCGGTGCTGTCCGAACTGCTTTCACGGAACCGGAGCCGTGCGGCACCGTAGTCCGGCCGTTTCGTCAGAATGGGTTAGTTTGTCTGGACGCACGGTCCCTCCCGCCGATACCTTGGCGCACACTCGCCAGGGAAACACCCCTCTCCAACAGCCCCCACCTCGTATCGCGTAGCATTACCATCGCCATCTGTTCAGTTGACGCGTGCAACCGCCAAGCACAGTCCCTCGGCTATTGCCGTGCCCACTACCAGCGCTTCAAGAAGGGCACGCCCCTCGACCATCCGCCGCTACGCGAAGAATGCTCGATCCGGGGCTGTCGGCGAATCCACCATCGAAACACATTCTGTGATCCCCATTACACGCAGTACCGTGAGGTGGTGAGGGCGCTCGGCGAGGCTGGGCAGGCGTCGGGCAGCCACGCTTAGGGTGATCGCCCTCCCGGGTCGAATCCGGGGAGTTGGCGACTCGACTCGATGTTGGATCCCCGGTCGTGGCGCGCCGGGAGACGTCCGGGCGGGGTCGCGATTCAGCGGTCCTTGGCGGCTCGTCGTCCCATGCCGTCCCATGGATTCCCGTTCGAGACGGAGGATCAAATGAGGTAACGACGAATCCCAATGCTCTTGTAAGTCGCTTGATAGCAACACTTATAAGATATTGTCAGCCGGCACGGTGATGGTGGCTGTCGAGGCCAGGGTGAGCAGCAGCGGTGACTGCTGAGTGCAGGACATCTTGCTGAGGCGGAGCGCGGACGGGGGCGCGAGCTGGGACGAACCGCGCAAGATCGTGGACCTTTCGGGCGCTCCGGAACAAAACCCCGCTGCCTTGGCCCAAGGCCTCGCCGAGCCGGGCGTGACGACGTACAACAATATCGTCCCGATCGTGGACGCTCCGGCCGGCGCGGTTCATTTCCTGTTTTGCAGCGCGTGCGCTCGGGCGTACTACATGCGCACCGAAGACGACGGAGACACGTTTAGCGAGCCCGTGGACATCACGGATACGTTCGAGGGATTCCGCGAAGAGTACGACTGGAAGGTGTTTGGCACCGGGCCCGGCCACGGGATCCGCCATAGCAGCGGACGGCTGATTGTCCCGGTGTGGCTATCTGACGGCAGCGGGGGGCATGCCCACAGGCCTTCGATCGTCTCGACAATCTACAGCGACGATGGCGGCGCGAGCTGGGAACGCGGTGAGGTGGTTGTCCGGCATCCGGAATTGAAGAATCCCTCGGAAACTCTGGCGGTCGAACTGTCGGACGGCTCAGTGATGCTGAACATTCGCCACGAGTCGCCGAACCATCGGCGCGCCGTGACCGTGTCACCGGACGGCGCGACCGGCTGGGCGGAAATCCGCTTCGATGAAGCACTTGTCGAGCCGGTCTGCATGGGCAGCTTGCTGAGAGTCGGCGACACCGTGCTGTTCGCGAATCCCGACAGCACGGAGCCGAGGAACCCAGAGAACCCTCTGGGTAGCTGGAAGAGGCAGAACTTGAGCGTTCGGCTCAGCGAGGACGAAGGTCGGACGTGGCCATACGTGCGTGTGATCGAACCCGGCGTGAGCGGATATAGCGACCTGGCTGCGGATTCCGAGGGCATGATCTATTGCGTGTACGAAGACGGCACGCCATCGGACCGCGGCACCCACGTGAAATACCTGACGGTGGCGCGTTTCGACCTGGACTGGATTCGAGGCCGCACGCCGTAGCGGCACTCCCCATCAACCCGATCGAAAGGTCGTTCTCGCGATTCGGGTGAGTTCCTTGACGATGCCGGCATTGCCGGAATCATCGATCGCATTCCGGAATTCGCCCGGGTCATTCCGCAGGTCGAACAGCTCGCTGCGGTCCCAGCTCAGGTAGTTCAGCTTCCATCGATCGGTCCGGACCATCAAGATCGGCGGCTTTCCGACGAAGCGGTTGTCCGCGGTGAATACCCTGCGGCAGAAGTAGTACTCCGAATAGGCGAACTCGCGTGCCGCGTGCCGCTCGTCGCGCACGCTGGATGCGAACGAACGCCCGTCGATCCCGGTCGGCGCCTCGAACCCGCACAGCTCCGCCAGAGTCGGGAGCAGGTCGACCTGCTCCACCAAGTGCTCCCGGTTGGAGCCCGCGCCAGCGAGATCGGGCATGCGGACAATCAGTGGCACGCGGACCGATTGCTCGTACATGTTGTGCTTGGTCCACATGCGATGCGCGCCAGCCATCTCGCCGTGGTCCGACGTGTACACCACGACGGTGTTCTTGTCGAGCCCGAGTTCTCTCAACGTGTCGAACACCCTTCCGACATTGGCATCCATCTGCGACACGTTCCCGTAGTAGCCTCGGATCGCTTCTCGCAGCTGGTCGTCGGTCTGGTCGTACCAACCGCGCTCCCGGGCCCGTTCCAAGTGCCCGTGAAAGCCGGTCTCCAGAGCATTGGCAGAACGCTCGGGAAGGCGGACCGCGGAACCTTTGTACAGGTCCCAGTACTTGCGGTGCGGGACTAAAGGAGTGTGGGGCATGAAGAAGGATGTCCACAGGCAGAATGGCTTGTCCCGGTGGGCGCGCAGGAATCGCACCGACTCCTCGGCATAGAAGGTGTCCCGAAACAGGCGTTCCGGCATTGCGGACGGCTTTCCGGTCGTGCCGCCGCCCGCGCCCTGGTCCTCGCGGAAGGCAGCCGCCTCCTCAGCCGTGAGGCGCGCCAAGTGCGCCGCCGCGTTCACGCGGTGACCGAAACCGTGCCTGCGGCTCTCGTCAACGAAATGCATCTTTCCGATGGCGGCGGTCGAATACCCGCGATCCCCGAAGAAGTGCGCAACCGTGCGGGCATCGGCCGCGAGCGCGTCCTGCAGCACCCTGGCCCCGTGGCGACTCGCGTAGTTGCCGGTGATGATTGATCCGCGCGACGGCACGCAGACCGGGGACTGGCAGTATGTGCGATCGAATCGCACACCCTCGGATGCGATCTCGTCGATGTAGGGCGTCCGCGCCTCGGTGTGCCCGTAGCAGCCGGACGCGGCGGCCTGATGCTGGTCGGAACACAGAAACAGCAGGTTCGACTGCCGTGTCGCCGGAAATGCGAAGAACGGCCCCGCCGCGGCGCCCGCGAGCGCACGAATTGCTCCCCTACGTTTCATCGAGGCCACTATATCAGCGGCGAGCCGTCCGGGAGGGGCTCTCTGCACGGGCAGTCAGTTCGACGAACGCGCCAGGCAGTACACTTCGCCGCTTCGCGAGCCGATGACAATTCGCCCGTCGGCGATGGCCGGCGATGCCACGATCCGCCCGCCAATTGCGAACTTCCACAGCAGGGAGCCGTCGGCGTGGTTGAGGGCGTACAGGTTTCCGTCCATCGAGCCAACCCAAATCACATCCCCAGCGAGTGCAGGCGAGGAATCCACCCTGGACCGGGTTTCGAACTCCCATTTCAGGGCGCCGCTTTTCTCGTCAATAGCATGCACCCGCTTGTCGCGCCCTCCAATGACGACCAGTCCATCCCGGACGACCGGGGAGGAGAAGAACTCGAAATCGGTCACAGGATGGTCGTAGCGCCAAACCACCTGACCCTCCTTCCAGTCGATCTTGAGAACCTCGTGACCGTACGTGCCGACATAGGCGAATGCTCCGACAACAGCGGGCGAGGCTGCCACGTAGTCCTGCATGTCCACGAAGGAGTCCTCTTCGCCGGACGTGATGTCAATGACCCGAAACTTGCCGTCACAGCCCGTGGTGAATGTCTTGCCTCCGACAACCGCGGGGCTGGAGTTGATGCGATCCTCGGTTTCGTACTCCCAGAGCAACTCACCTGTCAAGGGGTCGAACGAGTACAGGTTGGCGTCGTAGGACCCGACGATCACGGCCTGGTCGCTGCAGTACGGCGATGACAGGATCTCGGCGAAGGACTGATACACCCATCGCTGCTTTCCCGATTCGATGTCAACGGCGTGAAAGTAACCTTCCTCGTCCCCGAAGAACACGGCCCCCTGGGCGATGCAACCCGACGCGGGGACGCCCAGGTTCGCCTGGTAGACCCATTTGGCTTGGCCGGATTCGAGATCGACGGCGTGGAACCTGCCGTCCATCTCGCCGAAATAGACGGTGCCATCAACGATGATCGCAGTCGAATCGACCCCGCCCGGCGCTTCATACGTCCAGGCCACTTCCAGCGGGGGGTCTAGCGGAGAGTTCGCGATGCTGTTCCGGTTGCTGCTCCCCAGAAACAGCGGCCAGTCGGCAGCCTGCAGCGCGATGGCTGCCAGCAATAGCCCGACGCACGCGGAAAGCCCAGCGGCCGCCCGCGCTCGGCTCCGATCACTGGGACGCATCTGCATTTCCACGCTCTTCACGACTCACGCCCAAGGGGTCCGCCTAGAACGTCGCAATCGGGTTGAACGGGCTGCCTGTACCGCCCCCGACGGCAATCGGGGCGGCCGTAACAAGAAACTCCCAGCGATTCTGACGGGCCGCTTCCTGGGCGACCGCTTCCAGGTCCAGGTTGTCGAAGATCGGCATGCCCATCGCGATGATGACCAATTGATGGATCGGCTGGTTCACGCCCTCGACGAGAGAGGGCGAGACATCGCTCGCGGCGTCGCTTCCAAGGATCGCGGCGTCGCGGTCCTTCAGCCACTTGGCCGCCGAAGCGTGCAACCCGGCGGATTTGGAAGACACGTCCCACGGGCCCTCCGTGTCCCTCCGAGCCCAGCGGCCCGTGCGGATCAGGACGATGTCACCGCTACCGGTCGAGAACCCAGCCTCCTTCTCCCATGCATCCAGGTCGGAGGAGTAGATCGGCGTTCCCGGCTCGAGCCAATCCACCCCCTTCAAGCGGGGAATGTCCATCAACACCGCACGACCGAATATGCCTTCCTTGAAGTTCGTCACCCCGAGCCTGGCCGCCCCTTCGGCAACCACCTCGGCTTGCGGGAAGCCGTTGTACATCTTGCCGTCGAACGCCATGTGGCACAGCGAGTCCATGTGAGTGTGGGCGTAGCCGTGGTAGCTCACCTGAAAATCGTCCGAAACGAACTGACCGGGGTTGTTCAGGCCGACGTTCAGCATCTTGTGCAGGAAGGGCCTGGGGTTGTCGACCGCAGCCTCCTTTTCCACGTCACGCGCCAGCGAGACCGATACCCCCTGGGTCACCAGTTTCGCGGCTGCCAAGCGGGTTTCCGGAGTAATCAGGTTGATGGCGCCAAGCTGGTCCTCCGCCCCCCAACGACCCCAGTTCGAAAGCGTCTGCATCCACTCGTCGACGTCAGCCTTGGTCACCTTGGGCTGGCCGTATGCGCAAGCAATCGCTAGCAGGAGAGCCGGAAATATCAGGATCTTTTTCGTCACGCAATCAGCTTACCAACACCTGTGCCTGGGCTCCCACCAAGCGCTTGCCCCGGCTTGCGGCCGGAACCGCTGGTGTACGCTGGGAATCGGCGATGTTCGTCAACAGCGAGCGCAAGCGGCTCCAGGAGGAGCACCGCAAGAAGGGCAGGCTCCCTCCCGGCCAGTCCCTCACCTTGAAATGGCCCGTGCTCCACGTGGGGCCGGTCCCGGAGTTCGATCCGGCGACATGGCGGTTCTCGGTTGGGGGCTTGGTGCAGCGACCGTTCGAGCTGGCCTGGGAGGAGTTCCAGGCTCTCCCGCGAATCCGGATCGAGGCGGATTTCCACTGCGTCACGACCTGGAGCAAGTTCGACAACGTCTGGGAAGGAGTCGCGCTCCGCACGATCGTCGACCGCGCCGCGCCGCTGGAAAGCGCCAGCCACGTGATCCAGCACTGCGACGGCGGCTACACCACCAACACGCCGCTGGAAGACCTGTTGCGAGACAACGTCCTGCTAGCTGACACCCACAGTCCGGAGCCGCTCACGCCCGTTCACGGCGGCCCGTTGCGGATGATCATCCCGCACCTTTACGCGTGGAAGAGCTCCAAGTGGATCCGGGGGCTGGAGTTCGCCGGCCGCGACCGTGCCGGGTATTGGGAGGAGCGCGGATACCACATGTACGGCGACCCCTTCCGCGAGCAGCGCTTCGGCTAGGGTCTCGATCCATGCTCGCCCAGCTTGTCCGCCGATTTCTCCGCCGCGGCGCAGCTCCCGCTCCGGAGCTTCGCGGGCGACCCGCGATCCGCCGCGAGAAGTCCTACGCCGCCGACAGCGGCTACGTCTACCAATACACGTACGAGGGCTACCGGCCGACCACCCGCGACGGTGTCAAGGGGCGTCAGTTCGTGTTCGACTGCAGCTCGGACCGCGCGTCGCGGTTTTCGCTCAGTATTTTCGCGCCGACCGACAGCTTCGCGGAGTGGGAGCGCGACGCCGATCGCGAACTCAACGAGGTCGAGCGCTACGCCGTCGTCAAGATGCGCCTCTTTGAGATCTTTGACGAGTCGGAGTACATTCGCGGGCGCCTCGAAGCGGAGCTGAACACCGAACAGGTCGAGCGCCACGTCGAGGCTCTCGACTTGTGACAGACGGCCAACCGTACAATAGGCCCATGATGCTCAGAGTCGGCATGGTGGCGGTAGCGCTCGCGCTGGTAGCTTGCGAGCCCGTGCCGCCATCGCAAGACACGGAATTCGAGGCTCTGGCGGGCCAGTACGTGGAGAGCCTCCTTGAGAGGTATCCGGAATTCGCGACCTCTCTGGGCGACCATCGCTACGACGCACGCCTGAACGACTATACGGCCGACGCGGTAGCGGCGGGCATTGCCTGGAACCAGGCCTACCTGAAACGGACGGACGGCATCGATCCCGCCAGGCTGAGCCCGGGCCACGCGGTCGACTTCGAAATCCTGCGCAACCACCTCCGCTTCAGCATCTGGTCGGACGAAGTCCTAGGCGAGCACGAGTGGAACCCGCTCCGATATGGCGTTGGAAACGCCCTGTACTCACTGCTGGCGCGGGAATTCGCGCCAATCGAGGAGCGGCTCGCAAACCTCCGCGAGCGCCTGCTGGGCGTAGGGGCGGTCGTGGAGGCGGCCAAGGCGAACCTTTCGAACCCTCCCCGCGTTCACACGGAGACGGCGATCCGCCAGAACGCCGGTGCGGTCTCGCTGATTCGCGATGACCTCGACGAGATCCTGGCGCGCGCTCCGGAACTTGCCGACAGCCTGGCGACGGCACGGGAGTTCGCGGCGCGGACGCTGGAGGAGTACGGCGCCTGGATGCGCGACGACCTGCTGCCACGCTCGAACGGTGCGTTCCGGATCGGTCCCGAAAAATACCGTGCCAAGCTGGCGTTCACGCTACAGTCGGACCTCGCGATGGAGGAAATCCTCGATAGGGCCGAGCGCAGGCTGGAGGAACTTCATGGCGAGCTCCACGAGACGGCGCTGCCGCTGTATCGCGAAATGCATCCGGAGGCGTCTCTGGACGTGGACCGCAAGGCGATTATCCGGGCCGTCCTGGAAGAACTGGCCGACTCGCACCCGACCGACGAATCCATCGTGGACGACGCGCGGCGCAGCTTGGCCGAGGTCACCGAGTTCACCCGGGCCAAGCAGTTGGTGAGCGTTCCGGAGCAGCCGCTCCAGATCATCGTGATGCCCGAGTTCCGGCGCGGCGTTTCCACCGCCTATTGCGACTCCCCCGGCCCCCTGGAGAAGAGCGGGGAGACATTCTACGCGATCTCCCCCACGCCCGAGGACTGGACCGCCGAACGCAAGCTGTCGCTGTACCGCGAATACAACGACGACATGCTGCGCGACCTGACCGTCCACGAGGCGATCCCGGGCCACTACCTGCAGATCGCGCATTCGAACCGGGCCGAGGCGCCGACTCTGATCCGCTCGATCTTCTACTCCGGCACCTTCGTGGAGGGCTGGGCAGTCTACGCGGAGCAGGTGATGGCCGAACATGGGTTTGGCGGCGCCCGCTTCAAGATGCAGCAGCTAAAAATGCTCACCAGGGCTGTGATCAACACGATTCTGGACCAGAAGATCCACGCGGGTTCGATGACGGAGCAGGAGGCGATGGACCTGATGATGCAGGAAGGCTTCCAAGAGGACGGAGAGGCGGCGGGCAAGTGGATTCGCGCGCAGCTGACTTCGGCGCAATTGTCGACGTACTTCGTTGGGATCGCCGAGCACAACGACATGCGTCGGGCGTGGACGGACCGCAACGGACCGATTTCCGACTGGCAGGCCTACCACGACATGGTCCTTTCCCACGGCTCACCCCCCGTAAGGTACGTTCGCAGCTTGCTGGGACTGTAGACCGATGCATGGCGATCGACCAAACGGCAAGGCGCCCGTCTCACAGCCTTCGCCGAAGCGCGATTGGATGCCCGGATTCCGTCTGCAGGGCGCGGCCAGGACGGCTGCAGCGGCGGCTGCGATCGGCCTGCTCGTGCCGGCGTGTTCAGTCAAGAAATTCGCCGTGCGTCAGGTGGGCGACGCGCTGTCGTCGGGAACTTCCGTTTACGAGACGGACCCAGATATCGATCTTGTCGGCGGCGCGCTTCCGTTCAGCCTAAAGTTCCTGGAGAGCCTGCTCGATGTGACGCCGCGCCATCGCGGGCTCCTGGTGTCGGCGGCCAAGGGATTCGCCCTCTACTCCCTGGCTTACGTGGACATGCCGGGGGAGATCCTGATCGAGCAGGACTTCCAAGCGGGGAAGGCGCTCAGGGAGCGCGCCCGGCGACTCTACCTCCGGTCGCTCGGGTACAGTATGCGAGCCCTCGAGACAGCCTATCCGGGAATCGCCGGCGAGTTCGGGCAGGCCCCCGAGCACGCGGCTCGCCGCGTGCAAAGGAAGCATGTCGACCTGCTGTATTGGGCCGGCGCGGCGCTGGGCCTCTCGATTTCCACCGATCCGACCAACCCGGCCCTGGTAGTCCGGCTTGGCGAGGTGGACGCCATGGTCGGCCGAGCCCTAGAACTCGACGAGAGCTGGGACCAAGGCTCGCTCCACGAATTCCTCTTGCGGCTGGAAGCTGCCAGGCCGGGCGCTGCGGACAAGGCCAGGGTCGAGAGCAGTTTTCGCCGCGCGCTCGATCTGTCAGGCGGGCGCCGCGCGGGCCTGTACGTTGCCTATGCCGAGTCGTTCGCGGTGCCCGCCCAAGACCGCGCGCTATTCGACGAATTGCTCGACAAGGCGCTCGCGATGGATGCGGACGAGTTCGAGGAGTACCGTCTCCTGAACCACCTCGCACAGCGCAGGGCGCAGTGGCTCCGATCGAGGACGGACGACTTATTCTTCTAGCCCGGTGCCGGCCCTATACTGAATGAGGTGTCGGCGAGGCTCGTCGAGCCCCTGTGGAGTCGCTGTAGGCAGCGGCGAAAGGCACAAACATGAGACGGCTTCGCGTTCTGGTCCCCGCCCTGCTTGCGGCAACCCTGCTGGTCACGATCGCCATCGACTCGGCGGCTCCGCAGAGGCGCCGTGTCAACAAGCTGAGGCTGGGCACGATCGCCCCCAAGAACAGCATCTACCACGAAGCACTCCTCCGGCTTCGGCAGCAGTGGAGGGAAATTTCGGGTGGCACGGTCGAGCTGGCAATCTACCCCGGGGGCGTCGCAGGCGACGAGATCACCATGCTGCGCAAGATGCGGGCGGGTCAGATGCAGGCCGCCTTGATCTCCGGCAGCGGCATGTCGTTCCTGGACGAGGGCATCAGCGCCCTGCAGGTTCCGATGATGTTCCGGTCGATCGACGAGTTTGACTTCGTACGGTCGAAGATGGCGCCGACGCTCGAGTCCCGACTCGCCGACAAGGGCTATAGCGTGCTCGGATGGGGCGATGCCGGCCGGGCCTATTTCTTCAGCGTCAACGAGTTTCGCACGCCAGAGGATGTCCGCCAGATGAAGCTATACACATCCAAGGGCGACGAAGAAATGCTGAAGCTCTACGACGAATTCGGCTTCCGCGCGGTACCGCTGGACTTGACCGAACTGCAGGCAAATCTGGAAACCGGGCTGGTCGAGGTTTTTGCCGTCCCGCCACTGCTGGCGGCAGGCTACCAATGGTTCGGGTCGGCGCCCAACATGCTTGACCTGCCCTTCGTGTCGATCGTTGGAGCGCTCCTGATCAGCACGGAGGTGTGGAACGGCATCCCCCCGGACCTGCAGGTCGATCTGCAGCAGGCGGCCACCAGCGTGGCCGCTGAGATAGAGACCGCCGTTCGCGCTCAAGAAGAGAAGGCGATCACCGAGATGCAACGGTACGGTCTGAACGTGATCGAGGCTGACGAGGATCTCGTCAGCCAGTGGAGCCGGGAGATGGAGGCGGCGTACCCGGACATCCGGGATCGGTACGCCCCCGGAGAGCTGATGGATGCTGCGATGCGATGGAGGGATGCGTTCCGGTCCCGGTGATCGTTTTCCGAGATAGGACGGGAGAGGAGACTGACATGCTGAGCTTCACCCGTCGGCAACTGCTAGCCACCGCAGTCGCCGCGCCGGTCGCAGCCTCGGCCGGCGAGACGGCGGCCAGACCCACTTTGTGCCTGTTTACCAAGCACCTGCCGCTATCCAGCTACAAGGAGCTGGCCGGAACACTCCGGTCGATGGGCTTCCCTGGCGCAGACCTTACCGTCCGGCCGCGTGGCCATGTGCTTCCCGAGAATGTCGAGCGTGACCTGCCGCTGGCCTACGAGGCCCTGTCCGCCGAGGGTGTCGAGATCCCCCTGATCACGACCGGGTTGCTTTCCCGCAAGGATCCAGCCGCCCGCCCAACGCTCTACACGGCAGCCGGTCTTGGCATTCCGCTCTTCAAACTGGGATACCACCGCTACCGCGACTTCGAGGACCTCGACGGACAGCTCGCCAGGGTCAAGGCGGACGTGGAGGGCCTGGCCGCGATTTCCGGCCACGCTGGAATCATCGGCGGATTTCACAACCACTCGGGCACCTACGTTGGCAGCGCCTTGTGGGACCACTGGTGGATCCTGCGTGACACCGATCCACAACAGATCGGGTTTTACTTCGATCCGTGCCACGCGACGATCGAAGGCGGCTCGGCAGGTTGGGAGATCGGCTTCCATCGCCTGAAGGACCGCCTGAAAATGGTGGCCTGCAAAGACTTCTTCTGGGAAAGGCAGGCCCAGGGATGGAAGGCCAGGATGTGCCCGCTGGGCCAAGGCATGGTGAACTACCCCAAGTTCTTCGAGCTACTGGCCGCCAGCGGGTTTTCGGGTCCGATCTCGCTGCATGTCGAGTACAAGATCGACGCCCCGACCGAGGCCCGGCGCATCGAAAAAGAGATGCTGGCCATCGAGACCGACTACAACTTCCTCAGGTCGGTCTACGACAGGGCGTTTGGCGCCGCCTAGCGGCGCGGGGCGTCCTAGTCCAGGGTGAACTAACTACATATTGTGGCCCTCCGCCGGGAGGGCGCCGCGCGTTGCCAGGCAGCCAAGGAGGCTGCCTGGCAATCCCGAACTAACCCGTTCTCAAAGGAGGCGCAGGCTGCCGCCCAGCTTGCGTTCACCAAGGGTCTCGCGGCCCTGCAGACGCGCGGGGGCCTGACCGAGCCTGACCGGCGATTCCTCTTGTCACAGCGACGCCACGGTGTCGACGAGGAGGGGAGGGTCGTGCTCGAGTTCGCGACGGTCGGCGCCGCGGCGGCAACTGGGACGCATCCGGCCCTGAGTCGGCTTGCCCGGCAGCTCCGCGAAGGAGAGAAACCCATGGCTGGCAGCCCCGGACCTCGACCCCAAGATGTAGGGCCGAAACCGGGCAGCTCGCGGGACCGCAGCCGGCGGGCCATTTCCGACCACAAGATGTGGGGAGGGTGCAGGGGAGCTAGTCGCCTGCCGATGGCTCAAGCGCTTCCGCTGGTCGGAACAGGCCGGCACTTTCGATCACGCCCTCCAGCCGAGCCATGCGTTGCTCCACATGGCTAACACGGCCGTCTAGAGCCCGCAGCCAGCTGACGATCCAACACGCGCTGACGCGGACCCGGCCCCAGGCGCCAAAAACGGCCCCTTTCGCGAGGGATCGCGTCACTGGGAGCCCCCAGACGGGTTTTCGGTTTGCGGGCGGTGGCTGGCTAGCTGGCGAGGCGTTCCCGGCGGCCGAGTTGCTCAAGCCGGAGACGTTGCTCCAGCGAGAGGGGCTTGCGGCGCATCTCCCGGCGCAGTTCGTGGAGCTCCTGCCGTTCCTCGGGGGAAATTGCTCGCTGGACGGGCTTGCGGCGCACTGGCTCGGATTCGGTCATCGTCCGGTCAAGCCTAGCAGACCCCCGCACAATCCGCACTTTTCGCAAGGGATCGGGGTCAGGTGAAGAGACGCAGCGCGGCGACCAGTAGGCCGAGCCCTGCCAAGCCCCACACGATCGTCGTTCGCGTAGTGTCGATTGACAAGGGGATCCGGCTGTACACGGCGAAGCCGCCGATCGGATCTTCTCGGCCATGAACCACGGCCAAGCGGGCACGATTCGCCAGTTGAGCGATGCGGCCGCTCTGCGGAACGGCGCGGCCGTGCGGATCGGTTCCGCCGCGGCAACTGCTTTTCGGAAGCATCTCGATCCGGACCGCATGACGTTCCTAGGGCTGACCGCGGCAAAGGCCCTTGCCAGACCGGTCTGGCATGGATTCACCTACGCCGATTGGGACCGGGATCCGCCGAGGGAGCTCTTCGAAGCCACGTTTGATCGCTTGGAAGCGAGTCCGACCGTGCGGTTCTGGCGCTGACCGGGAGGGTTCTGCGGAGCGGGACGGGCAAGCTCAATCTCTCGACGGCGAGCTGCGGGCCACCCTAGCCGCCCAGCCCGATAATTGCCGGCGGCCTAATTGCTTAAATCGAAACTCAACTCATCCTGTAGCGTGCAGGTCTTGCCCCGTATCCAAGGTCGGCAACAAGGCGATCGCAGCACCGTTCTTCTGTTCCGCCCGCCGCAGTTCGTAGAGCTTCTGCAGGTTGAGCCAGAACTCTCCCGACGTGCCGAAGAAGCGGCCCAGACGCAATGCGGTATCACCGGTGATCGAGCGTCGACCGTTCAGTATCTGGGTGACGCGGTTTACCGGCACCTCAATGCGCCGGGCCAGTTCCGCCGCGCTCATGCCGAGCGCGTCGAGGTCCTCGCGCAGCGTCTCGCCAGGATGGATGGGGTCGCGCATGCTTTGCCTCCTCGCTAATGATAGTCCACGATTTCCACTTCGCTTGGGCCGGTACTTCCCTCAAGCCATTGGAAGCAGATCCGCCATTGGTCGTTGATCCGGATGCTCCACTGCCCCTTGCGCCGGCCCTTGAGTGCCTCCAAGCGGTTGCCGGGCCTCGCCAGATCGCCCAGACTTGTGGCCGCGTCGAGCTGGTCGAGCTTGCGCGAAGCGGTTCGGGCGAAGCCCGAGAAGGCCGCGACCCGGCGACCCCGATAGAACGCCTCGCTCCTTCTGTCCATGAAGCCGACGATCAAGACGTTGTCCGGTCCCGCAACAAGCTCACTGTACGCGCCCGAGCGGGCACATCTGCATTACGTCAAGCATAACGGGTGTCGTGTCGCCAGTTCGCAAGCCGGGATAGCCTGCGGCCCTGCCTACCCCATGTCCGATAATTGCAGTTAACGGACAGCACTTCACTCATCGTCGGCCCGGACGTCTTGGTGGATCGTAGTGCTGCCAACCGCTCCCTGGACCGTCTCCGAAGGGGACGAACATCCCCGTATCGCCCGTCCGGGAATCGACCAGTAGAAGCATCTGGCTGCTAAGGGGGAGCGCAGAAATAACTTATCAGTTTCGACAGGGAGAGATGGTGTAGTTCCACTTGGGGATGTGCTCGTTGGGGGTGATGTTGACCGCTCCCATCTGCTCGTCGCTGATCTGGATGCCGGTGGGGTATTCATTCCTGTTGAGCCGGGACGTCACCACCAATCCGGTGCGGGTGGTAGTGGAGGCGATGTAGTTGAGGATCAGATCGAAGGACTCCAGCCGGCAGCCCGACCAATTGCGGCTGATCTCGCTGAAGGGGCAAGGGCGCATTCCATTTTGAGCATCCTGCAGGATAGTGGGCCACGGTGACGGGGAGTTGGTGGACATTGCAGAAACGATGCTGGAGGGCGTACTTCCAGGCGCGGATGCGGTAGGAGTTGCTGCCGCCGCAATCGGCGAGGAGGATGAGTTGGGGGGCATCGGGATAGCGGGAACTGCCTTCGCTGCGCCACCAGGCATCGAGGTTGTCGACGGCGAAGAAGGCGGTGTCGGAGGAGACGCCGACCGAGACGAAGCCGCGGTTGGCGAGCGTGTCGTAGATG
>MKWU01000944.1_pt1 | contig 53324 bp, 49 predicted proteins | sample 809101 | NCBI WGS metagenome assembly MKWU01 (sample SAMN05860141, study PRJNA318959) | sponge metagenome | host: Aplysina aerophoba | place: Slovenia: Piran, Adriatic Sea, Gulf of Piran | collected 2013-05-07 | reverse complement strand
CCGGCCCGCAGGGCGGGAAGGAGGTAGGCCTTGCGAAAGTAATCGTCGTTTTTCAACCCAAGCGAGCTCTGGAGGTCGTGTCTGGTCATGGTGCCGGAGATCGCTTGCAGAAGGCGGACCACCTTCGCGTCATCCATGGCAACTTCCATGGTGTCTTCCACGGTATCTTCCATGGTGGTGTTGGGCATCAAACAAACATGCACACTATCTTGACCCTCCGCGGTCAGGCGATAGCGCTGGTACTTGCTACGTGGTTTGTCCGGGATGGTCATCTCTATCAATCCGGCCCGCAGGGCGGGAAGGAGGTAGGCCTTGCGAAAGTAATCGTCGTTTTTCAACCCAAGCGAGCTCTGGAGGTCGTGTCTGGTCATGGTGCCGGAGATCGCTTGCAGAAGGCGGACCACCTTCGCGTCATCCATGGTGTCTTTCGTGGTGGTGCCATGCACCGAACGGACATCTGCACTGGCCCGCATCTCAGGATTGGGCCGGAAGGTGGCAGTGAAGAAACCGTTGGCTTCAAATTTGGGCTCCGGGCAACCCTGGGCCCGCGCCTCGTTCCGGATGCGTCGAATGCCGGTTCCTGCCTTTTCGATGAAGTCGATGTGGTGGAGTAGATCGGCAATCAACGCATTGCGCCGCATGCTTCGGCTGCCAAGATCGGTAAGCGACAATCCCCGCGGCAGGCCGCCGGGGCTCACCACCTCGATGCGGTCGGCGTAAATCTCGACAAAAACGTTGGCTCCGTCAATGAACCAATCGCGGTGCATAACGGCGTTCGTGATCGCCTCCCGCAAGGCGTTGGTTGGATACTCGGATATTGTTTCGCCTTAGGCCTTCGATACGGTACGCGGTCCGAGTATTGCGCTCCACGAAGCGCAGGGCATCCTCGATATCGGCCATGATGCCGCCATCGAAATCCTTGCGATCCAGGATATGCACCTTGTCGGTGTTCCTCGCGAGCAGACAGGTGATGTAGGCCTGTGGAAAAAAGCGGCGCGGGTTCTTGGCGAAGAAGAGCACTCCGGCGTTCCGGAAGAGCAGCGTGCCGTTCGCTCGTTCAGCCGCTCCGATGTTGACCAGTACGTCCTCGACCCGAGGCTGGCCGGTAATGCCCGAAAAACCGAGCCAGGCGTCGAACTTCCCGCGATCAAAGTCATTTGGATAAATGAACCGTGGACAGGGAGCGAGATCGAATCGGACAGTTCCTTCAAGACGAAACATGTCTCGGATTTCGTCTCGGTTCAGTTTCTGGGTTACCGCACCTTGACGCAGAAAGAAGCCATCGCTACATTGCACCGGTTTGGAAACACTTTCCCGTACGTGGACCGTGATCACGGTGCCGACCGGTTCCGCATGCACCTGAACCGGTGGATCACAATTGCGGGCGATGTCCTGGATGCGGGCGCGCAAACTGTTGGTGTCCTGTGTGCCGATCACGGTTCCGTCATCGCGTACGCCCAGAAGAATCCTGCCGCCGATGGCGTTGGCAAGGGCCACAAGTTCCCGCGCGAACGACGACGAGAGTCGCTCCTTGAATTCAAGGAGCGTCCCTTCTCCCTTCTGAATGAGGATTTCAAGGTCGTCAAGGGTCATGTCGGCACCACGGACCTGACTGCTCCGGACTTCTGCCGGATCTCCAAATTTCAGACCAGATGCCGTGCCAGGCGCCGCAGGAACAGATGGGCCAGAGCCCAAATCCAAACGGTTCCGCACACCGCCGTTCCAATCAGCGGCACCAGCACCGACACTCCCTCGGTCATGTGCCAGTACAGCTTGACCGGCCAGTAGGACGGAAAAACCCCCAGCAGCCACTGCCACGGCTCCGGAACCCACCAAGCCACCATGGCAGCCACGATGAACGGCCCCAGACCCTTGGAAAGGGCCAACCCCTGCACCTTGTTCTCCGCCAAGCCGCTAATCAACAGGGCGCTCGCAACCATGAACGGTGCCGCGGCCAGCGCCGCCAATACGATCCACCCGGGCCCGCGCGGCGCGACATGGGGTCCGAGCATGTAGGCCAGCAGCAGGGCCGAACCGCAGTAGAGTGCCACCGGCACGCCCGCGCGCCAGGCCAGGTACGCCTTCAGCGACAGGGGCGTGACCCGCAGTGCCAACAGGGTGCGCGTGTCCTTTTCGTCCAGGACCATCAGGCCGGTCACGGTGCCGATCACAACGGGTGCCATGACCGCAATCAAGAGGCTGACAATGAGCAGGTAGTACGGCTCAAGGTCGATCGGAAGGCGTTGGTTCAGTGGTTCCAGGCCAAAGCGGACCGCGAGCCCCAGGATGAGGGGATAGAAGACCAGGAACTGCGCCGTGCGGTCGCCGGCAATCAGCGCGAGATCCCCGGCTGCCAGGCCTCGCAGCAGTTTCATCAGGTTCCCGCCTGCCGGGTGGCCGTGACCTTCAGGCGATGGGCGGCCCACAGCCAGACGGGCACCGTGCCGTATGCCAGGCCCCACAGGGCGGCCAGCCACGGCTGTTCCGGTCCGCCTCCCGACAGCGAGAGGTCCAGCAGGGCGAGTCCGGGGAAGGTGGGAAAGATCCACCAGAAGGGCCCTGTCAGGACATCCAGATAACCCAACAGTGGGATCTGCAGCAGGAACATGACGGGAATGGACGGGAACAGGAACTCGGAGATCCCGTGGTACCGGGTTGCCAGCACAAAGGCGAACAGCAGTTGGGGCAGGGCCAGCAGCAGGACCGCAACCATGAACCAGCCCCAATGCACCGTCTCCCAGCCCAGCGCGAACAGGGTGATGACGATGCTGACGACGATCGCCTGCAGCATGAAGACAGTGGTCTTGGCGGCCAGCCAGAGGCTTGGCTGCAGGGGGGTTGTGATCAACCCGTCGAGAATCCGCTGGCCCTTCTCCAGATAGTAGCTGGCCGGCAGCAGGTAGAGGGCGAAGACACCGACTTCGACAAACAGCAGGGCGGCGGTGACCAGCACCTTGGCGGGAGCCGGCACCAGCGAGAGGGCAATGGACCAGAAGACCAGCACGAAGACGGCGGCCATCCAGATGCCCTGGCGCGCATTGATCAGCAGCTCCCAGCGCAGGAGCGAAGCCAACATCCTCACAACAGCTGCTCGCCCGTGGTCCGGATGAAGATGTCTTCGAGGGTGGCCTCCTGCGTGTGGATGGTCTCAATCTCCTCGGACCGCAGGAGTTCGGCAAACCGTTCGTTGCCGCCGATGCCGTCCAGGTCGAAGAGTTCCTGCCGGCGACCTTCCCCGGTCCGGTACTCGACCTGCACCTGCTTGCGGCCTTGGGCCAGCCGCAGGTTGCGCGGCGTGTCGATCAACGCCAGCCGTCCCTGCACCATGAAGGCCACGCGGTCGCAGAGCAGGTCGGCGATGTGCATGTCGTGGGTGGTCAGGAAGATCGTGCAGCCGTCCGCGCGCAGGGTCTGCAGGTGGTCCGTAATGCGCCGGGCGTTGACCGGATCCAGGCCCGCCGTGGGTTCGTCCAGGAACACGAGCCGGGGCTCGTGCTGAAAGGCGCGCACAAAGCTGAGGCGTTGCATCATCCCCTTGGAGAACTGTCCGACCCGGGTGTCGGCATCCGCCGTCAGGTCGACCACGGCCATCAGGTCTTCCGAACGGGTCACATCCTGTGGATACAGGTTGGCAAACAGCTTCAGGTTTTCGCGGGCGGTCAGCTGCAGGTAGTGGTTGGGCAGCTCGAAGGAGACTCCCACGTGGGCAAAATAGTCCTGTCCCCAAGCGGTCAGGGAACGGTCCATGACGGTCGCGGAACCGGACCAGTGCTGCAGCAGTTTGCAAAGGACGCGCTGGGTCGTGCTCTTGCCGGCACCGCTGGGTCCGAGAAAGCCGAAGATCTCCCCCTGCCCCACCTCGAAGGAAATGCCGTCCACGGCCGGGTCCCGGGTCCCGGGGTAGGTCAGGGACAGGTCGGACACCTGGATCATGGTCATGGCAGACAAGCCTCAATATTGCGGCAGGTGGGAGTGAGCTTCCCCTGCCCGTCGAACAGGTCGACGTCGCGGTGGACGGCCCGGGTTACGATGTTGCCCTGACTGCACTGGCTGCCCCTGTGGCGGTTTGGCCCCGTCTCATCCTTCCAGGGCCAGCTGTTGCTGTTGGCGCTGGATTTCGCGGGCGAGAACGAAAGCCAGGACGGCGATGAACCCGAGCAGAATCGCCAGATCCGCGGCGATGTCCGCAAAACGGGCCGCATTGCGACTGATCTCCAACAGCGGATTCATGATGTAGTACGTCGGAAACACGCGGCCGATCCACTGCGGAACCTGCGGGAAGATCTCAAGGATGCCCGGCGCGTACAGGACCAGCCCCAGGACCTTGATGATGCCCATGAAAGTCTCCATGTCCCGCGACCAGGAGCCCAGAATCACGCCCAGGATTGAGGACATGAGTCCACCAAGGGCGATCACCAGCAACAGCAAGCCCGGATTCCCGGCGAACGCGTTGTTCAGGGCCAGGATGATCAGCGCCATCAGGCCGCTCAGGATGAAACCCACGGCGGTTTTGGCCAGGTACACGTCCAGCAGGGACGCGGGAGTCGTGGTGAGGGCCACCAGCGTGCCCTTCTGTTTTTCATCCACCAGGGACGACGAGGGAATGAAGAGCCCGCTCAGGACGATCGCCATGATCAGGAGCAAGGGCAGGAGGCGCTGCGACCAGGTGGCGGCGCTGGCCTCGCCCAACTGGACAACTTCCACACTGATCGGCAGTTCATCGAAGACCAAGCCGGTCGCCTCCACCACGGCCCGCGCCACCGCGGTTTCGATGAGCATGAGGTTGCGGGTTCCTGCTTCCCCCCACCGATAGGTGTTCGTCCTGGCGACCGTGCCGCCCTCCCGCAGGACATTGGCGAAGTCCGCCTCCAGACTCATGCCCCATTCCACGCTGCCCCGGGCCACCGCCGCTTCCAAGGCCGCCTGGGAGGCATAGGATCGGGTTTGGATGCTGGGATGATCGGCCAGGGCCTGCACCAGGGTTTCGTTGCCACCGGCGTCGAAGATCCCCAGACGCGGGGTTTGTGCGAACAAATCGCCGAAGATGAGTGCCACCAGCAGGCTCAGAACCACGGGAGCCACGAGCACATAGATGCTCATGAAGCTGGTCAGGCCCAGCCGGATTTCCTTTCCCGTCAGAACCCAGATGCGCTGCACGTCCATCAGAGCCTCCTCCGCAACACGGCGCCGCCGATGACCAGGGCCGCGGGACCGGCGGCCGCCAGCAGGAACAGATCGCGGGCCACATCCGCCCAACCCGCTTGGAAATTGAGCACGCGATGCAACGCATCCGCGAGGTAATGGGAAGGTACCAGTTCCATCCAACCCGAAGCCAGGCCCGGCAACATGATGGAAAGCGCGGGAATCAGGAACAGGATCAACGTCAGGGTGCCCCAGGCCAGGACGGACGTGTTGTTCCGGGAAATGGCGGCTATGAAGAAGGCCATGCCGACGATCAGCAGGCTGCCCAGGAACAGAGTCGTCAACAACAGCAAGGGCGAAACGACGATCTTGCCGGTGACGAGGACCACGATCACCACTTGGCTCATGGCCAGAACCAGCCCCGTCACGATCTTGGCCACCAGGAACGTGGGCAATCTCAGGGGACCGGTGAGGAGAGCCCGCGCGGTGCCGGTCTCGATCTCCCGGACTATCAGTGTGCCCAGGCCCAGCACCTCCGTCATGACCATGGCGAGCAGGAGCAGGGGCAGGAAGCGATCCCGCACGGCGAGCGGCTGTCCCAACAGGTCGTGTCCCAGGACAAACTCGGTCTCTTCGATGGGGGACAGTCTGGCCATCAGGTCCGGATTGACCATGTTGGCAATGAATACCAGAAGTTCGTGGAACACCTGCTTGGCTTCGGCGGGAACGTCGGGCGCGTAGAAGGCCTGCAATGTGGTCGCCTCGCCCCGGGCGACCGCCTGCGCGGCTGCCGCGGGCACGGACATCCCGACGAAATAGTCGTCCGTGTCCTCCAACGCCGCCAGCATTTCGTCCTTGGAGGGGAAGAGGGTGAAGTCTTCATCCTCGGTCAAGCGTTGGCGAAACTCCGGCGAGGCCGCGGGATCCTCCAGATGGATGGCCACGCCGACGGAGTTCTCTGTCTGAAGCGGCAACAGGAAGTAAATGGCCAGGTAAAGGACCAGGGCCAAGCCTGTGACCGTGGCGAAGAACCGATTGCGGAAGAACAGCTTGACGTCCTTCGCCACCAGCGCGCTGATCATCCCTGCAGCCCCCGGCCCGTGATGTCGATGAAGATGTCCTCCAGCGTTGCCTCTTCGCTGTGCACGGTCAGGACATGCTCGTCCCGAAACAGGTCGTGTACTGCTTGGGCCGTGCCGGCTTCGTCCAGGGCCACTTCCCTCAGCTCCGTCTGGCCGTTGGCGTGTCCGACTTCCACCTTGAGCGCCCGCATGCCAAACCGCTGCTTCAGGGCCGCAGGCGTGTCCAGGGCCACGATCCGGCCTTCATGGATGAAGGCCACCCGATCCGACAGCTTGTCCGCTTCCACCATGTCGTGGGTGGTCAGGAACACAGCGGCGCCTTCCCGGGTCGCCGTCTCGATCAAGGAATGAACGGTCTGCGTTGACACCGGGTCGAGCCCGTCCGTGGGTTCGTCCAGAAACAGCAGCCGGGGACGACTGACCAGCGCGCGGGCCATCATAAGGCGTTGCTTCATGCCCTTGGAATAGTTGGCAACGTGCTCCTTCTCCCGTCCGCTCAGGCCGACCCTTTCCAGGAGCGCCATGGCGTCGAAGTCGGCCACTTTATAGAGCCGCGCGAACAGATTGAGGTTTTCCACCGCGTTCAGCTGCTCGTACAGATTGGTGGATTCATAGGAGATGCCCATCTCCTGCTGCGCCTTCTTGCGTTCGGACACGATGTCCATGCCCAGCAGCTCGGCCGTGCCGGCCTGGGGCGTGAGCTGTCCCGTCAGCAGTCTCACCGTGGTCGACTTGCCCGCGCCGTTGGGGCCCAGGAATCCGAACACCTCGCCTTCCGCCACGTCGAAGGAAATACCGTCCACAGCCAGATTGTCACCATAGCTGAAACTCAAATCCTTCACTGAAATAGCCGGACTCGCCATCCTACATCTCCTGGCGGCTGCTCGTGTTCCGCCTCTGGCCGAAGGTACTCCCGGCCCGCGACAACTGGTGCCGTTCAGGCTGCCGGATCGATCCGGCAGCCTGAACTTAGCCCATTTTGGATCCAGACCAAGCGGCTCGGTTTACAAATGGGTTGGTTCCGGTGCGACTGCCCTGGGGGCAGGCCGGACATATCAATCAAGGCCATGACAGACAAGCCTCAACTCTGTGGCAGACGGTTTAGAAGTTTCCACTGGCCGTCGATTTGTTCAACGTCGACCGTCCACTGATCGGCCTGAACCGAACGCAGGCCGAAAAAGCCGCGGTTGTCCGTGCGGTAGACGGCCACGGTCACGACCGCGGCACTGCCGTCGACGGCGGCGTCGACCACCTTGAGCCCGAAAGTGCCGGGAGAATAATATCCAAACAGCATATCGCCGTCCTTTTCGTTCAATTCCTCCCAGCGTTCCGGCGCAAACAGTTTTTCATACTGGTCCATTTCGCCCCGTTGCAGGGCAAGGTAGCCGTTGTAGACCACGGCCTCGGGACTGTTGTCCGTCCGGTACAGCGGCAACGCCTCAAGGTCGGTCTGGTCGCGGTTGGCCACCACCGAAACCAGGGCAACCAGGAACAGGGTGCCGATCAGAACCAGCAGGCTGATGGTAAAGCGGTCCAGCTGCCAGAAGCGGCCGGAGGCGGTGGTGTCACTCATGGGGTTCTTCCGGTGTTCCGTGCCCGGCGGCATCCAGTTCCGCCTGCTGGCGGACCAGGCTGTCCCGGCGGAGGGTCAATGCGTTGATTTCGCGATCCAGGGATGCCAGTTCCCTGTCCAGCTGCGTCCGGGCGCGGTTCCCGTCCGGTTCCGGTGCGGGCCATTCCTCTTCCCGTCGGAGCAGCACCAGGTGCCAGATCAGCACGACCACGGCCACCGGAATGCCGGTCAGCCGCATTTCCCACTGGGTGTCCTCGCCGCCGGTCCAGAGCAGCAGAAGGGCGTAGAGGATAAGGCCGCCCTGCACCAGCAGGAACAGGACGCTGATCAGCGAAACCAGATAGAGGTAGATGCGCCGGGGAACGATGGCCAGAATGGATTGCGAACGCCCGCGGGCGTGTCGGCCGATGGTCTGCCAGACGGCGCCCAGCAGGGGAATGGACGCCAGGGTCCAACTCCAATCCTCCACACTGCCGGGGAACCAGACCGGCAGCAGTCCGGTCTTCATGCCAAGTACAACGTCGTCGAGGTCCGCAAGATCCGGATCGAGTGGACCCTGCAGCAGGTCCCGCAGGATGAAGCTTGTGCCGGCGGACAGCACCGTCAACCCGACGGCGGCCAGGGCGTAGTCCCGGAAGCGGGGCAGGGCGACGGCCCACTCGGCGGCGGGTTTGTGATCCGGGGAACGACGGCCGAGCCAGGCGTACAGTTGCCAGCAGGCCAGGCCGATCGGGAGCGTCACGGCAACCGTGAGCAGGATCTCAACCCGACCCAGATACGGCGGTTGATCCGTGAAGAGGGGCTGCAACAGGGGCTTGAGCGCGAGGCCCAGGGCCACGAAGAGCAGGATTACGCCCGTGAACATGCCGGCTTGCAGGTAGCCGGTTCGGAACGCCGCGGCCAGAGTGGTCGCGTCGGCCTCCGGCCGGTTGCAACGCAGGTGCTCCAACCGGGTCAGCACCAGCATGGCGGCCAGTACCACCGCGATATTGCCGGGCAGGATCCAGGTGGTGGGCTCGCCGCCCATCTGCACGGCGCGCCCCAGCAGTGCGGGCAGCAGCAACATGAAGGCCGCATCGTGAAGGTAGCCGATGATCAGCAGGAGGCATGTCAGCGGCATCAGCAGTTGACAGCCCGCGGCGATGAATCGCACCAGGCGCGTCCGGTTGGTGTTTTGTTCGGAGATGCAGATGCCCCCGAACCGGTCCACGCACAGGGCCGCGATCGCCAACGGCACGATTGCCATCGGCAAGGAGGTCAGTACTGTTCGGGCCGGCACGGCCTGGAGGCCCGGCAGCATCTGGAGCGGCACCGAAATGAAGTCCGCAAGGCCAGCTCCGAACCAGTAGAAACTGACCACCAGGCAAAGCCAAACAAAGAGGTGCCGGAGGGAGCTCCGTGTCTCCGCCCGGTCTCCGTGCAGATAGCCCTGAATCAGGGTCCAATGGACGGCGAAGAACAGCAGTGCCACCAGCAGCATGCTGCTGCGTTCGAGGATGTTCTCAACCGGCCAGGCAAGGGGATTGAGCCAGTCGTCCCCGAGGCTGATCCAGAAATTGGTCAGCTCCCGTGTCAGGGACCGCAGATTGCCGTGGATTGCGACCAGGCCGACAAACGCGACGGTGTAGAGGTACAGACGCCGTACAACAACCAGGCGGGGTCGTTGTGCCTCAGCGGAAATGGTCACCGGTCAAGCAGCCCGGGTTGAGACGGACAACCGCGTCCCGGCGCGTCTCAGCCCTTTTGGTCGAGGGTCTCCATCTCGCGGGTGTCTTCCAGGTCGCCGCTCGGACCATAGGCCTGCCGGGGCTGCCGGTTGGCGATGGGATGGGGTTCCCAAGGCACGGCCCTGGACTGCATGACATGCAGATCATCGAGCGTGGTGCTTTCGACCACCAGCTCCTCCCCGTGCTCCAGGGTGCCGCCGGTGTCCGAATAGTCGGCGGCGTTCGCCGCATTCTCGGAAGCCGGCTTGGAATTCTCGGCCGCTTCCCGGTGGCGGGCCGGGGAGGGCGGCACCACGACAACGGAGTCGGCGTCTGCCGCCACCGGTTCGGCCACGGAGTCCACGATGGCATCGCCGTCGGGATCCATCAGGACCTGCTCCGGCAGCAGGCGGGAACTGTCCCCTTCCGGCACCAGGGAGCGGGAGTACAGGCTCCACACCCGGGAGAATTCCTGTCGGAAGGCGGGTTCGGAACTTTCCCAGATCAGCTGCAGGGCCTCGTAGTCCAGCGTGCACACCACCATGCCCTGCCGCTGGGGATGGTCCGTCTGCACCAGAACGCCGTTGCCCTTGGGCGACAGCTCAATCGGGGCCAGCATCATGGAATGGCCGCGGTAGGGCGCGTCCGCTTCGGGATCCGGGTCAAGCCGATCCGTGCCCACCAGGCAGCTGACCGCACCGAACAACTGGTTTTCCATGCAGCGCATCAAGGTGGCGCGGTGCGCGCGGCCCCATTCCAGGTCGGTGCGGCAGGCCAGCTGGGACACCAGCACCGAGGCCCCGCGGGAGGCGAACAGGCGGCCCACCTCCGGTACCAGCGCGTCGTGGCCCAGGGCCAGTCCGATGTTGCCGACACTGGTTTCAATGGGCTGCCAGCCGGTTCCGGGCCGGGCCAGTTTCCGTTCGCTGCGGTTGACGAGAACCTTCGCCTGGTAGCCGACCCGGGTGCCGTCGCGATCGTAGACGCAGGCGATGTTGCGCATCCGCCCGTCCACCGGATCCCACAGCCAGGCACTGGGCGCCACAAGAACCACTTCGTACTTCTTGGCCAGGCGTCCGAACGTGTTGTCGTAGTACTCCCAAATCTGCTTGCGGTGGGCCACGAGGGCCTTGAGCACAAGTGTCTGGGTCTGGCCGGTGGACCATCCGGGGTTCAGCTTCGTGGCCGAACCCCGCAACCGCGTGAGAATGCCGGCCTTGGGGTTTTGTCCATCCCGGATGCGGGCCAGGGCCTCGCGGTGGCCGCGCTCCACAAAGGGCAGCCCGATCATGGCGGCACCCAGTTCGCTGCCCACCACCACGTCGCAGCGCCGCACGGATGCGACCTTAAGGTACCGCTCGAAGTCCGTGCGGAACTCCTTTTGCGTGAGCGGCATGTTCATCCCCTGCTGCAGGGATGCTACGGAGATCGTTTTCAAGGTATGCCGCGTCGTCCGAATCTGACCCTCATGCGGATCGTATCACAGGGATTCGGGACGGATCCCGTTCGCTGCCCTTGGCTCGATGCAGGCCCGGCCGACGGTGGATTCGGCACCCGGATGGGAACAATGTGCAGGTTTGAGTCCCTGGTCCGGGATTGGATGGCTCTCCGCTGGGCTAAAATCCGCATCCGATCCCTATCAAACCTTCCTCCGGAGCCAGCCCCATGCAAACCAGCCTCATGACCTACAGCTTTCGCCGAACCGTCGAAGCCGGCGACATGGACATCTTCAGCTGCATCGAATTCTGCCGGGAGCACGGCATCGACTGCATCGAGCCGTGGAACCGGCATCTGACGGAAGCCGAGACGGACCTCGGCTTTGCCGAAAGGGTTGGCCGGGCCGCGGCGGAGGCCGGTTTGGCCATGGGCTGCGTGGCCGTGGATGGCGGCCACATCTACGAAGACGACCCGGCGGATCGGGAAAAGACCCGGGCCTGTGCCCTACAGTGGCTCGACATTGCCGCCGCGCTCGGCGCGCCCCAGGTCCGCATTGATGCGGGCGGCCCGGAGGACATGCCGGACCATGCCTTTGCCGTGATTGTCGAGGGCTTCAACGACCTGATTGCCCGGGGCCGGGAGCGCAACGTCGAGATCCTGACCGAGAACCACTGGGGTCCCACCAAGGACCCGGACAACACCATCAGGCTCCTGGAGGCCCTGCCCGAATTGGGCCTGCTGTTCGATTCCTACAACTGGATCCCGGAACGCCGCGAGGAGGCCTGGCGCAGTTGCGCCGGGCACGCCAAGGCGCTGCACATCAAGGCCTTTGGCTTCGACGAAGCCGGCAACGACCCGTCGATGGACCTGGGTCTTTGTTTCAGCCTGCTCAAGGATGCGGGCTATGCCGGCGTGTGGGGCATCGAAAGCACGCCGGAGGACGGTGACGAGGCGGCCGGAGTCCTGGGCACGCTGGCGCTGATCCGGCGCGAACTGGGTGTCGGGGCCTGACGCGGTGCCACGGGCATGACCGGTCGCTGGGTTCTGGGTGGAAGCGGTGTCGCCACCGCGCTGCTTGGGTTTCTGCTTCTGATACGTCCCGATTGGGGCGCCACCGTCTTCTACACGGTTCTGGGCGTCTACTTGGCGTTGATGGGGGCAACCAATCTTTGGGATGGTCTGCGCCGTCGGCGCCATCCGGCCCGCAACCGGCTGCTGCTGGGCGGGGCGCTAAGCCTGTTGGCCGGCATCGCGGCCATCGCCAACCCGATGATTGCGCTGGCCGTCTTTCCCGGTGTCCTGCTCATCGTGGCCGGTGTGTTGGCCATTCTGTTCGGGGTCGTACAGGTGTCTCAATTCAGGACCAGGGAGCAGGACGGCCAGGCGCACATCCAGTGGGGCCGGGCCGCGGTGGGAGTCGCAGCCGTCGGGCTCGGGGTGCTGGTGATTGCCAATCCGGTGGGGAGCAGTCTGGTGGTGGTGCGCGGGATCGGACTGGCGCTGGTCGCAGTTGGGACGCTGCTCATCGTGTTGTTTGCATATCTGAATCGGACTCGGGCGGTTTAAGCTCGTCGAAAGCATGTCTGCCGGTTGATGCCGCGCCGGCTGATATCCTGGCGCTTGGACCGGAGCATACGCGCAGGGCACATGCCGAAGCAGGCCAGGAAGTAGGTACACGACACCCGGATCGATTCCGGGGTGCAGTTGGAGATGCGATTTGAAAGGGGACGGTTGTGTGGGGTTTGATACTCTCCCAGTCGGCGACTGCGTCCGGATACATGGCCGCTGTTGTCTGAGCGTCGCATGGCCCTGACCGAAGCCTGTGCCGCGATCACGGAATTGGTCACACGGTCCGCCGCGTCCGGCCAAGTACCCCTTGTAGTGGCCTTCGATGGCCGCAGCGGTACCGGAAAGTCTACGCTGGCGTCCAGGGTGGCTGAGGCGGTGCCGGCGGCTGTTGTGCTTCTCGACGACTTCTTTGCCGCGTCCATTCCCAATGCCGACTGGGATCGAATGACTGCCGAGGAGCGCGGCGCCAGAGTCTTTGATTGGGCAAGAGTCCGTACTCAGGCCGTTGGACCTCTGCGTGCCGGGACGGCGGCATGTTGGCATCCATTCGACTTCGAAACCGGTCCAAGAGCCGATGGCACCTATGGAATGAAAGCCGCAGTTGTTGAGGTTGAACCAGCTCCGGTCATCATCATTGACGGTGCCTACTCCTCGGGGCCACAACTTGCCGATCTGGTCGATCTGACGGTTCTGGTCGAAACATCGGAGACGGAGCGGTGGACCCGACTTACCCGACGGGAGGAAGCAGAGTTCCTCGCGCAGTGGCACGCACGCTGGACAACTGTGGAAGACTTCTATTTTTCCAACGTGAGGCCCAGAAGCTCTTTTGACCTGATCGTGACCACTTAGTGCAGGGCGTTGGATCAGAAAAAGGAGTCTGGGGAAACGGAATTCAGCCCAATAAGAGACTTCCGTGGGCGGTGTTCAACCGCGGCGAGGCGACACATCCTAAGGGGTTGCGAAGCAGGAATTTCATGAGCGGCGTGCGCGAAACTTGCCCAAGCCTTTAACCCATTCGCCTACTCGAAATCCTTTAGGTGTTTGCCATTCAGCAAAGGCACTCTCTGCTTCAACGAGCGCGCGATGCTCACGATCCACTACCCCATTGCTGGCTTCTGCGACTTCATGAAGAAACGCCATGACGTTATGTGAAATGATCGTTGCATTGCAATCCGGGTTTGACCGTATGAATTCGACGAAATTACTGATGACTTCACTGAACCTGAGAGCGGATTCACTTGCCATGTCGATACCTACTCTCACGAAATTCTCGTCGTATCCCCAGCAATCCACAAAATAATCGACAATCGTATTCCGTTCCAGCTCATCAAATTCACCATCAACAGACGCCAATTTCACAAACATTGGAGAAAGCAGATCGAAGATACTGATAGCAAGCAAGTCCAGAGGGGTGTTAATGAATTTAGGAATCTCATCCACACGGCGTACGCCGAAATCATCGAATTTTTTGGCGATGACGGTCCAGGCAACTCCGGACAAAACGGCGGTCAAGACAATCCACCCAACGGGGGTGACCGCGGCACCCAGCCCCAGCGCCGCCATGATCCCTGTCGCGGGGAAAAACGTAGTTGCTACTGCACCAGAACCAGCGGCCGCGCCACCGATTCCTGCCGCGCCGGCGAAGCGCACCGCCGTTAACACTTTCTTCTTGATTATAAGCGATCGATAGGCATTTTCTCCTATATGCAACTCCTTCTTGAAATCGAGGGGACTTGACAGTGGAGATTCGATTTCCAATTCCGCGAATTTGTCATACCACTCATGCAATCTGTCATTGTTGCCTTGGTTCATGATCAATTTGTCAGCAGGGAGTTGAACTGGCTACAGGCCTTTATGATACGTGGGTCGTCGGCCATCGCCTTGAAGTCTTCAATTGCTCCGCGTCCTAATCCCAGAATTGCTCCGAGAGCGACGGCAGATCCGACCAATCCCCCGAGTGCCCAGCCAATGATCGGGATTGACGAAATCAGGATACCGATCACAGCACCGAAAATCATTCCAAATGTGGCGTTCGGGAAGTTACGCGCCAGAAACATGACAATTTCTATGATTTTGCGTCCGATCCAGATGAGAACCTTTCCTGTGTCGACGGCTACCTCGATGGTTTGGTCCATGATGGAATGGAGCATAAACTTGGCATCTGAAGGAATATCCAAGTTGTCGATGCTATCCTTGACTTTTTTCTTTGAAAATTCGAAGGTGTTCAATGCAGCTATGGCAACGTTATCCAAGTGTGGAGCGTCACCGGAAAATTCGGTGCCATTTGCATCAGTTGCTAGAATCTGCATGTCGAATATTCCTGATCTGAAATGTTTTCTCACATGTTGTCCATGCACTATGACTATAACATATTGCAAGGCTAATGTGCAAAGTTGAAGTGGGGGCTGTGTTGGTGTACCGGGCCCAGATATTGCCCGCTCCCCACGCGATGGAAGTTGATAGGCTCACTGCCGATCACGTGTACCCAGGGCGTGTTTACCGCTGCGCAAAAACCGGTTTCGTCCATTCCGGCCACTGGGATGGCCAAGGCCTACGAGATGGTCGACGGGCGGCCGCACAAAGGCAGAGGGTCTTGATCGTCTTCGGAGACAGGGACACGGCATACGGCTTCCGCAGCAGAACCCAAAGTCGCGTCACGCGCGGGTGCTGGGCATGGTGCAATTTGGTCACCTGTTCCGCCAGGCGGAGATCGAATGGCACCGACCTGCCCATGCCGGCCAGTGGGCTACTGGGGGCATCGACCTGTTCCGTTGCCACTGGGGGCCGAATCCTCCCCTCTCGGCCCGGCTGGTCGCGGTGGCCGATGGGCCGGCAATCACCGGATGGCCCGCCAGAAAGGGGTCGACGTCCACGAGGGTTGTGTACTCGGATAGGGAGGGGCGATACGCAACGCACGACCCGATGTTGCAGCACAACCCTCACCCAACGAAACCGCGCCGGTCTGCTGTCACACCATCCGGAAGGAGGTACCTAGCAGTTACGTCGGTTTAGTTGGCGCATGGGATTGTTCAGTCCAAGCACTCCGGCAAGACGGGAACAATCGTGCCGGGCCTATTCCTGGTGAACGGCCTCGTGCCAAGCCTGGCGGGCCAAGTCGATGCTGTAGGGCATGGCCGTCTCCGGTGGATCCGCCCCTTCCATTTCAATGGAGACGTAACCCGAGAACCCGGACTCGAGCAGGGCCCTGAACACCCGTGCGTAGTCCAGGTCCAGGCTGTACCAGGATCCGCCGCCGGGATAGGTCTTCATGTGGGCCAGGTTGATGTACGGGGCCACCTTCGCCATGGCCGCGTACATGTCGTCCTCGAACAGGTAGTTGCCCATGTCCAGGATGCCGCCCAGCCATGGGGAGTTGACGGTGTCCAGGATGCGCAGCACCCCGTCGGCGAAGGTGGTCAGGCCCCAGTGGTTCTCCAGGAGCAGCATGACCCCCTGTTCTGCGGCACGGTCCAGGCATTGGTGGATGCAGTCGCAAACCCATGCGAATCCCTCGTCCTGCGTGTGGCCCGGCCAGGGTTCCACCCATCCGCGTGCCTGGATCAAGTCGTCAAAGGAACCTTCCTTGCGCCAGCCGCCCGAATTGACGCGGATGGAGGGAATGCCCATGTCATGGGCCAGGTCGATGCAGTGCAGCGTGTGTTCCACATGGCGTAGCCGTGCCTCCGGTTCAGCCCATACGAAGTCCTGGTGAATCGACAGGTTGTACAGCGACAGGCCCAGTTCGAAGGCCCGCCGCTTGAGACGCTGCAGATAGTCCCGCTCCTCGCTCTCCAGTTGGCGGTGGAGGATTTCCACGCCGGACAGGCCCAGTTGGTGGGCCGATTCGAGCACGGTCTCGATGGGGGTCTTGTCCGGTGTGAAGTGCCAGTAGGAGTAGGTGGAGGTTCCAAGTCGCAGATGCATGGCACGAGCTCACAGGTGGTGGCTGGATGGAGTTCAGGGAAGGCGCGTCCGGCGGTACGACGCGGGCATCAGCCGTGGTCGAGGGCAACGGGCTGGCCGGTTTGGGCGGACTCGTAGGTGGCCAGGGCCACCCTCAGGGCCTGCAGACCGTCGTGGCCGCTGATGGACGGTTCGCGCCCGGTGCGGATCATGTCCGCGAAGTCGTCGATGAGGCCGTGGTCCGGGGTGCGGCCCCAGGGAAGCCAATGCGAACGCCGCGGGGTTCCGGCGGTGACATCCAGGTGGGGACGGAAGGCGTCCACGGACAGAACCCCCTCGGAACCGACCAGTTCGAGGATGACATTGCCCCAACTGTGGTGGCCTTCCGGCCTGGACCAGCTGGTGTCCAGCGTGCCGTAGACACCGTTGGCCAAACGGAAACTGAGGAGGCCGGCATCGTCGATGACAAGGTTCGGCCGAAAGAAGCTGTAGCCAATCTCGGCATAGACCTCGACCACCTCGGTATCCCAGAACCAGCGCAGAAGGTCGACCACGTGCACGGTATGGTCGATGACGGCGCCGCCGCCGGACTGCTCCCGGTCCACGAACCATCTGCCCGGGTTGAAGCCCTGGTTGGTGCAGGCGGCGCTGTAGACCCGGCCCAGCCGGTTCGCATCCAGCATGCGCTTGGCCTCCGCCACGGCCGGTGCGAACCGGACCGGGAACGCGATTTGAAGTTTGGTGCCCGTCTCCCGACAAATGTCGAGCATGGCCTGGCCGTCAGCTGCGGAGGTGGCGATCGGCTTTTCGCACAGGATGTGCGGGGTGTGCGAGGCGGCTGCTTCCACATGCTCCCGGTGGCGGGCATTGGCCGAGCAGACGATGACCCCGTCCAAATCCCGGTCGAGGAGGTCCTGCAACGAGGCGCAGGCCTGCGTGCCGAAGCGTTGGGCGGTTGCCTCCCGGAGCTCCTTGTCTTCGTCCCAGATGCCGACCAGGTCGATGTCCAAAACCTCGGTCAGGCAGGCCAGATAGGACATCGCATGCAGGTGGTCGAGGCTGCACAGGCCCATGCGGACGGCCATGGTCACTCCCTGAAGTCGGCAATCGCGACCGGCTGGCCGGTGCGGATGGAGCGGAGGGCGGCCTGCGAAACCTTGACGGCCATCAGGGCGTCGTGCGGGGTCACCCGAAACTCGCGGCCCTTGTCCAGGCAATCCAGGAAATGGGCCAGTTCGGCGAAGTAGGGGTGGTCCGCTTCCTGCAGCGCGTTCTGTGCCATGGGCATGTCGTCCGCCCGCGTGCGCCAGGACAGCGAGGCGGGATCCCGTGAATCCCAGGCCACGAGTCCCTGATCGCCCGCGATTTCCAGGTGAGTGCGTGTGCGGCCGGGGGTGTGGGCCCAACTGGCTTCGATGTGGCCGATGGCACCGGACTCGAACCGCAGGACCAGGAGGGCGTGGTCGCACTGCGGCACACCGGCTTCCAGGAGGCCCCGGGCAAACACGCGTTCGACTTCGCCCATGCACCAGCGGTGGAAGTCGATGTCGTGGATGCCCACGTCCATGATGACTCCGCCGCTCTGTTCGAAGTCCGCATAGCGGCGGGCCGCGGCCCCGCCGCCCATACGGGGAAAGCCGCCTGCCCGCCCCGTGCGGATCATGCCCGGTTTGCCGATGGTGCCCGCCTGTACGGTCCTCCGGGCGGCTTCGAACTCGGGGAAGAACCGAACCACGTGGGCCACAAACAGAGGTACCTGCCGCTCTGTACAGACGGCCAGGATCTCTTCGCACTGGGCCACGGTCCGGGCCAGCGGCTTTTCGCACACGATGGCCTTGCCGGCGTGTGCGGCCGCCAGGACCGGCTCCGGGTGGGCGGTGACATTGGTGCAGACATCCACAATGTCGGACGCGGCCAGCAGGTCCTCCAAGGAATCGAAGGCCCGGCCGCCCCAGCGTTCCGCCGCCGCTACGGCGGCTTCCGGCACGACGTCGTGCCATCCCGCCAGTTTCACCGGCAGCCTTGCCCACGCGGCCGCATGGATGCGGGAGATGCTACCGGCCCCGACGATGCCTACTCTGTGCATGGAGGTATGCCTGATGGGCCTTGCAGTTTCGACGTTGGGACAGGTGTGGCCGGCCGGTGAATGGGCGGCTGGGTTGTGGCGGAAGATTCCGGCCTGTCAGGGGTGGTCCAAATCAGCCCTTGAGGCCCGTCATGGCCACGCCTTCAATGAAGTTGCGCTGCATCAGCAGGAAGACAATCAGGACCGGCAGGAACATGACCGCGGCCCCGGCCATTTGCAGGTGGGTCTGGGAGATGTACTGCTCGGTGAAGCGGGACATCGCGATGGGCAGCGTCCACTTCTGCTTGCTGTTGATGATGATCAGCGGCCAGAGAAAGTCGTCCCAGGCGGCCAGGAAGGTGAAGATCGTAAGCGCAGCAATGGCCGGCTTGCTCAGGGGCAACATGATGCGCGCATAAATGTACGGCTCGGACGCGCCGTCGATGCGCCCGGCCTCCAGCAGGGACTTGGGCACGCTCAGCATGAACTGGCGCATGAGAAAGATCCCGAACGGGGTCACGATGGCTGGCACGATCATGCCCCAGTAGGTGTTCACCAAGCCCAGCCTCGCCATCATGATGAACAGGGGAATCATAATCACCTGGAACGGGATCATGAGGGTGGACAGGATGACGATGAAGATGGCGGTGCGCCCGGGGAACTCGTAGCGGGCAAAGGCAAACCCGGCCATCGTGCTCGTCAGCAGCTGGCAGGCGGTAATCGTGAGGGCCACGAAGGCGCTGTTCAGGGAGAAGCGCCAGAAGCCGATGTTGAACCAGACTTCGCTGAAGTTGCCGACGGTGTACTTGGCGGGGGCGAACCAGACCGGCGGGATCTTGATCACCTCGGACAGGGGCATCAGGGACGCGGACAGCATCCAGCCCAGGGGCAGCAGCATCCAGATGCCGCCGACTATCAGCACGAGCAGGCCGATGGTCTTGCCCAGCCACTGCATGCGGACGTTGGGCGCGGAGGCTTGCGTAGGAGCCGTGGCGGCCATGGCAGGGTTATCCGTACTCGAACTCGCGCTGGGTGACCCTGAGCTGAATCAGGGTGATGACCAGAATCAGGGCGAATAGCACGAAGGCCAAGGCGGCCCCGAACCCCAGGTCGTTGTAGCGGAAGGCCGTGGCGTAGATGTGGTAGACCATGACCCGCGTCGAGTCGATGGGCCCGCCGGCCTCACCCTGCCGGGTGGTCATGATGACGGCCGGGGTGAACACCTGCAGCGAGCCAATGACACCGGTCACCGTGATGAAGACGATGGTCGGGTTCAGCAGCGGGAAGGTGATGTTCTGGAAACGGGCCCAGCGGCTGGCGCCGTCGATCTGGGCGGCTTCGTAGAACTCGCGGGGAATGCCCTGCAGGCCGGCCAGGAAGATCACCATGCTGAATCCCAGGCCTTTCCAGATGGCCACGAGCATGATGGCGGGCAGAGCCCAGGTCGGCGAAGCCAGCCACTTGGGCCCTTCGATGCCGAAGAAGTCCAGGACACTGTTCACCAGCCCGAAGTGGGGCTCGAACATCCAGATCCAGACGAAGGAGACTGCCACCCACGAGGTGATGACCGGAATGAAGTAGACGGTACGCAAGGCCGTGCGCAGGGGGAGCCGGTCCTGATTCATGATTAGGGCCAGCACCAGCGCCAGACTCATGCCGACCGGTACCACCCCGACGGTATAGACCAACGTGTTGCGCAGACTCTTGCGCGTCAGCGCATCCTCAATGACCTCCGCATAGTTTGCCAGGCCAATCCAAGGGAAGTCGCGCGGGATCAGATTCCAGTCGTGCAGGCTGATCCAGAACGCAAACAGGATGGGAAAGACGACCAGCACCAGCAGAAAGAAGAAAGCCGGTCCCAGAAAGGTGTAGGCCCAAAGGTATTCCCGCAGCTGCAGGCGCGAAACCTTCCGCTTCATGGCTGGGTTGCCGGAATGGGCCGCCAGGCGCGGGTACCGGGACAGGCTTCCCCGCCCCGGCACGCGCGCAATCGTCCGTTAGCTAATCGTGTGTGTATCGATAACGTCGTTCAGGTTGGCCACCATGGTGTCGAAGGAGGTGGCCGGATCCTCGCCGCCGATCACGACGCGGTCGCGGCCATCGCCCAGTTCCTTGACCCATTCGGCCCAGCCGACCCATTCCCAGGGTGTGGCGTATTCCAGGGAGTCGAGGCAGACTTCGGCGTTGGCGTCGGGTCGGAACCGCGGGTCCGCGCCCAGGCCCTGGAAGCTGGGCAGGTCGCCCGCCACATCGTTCCAGACAATCTGTGCATCGCCGTTGGTGCAGTAGTGTACCCACGACCAACCCGCCTCGGAGTCGGGTACCCATTTGCCGACGACCCACATCCAGTGCGAGCCGGCGGTGTACAGGTCCTGGCCGGCCGATCGGGTCGGGAAGGGCACGATCGAATAGGCCATGTCCGGGGCCTGTGCCATCAGCGAACCGCGCGACACCGGGTGGCCAATCTCCATGGCCGCCCGTCCCAGGGCGAACCGGTTCTGGCCGTCGAGGAAGGAATTGTCGTCCGAGGATCCGGACAGGTCGCAGAACCACGTGAAGGTTTCCAGAATCTCCGGATGGTCCGGCCACACCAGCTGGTTGGTGGACTCGTCCACCCAAGGCTGCCCGTCCCGCTCCCGCTGCAGGAACTGCTGGTACAGGATGGTCTGGAAGGCACTGTAGTAGCCCGTGTTGATACCGATGCGGTCGTCATCCCCACCCTCGAGGTTGGTGAACAGGGCGGCCTGGTCGTACATGTCGGCCAAATCGGCATACGGTGCCTTGGGGTCGAGGCCGGCTTCTTCATAGATGGCGTCGTTGCGGTACATGACCAGGGTCTGCACGTCCAGGGGCAGGCCGTAGTACTCGCCACCCTTGGAGCCGCGCTGCACGGTCCAGGGCAGGTAGCTCTCCTCAATCTGGCCGGCGGTGATTACGGAATCCGAGACCGGCAGCAGGTTGTCGCCGGCGATGTACTCCTCGACCAGGCCCATCGGAATCTGGAAGATGTCGGGGGCGGAGCCTTCCCCGCCGGCGATGCCGGCAGCCAGCTTGCCCCAGTATTCCGCCCAGGGAATGGACTGGAAGTCGATCGTGATGTCGGGGTTGGCTTCCTCGAACTGGGCCTTGAACTCCTCCACCGCCGCGGCGCGCCCGGTGGAATGGTGCTGCCAGTGGCTCAGGGTGACGCCTTCCGCCATCATCGCGCCTTCGCCGCCGGTTTCCGGCAAGGCGCAGGCCGCCAGGACCGTGGCGGCACTCATCGTGCCCGAAAGCACCAGGAAGCGGCGTCGACTCAATGCGTTTCCGTTCATTTCACAAACTCCTTGGACAGGGATAATTAGATTAAGACCGTGAGGGGCTGGGGAGCGCACCAGAGGACGGCCAGCCGAGCGGTTTCAGGTTTGATTGGCGGTGCGCACCGGGTGGGCGGCGACGGCCCAGGGATAGGGCGGGTCGTCATGATGCAGCGAGCGGTAGGTGGGGATCCAGACCCAGCGGTCCGCGCCGGACGCGTTCTCGTGGCTGGCGTGGAGGGTCAGGTCGTGGAAGACAATGGCACCGCCCACGGGCAGGGGTGCGGTCACGGCCTCCGCTTCCAGGGTGTCCTGGTCGCCCAACCGGTAGCCGAACCCTTGGCCATCGTCCACGTCTGCGTGCTCAACTTTGGTCCGGTGGGAACCGGGCACCAGCTTCAGGCAGCCGTTGGCGACCGTGGCTTTGTCCAGCGCGACCCAGAGCGAGATTTTGTGGCTGCCGACCCAGTAGGGGTGGTCCTGGTGCCACGGACTGCCGAAGTCCGTGTCGTGGTCCTTGAAGACGGCCTTGTCACTGAGGAACTCAATGTCCGGTCCCAGGATCGGTTCCAGCAAATCAAGGATGCGGCTGTCGCCCGCGAAGGTGCGGAAGAGCGCGCTGCGGTAGGCAAGGCCCACATAGACGCCGACCGACAGGACCGGTTCGGGACCGTCCGGATCCTCCGCCCGCCGCTCGCGGACGACATCGTCCACCACGGCCTGCATTTCCGCCTTGAGGCGGGCCGCCTCGTCCGCGGTGAAGAGGTCGGGGACGATCAGGTAGCCGTCCCGCTCAAAGTTCGCCGCGATGGTCTCGGTGGCTGTTGTCATATGTTGTTATTCGGCCCGGAGAGGCCGCTCAACATTGTGCTTGGGTTAGAAGCCCGATCATACCATTGACGGGGAAGAGGCGCGGACGGCGGGAACTCGCCGCCTCAATGCGCATATATACATATATTGGTTCATGTTGAGTTTCCTTGGTCCCTCTCCGTGGGCGGTCCCGATCGTGCTTGCGGTGTGCTTCTGGTTCTTGGTGGCCTGTGTGGGCGGGGCGATGCCCGAAGTGGACGGCCCTCAGCCCCGCTTGGATCCCGCGCCCGCGGGGCCGGCGACCGACACGGTCGCACGCCTGCCGAAGGAATGGACCTTTTACAGCCAGCCCCCGGAGAAGTTCGGTGTGCCGGTGCTTCGTCCGTCCGGTGGCACGGAATGGGAGGTGACCGGCCGCTGGACCGCCGCGGCGGCCGACCTGTCCGGCCGCCAAGGGTGGCTCCTGAAGCGAGACTGGTACCGCTTGACAGGCGATGTGGCACCGTGGGGCCGCGTTGTGCTCTGGGGACAGTTGCCCGACGACTGGATCGTGGGCGACCGCATGGCCGTCCCGACCGTGACCCCTCCCTGGGGGCAGCCGTGGCGCACCGTGCCCTACTCTGTGGGCCATGTGCTCACCGTGCCGGCCGATGGAACCATCACATTGCACGCCTGTCCCGATCGGGCCTGTCCCGTGTTGGAACGGCCGGTGCGGGATCAGGCAGTGCCCGTGACCGGCCAATTCACGGACGGTGATGGACGATTGTGGTACCGCGTGGAGTTCCGGCAGAAGATCCTGTGGGCGGAAGCCGGCTCGGGCCATCTTATCGTGTCGTGGGCAGGCCGATTGCGGCTCGGGGGCGCGGAGGCCGCCGGATATCGCTCCTGCGAACCGGTTGTCATGTTTCCGCCACCGCCCCACACCTTGTGTCCCGTCGACGAGACGGGCCGTTTTCTGGACGAGTTCGAGCGCGAGTACGACCGGCTGGATCCGGTCTTCGGACGGCTGGTCCCTTTGGAAGACGACTGACTTGGACTTTGTGCAACTTGGCGTTGGCGGACCCTTCCGGGCAAATCGAGGTTTGTCTGGTACATGTATTCTTAACTCGGAACCAGGACCGCATGGTCAACGGCCCGATGTGTCAAAACTGATGTGTCAAAACTGATGTGTCAAAACACTGTCCCTCAATCCGCGGCTCCCCCTGAGCCCAGTGGGAATCCTGCATCCAACGGGCAGCAGCTCGATCGCTACGGCGGCTTCGTCGCCGTCAAGGGTCAACGAACCGGTTTCTTCCACACCGAACGCATCCACGAGCGCTGGTGGCTGGTCACGCCCGACGGGCACGGCTTCTTTGGCATCGGCCTCAGTCATCCGATCACCAGCATGTCGGAGGCCGCCATCACGTTCGCCTACGGCGGCAGTCAGGAGGAGTGGATGCGCGACGGCATCCGCAAGATGCGCGCCCTGGGTTTCAACTGCGTCTGGTCCGGCCCCTACAGCCTGGAGCGCATTCCCTCCGGCAACATTGACACCGCCCTGGCGGACGGGATCTACCGCGAAGCCGAGATTCCCTACGCGATCCATGTTCCGTTGATCAAGCATCAGGTTGAGCTCAAGCCCGGCGAAAGGCGTCCCGATGTCTTCAGCGCCCGGTATCGGCGGTTTGTCGGCGAGGAGGTTGCCCAACGTGTTGCACCCCACCGGGACAATCCGTGGCTCCTCGGCTACTACTACGGCTACGGGTCGTTCATGCGCGAGGAACTCTGGATTAACCAGACCCTTGCCTACGCGCCCGGCAGCCCCGGCCGCGAGCGGCTGTTCGACATTCTCGAACAGCGCTATCGCGGCGACATCGCACAGTTGAACACTGTCTACGGAACGGGTTTCGCCTCGTTCCCGGATCTGCGCCGGAACGGCTCCCTAACCTATCCGCGTTGGATCTCGGCCGTCAAGGCCGGCGCACCGCTGCCTGAGCAGGCCGGTGCACAGGAGATCCTCGCCGATGCGGAGGCCCTGCTGGGCGAAATTGTCGAACGAGTCCACAAAATCGCCCATACCGAGATTCGCCGGCATGACTCGAAGCACATGGTACTGGGGGCCTACGTTAAGCACACGACCTTTAAACAGGGGATCTGGAGGCGAATTGCACCCTACATCGACATCTTCGGCCCACAGGATGTCAGTGACGTAAACCCCATCAAGCCCAGTGTCGAAGCGCTGGGTGTGCCGGCACTGCTGAGCGATCAGGAATTCGGAAACGTGTATCCACTCGCCCTTCAGGGCAGGATGGGCACTCCCGGCGCCGTGCCGGAGCACGTGGATCGCCGGGTTCTGTACGACCTGCTGGCCGGCCGGATCGCGCGCGACCCGGATTTCATTGGCGTGTCCTTCTGTGCCGTGCTCCACGATCAGTCCCATTGGCGACAGGCCTACGACCGTGGTCAGCCGGGCTTTTTCAACATCGACGGCGAGCCGAACCGGAGTCTTGTCGCAACCGCGCGCAGCGCGAACCAACGGATCCTTGATGCGGTGCGCAGACCCTTGGACGCATCGTCGCTTGCCGAGATTCATGATTCCTACAATGAGACCAAGGCCGCCTACCGCCGGGTCATGGAACAGCGATTTGCCTTTCTGAAGAAGGATACGGGCACATAAGCCATGGGAACCACTCGACATCGGGGCCTCGGCGATGCCGCTGTTGCGGGGATGGCCCAGGCCAAGACCACCCAAGCCCAACCCGACGGCTTCTTCACCCTGGGGCGGCATGATAACCACTGGTGGTTCGCAACACCCGATGGGGAGCCCTTCTTTTCGCTTGGACTCAACCACATCGACCCCGCCAGCCTGCGTTATCCCGAGAACATCCACATCTGGCGCGACAAGTACGGCGGCAGCACGGAGCGCTGGATCCGGGAGTCTGTGGTGCCCAACCTCAGGAAGTGGGCCTTCAACACCGTCGGTTGGGTCCAGGAAGTAACTGTGCTCAAGTGGCGGCACTCCCGTTCATTCACGAACGACGAGTACCGGGCTTTGGACATGCCCTTTTGCCACTTGCTGCCGTTCACCGAATCGCACCAGTGGGAGCAGCACACCCGCCATTTCGACTTTCGGAGTTCAGAGTGGCAGGAATGGGTCGACTATGTGGCACGCTCGCACTGCGCCGAGCTAAGCGAAGACCGCAATCTCATCGGATATTTCTACAGCGACTGCCCGACGTGGGTGCACGCGCGCCCCGAGAACACCTGGCGCGGACCGATCTTCGACCCCGAGCGCCTGAAGTCCGAAGTGGGCCGTAAGGAGCTCGCCCGGCTGGCCCGCGCCTACTATCGGACAACCCACGACGCCATCAGGCGCTACGATCCCCACCACTTGATTCTGGGGGACCGCTACGAAGCCAACGAAGCCATTGCCAAGGAGGTCGTGGAAGCCGCGTTGCCGTACGTCGATGTGCTGTCGTTCCAGGACTTCCGCGATCCGGTGGCCCATCTCGACGCATGGCACAGGAAGACAGGAAAGCCCGTGCTGCTGGCCGACGCGGCGGGGTTGAGGAATCCCGCGCCCCCCGGGGGGTTCGTCCCCAACGACGGCGAATGGTACGCGGATGTATTGGCAGCACTGTTCGACAACCCCGGCTGCATCGGTTTTCATCTGTGTGGCGCCTACCAGCGCAACAAGGCGCGACGCCGCGGCCTGCTCGACGAACTGGAAAGGCCTGATCAGGAACACGTTGAGTTAATTCGCGGCGCGAATATGCAGGTCAGGCACCGGATGGGCGAACGGTACTAAGCCTCCGAATGGCCTTCGACAGCATTTTCCTGTCCTCTATACTGGGCCTGCAAACTTGAAACAGTTCGCGCCAGGGGTGCGGACCGGAGGAAACAATCATGTTCAGATCTGGTGTCTCTCGACGAAAGTTTCTGCAATGGAGCAGTGCCGGTCTCGGTGCAGCCGCGTTGGCAGCTTGTGTTCCCGCCCCTGGCGCACCAGCGGCTGGCACCGGTGCCGACGCGGAACCCGTGGTCATTCGGTTCCACGGTCGCACCGGGGTCCAGGGCGATCACTTTATTGAGCGCGCGCGGGCTTTCGAGGAGGAAAATCCCGGTATAACAATCAAGGAGGAACTGTTCCCCAATGCGGAGTACCACCAGAAAATGGAGGTGCTGCTGGCAGGCCAGACCATCGGCGATACATTCTGGACCGTCCTGCTGTCCGGTCTCTATCACCGCTATGCCAATCAGGGCGTGTTGCTGGCTCTGGATGACCTGATCGCCTCGGATGAATACGATCTGGGCGTATTCTTCCCCGAATCCCTTGACGCGGCCAGCCATGCCGGTTCCATGTACAGCCTGCCCTGGATCTGCCATCCGGGCCGGGTGGGTTGTTACTACAACAAGCAGTTGCTGGCCGACAACGGTTTGGAAGAGCCGCCCGAGGACGGGGACTGGACCTTCGAGGATCTGCTCGAGTACGCAACGGTCCTGACCCAGGACACCGACGGCGACGGGCAGATTGACCAGTTCGGCATGCAGCCGGGCCGGGACCCCTGGAGCCTCCTGGTATGGGCACGCGGATCGGGTGGCGAGATCTTCGACGAGGAAGGCGAGACCTCCCTCTTGGATTCGGAGGAAACGCTCTCTGCCATTCGCTTCGTCTACGACTTGATGCACACCCACAACGTGGCTCCCTCGCCGGACCAGCAGACATCCGACATGTTTGTCTCTGGCCGTATCGGCATGGCCCAGAGCGGGTACTGGGGGCAGAGCTGGGTGAATCGCATCGGCGACCGGTTTGAATTGGGCGCGGTGCCCATGCCCAAGGGGCCGGCAGGCATCAATGGTTCGATGTACGAATTCGATCCTGCCTGCATCTGGGCGGGCACGGAGCACCCGGACGAAGCCTTCGAATGGGTCAAGTGGCTGGCCAATCAGGAAACCGGCATCCGCATCGCGGAAGCGGGTTCCGTGCCCGGCTCCCGTCCGGATGTCTGGGAGCACGAACGGCTGACCAAGTCCCCGATGCACAACGTCTTCACGAACATCATGTACAACGTGCTGCCGTTCCGGGGACCGGGCAATTTCCGGGGCCTGGAATTCCGGGATGCCTACAGCAACGGGATGGATCCGATTTGGCTGGGCAACGAAGAGCCCGAAAACCTGGTGCCGGAGATTTCCGCCAAGATCCAGGAAATTCTGGACAAGCCGGCTTCCTAGACCACTTTGGTGCGGTGGGGCCTGATTCGAATCAGGTCCCGCCGCTGCGGCCCGCAAACCCGGACAGTACCAGGCCGCGGGCGTAGTGCGCGTTGAGGGTCGATGAGGCGTTGACTGGACCGAGGTCCGTATGCAAGGCGAGATTGCCTCCGACATCAAGGGAGGTTCCAAGCTCCGGAAACCGGCTTCGCTTAAGCGTCAGGAAGCCGTCGCGGGATTCATCTACATTTCTCCTTGGCTGCTGGGCTTTCTGGCCTTTACGGCTTTCCCTTTTCTGGCTTCCTTCTATCTCAGCTTTACCGATTACACGGTCGTCTCCCAGCCGCGTTTCGCGGGCTTTGCCAATTATGTGGAAGCCCTGTCGGGCGATGACCTCTTTTGGGGTTCCCTGCGCCGTACGTTCACCTATGCCGTCGTCGGCGTTCCCCTGGGTATTCTGGGATCCCTGACCTGCGCGTTGCTCCTGAACCAGGGGCTCAAGGGGACCACGTTGTTCCGGGTCCTCTTCTTCCTGCCTTCACTGACGCCCCTGGTGGCGTTGGCCCTGCTGTGGCAATGGATATTCCAGCCCGATTTCGGCGTGTTGAACTTCCTGCTGGCCAAGGTGGGCATTGACGGTCCGGGGTGGCTGAGCAGCATCGAATGGGCCCTGCCGTCCCTGATCATCATGGCCCTGTGGGGCACGGTGGGGGGCGGTCAGATGGTGATCTTCCTGGCCGGTCTGCAAGGGGTTCCGCAGGAACTGTACGAGGCTGTGGAAATCGATGGCGGCGGCCCCTGGTTCAAGTTCCGGCACGTCACGCTGCCGATGATTTCCCCCACCATGTTCTTCAACCTCATCCTGGGAGTCATTGGTGCCCTGCGGGTCTTCACCGTGGCCTACGTTTCCACGGAAGGAGGGCCCGCCTACGCCACGTGGTTCTACATCCTCCACCTGTACACTCAGGCCTTCAAGTACTTCAACATGGGGTACGCCTCCGCCCTGGCCTGGCTCTTCTTCATTATTCTCATCGCCTTCACCTACCTGCAGGTACGCGCCTCGCGTCACTGGGTCTTCTATGCCGGTGAACAAGGCTGAAGTCCCGCCGTTCCCCACTGCCTGATGTCCGCTCGCCGACACCCGTACCTGCTCTACCTGCCGGTCCTCCTGCTGGGGACCCTGTTCATAGGGCCCTTTCTGTGGACCGTGGGCAGTTCCTTCAAGCATCCCACCGAAATATATGTGTTCCCACCGCTGCTGTGGCCCAGAGAGATGCAGTGGCAAAACTGGCAGGAAGTCTGGATCCAGGTGCCGTTCGCCCGCTTTGCCAGGAACAGCGTCGTCGTCACCGGGGCCGCGGTCGTGGGCCAGATCCTGTCCACGACATTGGTGGCCTATGGTTTTGCGCGGTTTCGCTTCCCCACCCGCGACTTCCTGTTCATGGTGGTGCTGAGCACCATGATCCTGCCCTTTGAAGTCCTGCTGATTCCCCAGTTCCTGATCTTCCGGGAATTGGGCTGGCTGGATTCCTACAAGCCCTTGATCGTGCCCTTCTACTTCGGTGCGGGACCGTTCTTTATCTTTCTGATGCGACAGTTCTTTTTGACCATCCCCTTGGACTTGGACCAGTCCGCGCGCTTGGACGGCGCCCATTCCCTGCGCATTCTTTGGAGCATCATTCTGCCCCTGTCCCGGCCCGCCCTCGCCACGGTCGCCATCTTCTCGTTCCTGGCAAACTGGGATTCCTTTCTGGGGCCCCTGATCTATCTCAACACCATGGAGAAATACACGCTGCCGCTCGGCCTGCGTTTCTTCCAACTGGTGGCGGACGCCGGCGGTGCCCCCCGAGAGCACCTTCTCATGGCCGCGTCGCTCACGGTCTCCATTCCGGGCATTACGCTGTTCGTGGTGGCGCAGAAGTACTTCGTGCGCGGCATTGTTCTCAGCGGCATCAAGGGTTGATCGGTATGACCACCACCCCAGCGGTATTCTTCGACGGCCCCCGGCAGTGTTCCGTGCGGGAGCAGGCGCTCGACTGGCCGTTGCCCGGCCACGTGCTGGTTCGCAGCCAACTGACCCTGATCAGTACGGGTACCGAACTGACACTGTACAGCGGCGAATTCCCTGAGCATTCCAGGTGGGCGGGCATGGCGCGGTATCCCTTCACGCCGGGCTACGCCAACATCGGCGTGGTGGAGGATGTCGGTGCCGGCGTGGATCCCGATTGGTTGGGAGCCCGTGTGGCCACTCGGGGACGGCACAGCAGGCTGAATGTTCTGGGCACGGATGACCTGACGCGGGTGCCGGACTCGATCGCCGGCGAGGAAGCCGCCTTCTATACGCTGGCCCAGACCGTGATGAACGGGGTGCGCAGGTCCCGGGTCGGCTGGGGCGAGGCCGTGGCCGTATTCGGACTCGGCATTCTGGGGCAGTTGGCCGTGCGTTTCTGCAGGCTGTGCGGCGCCAGGCCGGTCTTTGGCGTGGATCCGGCCGCCAAACGCCGGGCCTTGCTGCCGGAGGAGGCCGGCATCCAACCCGTGGATGCGTCCCAGGGGGCGGAAGCCGTCCGGCAGGCCATTGCGGCGGCGACGCGCGACCGGCTGGTGGACTGTGCCTTCGAGGTGACGGGGCTGCCTCGAACCATACCTGACTCAATGAGCACCGTACGCCGACAGGGCCGCTTTATTCTGCTGAGCAGTCCCCGGGGGAAGACCGAGTTCGACTTCCACGATCTCTGCAATTCCCCCAGCTATACGATTATCGGGACCCATGGTGGATCGCATCCGCCCGTTGCGACTCCCGACAACCCCTGGACACGGGAGCGGCACACCGAATTCTTTTTTGATCTGCTTCTGGACAGTGAACTGGATCTCTCCCGTCTCATGACGCGCAAGGCCCATTTCAGTGATGCGCCGGCCATTTATGAATCCCTCTGGGAGGCACGGACGGAAGAACTGGGTGTGGGATTCACTTGGGATTGACAGATCGGCTGTCCCAGACACCGATTCTTCAACGCAGGGGCCCGCGGATTCGGGGACCGAATTCTTTATGCGCGGATGGAGGACACGGAACACGCCGCCTCCATCCGGCCCGCGGCGGCTTCGTCTAACGCCCGATACGCAGTCGGTCCATCGCTACCGGATTTGGTGATGCATGGCCTCCCGGCGGCCCGCCGCGGGTCCGGCGCAGTTGGAGCAGTCCCGATGACAATAGGGCTTATATCCAGTAGTTGACAGTCGAATTCTTGTGCTACAATTCCTGTGAAATGATGAGGAACCGACGGCGAACCGGGCCCTCGACCGGACACAGTGATTGGGACACCGTGGCCAGCAAACCCAAGTCTACAACGCAAGAGCCCCTGACCGTCATGCGGACCCTGCGCGTGCGTCTGTATCCCGGCACGGCCGCGAACGGCCAGTACCTCGAGCAGTTGGCCGGAGCCTGCCGGTTCGCTTGGAACCACGTGCTGGCCGGGCACGAGCGCGACTTCCGCACGTGGAAGGCGGCCGGCAAGCCGGGGGCGGGGCCCGGCAGGCCGCCCTTCTTCGCGCGCGGCCAGCGGGGGCCGCAGGGGGGAGGTTCCCGGCAGTCCGACCTTCTTCGCGCTGGGCCAGCGGTTCACGCAGTTGCGGAACGCACCCGGCCACGAGTGGCTGAAGGACTACAGCTATGAAATCGTCCGGTACGCCTGCAAGTACCTGGGCGACGCCTACGCCGCGTTCTTCGACCCGGACCGTCCGGACCACGGGCGTCCGCAGTACAAGGCCAAGCACTACACACAGCCCGCCTTCACGATCCCGTCCGAAGTCCATATCAAGGATGGTTGCCTGCGCATCCCGAAGATGGGCTGGGTGCGTCTGGCTCCCATCCGCAGGTATGCTGACGGCAAGCCTCTGACGGTGCGGGTCAAGCAGGAGTCGGAGGGCAAGCAGCCGAAGTGGTATGCCTACATCGTGTTCGAGGTGCCGGTCGACCACCCCGATGTCTGCCCACCCGCGGAGGCCGGAGCCGTGGGCGTGGACCGCAACGTGGGACAGGCCACGGACAGCACCGGAGCCCTGCACGCCCTCCCCGACACGACCGTCGAGGACGCGAAGATCAAGCGGTATCAGCGCCGGATGGCCCGACAGCAGAAGGGCTCCAATCGCCGCCGCGGGACCGGCGGGAAACTGCGCAAACTCCAGCGCAGGAAGGCCCGGCGCAGGGACAACGCCACTCACCAAATCAGTCGCAAGGTGGCGGACACGGCCCACACCGTCGTGCTCGAAGACCTGAACACCAAGGCCATGACCAAGAGTGCGAAGGGCACGGTCGAGGATCCCGGCCGGAACGTGAAGCAGAAAGCAGGGCTCAACCGTGCCATCCTGGCATCGGGTTGGGGACAGCTGGAGCGCAAGCTCGCGTACAAGGCCGGCCAGGTGGTGTGCGTGGACCCGGCCTACACTTCGCAAGCCTGCAGCCGTTGCGGGCACACCGCCAAGTCAAACCGACCGTCGCAGGCGGTGTTCGCGTGCGGAGCCTGCGGGTTCCGGGCGAACGCCGACCACAACGCGGCGCTCAACATCCTGGTGCGGGCGGGACTTCCGCCCACACCCGTTCCGGCCCGCGGGACTGGGGCTGCTGCACGGCGAGGAGCGCTCCCTCCCTGGTCGGTCGCAAGGCCGACCACAGGGACTCCCGCGACCCGTGAACCGGATATGCATGGTGTCAACCAATGTATATAAGTCCCATGACAATCCGCAACCAACCTTCCCGTCACATCGTGGTCGTGGGAGCCGGCATTCTCGGCGCGTGCATCGCTTGGTGCATCAGCGAAAGGGGATTTCCGGTAACTCTCATCGATAAGTCGGATCCCGGCAGCGGAGCTTCCAGCCACAGCTTCGCCATGATCAACGCCGATGCCAAGTCCCCCCTCCACTACCACAACCTGAACCGCAGGTCGCAGGACATGTGGACGCGGTTCGCCGCGGAGCTGGCCCGGGACGGTGATGGCGCGAGTCTCGGATTGCGCTGGGGAGGAAAGTTGGCCTGGGTGTCGGATGCCGATGCCGCGGTCCGACTGGAGGCCCATGTGCGCCAGATGCAGTTCTGGGGATACCCCATGCGTCTGCTGAGCGAGTCCGAATTGTCGGACATGGAGCCCGGTCTCAAGGTCGGCTCCGTGGCGGCGGCAGCGTACAGCGAGAACGAAGGACAAGTGGAGCCGCAACTCGTGATCGAAGCCTGTCTGCACCGGCTGGCGGAAAGGAACTGCGATGTTTGCCGCAACACGGAGGTGACGGGCTACGCACTGACGAGAGAGGGACGCGTCAAGGCTGTCAAGACCACTTCCGGCGACATTCGCTGCGATGTCGTGGTGCTGGCGGCCGGCTCGGATACTACGCGGCTGGCCTCCCGGTTGGGCGTTCATGTGCCGCAGGAGACAAGCTCGGGGGTGGTGATCAGGACCACGCCGCTGCCGCCTCTGCTGCAGCGTGCCGCCGTCATCTACGCACCCCCCACGGCGGCGGGGGTACCCGAGGTGCATTTTCGCCAGTGCGCGGACGGTGGCTTCATGGTGGGGGAAGGCGACCAGGAAACCCACGCCGAAGATGGCAGCCAGGCCCACGCCGACGAACTGCTGGCGCGCGCCAGCTCCTACCTTCCGGAACTGGCGCAGGCCCGGGCGGTGGCGGTTCCGGCGGGCCTGCGCCCCCTGCCTGCTGACGGCTATCCGGCCATCGGCTTCACCACGGAAGTCCCCAATGTGTATGTCGCGTTGACGCACAGCGGCGTGACGCTTGCGCCCGTACTGAGCCAGTTGGTGGTGCAGGAAATTTGCGACGGTATGCAGGCCGATGCGGTACTGGGACCCTATCGGCCTCAACGGTTCGCATCCCGGACCGCGGGCTAGCGTCCTCGTGTCGGTGTGTGTGCCCGAAGGTGCCGGATTCCAGTGCCGGACCGGGATATTCAGAGGCAGCGTAGGGTTCGGAACTTCGGAACCGGGCAAGCCGCAGGGACAGCAAAATGCGAGAATCTCAGTGATGTCGAAAAACTGTTCGAGACGCTACGTGTTTCCGCGTCTTAGGACGGTACATGCGCGGGTGCATTGTGGTCATCATCGATGCTGTCGTCGCCTGATGGCCATCGTGCAGCATGCAGACTGCGGGGCCGACTACGTGCTGGCCCGTCATGGGCAACCAAGTCCCACCTGCAGCGGAGGTGACCGCAGTACGGCGGCGGGCAGGCAGCTTGTTTGCCACGCGAATCGGGTTCGTGCTTCAACCTGGTCCGGGAGAGATTGGCCAACCCAACCTTCGCAGAGGACGTTTGTCTTTCCCGGGATGAGCTGCAGTTCAACTGATCCATGGCTGTTCAGTTACAAGGAATACAGGCGGTGAAGACAGGCATGCTTGACTGCCAAGCCGGGTGGGATACGCCCTGTGGCAGCAGCCTATGGAAAGATCAAAGGCAAGCATGGGAAGGCAAACCTTCGATTTTGAACCAACTCAAGGTGTGGGGTTCTCGGTACCAAGGCATGAATCATGGGAACGCCGATGGCAGAGGTTGTGAACGGGTTGGTTGACTCGGATGCCGTACAAGCCCTGGCGGTGATCAAGCGGTGCGTCCAGTCGGTCGAATCCAAACGGCGTGTTGCCTGCGCGCGGGCAGTCGTCTCGGAAGTAATCTGCCACTACTAGAGCGGCCTACGCGCCGCCTTCCATGGCTTGGGTGAGCTGCGGGAGATCTCTCCCGACCTTGATGTCGCCTACCTGCATGGAGCGTCGGTCGATGGCCTTGCCCGAACCATTGGGCAGGCGGCCGCCAAGCTGGATGCGACGCAGGCTGGCTATGCGGTCGGGGGCATTTACACCGGGTTGTTGCCGAGACGGTTCCGGGCGGCCCACGGGGCGTACTACACCCCTCCGGCACTGTGTGAACGGCTGTTGGATCTGGCCGAGGCTGCCGGAGTCGACTGGAGTTCGGCGCGGGTGCTCGATCCGGCGTGCGGAGGAGGCGCGTTCCTTGCGCCGGTGGCCCGACGCATGGTCGAAGCCCTGGGGTGTCGGTTGCCGGCAGCGGTGCTGTCGGACATCCAGGGCCGTTTGGCCGGGTTTGAACTTGATCCCTTCGCGGCATGGATGTCGCAGGTCTTCCTTGACGCCACTCTGGTCGAATTGTGCGATGGGCCGGACATTCGATCGGAGCCGGTCGTACAGGTATGCGATAGCCTGGCGCGACACGAACCACAGGACCGGTTCGATCTGGTAATTGGCAATCCCCCCTACGGACGCGTGAAACTGTCTCCCGAACTGCGGGCAGCCTACCAACGCAGCCCGATGGTGTCTCCCGCTGCCTTGGTCGCACTCCTGAACAGTAAGGCGGTGGATCAGGTGTTCCGCTGCATCAACGGCAGCGTGGCGGTGTCGGCCTACGAACTTCAGGCATTGCCTTTGCCACCTCCCGAAGACATGCAGGAAATGGAGCGTCTGGTCCGGTCGCAGGCGGGTCGTGAAGCTTTGGAACGCGAGGCGGAACACCTCTACACCCAACGGAACATCGAGTGATGCAACTCGCTCCCTTGCCGACCGTGGTCATCATCCATGAGCGTCTCCAACAGGTGTTCCCGGAGGGAACCGGCAACCGGAACCATTTGACTCGGGAGATGGCAGCCAAGACCGTGTTTGTCATGCTGTACGCGGGCGCAATCGAAGGCAACGGTTACTGGCTGCGGCCGGACCAAGTGACGAGAATGGCCGATGCACAGGTCACCTTGACTACGGACGCGGACCGCATGGAATGGGCACGGGAGTCGGTGAAGCCGACCGGTGGGGCGTTGACCGATCAGTGGTATGCGGCCAATACGCGGGAGCCCATTCGTGACGAGACCCTGCGGTGGGGCCTGGTTTTGACAGGTGCCGTGACGGAACGTACGGACTTGCCGACAACATCGCCCCGGGGCCGATATGCCCTGACAACGGATTTCGCGGGGCTGTTCGATCCCCAGCTGACGGAGAAGGGACGGCAAACCCACATTCAAACCTGGCAGGCAGCGCACTTGGGTCGTGGCGCGTTGGCCCGCATCGCCATCATGCGCGCCGGTGCCGCCGCGGACCGGGGAGACCGGGTTCTGGTGACATTCCCCAATGGGGAAACCCGTTTGAAGGAACCCGGTCCGAGTTCCTTCATTGCCAAAGCCGTTGTCGAGTCGTTCGCGCCCAGGTTCCTTGTTGCACCAAGTGTCGTCTGGTTGAGCGAGAGCGGATTGCACTGCAGGACGAGGAACTCGCGGAACTGCGGCAACAGCGGCTAACCAGGGCCATGCTGGCCTGCCCCGGCTCCGCCTGTTGCGGTGTCGCCTTGTCCACGCGCTGGGGGGCCGGTGGTCGCCGTTCTTATCGTCGAACTGCCGAAGCTGGGGATGTCTCAATGGCTACCAAATGGCTGCTACCGGCAGACGAGGCCATGGCCTGCACAGCATCTGGGGTGACCTCTCCTTCGTACACGACTTCCCCTGCATGACCACTGTGACCGTGACCGTCGCATGTCCGCTGTCCGCGACTTCCACACCCATTTGTTCCTTCGAGGCAAACCCGGAAAGGTGACCATGGTCGCGGCTATGCGCAAGCCGATCCTCGTCCTCAACGCCGTACTCCAAGACCAGGTCTCCTGGCAGCTGAGACCAGTAACTATACCCAGCAATGCTTCAACACAGTTGCTGGACAGTTACATCTCGACTCTGTACCTAGGACTGAAAGGCCTAGATGTAACTTTGACACTGGTGATGCGATCTACCCTATAGGAACAGGTTTCAAGGTTGTCAATGCGGACTCCGTAGAGAAGAAGATTCCCGGCACGGGTACGCCGGAGACTGTATGGCTCGATGATGCGAACGCTGCCTTGGTAACCCAATTCCACACACAAATGATTGACAGCGGCAAATCCGACAGGCTCAAGAGGTATCCCTTGTCCCCAGACCCAAGCAGTACTGGGGGGAACCCAGGTCTCCTCTTCAGAATCGGCTACAGATACTAGGGGGAGACCAGTCGGCGGCACACCCTGGTTTAGCCAAGCAAAGAGCTTGGGGAGCTGCTCCCAAAATTCTTGGAAAGGGGGTAGGGGTGGAAGCTGGTGGGCTAGCATATTTGACCACTCGGATTCCAGCTGTGTGCGAAATGGTGATCTTTCCAAACTGCTGAAGTCGTAGACTTCCAAGCCCTTGGAACGGCATTTCTCTCTATACAAGGAATTAATCAATTCCCAGTGGGGTAGAAAATTTCCCCTCCTGAACAGGTTGACTATGTCATAAAGATCCCTTGGGCGTGACCTTTGGCCCATAGCTCTAAGCTTTTCAGCAAAAACCTCTTCGAATCCATAGCAACGCACCGTCGCCGGAGGCGGAAGCTTATCTGGATACTGGTGATCTATATTCCGAAGTACGGTGGGGTGTGCCACAGTTTCGGCAATCGTCAGATCAAGCTTCAAGCTAGCAACTTGGGGTGCGTCGAGTGGACCGGTGTAGTAAATGCGTCCTTGCAACGAAGTCCCATCCGGCCTGAGACGCAGGCGAGGCTCACGCCTGCTGAAATCAATTCCAGACTCTTGGTTAATCCGGTCCAGAACGTCCTGCAGTACACGGCGCAAGTCCGATAGGTCCATCAGCCCTTCGGGAAGGATAGTGAAGTCCAAGTCCTCCGAGAACCGATAGGTCTCGATGTAACACTTCTTCAAGCAGGTACCACCTTTGAATGCCCAGTTCTCTGAAAGACGGGGATCGGTTCCAATTCCCCAAAGAACCCAGCCAATAACGTAGTCCTTCTCGACCACATTCTCACGTAGACGCCACTCTCTGACCCTGGACATAATGTCGGCCTTGGCAATCATGAGAAATGGCGCTCAAGAGAAACATTAGCATTCACCCGCAAATTCCACCTCCTGAGGTACCGCCCCCTGGCAGGCAAACCGGGGTCCAGAAGACTGATGCCAGAACTCATGCCGTCGCGGCAACGTTGCAAGAAGGCAGGTGAACCAACGTCGATCATTTCAGCCAGGTAACCCAGGCGCTTGAAGGCAGTGCGGTTGCCCAGTCTTTCAACGTAGCTAGCGAGTAGATCTTCGTTGAGGTATTCGCCCTCAAAATATGTCTCGAGGATATCTGTAACGTGTCGAATACCTCCGCCCAGAGACGGATCCGACACAATATCAGCCACAGTCCGGGAAGGGTCCGAGACATTCACTCGGGTACGTCCACGCCAGACCGACCTGATACCGAAGATCCTGTCCGACTTCGTTCTCTTGACGCGAAACGTAAAGCCCTGGACTTCGTCCAGCGCGCTACGTATCTGACGGGTGGTTATCACAACAGTATCTCTGAAGAGTTGTTCCGTCAGGTTCCAGTGCTCACAGGCTGACCATCCTCCGATATAAGAGGATGCCCCGTATAACTTGGAGGCCACGACCCACGGATCTTCCACCCACTCTCGTGCATGGACAACCTCAAGCGGAACCAGGGAGTACAGGCCGCGTCGTAGGCGCAACAACCAGCCTCGGTCCGCCAAGTAAGCGAGTAACCTGTGGGTTCTGGGAATACTGAGGGTAAGCGCAGTGGCTGCTTCCTGTACCGAAAAGGGCCCGGAGACGCTTCTGTGCAGCGTTGCCAAGAGACGACGGTTTCGGCCGGAAATCCCCGAGGGGACAACCTGGGTAACCATTTGAGTGCACTAACCACCTGTTAATGGAAGGTCACGCACCTACGATATCACGGTGCCGAGTGTCGTGCAATAGGACGACGATGTGCTGGGTTAGGTCCAAAGTAACTTTAGGTTCCCTGACGGGGTGGTACGGCCGGCCGGAGAACCGATGTGAGGTAGGCCGCGTCTGACAGCAGACAGGTCCGGGACAGGTTCCTGGAGTGTTTTGGGCCGTATCGCCCTCCCCTCACTATGCAGAAGTGGTCCAGCATGACGAGGATGGCGACGCAATAGCAGCCAGACGTTGGGGCTGGGTTCGTGGCCGCGACGGGCCACACAATGTTCGGCTTGTCGGGACCGGATGCGGTAAGGCATAGGCCTCACCCTATCCCAAACAGACCGTCACATCGGCTGCGCGGTCGGAGGGTGTGACTTGGTAGTTCACCTTGCCCTTGATCACGGACCCTTCGATCGTGGTCTGGTGGGGCGCGTGCAATTTGAAGGACACATCCCAGTCCGATGGCCAGGCCGGGCACAGGAAGATCTTCCGGCCGTCGCATTGCAGCAGCATGGCTTGCAGGGTCGTGTTCAAGACACCTCCATGGCACTGGTCCGGGTACCAGTCGAAGTTGGGACCCCAGAAGCCTGGGAAGCGTGACAGGTTCTGCTGGGCCAGTTCCGGGTTCCAGTGGCCGAAGGAATCGTGGTTGCGCGTCCCTGCCCGCGTGACAACGGCGTTGCGGGCACTCTCCGCCAGACCCAGGTAGGCCAGGAACAGGTCGTTCTGCCGCCAGCCGTAGTGACCGAGGAAGCCGCGGTGATTCAGGGCGGCCAGCGCCAGTTCCCGGTCCTCCTTCTCGAATGACAGAAGGCGGAAGGGAAACACGGCGTAGAGTTCGCCGTTCTCGATGTTGCGCCGGTTGCCGTAGGAGGCCGCCGGTGCCAACATGCGGATGCCGTCCTCCTCGCGCACGGGGAGTTCCGGAACTTTCCGCAGCAGGTCCTCCCAGGCTGCGCGTCGGTCCGCCGGAGCCGCATCCTCGGGCAGGGCCAGCAGCCGCGCCGCAACCGCCCGGATGCCTGCGATCTCCGGCATGGGATTGGTGCTCTCCCACCAGGTCTCGAGGACCTGCGCGGGATGCATGACCAGCTTGCCGTCCTCGCCGGTGTCGTAGAAGTTGGCGAAGAACTGCAGCGTCAGGTCGGCGAACGGCACGGCCGTCTCTTGCAGGAACCGCCGATCTTCCGTGTGTTCGCAGTAGTCGAGCATCAGGAAGGCCAGTTCGAGTCCGCCCACCCACTCCCACTTGTGGTAGCCGCTCTCCTGCAACGGGTCGTCGCGTTCCGCAAAGGGCGTCCAGCCGTAGGTCTCGGTGAAGACATCGCCCCAGAAGTAGACGCACTCGGAGAAGAAGATGCCGTCGAAGCCGAAGTAGCGGCGGGTGCGATGGCGCCAGAGCTCCAGCATGTCCCGGGCATACATGCGGAACAGGGGCTGGAGCATCTCGTAGTCGCCGGCGGCACACATGTTGTAATAGGGCAGCCGGGTGTTCTGCCACCAGTAGCCCGATCCCCAGCGCCGGTAGTCGGCGTCGCCCTGCTTGCCGGGGTAGGGGACGGTGAAGAGCGAGCCGTTGAACTTGATGGGATAGCGGCCCCGACCGGCACAGGCCTGCACGTACCGCTGCAGGGCGTAGGAACGACTCACCAGTTCCGCCTCCCGCGTGGCCTCCGGGCCGCGGCCCGATACCTCAATCCAGCTTCGATCCCAGAAGGCCCGCCACCACTCCTTGTGGGCGGCGCGGCGTGCGGGTTTGTCGGCTTCCCGCACCGATGCGATCAGTTCCTCCATGGCTGTGCGCCATACCGCGGGCGAAGTGGGATGCAGGGCAAGCACGGGGATTTGGAATTCCACCCTGCGGTCCCGCCGCGACCGCAGCGCGACATCGCTCTCCCGGACTCCTTCGGAAGTGATGATGGCGGCACCAAAGATCCGGTCGAGCAGCGGATCCTCCCGTTCAAACCCGTCGAGCCCCTGCAGCTCCGCAGTCAACGCGGGGCCCACCGACTTGGTGTTGTGGTGATGCCAGCCGATCCAGTCCGGGAGATCATCCAGAATCGTGTCGGGTTCGATGATCGTGGGTGCGTGCTTCTGGTCCGGGCGGTCCCGATCCAGCATCACATCGCTGATCTGCAGTTCCTCCAGTTCCTCGCGCTCCGTCCGCCACAGTTCGATGTGTGCCGTAGCCGTGACCGGGTTCTCGGTGTCGATGCGGACATGAACGACGGGATGGTGTGCATCGACCCACAGCTGGAGGTCCACCTGCGCCGCGTCGCGATGATCCGGCGAGGGACCATACTGCACGTGCCAGGTGCCGGTCGGCAGGTCGAGGGTTTGCCGCAGGCGGGATGGGTTGGGAGCCGGATCCAGCGCGATGCGCACGCGGCCGAGCTTCAGCAGCCTTCCGTTGTCGTCCCAGGCGTCGGTGCGCGCCAGGTAGAAGAGCAACTCCCCGCGCAGCGAAACCCAGGCGTTGAGGCCGATCTCGCCGTTGCCCAGGGGCACAGATCCCTGGGAGTCGTGGCTGGGGGAGTGCCAGACAACGTTGTGGGCTCGGGGGACGGACATGGCGTAGCGGGTTCCTTGAACGATGCGGGTTGTGCCGAAGTCGGCCGGTCGGCGAGCCGGCAATGAGGTACGGGAATCAGATACGGCCGGCAGGTGTCGGGTCGGTCGGGACCGGTGGTGCATCGGTGCCCGGACCTGGCGGCGGGAACCACTCCCCCACCTGCCACTGGTCGCGGATGCGGTCCAGTTCCGACAGGATGTACTCCCGGGATTCGACGTCGGAGATGCTGGGGGTGCGTTCGATGTAGGCCCGGGTCTTGCGCAGGCGGCGCAATGCCCGGCGCAACTGCCGCTGGTCGTTGGCGGGATGGGGATCGAGCCAGGCTTCGGGGATCCGCTCCGTTTCCAGGATGGTCTCGATTTCCTGGTGCAGGGCATTGACGCGCGCCCCCATGACCCGGCCCGCCAGGCGCGTGCCGTGGACCGCGGCCAGCGTGAAGACGACGATGAAGATCAGGAAGCCGAGGACGAAGAGCGCCACGGGTTTCGCCGGCTAGGCATCAACGCCGGTCAGTTCCAGTTCGCCGGCGAAGTGGCACCGCGCAAAGTGGCCGGGCCGGGCCTCGGTCCAAGCCGGGGTTTCGGTCCGGCACCGGTCCTCGGCGTACCGGCAGCGGGGGTGGAAATAGCAGCCGGACGGCAGGTCGGCGGGGTTGGCCGCCTCCCCGGGCAGGATCATGTGGTCCTGGCCGATGTCCGGATCGGGGACCGAGACGGCGGAGAGCAGGGCCTCGGTGTAGGGATGGAGCGGATGCAGGTAGAGCTCCTGGGTCTCCGCTGTTTCCACGATCTTGCCCACGTACATGACGGCCACGCGGTCCGAGACGTGCTCCACCACGCTCAGGTCGTGCGCAATGAACAGCATCGTGAGGTCGAACTCCTCCTGCAGATCCTGGAGCAGGTTCAGGATCTGCGCCTGCACCGATACGTCCAGGGCGGAGACGGGTTCGTCGGCGATCACGATGCGCGGGTTGGTGGCCAGGGCCCGCGCGATGCCGATCCGCTGTCGCTGGCCGCCGGAGAAGGCGTGGGGATACCGGATTAGCGACTCGACGTTCAGGCCTACCAATTCCACCAGGTCCCGCACGCGGTCCTCAATCTCGGACGCGGAGCCCATGCGGTTGGCGCGCAGCGGCTGGGCGACGATATCCAGAATGGTCTTGCGGGGGTCCAGTGAGGAGTAGGGATCCTGGAAGATCATCTGCATGTGCCGCCGCTGGGCGCGCAGATCCTGCTTGCCCAGCTGCAGCAGATCCGTCATGCGGTCGCCGTCCAGGCGCAGCAGGATGCGGCCCTCGGTGGGTTCGATGGCCCGGACGATGCAACGGCCCAGCGTCGTCTTGCCGCAGCCGGATTCCCCCACCAGGCCCAGTGTCTCGCCCTGCCGGACCTCCAGCTCCACGTCGTCGACCGCCTTGACTTGCCCCACGACGCGCCGGAAGAGGCCCTTCTCGATGGGGAAGTACTTCTTGATCCCCTCTACCTGGAGCATCGGTTTCCGGTCAAGCGGGGTCGCCATGGGACGCATCCTGGTCTTCGTAGAGGAAGCACCGCACCCGGTGGCCGGGGTGGGGTTCGTAGAGCGGCGGAATCGCCGTGTCGCAGACATCCGGAATCACTTCCGGACAACGGTCAGCGAAGGGGCACTGGGTCGGCAGGTCGAGCGGGATGGGCACCGAACCCTCGATGGCATCCAGCCGCTGCCGCCCCTTGCGGCCCACGCGCGGGATCGACTTCAGCAGCAGGCGCGTATAGGGGTGCAGGGGTTCCTTGAACAGGGAACGCACGTCCGTCTGTTCCACGACCATGCCCAGGTACATGACCACCACTTCGTCGGCGATGTCGGAGATCACGGCCAGGTCGTGGGTGATGTAGAGCATCGACATGCCCATCTCGGATTGCATCTGCTGCATCAGGTCCAGAATCTGGGCCTGCACCGTCACGTCCAGGGCCGTCGTGGGTTCGTCGGCAATCAGCAGGGACGGGTTGCAGGAAAGGGCCATTGCGATCATGGCGCGCTGGCGCATGCCGCCCGACAGCTGGTGGGGGTACTCGTCAAAGCGCTGCGGGGCATTGGAGATCCCGACCTTGCGCAGCATGTCGACCGTGATCTCGCGGGCCTCCTGCCGGTTCTGCGTGCGGTGCAGCAGGATCATCTCGCTGATCTGGTCGCCGATCGTGTGCACGGGCGAAAGGCTGGCCATCGGCTCCTGGAAGATCATGGAGATCTCGCGTCCCCGGATCGCCCGGATGGCCGGACCGTCCGGTGGCAGTTCCAGCAGCTCGACCGCCTCGCCTTCGACGGGATTGAAGGTGATGGTGCCGTTCACGGTGCGGCCCGGGGACGGCACGATGCGCAGAATGGACTGTGTCGTCACGCTCTTGCCGCATCCGCTCTCCCCGATTACGCCGACCGTGCTGTGGCGCGTGATGGAGAAGGAGACACCGTTGAGTGCCTTCAGGATCCCTTCGCGGAGGAAGAAGTGGGTTTCAACGTCCTGGAGTTCCAACGCGATGTCGCTCACGAACCACCCCCTTGCCGGCTTACTTGTAAGGGTCCGCGGCGTCGCGCAGGCCGTCGCCGAGGAAGTTGAAGGCGACGAGCGTGACAACGAGGACAAGGCCGGGATAGAGCAGCCAGGGGTAGAGGATCACGACCTGGACCTGCTGGGCTTCGTTGAGCAGCGTGCCCCAGCTCACCAGCGGCGGTCGAATGCCCAGACCCAGAAAGCTGAGCGCGGTCTCGGCCAAGACCATGCCCGGGATGGCCAGGGTCATGTTCACGATCAGGTAGCTCATGAAGCCGGGCAGCATGTGCGTGCGGATGATCTTCATGTCCGTCTCGCCCGCGATGCGGGCCGCCAGGACGTAGTCCTCCTCGCGCAGGCTGATGATCTTCCCCCGCACCACGCGCGCCAGGCCGCTCCAAGTCACCAGCGCGATGATGATCGTGACCAGAAAGTAAACCTGCAGCTGGGGCATTTCCCGCGGGATGGCGGCCGACAGCGCCATCCACAGGGGAATCGTCGGGATCACCAGCAGGAACTCCACGAGGCGCTGGATGATCGTGTCGGACACGCCCCCGAAGTAGCCGGAGATGCCGCCGAAGAGGCAGCCCAGAACGAAGCTGATGGCAACGCCCACCAGGCCGATCGTGAGCGAGATGCGAGCTCCGTAGAGGATGCGCGAGAAGATGTCGCGTCCCAGCTTGTCGGTGCCCAGCAGGAACATGTAGCCCGGCTCTGCCACGCCCAGCAGGTGGCGGTCCGTATTGAACAAACCCCAGAACTTCACTTCGTCCCCGCGGCCGAGGAAGCGCAGGGGGAAGGTCTGTTCCCGGTCCACCGCGAACTCAAGCGCAAAGGTTTCCGGATTCCGTTCCTGCGTGAACCCGTAGACGAAGGGCCGCAGGGTGAATCCGTCCTCCGGATGCATGAACCGCGGGAGTTGGGGTGGTGCGTAGATATAGTCGGAATTGCGCCGGTGCACGCCGTAGGGCGCGATGAACTCGCAGACCATGGAGCTGACATACATCGCGATCAGGACGATGCCGCCCGCGATGGCCAGCCGGTGGCGCACGAACTTGCGCCACATCAGCTGGGTCTGGGAGGCCATGAAGAAGCGCTCCTGGGCGGTCGTCTCCCGGCGGGACGCCGCTTGGGCCACGGTGGAGGCGGTCATGCCATCGGACCTGTGCCGCGTCAGCGGTCCAGTCGGATTCGGGGATCCACCACCATCAGCAGCAGATCGGAGATGAAGGTGCCGACGATGGTCAGGATGCCCAGGAACATGACCAGCGTGCCCGCCAGGTACATGTCCTCGCTGAGCAGGGCGCGGTAGAGCAGGGGGCCGACGGTCGGCAGGCTGAGCACAATGGCGACGATGGCGCCGCCCGACACCAGGCCCGGCAGGACCCAGCCAATGGTGCTCACCATCGGGTTGATGGCGACCCGCACCGGGTACTTGAAGAGCACCCTGCGGCGGGTCAGGCCCTTGGTGCGGGCCGTGATCACGTACTGCTTGCCCAGTTCATCCAGCAGCACGCCGCGCATCACGCGGATCAGGCCGGCCGTCGACCCGATCGCGATCACGATGATCGGCACCGGCAGGTGCTTGATCATGTCCACCACCTTGGGCCAGCTCCAGGGCTGGTGGGCATATTCCTTGGAGAAGAGGCCGCCCACGCTCATGTCGAACTGGGTGTGGAAGAAGACCATGACCAGCAGGGCCAGCAGGAAGGGAGGTGTCGCCAGTCCCACGAAGCCCACGGCAGTGGCCGCGTAGTCCCCGACCGAATACTGGCGCGTGGCGGAGTAGACACCCACGGCAATGGAGAGAACATAGACGAGGACCAGGGAGGCCAGGTTGACCACAAGGGTCAACGCCATACGGTCCCCGATGATTTCAATGACCGGTCGATTCCACTGCAGCGAGGTGCCGAAGCGGCCCTGGAAGATGCCTGCGAACCAGCGCAGGAACTGGACATACATCGGCCGGTCCAGGCCGTACTGGCGCTTGAGCGACTCGATTTCGGACTGGTCCACCTTCTCGCCGCTCGCCTCGAGGCGGGTAATGTAGGTGGTCAGGTAGTCGCCAGGGGGCAGCTGGATGATCACGAAGGTGGTCACGCTCAGCAGCAACAGCAGCAGGATCATGTACAGGAAGCGCTGCAGCGAGTAGGCGAGCACGGGGTCGGCCCCCTTGGGCGTTCAGGGGCCGGGGGCGCGCTGCGCCCCCGGCCGGGTTCGGAATCCGCAATGCGGATCTACTTCCAATAAAACTGTTCGGACAACTCCATGAGGGAGATGTGGTAGTAGCCGCGTTCCTCCGCGACGGAGATGTTGCCCAAACCCCGGTTGTAGACGAAGGGCTGGGGCGCGCTGGCCACCGTACCGATGTTCCAGACGTTTTCCTTGTGGTTCTCGAAGATCTCGATACCGAGTCGCACCTGCTCCTCGTCCGTGGTGGCAGTTTGCAGCTCCCAGAAGAGCTCGACCAGCTCGACGGCCGCGGGGTCCTGCGGCTCGGTGCCGGCGGCACCTTGGGCGTTGTACCAGTCCCACCAGGACGGGGTCATGAGGAAGCTGCTCACGAAGACGGCGTCCGCGGGCGACAGGCCGTTGGCCCACCAGATGGTGCCAACCGTCTCGTTGGCGCCGCGCTTCTGCCAGTAGAACTGGCCGTTGACCTGCTCCACCTTGGTGTCCACGCCGATCTCCACCCAGAACTCACGGATTAGTTCGCCACCCGGGGTCGCCGGTGGGGTCACGTCGTAGTAGTCGATGGGCAGAATCAGCCGCTCGCCGTCGGAGCGCAGCCGGAACTCGCCGTTCTCGTCCCATTCGAGGCCCATCTCGTCCAGCAGCGCGTTGGCCGCGTCCACGTCGTATTCCGCATAGGCGTCGCGGAACTCGTCCTTGTACCAGGCGCTCCCCGCCACCGGGGCGAAGGCGCTGGGCACGCCAAAGTCGAGGAAGATGGACTTCTTGACCTCGTCGCGGTCGACGGCCAGCGACAGGGCCTGCCGGAAGCGCTTGTCACGGATGATCTCGCCCAGCACGGGATCGGCCGGATCGAAGTTGAAGGGGAAGATCAGGAGCTGGTCCTGCCAGGCCGGCAGTGCCATCAGGTGGTAGTTCCCGGCCTCCTGGTTCTGCGAGAACATGGGGTAGTCCGAGAGCCGGATGAACTGGCCCTGGATGTCGGTCTCGCCCGCAATGATCTTGAGGTTCTCAACCTCGAGGTCCGTCACCAGCGCGCGGGAGATGGTGTCGATGTAGGGCAGCTGGTTGCCGTCCGGATCGACCTTGTAGAAGTAGGGGTTGCGCGACATGATGAACTCGCCCTGCTGGGGTTCGCTCTCCCAGACGTAGGGCTGCAGTACCGGGGTGTTGCGGAAGTCGGGCGTACGCCGCGAGTAGGAACCGCCCGTGATGTTGGTCTGGATGCCGGCGAACCAGCGGCCCCAGTCCTCCGCTTCCACGTACTCGTCCTTCTCCATCAGCGGCATCAGGTCCGCGATGTCGGTGTATCCGGTATGCAATTCCTTGAAGTAGTGGGCGGGACGCAGGTGTGAGGACCAGGCCCAGTTCACCATCTGGGGCAGGTAGAAGCCGTTGGGCTCCGCGAAGGTGAAGCGCACGGACCGCTCGTCGACCACCTCGAAGACCGTCGGCTGGCCCCGGTAGTTGAGCCAGGAGGGCACGTTCGGTGTGACGTCCGTATTGAGCAAAACGTCCTCGATGTAGAAGCGGATGTCCTCGGTTGTGACCGCCGCGCCGTCGGACCACTTCAGCCCGTCGCGCAGTGTGAACTCGAAGACCGTGCTGTCGTCGTTCTTGCTCCAGGTTTCGTAGACCCCGGGCGTGATCTCACCGCCCATCCACTTGTAGCGGGCCACGCCCACGGCGGGGCGCAACTGCACCAGGTTGGTTTCGTTGAGGTGGCGAATATAGTGGTCGTAGTCGATCGTGTACTCGACCCAGTGCAGGTTGCCGCCGTAGGTGCCGATGTCCTCGAGCGGGATCTGCACGACCGGGTTGGCAGGCAGGCGTTCCTCCACGGGCGGCAGTTCGCCGGCGGCCACCATCTCGGCCAGCATCGGGGCCTCGCTGAACTCGGTCAGCGTGACGCCGTATTCGGCTTCGTAGTCCGCCAGGTTGAAGTCGCGGCCCGAGTGGGGATCGTCAACGAATTGGCCCATGGCCATGGAGTCGTCCGCTGCCGCCGGGGCCTCTGCCGCCGGGGCTTCCGCCTCGTCCGCGGGGTCGGCGTCCGGCTGGCCGCCACAGGCGGCCAGAATCAGGCCCATGGCCAACAATGCCAATAGGAGCCGCAGGTGCGGCCATCGTGTAGCGGAAGTCATGGTGGTCACCTCGTTGTGAAATTTGGATTGTCCAAGGTGCCGATGATCGTAGCACCGGGCGCGAACCGTCCTGTTTTGGGTGAATGCGGGGGGTGACCGGGTCCCGGCCCGACCTTCGCGACGTTTGCGCAAGCGGGACGGCGCACAGGCATAATCGGCCGCGGCAAGTTTGGAACGCGGCCTGGGGCCGCAGGGGGAGAACATGGGCAGCGGCACCGCGGAACGGATACGCGTAGGGGTGATTGGGTGCGGCCAAATTGGGAAGCAGCACATTGCCCACCATGCCGGCAACGACAACGTGGAACTGGTGGCCCTGGCCGACATTGCCGAGGGCGAACTGGAACGGGTGGCGGACCAGTACGGGGTGCCCCATCGGTACACCTCTTTCCGGGACCTGCTGGCCCGCGACGACATTGCCGCCGTCGATGTCTGCCTGCACAACAACTTCCACATGCCGGCTACCGTGGCGGCGCTCGAGGCCGGCAAGCATGTCTTCTGCGAGAAGCCGATGGCCGGCAGCTGGACGGACGCCAACACGATGCGGACGGCCGCCCGCGACTTGGGCCTTGAACTGGGCATCCAGAACCGCCTCTACTTCACCGCCGAGACCAAGGCTGCCCGCAGGCTTCTGGACGAGGGACAGCTGGGTTCCGTCTACCACGGCCGGTCCACCGGCTTCCGGCGCATGGGCCGCCCCTACGTGGACGGCTACGGATCGCCCACCTTCGTGCAGAAGCGCAACTCCGGCGGCGGCGCGCTCTACGACATGGGGGTCTACCACATTTGCCGGCTGCTGTACCTCATGGACAATCCGGATCCGCTGCGCATCGCGGGCCAGACGTACCAAAAGCTGCCCATGGACGAGCAGCGGCGGCAGGAAAGCGGCTACGATGTCGAGGAACTGGCCGTGGGCATGGTCCGCTTTGCCGCGGGTGCGACCCTGGAGATCACGGAAGCCTGGGCCATGCACCTGGACGGGCTGGAGGGAGCCTACCTGCTGGGCGACCGGGGCGGCGTGCGGCTCGAGCCCTTCGGCTGGTACCACAGCCACGGCGATCTGGCCGTGGACAGCACGCCGGACCTTCAGATCGAGGCCTTCCGGCAGCGGTTCGTGCATCAGGTCGGCGATGTGTACGCCGATCCCCAGTCCCACTGGATTGCCGGCCTGCAGGGCCGCGTGGAACTGTTGCCGACCGCGGACATCGCGCTCAACTGCATGCTGATTTCCGAGGGGATCTACCTGTCTTCCCGCCTGGAACGCGAGGTGACGGCAGAGGAAATCAAGGCTGCGTCCGTGTCGACCGCCGTATCGATCTGAGCATCTGCGGCGGCCTCAATGGGAGTCCCGGGGTACCGGCGATCCGGACCCGCCCCGTAGGAAGTCGAAGTCCGCGCCCTGGCTCGCCTGTTGCACGTGTGAGGTGTAGAGGGAAACGTAGCCGCGGTCGGTGTGGGCCGGGGACGGTGTCCAACGACTGCACCGGTAGGCCAGTTCCCCTTCCGGCGCGTCCAGGGTCAGGGAGCAATCCGGCATGTCAAGCGTGATGCGGTCCCCGTTGTGCATCAGGGCCAAATCGCCGGCGGCCGCCGCTTTGGGGGGCACGTGTAGGACCATGGTGTCGAAGGCGGTGTCGGGTCCCGTGCACGGGTGTGTCGCGGTGTAGCGTTCGCATTAGGCTCCGGTCCGGACCGAGGTGGAATCCGTTCCCCGGATATGGACAGTGCCCACGGACAGGCAGGCCCGATGAATGGGGCCGGGTCAGCGCGCGTGAATTCCACGGCCTGTGATTGTTTCCGGCGGCAAGCCCCCGGGTAACGCGAGTACGTCCCAATGCCGGCCCTGGCCGGAGGCCCTACCCCCGCCAGGACTGGTTTGTCAAGTCAATTCGCCGGGGGGATAGGTGCCGCGGGTATTTCGAGGACTTCCCGCCAGCGGTCGGGGGCGGCCATGACCTGGAGCACCAAGTCGTCGACGTTGTCCGGAAGGCCGTGTTGGGTCCAGCAGTCTGCAACGGCAGCACGATCTGCGTCCGGCGGCAGCACGCGGTCCAGCATCCGCAACGCCATGCGGACTTCGCCCTCGGCACGACCCTCGGCATGACCCTCGGCACGGCTTTCCCGTTGCTTGTCCGAGGCATGGTCCCGCCAATAGCCTTTCTCCCGGTCGTACCACTGGAACACCGGTGCTTCGGTTCCGTCGGGATCGTCCGCGGCCGGCTGCAAGCGAATGCGGGCGTCGAACACCTCGCTCCAGTGCGTGCCCTCGGCGTCGGGCTGCGCCGACCTGTACCGGCCGTCCGCGTCCAACCGGTACAGCAACAGGGCGCGCGGCGAATCCGGTGCGCGCTTGCCGCCCAGGTCGTAGACCAGGTATTCGTGAACTCCCAGGGTTTCATAGATGAGCCGCTTCTCGTTCAGGTCCTTTTGGGCCGTGGATTCCGACAGGATCTCCAAGACCAGTTCGGGCACGGGATCGTCGGGGCGGGGGCCGCGTTCCTCCGGGGGCAGCGACTTGTCCACGTACAGATCCTCCTCCGACGGCATGACAATCAGGTCGGGTTTCACCGCATTCGCGGGCTTGCCCTGTGCCGTGTAGCGTCCCAACTGCACGGCAATCTCCGGGACGAATACATAGCCGGTCTGGTACACCACGCGGTGGCCGACTCGGTCCCGGGCGGTGTCGCGCATGTGTGTTTCAATGGACTGCGAGCGTTCGTCCTGGTTCTGCAGCATGCCGTTCTCGTCGTATTCGAAGAGGGCGATGCCCTCGGCGCAGTAGTCGGGATCCGTGGTCCAGTCGTATTCGTATTCGTGGGCAATGTCGTAGGGGTACCACGGCTGGTAGTGTTGCAGCGCCTCGATTTGGGCCTGCCACAGGTCGAGGTGGTCGAGGCGCCAGGCCACTCGTTGCACCCGCGCCTCCCGCGTCATGGACGGGTCGGCCAGCGCGTGCAGGGGGCGTTCCGTCGTGCGGCCGTTGGGAAGCGTCTGCGTGCGGGACGGCAGGACAGCAACGGTCATGGTCGAAATTCCTGTGCGGGTTCGTTCTAGGTTGCCATTATAGGGAAGGCCCGCGGACGCAACGGCCGTCACCGCCCCTTGGCCCAGAGCATGCGCTGTGACAGGTCCTTGAGCAGGCAAAGTCCGTACCACCCGCCGTTCGCCAAAGGCCACCCGGGGTTCATCACCGTGCCGGAGGTGGTGAACGCCTTGGGACTTCGGCTCCAGGTAATCGCCGTCTCATCGGACAGCTGGACTGACAAGACATCGCATAGGGAGGCAGTGACAGCCCAAGTTCCCTTTCAGGTCTCCTCATGCGGTGATTCCCTGCTTCACCGTCAAGCAGGAACATGTGGTGGTCCGTATCGACCACAGTCCCAACCTGAGCACCTGCACCAACCTCAGTGGGAGTCCCTGGGCACCGGCGAACCGGATCCGCCCCGCAGGAAGTCGAAGTCGGCACCTAGGTTGGCCTGCTGCACGTGCGAGGTGTAGAGGGACACGTAGCCGCGCTCGGTGTGGGCCGGCAGCGGCGTCCAGTGGCTGCGCCGGGCCGCCAGTTCCGCGTCCGGCACGTCCAGGGTCAGGGAGCGGCCCGGCACATCAAGGATGATGCGGTCCCCGTTTTCGACTAGGGCCAGCGCGCCGCCGGCTGCCGCTTCGGGGGTCACGTGCAGGACCACGGTGCCGAAGGCGGTGCCGCTCATGCGGCCGTCGGAAATCCGCACCAGGTCGCGCACCCCCTTGCGCAGCAGACGCACCGGCAAACCCATGTTGCCCACTTCCGCCATACCGGGGTAGCCCTTGGGACCCACGTTCTTGAGCACCAGGATGCTGTCTTCGTCCGCTTCGAGGTCCGGGCTGTCGATGCGGTCGTGGTAGTCGTCAATGTCCTCGAACACGACCGCCGTCCCGGTGTGCCGCAGCAGGTGGGGGGAGGCCGCGGACGGCTTGATGATGGCGCCGTCCGGGCACAGGTTGCCGCGCAGGACAGCCAGGCCGGCTTCCGGCTGCACGGGATTGTCCGGCGTGCCGATGACCTTGGGGTTGTGGCAGACGGCGCCGGCCACGTTCTCGCCCAGCGTCCGGCCGGTGACGGTCAGGGCGTCCATATGTAGCATGTCCCGCAGGGCTTCAATGACAACCGGCAGGCCGCCGGCGTAGTAGAAGTCCTCCATCAGGTATTCACCGGAAGGCATCAGGTTGACCAGCAGCGGCATGCGGCTGCCCAGCCGATCGAAGTCGTCCATGTCCAGCGGGATGTTCAGGCGGCCGGCAATGGCCAGCAGGTGAATCACGAAGTTGGTGGAGCCACCGATGGCTCCGTTGATCCGGATCGCGTTCTCGAAGTTTTCCCGTTGCAGAACCTTGGACAGCCTCAGATCCTCGTGGACCATCTCCACGATGCGGCTGCCTGCCATGTGTGCCAGTCGCTTGCGCCGTGCGTCGACCGCGGGAATGGCTGCGTTGGAGGGCAGGGTCAAGCCCAAGGCCTCCACCATGCAGGCCATGGTGGAGGCCGTGCCCATGGTCATGCAATGGCCTTCACTGCGCGACTGGCAGGCTTCCGCCTCCATGTACTGTTCCAGGCTCATGGCCCCGGCGCGCAGGTCGTCGGTGAAGCGGTACGAGTGGGTGCCGGACCCGATGTCCTGGTTGCCCCATTTGCCGTTCAGCATCGGGCCGCCGGACACCACCAGGGTCGGGAGATCCACACTGCAGGCACCCATGACCGTGGCCGGGGTGGTCTTGTCGCAGCCTGTCAGCAGGATGACGCCGTCCACTGGATTGGCCCTCAGGGTCTCCTCGACGTCCATGCTGGCCAGATTGCGGAACAACATGGTGGTCGGGCGCATCAGGGCTTCGCCCAGGGACATGACCGGGAACTCAACCGGGAAGCCGCCGGCCTCGTAGACCCCCTTCTTGACCTGTTCCGCCAGGATGCGGAAGTGGCCGTTGCAGGGGGTCAGTTCCGACCAGGTGTTGCAGATGCCGATGACCGGCCGGCCGTCGAACAGGTGTTCGGCGTGGCCCTGATTCTTCATCCAGCTGCGGCTGGTGAATCCCATCAGGTCGTGGCGACCAAACCACTGGTGGCTGCGCAACTGTGTTTCCGACATGGGGTACCCCGAGCGGTGGCGTTTGAACGGCAGACGAATCGTAAATCACTGAAACCGAAACGCCGACCAATGACCCCGGCGGCGCGGTGAGAATGCGCTACGGTGGTTCCCCGGTACGCCCGAATGTAATACCAATCAATCACGATTGGATTACTTGTGTGTCCGCGGGCAAATCCGTTAGGCCCTTCCGGATCCAACGCCAGCCGCACAGTTGCTTGACCCGCTCCGGGTCCGCCTGCCAGGCCTTCAGGATCGGTTCCAGG